>Ga0136604_1001595_pt1 | contig 10005 bp, 7 predicted proteins | sample AntRauFillE10628_FD_104928 | JGI IMG/M metagenome (GOLD analysis project Ga0136604, IMG submission 104928) | Saline lake microbial communities from Rauer Islands, Antarctica - Metagenome Filla E10 #628 | ecosystem: Environmental > Aquatic > Non-marine Saline and Alkaline > Saline | place... | reverse complement strand
GGTTAGAATGTAGCGATGTCGCGAGAGCGACGTCTTTGGCAGTTCGATCTGATTCGGTCGACGTGACTGGCGTCACATCGCTACAGTGAATGGTGACCATCTTTTAAAATACACAGGCTATTTGAAGTTCTCTGTTCCGGGGACTGGTTAGAATGTAGCGATGTCGCGCGAGCGACGTCTTTGGCAGTTCGATCTGATTCGGTCGACGTGACTGGCGTCACATCGCTACAGTGAATGGTGACCCTCTTTTAAAATACACAGGCTATTTAAAGTTCCTAGGACTGGAGAGCGTCTCGCTCTCCAGTATTTTTTGCGGTTTGCGGGCGGGCGCGGACGCGGGCAAAGCCGGGCTCCAGGGTTTTATGGATTTTGACGGATGCTACTCGGGAATGAGGATTTTGAGCAAGTCGGGATCGAGACGGTGCACGGGGGCGAACTCGTCGGAGGCGACGTATTGCAGCAGGCTATACATGAGCTGGCGTCCTTCCGGGTGCTTCTGAAGCGCGGGCAGGTTGATAGTGGAGATGAGCATGGAGCCATTGCCGACCTTGGTTTCCATCAGGATTCCGAGTTTATGGTTACGCTCGAAGTTGTCGATCATCTGACCGATGGGATGATAGTCGTCCGGGGTCTGATCTAGGATCAGCGGGCTGGAGTTTTTTACGATCTGCCACCATTGCCAGTTGCTGTGGGACTCGGTGGGGAAGTGCGCGAATGCGGGGTGATCGGGATCGCAAAGGAGCCCCAGAGTGCCGGGAGGCAGGACGATTTCACGGCGGCGGGCGGCTTGGGCGAACATGGGCGACCAGAATTCGTTCTGGAACTGGCCGACGACGCTGTGAGGGAGCTTGCCGGCTTCGGGGATAAGGAGGACCCTGCCGCCTGCTTCCAGATGAGCCTGGGTGTCGCCGTGGTGGAGTTGCCGGGCGACCATGACATTCTCCGGCGGTCGGGTATCGACCTTGCCCGGGTAGATCCAGATCGGGTAGCTGTTGCGGTAGGGGGTGCCCACGATTTCGAGCGAGAGGGTGGCTTTTTGGGCGGTCTTCAGCTTTGCGGTGGGCAGCTTGAGTTTAAATTGGCCAATGTCGGTGACATCGCCGGTGGGGACGGTGGCTACGGAAAAATTGCCTGCGGCCAGGGGGTGCCCCGCGGCATCCGTTAAGGTGGCTGTGAGATTTATCCGCTTCATGTCGGTCGGGCCGTAATGGGCGATCTGGATCTTTCCGCTAAACGTCTCATTGTTGGTCCAGGTGTATTTTTCCATGCGGAAGAGCGGCACAGTTTCGCTACAGAACTCGCGCCACTTCTCCGGCTTGATGATGCCTTTGGACTCCATGAAGACATTGAGCAAGCCGACGAGCGCGGTGCCCTGGCCGGGGAAGTCCTGCAGGTCGAGGAGCTGGAAGCCGCCCATTTCGCGGGTGCGTAGGGCGGCTTCAATATCTTCGCGGTAGCAGATGGCGGCGAGTGCGCCGGAGGCTTCGAAGAAGTCGTGCGCCTGGTCGAGCATACCGGCGGCTTCCAGTCGTTCGCGGAACAGTTCGTAATTGCGCGCTTCGAGGACGCCGGTGAATTGCTCGATTTCGCGGAAATCCGGGGATACCTGGAACTGGCCGGTTTCGTGGCCGATCATCGGCACCGGCACGCCGTCGATGGTGTGGGCGTAGTCCACCATGGTGGAGGGCGGCCTTTTTTCAATGTGCGGCTTCGGGTAATCGTGGTAAGCGAAAGAGCCGCGCAGTGGTTTGTCTTCTTTGTTGAGTTTGCCGATCACCCAGAAGTCATCTCCTTCGGGAAGGGTAGGATTCCAGTGCATGATGTTCGAGCCATGCGCGTAAAGGGCACGCGAATTGATCGTTTTGTAATAGGCGACCATTTCGGCCATGCCGTCGTTCATGCCGAGTTCGTTACCGAGGGTAAAGAGGGCGAATGAGGGGCTGTTCCCATAGTGACGGAAAATGAGTTCGCCCTCGCGCTTGGCGAAGTCGTAAAGGGTGACGTCGGAATCGGCGGTTTCGAGTTCCATGAAGTCGATATTATACCAGGATTGGGCATCCTCATTGGGGGCCTTGAAGCCGCTGCGCTTGTTCGGTAGTTCGGGCTGGAGGAGGAGGCCAAGCTCGTCGGCCACCTCAAAAGCGGCGGCGGGCGGAAACCAGGAGTGGTAGCGGATGTGGTTGAGGCCCCGATCCTTGTGGATTTGCAGGATGCGTTGCCATTCCTCACGCGACATCGGCGCGTAGCCGGTGAGCGGGTAGTTGGCGCAGTCGATGCGGCCTCGGAGATAGACCGGGCGACCGTTGAGCAGCAGGCGGTTGCCGTCGCGCGAGAAATCACGCATGCCGAAGCTGACGGTTTTTGTGTCAGCATGCTCATCGGCTTTGAGCGCGAGGGACATGCGGATGAGCGCAGGGTCGAACTCGTCCCAGAGCGGCACATCGGGGCCGGGAGTGTAGGTGAATTCCAGAGTATTGAATTTTTTTCCGGCGGTGAATGCGACCTTCTGGTTGGGAAAGACGTCGGTGTTTGCGGTGTTATAGCTTTCCGAGGTGAGGGTGATCGTGCCGCGGGCGGGGGCTCCGGTGATGTTGCCGACGACGGCTTTCACCCGCGCGGTGCGTTCGACCGCGTTGGGATAGACTTGGATATCGTCGATCCAGACCGGATCGGTGGCCCGGACTTCCATGGCGCCGACAATGCCGTTCCAGTTCGTCTGCGTGCGCTCATCGACGGCGTGGGAGGGGCCTACCGGCGGGAGCTTCGAGTTGTCGATCATCACGGTGATGGTGTGCTTGCCGGGTTCGACCGCATCGGTGAGGTCGAAAATATGCGGGGCGCTGAGGGAGTCATCGCGGCCGACGAAGGTGTCATTGACCCAGACCCGGGTGTTCTTGCTGCGCTCGAAGAACAGGGTGATGCGCTTGCCTTCCCAGGATTCGGGAATGTCGACGTCACGTTGATACCAGGCGGGGCCGATCCACATCCACTTGCGGGCAAGACGGTCGGCGGGGCGATAGGTGGTTTTTTTACCCTTTTGGTTGGTGTCCGTGGTGCCGGGCAGGGTGACGGTGTTGCCGAGCGTGCGGGTCTGCCAATTCGCGTCGAGACCCTCGTTCTCACCGTCGAGCTGGAAGCGCCACTCGCCCGCGAGGGAAATGGTGGCATCATCGGCGGTGACGATCCCGGGCAGGAGTATAAAGAGCGCGGTGGAGGTGGCCAACAAAAGGCTTAAGACTGGATTGTGCATGGTTAAAAAATATTTAAGACGCCTAGCTAAAGTCAGGTTAAAGTCAGGTGGAGCTATGGCGCAATCGTATAAGGCAGGGCGTTTAAAATACACAGGCTATTTGAAGTTCTCTGTTCAGAGGACTGGTTAGAATGTAGCGATGTCGCGAGAGCGACGTCTTTGGCCGTTCTGGTTAGAATGTAGCGATGTCGCGAGAGCGACGTCTTTGGCCGTTCGATCTGATTCGGTCGACGTGACTGGCGTCACATCGCTACAGTGAATGGTGGCCCTCTACGCGGCTAGTGAGTTTAAAATACACAGGCTATTTATAGTTCTCTGTTCCGGGGACTGGTTAGAATGTAGCGATGTCGCGAGAGCGACGTCTTTGGTAGTTCGATCTGATCCAGATCCACGACTATTTTTCGAGTAATTGGCATCCTTGAGTGCCTTTTCGTTCACCATGCAGCCATCAGTCAGCATTCTGAGAAATTTCAATGGGTGTCCTTTAAATAATCATTTGAATAATCACCCGAGTCGGCAGTTCGCTGACAGATTCTGCCCGACCTTAAAGAAAGGTTGCCAGATGGCGGGAGATCAGGAGAATTCAATCGTCCGATTATTTATGAGCGTAGGGCTCCGGTAACTTTCATCTATTATGAGAATCTTAATGAGCACATTTTGGCGCAGAGGTATCCGTTTGATGCCTGCCGTCCTTATCTTGACACCGCTCTTTCTTTTTGGAGATGCCTTTCTTTCCTGGGACGATCTTTTAGGCAGATCCTTCGAGGCGAAAGTAGTGAGTGTCGGTGCCCGGACTGTGAAGCTTGAAAATCGTGAAGGTAAACAAATCGATTTTCCAATGGGTGACTTAATGCCCTCTTCGCGGAAGCAAGTCGATGCTTGGCTTAAAGCCGAGCGGGATGCTTCTCTTATCTCTGCTGCAGAGGAACCGCAAGTGTCTTATAAAGAGAGCGTATTTGACGGGGTTTTAATCGGTAATTTGGAGCGGTTGAAAGGCAAGCGTTTGAAGAAATGCAGTGATGCCACCCGTCCGAAGAAATATTATCTTTTTTACTACACGGCTTCGTGGTGCGGTCCTTGCCAGAGGTTCACGCCAACACTGGTTGAGTGGTATAACGACAATAAGAATGAAAATTTTGAGCTTATTCTTATTTCCTCGGACCGTAGTGAGGACGCGATGGAATCGTATGCCAGAGATAAAGACATGCCCTGGCCGCAACTAGAACACGATAAGGTGAGCGATTTCAGAAAGAAGTTTGATCACGGGGTGACAGGGATTCCCTCACTCCTCGTCTGCGAACTGGATGGTAAAGTGTTGGGGAATTTTCGGGGAAGGCTGAGCGACATCACCAAGATGGTCAAATAGTTCGGGTAGCGATACAAAAAACGGTGATAAGCTCAGGATGAATCAGACGAAGATTGAACTCAAGGATCTCGCTTTCTATGCCTACCATGGTGTGCTCGAAGCGGAAGCAAAACTGGGCCAGCGCTTTAAGGTCGATGTGACTTTGCGCCTGGTGGACGGTCTCGAATTTGCCGAAGACACTCCAGCGTGCACGGTGAACTATGCCGAGGTTTATGAGGCGGTCAAAGAAGCCTTTCAGGGCAAGCGCTACAACCTCCTCGAAAGCGCGGGCGAGGCGATCGCTTCCGTTATTCTCGAGCGTTTCGAAAAGGTGCGGGAGGTGTCGGTAAAAGTTAAAAAGCCCTCCGTCCCCGTCGATTGCATTTGCGAGTATTTTTCGGTGGAGGTCACGCAGTGCCGCTAGTTTACATCGCCCTGGGCAGTAATCTCGGCGACCGGATCGGGCAAATGCGCCAGGCCTTGGAGCGGCTCCAGGATGGGAAGCGCTTGCATGTTTTGCGGGCCAGTCCGGTCTATCAGAACCGGGCCGTCGGGATGGGGGAGGCGGCTGATGACTTTCTCAATGCCGTCGTCGAGGTCAGTAGCACGCTTGAACCGTTGGAGCTCCTTGATGCCTGTCTTCATGTCGAGCAACAGCTGGGCCGCAGTCGATCCGGCGAGGGTTGGGCACCCCGCACCATCGACCTCGATCTTCTTGTCTATGTCGGCGTCACTTTGCAGGAGGAACGTCTGACGCTCCCACATCCCCGCATCGCTGAGCGTGACTTTGTGGTCGTCCCGCTGGCCGATCTGGCTCCAGAACTCGATATCTATGGCCGGAGCGCTCGCGAGCTGGCTCAAAGCCTGGCGCAAAACGAGCTGGCACTTTATCCAGAAAAGCTGTTTGTCAGCGCAGTGAGCTGAGTTTTTAAGCAGCAGACTATCATTTATAGTCGCTCATTCGCCTTGGTTGCAAGTTCGGCGGCTTTGTCGAGTTGAGGGGCGGCGCCGCGGGCCATGTCGGGCTTGCCGCCGCCTTTGCCGCCGGCAATGGGGGCGAGCTCCTGAATGAGCTTTCCGGCCATGAGACCGCTTGCTCTCGCATCGTCGCCGCAGAGTGCGCCTAGGTGGAGCTTTTCGCCGTCGTTGACGATACAGAATGCCGCGTGGGTGAACTGCCGGGACTTCAGTCCATTCAGCAGTTCCTGAAGTAGGGCGGCGGGGCCCTCCGTGGAAATGACTAGATTCTTCTCCAGCGCGTAATCTTCCAGTAGGCCTGCGGCTATTTTTGCGGCCCCTGCGGCTTGTGCTTTTTTGAAGGACTTATCGGCCTCGATCGTAGCATTCTTGAGCCCTTCAAGGTGCCGAAGACTATCTTGATAGACTTGGTTCTTCTGCTCGAAACTTCCGCTATCGAGCATGCCAACCATGATATGTGGAAACTCGGTAAAATTCACGGGAGCGGCTCCGAGTTCCACGAGTTTCTCATTAATGCGATTCAAGCGTGAGCGGAGTTCACGGTCCTGCTCAGAAGCTTTTTCGATGTTACCGCGCATATAGTCGTAGGCAGCCGTTCCGCAGACCGCTTCGATACGGCGAACACCCGATGCAATGGCTCCCTCTGACTTAATCTTAAACAGGCCAATGTCTTTGGTGTTGCGCACGTGGGTGCCGCCGCAGAGTTCCATGGAGTAGCCATCGAGTTGTCCGGGTTGACCCCCAATCTGCACAACGCGAACCTGATCGCCGTATTTATCACCAAAGAATTGCTGGATGTCTTTACGGTCCTTGATGTCGGCATGAGGCACTTCCTGCCAGCTGATTGTATCACCCGCTTCGATCGATTCGTTGACCCTTTGCTCCAGTGTTTCGATCTGTTCAGGGGTTAAGGCTCCGGAATTAAAGTCGAAACGCAGGCGGGTGCGGCTGACCATCGAGCCTTGCTGCGCAGCATCCGGGGAGACGACCTCGTGGAGCGCCCAGTGGAGGAGGTGAGTCGCACTGTGGTGCGCCTCGATGGGCCGGCGGCGGGTCGGGTCGATAGTCAGGGTCACCTCGTCGCCGACGGAAATTTCGGCATCGCCGGGCAGGCTATGGGCACGGGCCGAGCTGAGCTGCTGGACAGCGGTCACGGGGTAGCTCGCTCCGTTGACGGTGAGCGTGCCCTGGTCACCGAGCTGACCACCCATTTCGGCGTAAAAAGGTGTGCGGTCGGTAACGACGAGTAAGCCCTCTTTCTGGGTGTGTCGTTCGAGGACTGTTGCCGTGGTTTCGTCCTCCTCGAAGCCGATAAATTCAGTCGTGGCCTCAGTGGCGATCTCAGCGGCCTTGACCAGCTGCTTTGTCCGTGCGGCACGTGCGCGATCACGCTGCGCTTCCATGTGCTTCACGAAGGTCGCCATATCGACATTGAGGCCGCGCTCTGAGCAGAGCAATTGCGTCAGATCGATCGGGAAGCCGAAGGTATCATAAAGTTTGAAAGCAAATTCACCGTTGAGCTGGCCTTTGAGCCCCTCGACTTCCTGTTCAAACATCGCCAGTCCGCGGTCGAGGGTCTCGTTGAAGCTGGCCTCCTCGCGTTGCAGGTTGTCCTTAATCGCATCGGCGCGCTCTTTTAACTCAGGAAAGACGCTGCTGAATTCTTCGACAATCGTCTCCACTAGTTCCGCGAGAAAAGTCTGCTGGCTGGTAAAGCCAAGGGTGCGCCCGTAGCGCACAGCCCGCCGAAGGATGCGGCGGAGCACGTAGTTGCGTCCGGTGTTGCCCAGCAGAATGCCGTCCGCCAGCGAAAACGAGAGCGTGCGGATGTGGTCGGCGATGACGCGAAAGGCGATCGCCTCCTTCATGGCCAGGGAAAGCTTCGACTTGTCGCTATGGACGGACTCCGGGTAGATATCCTCGTAGGTCTTGCCGGAAAGTTTTTCGAGGGTCCGGAAGATCGGTTGAAAGACGTCGGTGGCGTAGTTGCTAGGCTTCTGCGAAAAGTCGGTGAAGCCCTTGGTGTTTTGGATGAGCGAGCAGACGCGCTCGAAGCCCATCCCGGTATCGATATGCTTGGCGGGGAGGTCGCGGTAGGTGCCGTCGGCCTCGGCGTTGAACTGGATGAAGACGAGGTTCCAGATCTCGATGCAGAGGTCGGAGTCCTGATTGACGAGCTTGCCGCCGGTATCGCCCTCGGGGGTGAGATCGACGTGGAGCTCGGAGCAGGGCCCACAGGGGCCGGTCTCGCCCATCATCCAGAAGTTGTCTTTCACATCGCCGTTGACGATGTGGACTTTAGGGTCGAGGCCCTTGGCTTCGAAGAGCGCGGCCCAGTAGTCGTAGGCCTCCTGGTCGAACTCGGAGGGGTCGCCCTCGCCGGGCATATAAACGGTGGCATAGAGTCGCTCGGCGGGCACGCCCCAGCGCCCGACGATCAGCTCCCAGGACCACTCGATGGCTTCCTTCTTAAAGTAGTCGCCGAAGGACCAGTTGCCCAGCATCTCGAAGAAGGTGTGGTGGTAGGTGTCGTAGCCGACGTCTTCGAGGTCGTTGTGCTTCCCCCCGGCGCGGATGCACTTCTGGGTGTCGGCCGCGCGGGCGGGGGAGTAAAGCGCTTTCTCCGTGCCGAGGAAGTAGGGCACGAACTGGTTCATCCCCGCGTTCGTAAAAAGCAGACCCGGCGACTGCGGCATCAGCGAAGCCGACGGCACGATGGTGTGCTGCTTTTCGTTAAAAAAATCGAGGAAGGATTGTCTAATTTCGGAAGAGGTCATGGGAGAAGGTTTTTAACCGCAGATGGACGCGGATGAACGCAGATTTATTGGAGCGCGACGCGCTTCCACTCTAACTTGGCATGCTTGAAGTTGATGATGAGTCCAACTTTAAGGCCGGTGATCTTTAGATAGTTGAGAATAAGGAATTCCCCGCAAGCCAAACTCAACGACCAGAGCGTTCTCGTAAATTTTTTCGTGCAGACCATGGCCGATTTCACTCAGAACTCCAAAGGCACAGCTGATAATCGCATGGGTTTCCTCAGGATAAAGAAACTCATTTTTCTTATCTGCGTTCATCAGCGTGCATCTGCGGTTCAAAAAACTATAAATTCGCGAGCACCGCCTCGGCCATGGCTTTGGTGCTGACGGGGTCGAGGCCGAAGGCGATGTCGCCGGTGCGGGTGCCGGAGGTGACGGCTTTTTTGACGGCGGCTTCGATGGCGGTGGCGGCTTCGAGCTGTCCGAAGCTGTAGCGGAGCATGAGGGCACCGGAGAGGATCTGGGCGCAGGGATTGGCGATGCCTTGACCGGCGATGTCGGGCGCGGTGCCGCCGGAGGGCTCATAAAGACCGAAGGGGAAGCCGAGGCTGTTCTTCTCCGCGCCGAGGCTGGCCGAGGCCAGCATGCCGAGGGAGCCGCAGATCACGCCCATTTCATCGGAGAGGATGTCGCCGAACATGTTTTCTGTGAAGAGCACATCGAACTGGTTCGGGTCGCGGGCCAGTTGCATGGCGGCGTTGTCGACATACATGTGGCTCAACTCGATCTCGGGCGCGTATTTGGCGAAGTATTGCGTGACCACTTTCCGCCAGAGGACGGACGTTTCGAGGACGTTGGCCTTGTCCACCGAGCAGACACGGCGACCGCGGGCCATGGCCGTGTCGATGGCGACTTGGGCGATGCGCTCAATCTCGCTGGTCTGGTAAACCATGGTGTCGATGGCCTGCTCCTCCCCGTTGTCGAGGGTGGTGGTTGACTTTGGCTGGCCGAAGTAGATGCCGCCGGTCAGCTCACGGATACAGACGATGTCGATTCCTGTCGGGATACGCTCTTTTTTCAGCGGCGAGGCATCGGTCAGCTCCGAATAGAGGAGACCGGGGCGCACGTTGGCGTAAAGGGAGTAGGCCTTGCGGATGGGGAGCAAGGCGGCACGCTCGGGCTGTTCCTTGGGCGGGAGTGATTCCCACTTCGGTCCGCCGACCGAGCCGAAAAGGATGGCTTCGGAAGCATCGCAAACCGCGCGTGTGCTCTCGGGGAAAGCTACGCCGTGGTTGTCAATGGCGACACCGCCGATATCGGCACTCTCGTAGTCGATGGCGAAGCCGAACTTCTCGCCAGCGGCTTTGAGGACGTCGAGCGCGACCTCCATGACTTCAGGGCCGATGCCATCACCGGGGAGAACTGCAAATTTAAGTGTCTTCATAATTGGAAAAATCGGAGTAACTTGAATGCCCTCGGGTTACCTTCAAGACTATATTCGGCTTCTGGACGAAGACGTGGCATCCGCAAGCGGAGCCCCTACTGGATTTTGATGTAGCATCGGTCCGTCAGGCCGATGATGGCAGTAGAGCAGCCCAAGCAGAAAGAACCGAAAACCAGAAACCCGAAAACCAACAAACTGATAACCCCTGTAGCATCGGTCCGTCAGGCCGATG
>Ga0136604_1001593_pt1 | contig 10024 bp, 9 predicted proteins | sample AntRauFillE10628_FD_104928 | JGI IMG/M metagenome (GOLD analysis project Ga0136604, IMG submission 104928) | Saline lake microbial communities from Rauer Islands, Antarctica - Metagenome Filla E10 #628 | ecosystem: Environmental > Aquatic > Non-marine Saline and Alkaline > Saline | place... | reverse complement strand
CTCTCCATTCATATAACTGCACCAAGCTCCTTGAAGAGGAACCTCTCCACATGAATCGAATACTGCTTCGTGAATATTAGAACCCAATCCGATGTTTAATGATGAAAACTCATTGCAGTTTCTGGCCCGAAATACAAAATGGCCAGGCTCATAATCCAGAAAGCCATCGGGATAATAATAAGCACTTGTTGCTGGACACCCCATGTGGCCATACGTTTCAATTTCCTGTCCATTTACTTTGCCTTCGAAGTATTCTTGCTTACGCTCCTCTGTTTCAGGTTTATCTTTTTTGCAATTGAAAAGGAAGACGGCAAAAACTCCAAAAAGCAAGAATAGCTTGAGATGTGTGTGGTTGTATTTCATAGTTAGCATGTTTCGGTTTATCGAATGTATGAAATTACGTGAAAAGCTGTGTATCAATCCACGTCACTAAAGACTTCTCTAGTCGGTTCAAGTTCAATGTGGCGGATTGCAAATCCGAAAGTTTAATACAGCAGGATTGCAAATCCTGCTGAACACGAACCGATAACAACCGCATGGCTGAGCAATAAAAAAGCCCCGGCAGAACCGAGGCTTTCAAAAATTCTATACTTGTTTTTACTAAAAGGTACTGTGGCTTGTCTATAAGTTCGATAGCAAGGCTTGCGAAGTTTTGAAATCCAAGGAGTTTACTGGCGTAAATGACTTGTTTTCAAAACGAGCGTAACGCAGCCATCGGACTTAGCAGACAGGCACAGGCTACAGGTGGATCACCTCATCATAAGCAGCAGCTGCCGCTTCCATCACCGCTTCACTCATCGTTGGGTGAGGGTGAATTGTTTTAATCAATTCATGACCCGTTGTTTCGAGTTTTCTCACTGCTACAATTTCTGCAATCAACTCAGTGACGTTGTATCCAACCATGTGGCCTCCGAGGAGCTCACCGTATTTGGCGTCAAAAATCAATTTCACAAATCCATCAGAGTGACCAGCAGCTTTTGCTTTACCAGACGCTGAGTAAGGGAATTTACCCACTTTGATTTCATAACCTTCCTCCTTGGCTTGCTTCTCTGTGTAACCCACAGAAGCGACTTCTGGAGAGCAGTAAGTACAACCCGGGATATTATTGTAGTCGATTCCTTCGGGGTTCTCCCCTGCAATTTTCTCAACACAAGTAATTCCTTCCGCAGAAGCCACGTGTGCCAATGCCGGACCAGGAACACAATCTCCGATGGCGTAGTAGCCAGGGATGTTTGTCTCGTAATATTTATTGACCATGATCTTGCCCTTATCAGTGGCAATTCCCACATCTTCGAGGCCGATGTTTTCGATGTTGGAAACCACTCCGGCTGCAGAAAGAACCACATCGCAATCGATGGTTTCTTCGCCTTTTTTGGTTTTCACCTTCACTTTGCATCCTTTTCCAGAAGTATCCACTTCGGTAACTTCAGAACTGGTCATCACTTTGATGCCTTGCTTTTTGAATGAGCGGGCGAGTTGTTTTGAAACATCTTCATCTTCTACAGGAACCACGTTGTCCATGTATTCCACGAGAGTCACTTCTGTTCCAATAGAGTTGTAGAAGTAAGCAAACTCAGATCCGATAGCACCGGATCCAACCACAACCATTTTCTTAGGCTGCTTGTCGAGTGTCATTGCCTCGCGATAACCGATGATTTTCTTTCCATCCTGCTTGAGTGTTGGCAACTCTCTTGAGCGCGCGCCTGTGGAAACAATTATGTGATCGGCAGAAATCTCTTTGGTCTTTCCGTCTTCACCGGTCACTGCTATTTTCTTTCCTTTCAGCACTTTTCCTTCGCCCATGTGCACCTCGATCTTGTTTTTCTTCATCAAGAATTGCACACCGTTGCTCATGTTTCCGGCTACTTCGCGGCTTCTTTTGATCATACCGCCAAAGTCCACCTTAGGGGAGCTAACTTTTATTCCATAATCTTCTGCGTGGTTGATGTAGTCAAACACGTTGGCGCTTTTCAACAAAGCTTTTGTGGGAATACAACCCCAGTTGAGGCATACTCCTCCGAGCGATTCACGCTCAACAATTGCAGTTTTGAGTCCGAGCTGTGATGCCCTGATGGCAGCCACATATCCTCCCGGACCACTGCCGAGTACTATCACATCGTAATCCATGGTCTGTCTTATCTTTTTTCGGGTTTAAAACGGATTGCGAATTTAGTAAAAAAGCATTGCTATCAGTCCGGTGCCATTGGTCACTGTTCAGTCGAACAAATTCAATTACCTTCGCAGCGATTTTTAAGATATGGAGGAAATCAAAGAAGAAGTAGTATTGCACGACCTGCGATTCAGAGAACTCGTCTCCAGCAGCAAGGTGCAAGAATGTGTAAAATCTATGGCCGATCAAATCTCGGCCGACCTCCAGGGTGAAATTCCGATTTTTCTACCCGTGCTAAATGGGGCCTTTAGGTTGGCTTCCGATCTGGCTTCAAAAGTTGAAATTCCCTGTACTTTTTCATTCATAAAAATGAAGAGCTACGAGGGCACAAAGTCAACCGAAGTAGTAAATGAGCTCATCGGACTGGACACCGACATTTCTGGAAAAACGGTCGTTGTTGTTGAAGACATAGTGGATACTGGCAATACGCTGGAGAAAATCCTCACGCTACTTGAACAACAGAACCCCCGGAAAATCTTAATTTCAAGCCTCTTGTTAAAGCCGGAGGTCTACAACCACAAGCGAAAAATAGATTTCCTGGGAATGGAGATCTCGGACAAATTTGTTGTGGGCTATGGCCTCGACTACGATGGGCGAGGCCGCGAATTGAATGCCATCTATCAAAAAGTTGACGATTAAACATTAAAGTGTGATGCTGAACATAATTTTATTTGGCCCTCCCGGAGCGGGCAAAGGAACTCAAAGCGAAAACCTGGTTCACGAGTACGAACTCGTTCACTTGTCTACAGGAGATATTTTCCGGTCGAACATCAAAGGTGGAACAGAGCTGGGGAATTTGGCCAAAAGCTACATGGACAAGGGCGAACTTGTGCCAGACAATGTAACCATCGGGATGTTGCGAGCGGAGGTAAACAAGTCGCAAAACGCCAATGGTTTTATCTTTGACGGTTTCCCTAGAACGGTTGCTCAGGCTGAAGCGCTTGATGAGTTTCTCGAGTCTAAAGACGAAGAAATTACTGTAATGCTTGCGCTGGAAGTTGAGGAAGAAGAACTCAAAACCCGGTTGATGCAACGTGCAAAAACAAGTGGACGACCAGACGATGCCAATCCGGAGGTGATTCAAAAGCGAATTAACGTCTACCAAAAAGAAACTGCTCCGGTTGCTGAGCACTATCGCAAGCCTGGGAAATTTAAAGGAGTAAATGGTGTTGGCAGCATCGATGAAATTGCCGAACGTCTTTTCACTGCTATCGAAGAAAGCAAGTCATAAGCTATAGAATGAATTCAAACTTTGTCGATTACGTAAAGATCTGCTGTAGATCTGGAAAAGGTGGTGCCGGATCGGCCCATCTTCACCGAGACAGACTAACTGCCAAAGGCGGACCTGATGGTGGCGATGGTGGCCGTGGCGGACACGTGATCATTCGCGGCAACAGCCAGCTATGGACACTTTTGCACCTTAAGTATCGCAAGCACGTAATTGCCGATGATGGAGAAGGTGGCGGCAAAAGCAGAAGCAGCGGAGCAGAAGGCAAAGACGAAATTATTGAAGTACCTCTAGGCACGTTGGCCAAAAACTCAGAAACTGGTGAGGTCGATGTCGAAATCACCGAAGACGGTCAGGAGTATGTGCTTGTAAAAGGAGGTCGAGGCGGATTGGGTAACGATCACTTCAAGTCATCTACTTTTCAAACACCACGCTTTGCACAACCGGGAGAAGAAGGTCAGGAAGATTGGAAAGTTCTCGAGCTGAAAGTTCTTGCCGATGTCGGATTAGTAGGTTTTCCAAATGCTGGAAAATCCACTTTACTGTCTGTAATCAGCGCAGCAAAACCCGAAATCGCCAACTACCCTTTCACCACCCTTACTCCCAACCTGGGAATGGTAAAATACCGAGACAGTAAATCGTTTGTGGTTGCCGACATCCCTGGAATCATTGAAGGAGCCCACAAGGGAAAAGGGCTCGGACACCGTTTCCTGAGACACATCGAAAGAAACGCCACTCTTCTGTTTCTGGTTCCGGCCGACAGCGACAACATCGCCAAAGAGTATCAGATCCTGCTGAACGAACTTGAAAAATTCAACACTGAACTACTCGATAAAAAACGCCTGCTGGCCATTTCGAAAAGCGACATGCTTGACGAGGAGTTGATTTCAGAAATGAAAGAAGAGCTTCCCGAAGGTGTGGAGACGATTTTTATCTCCTCTGTTTCAGGCAAGGGAATCACCGAGTTGAAAGACAAAATCTGGAGCTCGTTTGAATTAGATAATGAAGGAAAGGTCCGTAGCTAGAGTTCTTCAGATCAAAAACCTTCAAAGGCTCCGAGTCCGAATAGGGCAAATTCGTATTTAACAGGATCTTCGGGGTCGAGCTTGCGCAGTGAAGCATCGAGTTCAGCCACAGCTTTCCAGTCGTTTTGTTTTCTCTTGAGTAGTTTGAGTTTCCTGCTAACACGACCTGTATGCACATCTAGTGGAATTGATAACGAACTCATCGATGGCGTTTGCCAAATTCCAAAATCCACACCTCTATTGTCCCTTCTTACCATCCACCTCAAATACATATTGAGACGCTTTGCGGAAGACCCTCGCTCAGGGTTAGAAACATGTTTTTGAGTCCTAGGCTCGTGTGGTAAATTGAAAAATAATTCCCGAAAACTCATTATCGCCACTTTACCGGATTCATTTGGTTGTGAGCCATAAAATGCATTTTCCAATCCTCCGTGGTTTAAGTAAATGCTTTTCAGAGAAAGTAGAAAATGCCTCAGGTCAACCTCATTGAAAGTGCGGTGAACAAACCCCGAAAACCGCTCCAGGTCACTTTCTTCAAATTGGGTAATAAACTCATGCGGACTGTCTTCCATGCGCTCCATCAAAAAGCTGGCGTTCTTGATGATCGTCTTGCGCTGACCCCAGGCGATCGTAGCAGCCAGGAAAGCACTAATCTCGATGTCTTCCTTTTTAGAGTATCGATGAGGAATAGATATCGGATCGTAACCTATAAGGTGAGGGGCGTTGTATTCGTCAACTTTCTTTTCGAGAAAATCACGTAGTTCTGAGCGGTTCATGATGCAAATAAAGTCATTCGAATTTTAAGTAAGCGAGGTTAGGCATGGGCATAAAAAAAGCCGGATAGATACTGAACCAAGTTCAGCATGACATCCGGCCTTGAACGTATATGTATCCTGTAATTTACAGGAGGATTAGCAGTAAAATAATAACTACAAGCGCACCTCCTGAAATATAGATTCCTGCATCGTTTTGCTGCAACTTCATTTCTTTCTCAATGATGCGCACTTCCTTCTTGAGCTTTCTGCGCTCGTTCCACGACATTTCATCGAGGTCCATATCTTTAATATCATGGAGTCTCGCTGTTAGTACTTCTACACGTTCTTTAGACTCGTCTTTAGTTAATTCTTTCACCTCTTTTCTGCTCATCTTTTCAATTGGTTCCGTATCACTGCTGGCAGCTGAAACTGTAGGCGCATTGAACAACATAAAAAATGAGGCAATTAGCGATATAATAAATGTCTTCTTATTCATAACAATTCGGTTTTTCATTAGAAGGCTAGCAAAATTGTTCCAAGAGTTTTGAAAATGGCTGAACCGCCTGTTTAATCAATAAGAAAGAAGGTTTTGAGGAGATTGAACCCAAAACTCAAAACGTGGATTTAGCACCCCAAAATGGGTTAGTATCCACTTTAATACACAGTTGGTTGAGGATTAACGGAAATTGGAGGCATCCTTTCAAAATTCATCTATCTTTGCCGATTGATGAAATTCTTATACCCGGAAATACTATACGCACTCTCAGCAGTCGCGATTCCTATCATAGTTCATCTATTCAATTTTCGCAGATTCAATAAAGTCAAGTTTAGCAACATCAGCTTTCTAAAGGAAGTAAAGATTGAAACCCGCTCGAAGTCAAAGCTGAAACACATCCTGATTCTAATTAGCCGGATTTTGGCAATTACTTTCATCGTGTTTGCTTTCGCACAGCCCTACATACCTGTGGATGAAAATCAACGAGTGGCAGCCAATCAGGCTATTTCCGTTTACGTGGACAACTCATTTAGCATGGAGGCCGAAAATGAAGAAGGCCCGCTGCTTCAAGTTGCCAAAAACAAGGCTCTCGAGATTGTGGGGGCGTACTCGGCAACGGATCAATTCCAACTGCTCACCAACGATTTTGAAGGTCGACACCAGCGCTTCTACAATCAGGAAGAAGCCATTGAGCTGATTGAAGAAGTAGACATTTCTCCACGGACACGCAAAGTGTCGGAAGCGCTATCGAGACAACGCGAAATGCTCAATTCAGCTACTGATGCTGAGACTACGAGCTACTTAATTTCCGACCTGCAGTCTTCTACAACAGATCTTTCTTCGCTAGAAGTTGACACCACATTTGACGTGGTATTTGTGCCCACTCAGGCCGATCGGGTTGCCAACATTTACATCGATTCCCTTTGGTTTTCGAGTCCAATCCAGCAAGTGAACCAGTCGGAGAAGCTGAACATCAGAATCAAGAACACCTTGAGTCAGTCAGTCGACAACGTACCGCTCACCCTCACGATCAATGGCACTCAGAAAGCGCTCGGTAGTTTTAATGCCGAACCGGGTAAAGCTACAGACACATCTCTGGTTTTCACAAACAACGAGGCGGGTCTTAAGGCAGGTGTAGTGACACTTCAGGATCACCCGATTGTCTTTGACGATAAGTTTTACTTCAGCTATAAAATCAAAGAAAAGATTTCAGTGTTGGAGCTCCGACCAGCGAACTTGAGGTCTCCAAATATCGCAGCAGTCTTCTCGGGAGACGACCATTTCGAATACACTCAAAACACGACAGAGAACATTGATTACGGTGCTTTCTCAGAAAGTGATTTAATCATCCTCAATCAGCTTCCAACTTTATCATCGGGAATGCGTGCTGAATTGGTTAAGTTCACCGAAAATGGAGGTTCTACTTATCTCATTCCTGCAAGCGAACCTGAGATGAGTTCTTACAATAGTTTCTTGAGAGAAATGGGTAGCAACCCGATCAGCCAGGCTAAAGAAGTTGAAACTAAGGTGAGCGACATCAACCTCGATAATTACATCTACAAGGATGTCTTCGATCAGATTCCAGACAACATCGATTTGCCTGCCGTAAAGAAATACTTCCCATACGAGCGCCTCAGCCGGACCGGTGAGGAGTCGCTATTGACTCTTCAAACAGGCGATTCTTTTCTCAGTGTTTTTAAAGTAGCCGATGGCAAACTATACACCAATGCTGTGAGTCTGCTCAACAGCGAAAGCAACTTCACCCAGCACGCTATTTTTGTGACAACCCTTCTGCGAGTTGCAGAATTTAGTCAGCCCACTCCTCCGATTTATTACACGATTGGACAAAACGAGGCACTGACAATGCAAAACATTCGACCATCGGGTGATGAAGTATTTAAGGTGCGGGAACTCGATCAGGGATTCGAGTTTATTCCAGAGCACCGTCAGGCAGGGGCCAGCACCGAAATCTACGTGAGAAATCAGGTTACCTCAGCAGGCAATTACGAATTGCTTTTAGCCGATCAGCCGGTTTCGTACCTTTCTTTCAACTACGCCAGAGCAGAGTCTGACCTGAGCACCATGGCTTCTGCAGATCTCGAGGACGAGCTTCAGAAATTTGGCCTCACGAATTTCAGAGTGGTTGACAGCAAGATTGAAACCTTGTCCAACAACGTGAAAAAGCTTTCAACAGGAAATCAGTTTTGGAGATCCTGCATCATTCTCGCGCTAATCTTTCTTGCGATAGAAATCATGTTGATCAAATTCTGGAGGAGATAAGTTTAATTTTTCCGGCACTATGAAAACACTAATCAAATCAGCCACGGTTGTAGATCCAAAGTCAAAGCACCACCTGAAGAAACGCGACCTGTTGCTCGAAAAAGGCCGGATAGTCAAAATTGCGGCAAAGATTGAAGAGGACGATCACAAAGTTATTTCTCACAAAAACCTACATGTTTCTGCCGGATGGGTAGACATGCGAGCGAACTTTCAAGACCCTGGTAACGAACATAAAGAGGATCTCGATTCGGGAATGAAGGCAGCTGCAAAAGGTGGCTTCACAAATGTGGTACTCATGCCTTCAACAGAGCCCGCTGTGAGTCACAAAGCACAGATCGAATACTTGCTTAACAAATCGCAAAACAATGTTGTGCGGATTTTACCCACCGGTACACTTTCTCAAGACGGGAGAGGCGAAAACCTCTCGGAGATGTACGACATGTTTCGCTCAGGGGCTGTGGCTTTCACAGACGACAAGCGTTCGATAAATCGAACGGAAATGATGAGCCGGGGGCTGGATTATGCTCGCAATTTTAACGGTCTTGTGATGAGTTTTCCTTTTGACAATGGAGTAAACCCAGGAGGGTTGATGAACGAGGGGGAAATGAGTGTGTCGCTGGGCATGAGAGGAATTCCTGCACTAGCTGAAGAACTACGACTGAAGCGCGACATCGAACTGTTGCGCTACCACGGTGGACGTATGCACGTCTCACTAGTATCAACTGAAAAGTCAGTAGAAATCATTCGACTGGCCAAGAAAGAAGGACTGGAAATCACCGCTGGAATATGCGCTCATCAACTTTATTTCACTGATAAAGATTTAGCCATCTTTGACACACGCCTGAAGGTGCTCCCACCTTTTCGGACATCTACCGATGTGAAAGCTCTGGTGAAAGGGTTGGCCGATGGCACTATCGATGTTATCTGCTCAGATCACTCTCCGGAAGACGTAGAGTCGAAAAAGCGCGAGTTTGAACACGCGGCTTATGGCATTTCGAGCATAGAGACCACCTTTGCCACAGCGCTTACCAGCCTCGAGAAAAAACTCGACCTGGAAAAATCCATTGCGGCATTGACCGATCGACCACGAAAAATCCTCGGACTGGACCCGGTGATTATCGAAGAAGGCCAAGCCGTGGACCTAACTCTTTTTGACCCTGAAAGCAGCGTCACTCTCAACGCATCAGACCTCAAGTCAAAGTCGAAAAACTCACCACTACTCGGCATTCCTCTAAAAGGAAAAGTAGTAGGAGTTATCCGAGGAAAGACTTCGAGCTGGAACTAAGCCTCGCCCTGAGGGCCACCAAAGTTCATCGGCACTACCTGATCGTTTGATCCGATCTCCTTGATTTTACCGTGTTGCTTCTCGTAGTTCTCGACATTCTCGGCCAGAGCTCTCATCAACCGCTTTGCATGCTGTGGAGTAAGCACTATCCGTGACTTCACTTTTGCCTTGGGAACTCCCGGCATTACACGCACAAAATCAACTACAAATTCGCTTGTAGAATGAGTGATTATCGCCAGGTTGGAATAGGTTCCTTCCGCGGCCTCTTCAGTGAGTTCAATATTGATTTTATTCTTCTTGTTTTTTTGTTCTTCTGCCATGTTCTTGTTTTATTTCTTCAATCCTACAAAATTTTCTTCAATTGGTTCAGGTGCTGAATCTCAAAGGTAACATTCTCGGTATGCGATACTTCGTAAGGGTTGTAAAACACCTGATCCCATCCCGCATTTCGAGCGCCAATAACGTCCGCCACAAGGTCATCCCCCACCATTACGCTGTTTAAATGAGAAGTCTGCGCTCGCAGTAGTGCGCTATCGAAAACATGTTTATGGGGCTTTTTTTGACCTACCTCTTCCGAAATAATAATTTCAGAAAAATAAGGTGTCAGGCCACAATTATCCATCTTCACGTGCTGCACCTCTTTAAAGCCATTGGTGATTATATGCAAGACATACTTGCCAGCGAGATAGTCGAGAGTGTCTATCGCCCCAGGCCTGAGACACTTCTGCCTTGGGCTCACCGAGATATAGTCATCTCCAAAATCCAGGGCGAGCTGCCTGTCATCG
>Ga0136604_1001592_pt1 | contig 10024 bp, 10 predicted proteins | sample AntRauFillE10628_FD_104928 | JGI IMG/M metagenome (GOLD analysis project Ga0136604, IMG submission 104928) | Saline lake microbial communities from Rauer Islands, Antarctica - Metagenome Filla E10 #628 | ecosystem: Environmental > Aquatic > Non-marine Saline and Alkaline > Saline | place... | reverse complement strand
CAATCTGTTCTGTAGGTATATATCTTTCACCTTTAGTAGCAATTATTGGAGATACAAGTGAGATCAATCTGCTTATATCATCTTCATCTTTAAACTCAAGCTTCGCACTTGCTTCCTCTTTTTCCATTTCTCTAATCTCTTCATCCTTTTCAAAGAAATCTCTAAGTAATGTTTTAGCTGTAGTAGGTTTTATTTTACCGTTATTTTGAAGGTTATTTATTTCAGTAACAATTGCATCTGTATTTACAGGATCAGAACTAGTTAGTTTCTTATAAAGACCTGCTAATGCTTCATTATCTTCAATTATCTTTTCATCTTCTACAGGATCTTCCATAGTTTCTATTTCTTGTACTAGATTTTGAAGTTGAGTATATTTAGAGTTATCCTGTGTGATATACCAATTATCTTTTTCACCAAAATAACCATCTTGACGAAGATATTTATCTTTAAATTTATCTAAAGCATCTATTCGTTCTTTTTTATTTTTAATTTCTGAGATATCTAACAATCCTGTATAGGTTTCATTAAATCTTTGAGTTTCCCTAAGCTCCATCTCATCTCTCTTCTGTTTAGCAGCAGCTTTCTCTTTTAAATCTTTGTTTTTCTGTGCTTCTATGTCAGCATTTTCTATTTGCCTGTTAATGTCAGCTTCTAATCTTCTTCTTTCATCATCAATTGTATTGCCTAGAAGACCATCAACAATAGAAATACCTGCTTCATCTTCCATGTACATTACATCTAATATCTCAGGAATACCTTTATTCACAGCTACACGAATGATTTGATCAACAAACTGTTCTGTAACTTCTCTACGATTTAATTTCATCTCTTTACCCTGTTCTTGTGCCATAGTAAGAACCTGTCTTAATGCAGTATTAACAATTTTTAGGTTATCCTCATCTTTGAAAAATGTGACATAGTTAGTTATATCTGAATTAATAAAGGATTCTAAATCTTCATATCCAGCAGTATCACCAAATTTATTTTTTATTATTTGATCAAGTACTAAATTAGCTTCACCATCTATAAGAGCTCTAGTCTGTTTTATTTTTTCTTTATGTGCTTCTTCTTGTACATAACCTTGATATTTAACAAGAGCTTGTGTTTCTAAACCTTGAGCAACTGGAGCAAAACCATTGATAAAGTTATCTGTTTGCCCTTCCATGTAGTCAACAGCGAGTTGCTCTAGTCCTTCCTGAAACTCCTCAGGATCTAGAACTCCGTGGTTCTCATTATAGTATTCATTTAAAGCTAGTCTATATTCCCTACGGGCTGTTGCACCACCCTTAGTTTCTTCAAAAGCTTTTACTTGGAAGTAACCTTCACCTACATCTTCTTCACCTTTTAAAGCTTTAGACTTTCCAAGTTCATATTGTTTCTCTGCATAGTCTTTCAGGAATGGTTGCATGTTATTTAATTGATCACCTACAACTCCTAAAGCTCCTGCTAATCGTTGGGCTTTAGCACCTACATCAGATACATCAGGCTGTACAAAAGTACTTACAGGTTGAACACTACCTCTTAAATTAGGATTAGTCATATTCATTGTTTGTCTTTGATTTAACAAAGTTCTATTTGAAAGTTTCTGTGGTCTTTGAGGTCTATCTGCCATAAACTATCCCTCCTTTCTTTATTCCATTTTACTTTTCTTATACATTAAATACATAGACGGGGCCATGCTTAAGGTTTGTTTTAACCAAGGATGTTCTACGATCTGTGAACTTGCTTGATTGTTAGTATTATTTATTCTTGATTTACCTTCAGCAATCTTTTGTTTTCCTTGGATAGCTGAGGCAGTCAATTGACTCTCTAGGTTTGCATCATATAAAGCTTGATCATACCCAGCACTCATTTGATTTGTTTGTACAAGCCTAGCTATAGAGCTTCCACCTACACCAGCTTCACCAGCTGATATCATTATCTTAGATCTATCTTTTAGTGCCTGTAGTTGTCTTTGATAAATTCTTTCGTTTGTCGCTTGTTCCATTTCCATGTTCTGCATGTTAGCAAGATCTAAGAAGTAGTTTATATCTTTATAACTATTCCTTCTTGTTTGATCTCTCATTGCACGGGCTTTTGCATTGGCGGCTTCCTGTTGTTTTGCTTTAGACATTCCACCAATTAACATTGTTCCTAAATTAAAAAGTGTAAACGGATCCATATATTTTACCTCCCTTGCATATAGAATCTATATACCTCAGCATCTTCTATTTGTAGAGTTTTGGAGGTATCTATGTGAAAACCTAACATTTCTAAAAATCTAAAATCTTCAGTCCGTTCTGTAAGTATATAGTTAAACATTAATGAGTATTCCTTTGACCATTTTTCAATAAGCCTTTTACTTTCTCTGTAGAATTTAATAGCATCTTCAGAAAACTCTTTACTTGTTAACATCCAAACTATTCCATCAATATCTTGATTTATAATTCCACAAATTCCTTTTATTTCTCTATCTTGTTCAATTACATAAACTTCTCCACCTTCTACATCAGTAGCATAAAGTGAATCGTGTATTACTTGTTGATCTATACTGTGAGTTGTTAAAAAGTTTTCTTTTGTATCTAAAGCTCTAAGCTCTAAACTCATTACATCAGGATAATCATCTATTGTATAAGGTCTAAATCTAAACATTATACCCTCCTCCTTTCTTTATTTTAACGAATATGATTTGCACGGTTATTGTATTCAGCTTCATAAGCATAGAATTGGAAAGAAGCTGGTAAATGTGTATCAGCCACTAACTCCAACAATACTGTTCTACCGTTAGTAGTAACTGGAAATGTATATTCATCAGTTCTAACTGGTGGAGTATTTAGGACTGCTTCTCCTAAAGTAACACCACTATATCTATTTTCAAGCATATCAGTAGAGAGGTATTCCTCTAGTTCAGCATCACCTTCAACATAACCACTAATATTGTGTCTACCATAAGGTCTTACTAAAAATTTAAAAGCTCCTGTTTCTGTGAAACCTAAAGTTAAAGTTTTAAGTTGTATCTTACCTTGAATATCAGGTATTCCATTTTGATTCTTAATGTAGAATCTACTGAATTGAACCTTAGATTCCATAGGTCTTCCAATGTAATATTTAGAAGCTTCTAGTTTTCTCTTTATTCTTATTGTGTCAGAATCTACAACTTCATTTCCATCTATAAGAAGTCCAGTATCTCCATCTACAACTTGATATTTATCTAAGTCACTATCTGTATATGGAAGATTAAAATATGTGTTTTCTTCTTGTTCATTGTAAGTTCCTGTAGTTTCTACAAGTCCATCTAAATATACCTTAATTGGTAAAGTTCCAGTAGATGCTTGTCTAAGATCTAATTTAACAAGCAATACATTATCATCTTTCTTTGTAGTTAGATATAAGTAATTTTCAGCCACTTGCATATCTAAGATAATTTGATCTTCAAACTTCCATTTACTCCAAGAGTTTTGTATCTTTTGATCTCCAGCCCATTGATAAGTATATGTATATATAGTGTCTTTCTCTTCATCACTAAGTAAAAATATATTGTTATAGACAGAACTCGCTGTCATATCTTTAACATTCTTAGGGATATATTGTGGAACATGTTTTGTTATTTCTTCAGCATTGTTAGTAAGTGAATCAGTTTCTACATAATACTCTCTAACACCTGTATAGTTTCCTTTAGGAACACAGAAGTAAAGATTAGCACCTGCAGGAACAGGATAAACCATTGGTGAGGTTTCAAAGTATGTACTAGGATCTACTGTTATTGTCTGTGGAGTTAATACTGTACCAGCAGAACCAACAGCAAACTGTACTTGCTCACTAAATACTATTAAAGATCTTGTGAAAGCTACAGCATGTTTTAGATCTGTTTCTTGATTTGTTTTAGCTGTTACATCTATTGGATCAGTATCAAGAACACTTGTAGCAGTCTTAGGAAATAAGTTATAGTATTCATCATTAGCAGTCATTATAATATTTGATCCACTTAAAAACCCTATACGATTTCTATAAAAGAAGATATCCTTTATTGTATTGTCTACAAATGATGGACTAGCAGATGTCTTGTGATCACCTACAGTATTCTTTTCCCATTCAGCTATAGATATTTCAAATGTTGTTGCATCTATCTTTTTCATTATGTGGGGCATTGTGGTTGCATCTAGTTCTACAGGTAAAGGATTACCTTCAGGATCATATAAAGCTCTAGTTTCTAACCATACCTGTTCATCTTTATCAAACTCTATATAGAAAGCACCTTCTTCAATTCCTCTGTTTCCTGTGACAGCTATAGGATAATACTCTATGCCATTCGGTGGAAGATCTGTGAAATCATTAACCCTTCCGTTGATTGCTATAAATGAAGTATCTCCAAATGAATCAGCTGTTTCTATCTTTATTTTATTTGTTGCAAAGTTTCGATCAGTTCCATCGTATCTAAAATATATAACTGAGCTGTCATTCCATATTGTATAATTAGATGTATCTATTACTGGTTCAGCTAAAGCTACTAATTCATCAGCAATAGTATTTGTCTTTGTAGTTTCTACAGTATTAGTAGATGAAGGTTGTGATTCATATGTTACAGAATCTATTTTATTTCCATCTACATCAAAAAGAGTAAGTGTATAATCTATCTCAGGTATACCTTTCTTTATCCAAGCCATTTGAGTTTTCTTTAGGTCACCTACAGTTTCTTCAAGCTCTGCTACTGTAACTTCACTATTAACTATGAAAGTTTCTTCCTTAAGAGATAAAGCTTTTATGTATTCTCTAGGATCACTAGAAGCTACATAATCTTTAGCATCTTGAGTAGCATATTGAACACTATAAGGATTGCCTTGGATATCAAAGATCTCTATAGGTGTTTGTGCATCACCTGTAAAGATTACTTTATATTTATCTAAAAGCGATCTGTTGATTGTATATATAAAACTATTCTCATTAGCTTGTGAATTAAGAGTAGCTAAGTATTCAGAGTTAGGTCTTCTTTCAATGCCTTTTACAATATCACTTACAAAGTTTACTTGTTTTTCAAATTGATTATCTTCTCTTAGAGAAGCAGGTTGTTGACTTATACCATTGTACATTCCTTGAGAAGTTTTACTGATTAAAGACACAACCTACCACCTCCTATTTAGATATCTTACTTCTTGGTTGTCTAATATGTTATAATCACCAGTATCTATTTCTTCTATCATAAGTCTATTAAAAGCTTCCATTTCATCTCTAAGTGAGAATTGATAAAGCTTAGAAGAACCTACTACTTTGCTTTGATATACTCTACCAGCTTTAATTGTTATGTAATCTCTTACTACTTGAGGTAAGTCTTTAAATTCTAAGAACCATACAACATCTACCTCTAATGATTCTTCAAACTTAAATGTATGATCTTCTTTGTTATATAATTTACCACTTCTATGTACAGCATTGATAGTTTTATCACTCGGATCTACTCTTATAGCATTGTTAGGAACTATAATTTCATTATCAGAAGTTAAAGCAATCTTATAGTTATCTTCAGAATTACAATGTAAACCCATAGATTGAGCTTGTCTTGAAGTTTGAGTTAACATGCTTTTAGCTATATGTACATTAGAAGATCTTGTGTCTGTCAAACTGTTTACTGGTTGTTCCCCTACAGAAAGCAATAAGTAATTAACAGCTTCTAATTCAGTCATTAATCCTATATTCATTTATTTACCACCACCTCGCTTTAGGTACAAAAAAAGAGCTACTGGAAAAAGGGGATAACCAGTAGCCCATATGTTGAAATATATATATTAAATTACACGATTGCCTCAGTTGCTAATTCAATAGCAGACTCAGGTCTAACTACACCGTGACCACAAGCATACTTAGCAACCATTAAAGTACCTAATCTTCTTGGATCGTAGTCTGCTCTTAAAGCTAAGTCTAACAACTTAACTGTACCAACAGCAGTTGGATTCCAAACAACACCAACAGTATTGGAAGCATTTACACCATGATAAGTGTTACCAGAAGTATCAGAGTTAGGAACTTTGTTGTGCTTTAATACCTGAATACCAGCAACTTTAATAACATTACCATCAGCAATAGCACCTTGTCCACCATAGTCCTTATTGATAAGGTCTAAGTTTTGTGCTAAAGCATAGTACTCAGCAGGTCTAAAGGCAACATATCTGTCTTCAGGAATATCTTTCTCATCCATTGTTTGAGCAGATGTGAATAAAGCCTTTGCTAAAGCTTGAATCTTTGTATCAAATGTAGCTGACATCATATCAGTATCAAAGATTTGAGATCCACCAACACCATCATCAAGTACTGCTTCAGATCTAGCCCCTTTGATAATTTCGTTAGCGATGTTTCTATCCATCTCATCAGCTAATTTTCTACCCATTTCTTTAGAGTAAGGAGCTCTAACATCATAGTGATTCATTGCTTCATCAATGTCAGAAATGAAAGCATTTGAGATTAAGAGGTCATCAATTGAGATAACTTTCTCTCCGTGGTTAACTTTCTGTCCTTGAATCTCTGTTCCAGGGGTATGATATTCAGCACCAATATTTCCTACTAAAGCGAAGGATGCTGATTTACCTTGTGTAATTGTTCTTATTTGAGTTTTGTCGAGAAATAAGTTCTTGTCATCAAAAGCTTGAAGAACCTCTCCTGTGAATATTTTAAGGAATAAATCCCTTACATCATCAGCTTGATTAAATTGTCCAAGTCTGGACACATTTGCATTTGCCATTTTTAAATTCATCTCCTTTTAGATTTTGTAGTTTTTAACACTCTACAACTTCTCCAAAAGGTATCCATTCCTCAGCTATACCTCAGCATAGCTTTAAATGGGCTTAAGGTTTCGTCATTCGGTTAAAAGATGTTACTTTTTGAAAGCTTCATTGTTACTTTTTTACGATAAGCAGGATCTTTAGAATACCTTGGATCTCTCATCGCTTCCATCAGTTGCTCTTTGCTTTCATAAGCATCAACTGTGGTTGAAGGATTTTTACCTTCCACTAAATTAGGTTGTTTACCTTCACTATTTATGTATCTACTATTAAGAGCTTCGACCATCATCTTAGCTTGTGAGATGTTCCCACTTGCTAAACCTTCATTGAATGTTTCAATTTCAGCTTCACTAAGATTGTCTTCAGCCCATGAAACCACTTTATTGTAGTTCTCTTTGCCATCAACAACACCAAATACTTCATCAGAGAAACTATCAGCTTCTGCTTTTAGACCTCTAACATAGTTATCTATGAAATGCTTAGGATAACCTAAGTCCTCTAATTCACTATAACTATCTTCAGATAACTCACCGTTCTCACGAAGTTCATCATAGTATTTATTCATTACATCGGGATCAGTATTAACTTTCTTAGTTTCTTTCTCTTTCTTTTTTATTTCTAAATCATTATCAGTATCTTCAGGTTCAGGATCTTCCTGCTTTCCAATACTAGATTCTAATTCTTTATAAATTTCCTCCAATGATTTGTCACCATTAGATTTCTTTAAGGCTTCTAAGACACCCTTCTGTAAGTCTTCTTCAGATTTGTATTTTCCAGCTAAGAGTTGATCTTCCTTTGATGTATTATCAGGTTCATCTGTCTTTCCCTCAGCTTTATCCATCATCTTTTTATTATAACCTTCTTCAGGTTCATCCATCTTTTCATCAGGTTTCACTTTAACTTCTGCCACTATTCTCCTCCTTTATGTAATTTCTAATGTGTTACTAGAGCTTGTCCTCTTACTGTTTTTTCATTTTTCTTTGGTACAGTTTTGACAGTTTTTTCTTCAGGTTCTTCATGTACTTTCATATGTAAAGAAAGACCTCTTTGACTGTCGAACTCTCTACCACACTCTTCACATTCAAATACTTCTTGAACTTCCTCCTGTTCAGGAGTTACTTCTTTCTTTTCTTCATTACCCATCTGCCACTTCTCCTTTCATAGCTTCACCAGCAACTTGTGGTGCCATGTTTTGTGCCATCTCATTCATTTGAGCTTGATTCATTTCTTCTTGAACTTGCTCTTGTGTCTTAATTAAACCATTAGTATTTATACTTAATGCTGTAGCAGACCTTCTCATAAAGTCAGGAGTAATTAAGTATCTACTGATTTCCTCTTGACCTAATGGTGCTATTGCATCCATGAAGTAAAGTAATTTGTCAAGATCATGTCCTCTACCTAAAGCTTCAATACCAGTAACAATAGTTGGACTAACGATATCTTTAGGTAAGCTTGGGAGCTGACCATTTCTAGACATCTGTGATAACAATTGTTTAACTATAGGTAACTGCATCTCAAGACTTAATAAACTATAAACTCCACCAAGACTATTCTCTAACTCATTAGCCATTAATCTAATCTCTTCAGCTGTTACTCTTTCAGCATCTCTTTGCACACCTTCGACAACTATAAATGCACTTTTAATTCTTTGTTCAATCTTGTTAATTGTTTGATAACACATATTAAAGTCCATGTACTTATCAAGCTGTAAATAACTAACATCATCTGCCCTTCCTTCTACAAAATCACCATTCTTAGCTTTAACTAACTTACTTGCTCTTGTAGATCCGGCAGGATTGACTAGTCCAATTATTCTTCCGGCTACAACTGTTCCTTCAACTAAAGCTTTTGTAAGACTTTCTAAGGTTACAAAGTCACCAAGATATTCTTCAACATGACTTCTTCCATAGCTCTCACCTGATACAGCAGACCATCTTAAAGGTTTCCAAGGAAGATCATCATACTTATAGCTTCCCTCAGTACCATCAATGATATGCCCTTCACATTCTTGTTTTACATTCCACTTCTTACCTGTTTCATCTAACTGTATATGTGTAAACAAATCATATTCTTTATCTTTCTTAGGATCTTCATTAGCTATATCAGCTCTGATTAATTCCTCAAGTTCTTCAGGTAAAGAATCTAGATCTACAGACTCTTTAGTTATAATTTCAAGAGTCTTACCAGCTGAGTTTCTTCGTATTACATAACTATCTAACTTATAAAGTTGAATAGAATTATCTTTATTGAACTTAGGTAATACATCACCAACAACAATTAAATGTTTAATAGCTTCAAACAATTTAACTCTTAAAGCTTTTGCTTCAAACTCAGACATCATGTCTTCTTCTATTTGTGCTAGTTTCTGTTCCACCTTAGACTGTAAACCTTCTTCACTCATTTGTTGCATTACAGCTGTATCTATACCTAACCTAAAGAATGCATTAGATGGTGGAAATAAACTTGTTGATAACTTACTTGCCAAATTGTTAACTGCCCTAGCTCCTAAACCTTGATAAGGTGTAGGTAGTGTTTGGTCTTCTGTATGACCATTAGGTGGTAACAATGAAGGTATAGTAAGTTCAGCACATCTTCTTGCTCTTTCTAAAGTTTGTGTTCTTTTTCTATCTAGTTTTTTCCATCGACCTTTTACGGTTGTTTCAATAAGCCATTACCTCCTTCCACCTAAAAATGGATTGTCATTAAAATATTTACCATAGGCTTTCTGAAGGGCTTTTAAACCTCTTCAAAAATTTAAATAAATTGAGTTTTTCCTAGAAAGTCTGTTATTAGAAGCTTTAAAATCTCTAGTTTCTCCTATCCTTACTCGTGCTTGAAATGTATCAGGAATTAAAGGATTGGAAACTCTGGACTTATCCATATCTTCAGACTTCTTAATTTTTTCTTGTTCATCTTGTTGTTTCTTTTTTTGTTTATTCTCTCCAGCTTTCTTACCAACTACTGCTCCAGCTAAAGTAGCTACAACAGCTATAGGATTACACATAGCTATCCACTTCCTTCCAAACCTTCCTTTTGTGCCTCTTCTTTAAGTATCATTAAGCGATCTATAACACTTCTTTGACCAGCTTTATACATAATCTGATCCTTAGACATCTTAGGTTCAGGTGTAATTACTGGATATATTTCATCTAACTCTTCTATAAGATCTATACTAAACACAGGTATAACTTTATCTTTGTTTTTATTTTTTATAAGTATCACTCCTCTAATAAGACTACTTCTATAGCAGGACTTTAGATTCTAGATGCCCCTAT
>Ga0136604_1001589_pt1 | contig 10030 bp, 10 predicted proteins | sample AntRauFillE10628_FD_104928 | JGI IMG/M metagenome (GOLD analysis project Ga0136604, IMG submission 104928) | Saline lake microbial communities from Rauer Islands, Antarctica - Metagenome Filla E10 #628 | ecosystem: Environmental > Aquatic > Non-marine Saline and Alkaline > Saline | place... | reverse complement strand
CGCCTCGCCGGAGAGCGCCGGCGTCTCGCCGTGACCCGGGAGGTCCACCGCGATCACCGCTCGCTCGTCGGCCAGTTTGTCGAGGATCGGAGTCCACGTCCGCCAACTTCCGCCCAAGCCGTGAATCAGGAGCAACGGTTCACCCGACCCGCGACGGACGTGATTCATCTCCATACGCTACGAGGGGATTCCAGGGTTGTATGACTTCTTCAGTATATTACGGATAAATCGAGGAGAGTGTCCCTCGAACCGTGTGTCGACGGCCAGAACCGACGGGAAACTGCTTACCGGGACTCCCGCTGCTCCGCTTGTTCAGGTCGCTGGAATCCATACTGAAATTCCGTGGAAACAGTGTCGTCTTATAGATTCATTCCCCTGAATTCGAGAGATAGGGGCGTCTATAGATGGCACATGTAAATAGAGATAGCTTGCTCTACAGGCGGTCGTTCCGACCGGCTAGAGCGTGTCGAACGAGTTGATCACGTCGCTCGTCGAGTGTGACTCGACGAGATTTTGTTCGTCGAAATCGGTATCGTCGCTCCAGACGTCTGCGTCTTTGGCCAAGGCGCACGCGACATATAGCACGTCGTCGGGATCGGTTTCACCGATCGCTGCTTCGGCCGCTTCGATGTGCGGATAGAACTCGTCGGCGAGGACGACCTCGATGTACTGAAACAGGAGGTCGACGAACTGGGCCACTCGCACTGGGCTCATGCCCGACTTCTCGACGATCAACTCCGTGTAGTTCTCGATCTCGTCGGAGACGAATTCGGGTGTCAGGAGGTCGGGTTCGAGCGTGACGATGAGTTCACGGGTTTTCGAGTCAGCGATGAGCGCGGATATGACGACGTTGGCATCGACGACCAACTTCATTCGTTGAGGCTACTCCGACTCCTCTTCGACCCGCTCGCGTGCCCTTTCGTTGATTTTATCGGCGATGTCGGCGACGTCGCTCTCGGTGAGTTGGCTTCCGGACGTGAGCTCGTCCATCACTTCGAGCGTCTCGATTTTTTCTCGAATGGCCTGTCGGGTGACCTCGCTCCAGTTGATTTCCGGGTGCCTCTCCATCCGGTCTTTGAGCTCGTCGTCGACATTGACAGTGATACTGGGCATACAGGAAACTATGTATGCACAGAATATTGTGTTTTTGGGTCGAAGCACAGCAAAAATCGGCCGCTAGCTTCGGATGTTTCTCTCATCGAGACTGGGCGGGGTACTCCAGCGGAGTCGTTGGAACGTAGTCAGTACGGACGAGTATCCGGTCTTCCGGCTGCTCACCGACTCCGACTGAACGAGGAGAATCCCTCAGAAGCGAACGTGAAAACTCCTATATAGAGGATAGAACGCGTAAGGCGCGTGTTCTGAGCTTCATCTGCTCTCTCTCTCTTTGTTCCACTTCGTTCAGATCAATTACTCATGTAACGCGGTCTCGTGTACTTTACCGGTTTCCGAACAGCCCCTATGTAACAGCTGGAGCGAAATGCTCTATTTTGGGTTGAGGATTTAGGGGTATCGCGTGATGTCTGTCGATTGTTACTAGCAATCGAGGCGCACACTTTCTTTACGTTTTATAATCTCTGTAACTATCGATCAATATAGTATGCATATTTTGCCGCTGGATGGGGCTCCGGCCGCCCTTAGACTGACGTACAGCCACCCGAATAATTGTATCCAAATTTGAATATGGTATCTTATAACTAAGAACGACCGCACTCACAGTTCTATGTGCTATGCCACTGTACATGGACGTCCACCGAGACGTGGATGCAAGCGTCGAAGACGTCGTAGAGGCTCACAAGAAGGACGTCGAGACTCAGGAGAAACACGGTGTAAAATACCTAAACTACTGGGTTGACGAGGATGAAGGTGCTGTCTTCTGTCTGTTCGAAGGCCCGAGCAAAGAAGCGGGTGAAAAAGTTCACAAAGAAGCTCACGGCCTCACCGCGGACGAGATCTTCGAAGTCGAACAGGGCGAATGAGTACAGACCACAAGTATTACTTACCATTCAACCGGGGTAAAATCGGCTTCACAGCGGAAAGAAGTCGTGGACCCGTTGGTTCGCGGCAGCGCTCGCAATAGCACTCCTCTCCCTCGCGCTCCCGGCGTTATACATCGCTGAGCGGTTTTGGTTCGGTCGCCTCGCCAAAAGCGGATACGGCCTGATGAGTCTCGGATGGGGCGTGGGTAGTTTTCGGACGCTACCTCTGTACTCGTCGGTAGCGGCCACGGACTCCGCTGAGTGAAACGTCCTGTTTGAATCCGTCGGTGGTGGTGGAGAACTCCAAAATCACTCGACGACGAAGTATAACGTCATTCACTGACTGCGAATCCAAAGAGCAGTAATCGGAAGAAGAAACCGCGCCGCGACTAGCAAGTGGGAGGCTGATAACCCCGATTTCGCCTATCTGCTTCCCCGCTGCTCCACCTTGTTCAGGTAGCTAAAATTCATTACTTTGTAATTATGAAAATAGAGGGTGCTTTGGTTTCAGAGTTGACGCTCTTAGCAGGTTCAGCCCGTAAAACGCGCCCGAATATGAATAGACGCCGTGGTCGGCAAACCGACTGATAACGACTGTAGGCAATGTGATATTCACGGCAAACTAATAGTGAGCAACCTATGGCACCAAAGGTAAGAGAGCGCATGGTTGCGGATGTCGAGGGGGATATTGTCGTTTACATCAATGGGATGCGCCTCAACAAACTCCGTGCCATCCTGCAATGGATACTAGCTGGCAGAAAGCTTGCACAAATGTTCGAACGTCTTGAAGCTGACCCGGACAGTGGGTTTCTAGGTTACCAACCGGCATTCACGGGAATCCGCACGGGTGCGGCCATCCAGTACTGGCGGTCGCTTGAGGATTTGAAACGCTTCGCACGCGATCGGGATGACCTCCACGTACCAGCATGGAAGTGGTACAACGAGAAGGTCGACGCTGGCGGTGGGGTTGGCTTCTGGGCAGAACTCTATATTGTTGAAAACGATAACTACGAGACGTTCTATCGGAATATTCAACCTTTGGGTCTAGGTACCGTTGGCGGTCTCCGTCCAGATGAGGGACTTGATCGGCATATCGACATGTCCAGAGAGGAAACTCCCCGATGAACCGAGGAGAGGGTAGAACAACGGGAAGCTGAAAGAGTAGTTATTCCGGCGGAGAGACGAACCGCCCGGTGCCCTTCTTGACCATATAGGGGAAGCGCTGTGAAAGATACAGTCCGGCCTTGGTTTGCCAATCAGCGGTGATGACCGTTTTCGTTGATTCGATTTTGCCAGCCAGTTTCCGTCCGACATCCGATGGATCACTCAAGTAGGATGCCGGATAATCAAGTTCAGCTGCCGACTGAGTGCTCGTCAGCGGTGGGTGCATCAAGGTACACGAGACGTTCTCGTGTTGCAGCTCCAGCCGTAGTGACCGGACGAACGCCTCAATTGCACCTTTCGTTGCAGCGTAGCCGGAGAGCTTGGGATGACCGACAAGTCCGGCCCCAGAGCTGACGTTGTGGATGATACCTTCATTCCGCTCTCGCATATGCGGGAGAACGGCTTGGATAAGTCGAACGTAGCCGAAGTAGTTCACTTCGAACTCACGCTTCATGTCACCGAGCGTTTGGTCTTCGAACAGAGCGAAATTGAATATTCCAGCGTTATTGACGAGGATATCGATCTGGCCCCACTCATCGATAATCGTCTCGACCGCAGTTTCAACGTCGGTATCTTCGGTCACGTCGCACTCCAGGAAGCGTACCTCTTCGGGATATCTCTCCTGAAGTGATTGGATGTGCTCTCCGTTGATATCGACGCCGGCAACTCGGTAGCCGTCTTCGAGGAGCGAGGTGAGCATGTGGTAGCCGATACCCTCATTTGCACCGGTGATTAGCACGACTTGTCGGCTCTCGGGTGAGGGCATACCCTACGTTCTACGACCGAGATAACTATGAGCCCTGCGTTGGGTGTGATTTCGTCGTCAATCAACTCTCTGGGCAGGGATAGATATCGCATCTGAGTTAGCTGTTCGAACTGTCATCGAACTGCTGGCGGACTCCACCGAGTGAGACGTTCGATGTGGTTCGATCACGCGCAGCGGTGAGTCAAAAATTCCTCGACGACGAAGTATACCGTCATTCATCGATCGTGAATCCAAAGGACAGCAATCAAATGAACGTGTGCTACCGGTGATACCATCTTGTCGAGATCGTCTAATCGGGGAGACATTGCTGAGGTGGTGTAGATACACGGCACGCAGTTTACAATTTTCCAGTCTCCCGCGGAGTGTCTGGAGGTACATTTTATAAATTTGGGATGAGTATCGGTAACATGGAACAAACTCGATTCACGCCCAACCTCGAACTGGATGGGCTTTCCCCGGACGAGGCCTTCGCCACTTTGGGCAACGAAATACGGCTAGACATCATCCGGGTGCTCTGGCGAACAGGGACCGGCTACGAATACGACGACGGCTCTGACGCCGTCGAGACGGTGTCGTACTCCGAGTTACAAACCGAGATTGATATCGACGATAACGGGAAGTTCAACTACCACCTTTCGAAGCTCTCTCCCCATTTCGTCCGACGAACTGACGACGGATACCGGTTGAGCGGTGCGGGTAAGCAGATCGCTAGAACGGTGATCGCTGTTTCCGGAGCGGGAAGCCTCGAGTTCTCCCAGGAGCTCGATGAGAGCTGCCCGTTATGCGGGGCAGCTGTTGCGGTCACCTACGAGGATCAATGGCTCCGAGTCAGGTGTACTGAGTGCTACGGATTGTTCGGTGATCAGGCGCCGGCTGGGACGCTCTTCCTCACGAGCTATCCAGCAGCAGGATTGACGACTCGCGACTCCGAGCAAGCGCTCGCAGCCGGACTGTATCGGTGTGCGCTGGACATCACCTATCTGATGTACGGTATCTGTCGTGAGTGTGCCGGGCAGGTCTCGTCGTCGGTGACGGTCTGTGACGCGCACGAAAGTGAGGGTCAGCCCTGCGATACCTGTGGAACACCGTTTCCGGTTTGGGCAGACATGAAGTGTGACACCTGTGGGTTCGCCAAGCGGTTACCGGTCGAGATGTTTGCGACTGGTCTCGTCTTGGCGACCGAACTGACAGGCAATCCCGAGCTAGACATCGACTCGCCGACGGTCGACGAGGCTATCCGACTGCTTCAGAACAACGTTGAGACCGACGTTGTAACGGAGCCTCTCCGCGTATCACTTCGTATCGAGGTCGAGACGACGGCGTTCGCTCTCACGTTGGACGACGAGATGAATGTCGTCGAGTTCGACCGAGAACCACGGACTGACACCGTTGTTTCGTGATTCGGGCACGTCTCGTTCTCTCAGAGAAATATTATTCTCCTAACAAATAAGCCCGATCCCGACGATACCATTAGCTGCTCGTCTCGGGCCAGAATCCGGCAAATGGCGTCCGTCACGTGGAGCGCCCAAGACGACATCGAGCGGCGGAATGGACGCTACAGGAGGTGACGACGGACCATGACAAGGAAATCAATGCCGAACAGCGAGGGGGACAACTCCATGACGACGGTAGATAACGACACACGGGACCGTATCCTCGATTGGGGCGGTTTCCCTGGCTACTGGGAGATCACACGTTCGACGGCGGATACGAACGGCGAACTGTTGGAAATGCGATTCGAGATCGAAACCGTCCCCGAGGAAGGCCCGTTCGTCCACACCCATCCACACGCCGAAGAGCGCTACGAAGTGATTTCTGGTGTGCTGGAAGTGTACGTGGACGGGGAGTGGATGGAGGTGTCGGCCGGTGAGGAACACACCGTCCCGCCAGGAACGCCGCATACGTTCAGAAACAAGACCCCCGTCGAGGTCATTAACGTTCACAAGCCCGCGCTACGGCACGAGGAGTTCTTCCGTCGGTTCCACGAGCTCGTCACGGAGCGGGGTGTGTCGTTGCCTCCGGAGGGATTCACCGACGTCCTGCTGATAGCGATGCTGACGACGGAACACGAGGAGGACATCTACGCGGTAAGCCCGCCGCATTGGGTGTTTAAAGCCCTGACTCTCCTCGGGCGTGTGTTGAGATACCGTCCGCCTGACTAATCGACACCGCAGAGATCGCCAGTGACCTCCAATAAAACGAGTCGAAATCAACAATGGCACAATCATCTGATCGTCAAATAGAGAAACCAGACGCATCGGACGGCCAACCGATCTGTCGACGCAGAACCGTCCTCAGAGCTACCGGACTCGGTGCGACACTCCCGATATTAGGAGGGACTGTTAAGGCGCGAAGCAGTGCCGCTGAATCGCAAGGCGAGCAAGGTGAGACCGATAATGCCGGTCCACCGACTATCCACTCTTACTTTGGCTATTCAGGGACGAGTGATGACGAGATTCCGAACCGGTTGGAGCCGGACGAGACCGTCGAACTCCACGTCGACGAGGACAAAATCGACGATTCGAATCTCCCGGCCCTGACGGTTGAGTTCGGTGCGTTCCACTTCGCCCCCGTGGGGCTTCACGTGGAGCCGGGGGCAATCGTCGAATTCGTATTCAACACGCCGGAGCACACGGCGACGGCGTACCATCCGGGTCAAGAACGGCAGCAACGCGTCCCAGACGGCGTTCCGGCGTTCTCTTCGACGGTCAACGAGCATCACGGGTTCTGGCTCTATCGCTTCGAGGAAGAAGGCGTGTATGACCTGTTCTGTGCCCCGCACGAGTGGGGTGGAATGGGCATGCGAATCGTCGTCGGGGACGAACCCGGTGATGTCGTGCGGGCTCCTGGCCGTCCACCGCTTCCGATGACCGCTGCACTCCTCGGAACGGGACTAGACGGGGACATCGGCCATCCGGACATGGAACCGCAGAACATCATCGACAACGGGCCAATCTCTGGGCACGACCTGGGTATCGATCTCGAGGTAACGATAACGGCCCCAACTCCAACCTGATATCTCGCCCATTTTGACTTCTGCTTTCTGTGAGCGAGTAGAACCGAGAGAAGGGTACAGTTCCCGTACGCGATGCTTATCTGCTGAACTATTTCTGTGTTATCGGGCGTCGACCGACGAACGAAAGAGCAACTGCCGAAAATAGATTTAATCACTAGAACAGCAATAGAATCCATGAAACACCAGATTTTGGCTACCAACTCTCTTTACTCCACTTTGTTCAGGTAGCTGAAATCCAACTGTATCTGCGTGGAAAATACGTCCCTATGCATTCTGAACCTCGTCATGAACGCAGATACAGTGTCTGAAGCGCTGTTGTACATAAATAGACTCTCTGATATACTGAACATCCGTGGCAGTCGTACTTGCAGGTGGGGGAAGATGACTGAGAAGAGGAAGATGTCGCGGAGCGGGCTCAGTAGTTCGGGGGGTCGTTGGTTACGTGACGACTGGTCCTGTTGCTGAAGTCACCTTCGTCGTAGATCTTGACGTTTTCAACGTCTTCGGTGCGTTCTCCGATGTATGAGTCGAAGGTCATGTCGAAGAATGCGTATTCCGTATCCGGGATTCCATCGTTAATCCGTTCTTCCGAGGGTGCGACGAGGAAGGCGGAGTCTGTGTCGAAGTCATTTTCGAGGTCATCTACGTCAAGGCCAACCGTCCAGTGACCGATGCCGTTGATTTCGCAGTCGATATATCCGCCCATCGCGTTCCACGGGTCATTCTGGATGATGGTGGCCATAAGGATAGACTTCGACGAACAGTCTCCGTAGTGGTCGTAGAGGACAACGCTAGGCATCGGGTCGTCCCCCTGTCGGATGTAAGGAATCATCTGTATCAGGTCTCCGAGGACTTCAAGCCGGTTGCGGGGGCTGGTGATGTCCATCTCGGAGGTAACGTCGTAGGTTTTCTGTGCGAGTTCTTGGAAGTGGCTGATCTCGGTTGCGTAGTGGGCTTCGTATTTATATCCATACCTCCACTGGTAGCGTTCGCTACCGTTCTTGTAGCGATTTACTGGTTCGTGTTCGATGTGACAAGAGACGCCGAAGACCTCGCCGTTTTGGGACGTACGGGTGACGAGGAAGACGGTGCGTTCGTTGTCACCATCTCGGGTTTCAACGTATCCGGCAGGGGTGGAGCGTTTGCTTCCGTTGACGCCCTCTACACCGCGCGGCCCCCCCGTTTGAGGGCCACCATCCTCTTGTATCTTGTACGAGTAGTTGAGGGCATTACTGTTCACCCAGTTAACACCGTTCTTGTGAGCGACACCGACGAACTGGTGCCGTTTGATGCTGAACTCCGCGTCGGCGTCGAATTCTAGATCTACAGCGACGAGTTCGCAGATACTCCCTGCGTCTCGTGGGAGGTTGATGTTGGACAGGTCGAACTCGAATTCGTGGGTCTCGAAGGTATCCTCGGTTGCTTCGAGTGTCTTGGTGTCGGCGGATTTGAAGTCTCCGTCGGTGTCGCGGACGTAGAAGCGGAGTTCGAGGTCACGAATCACCTTCGTCTGTTCGAGGGTGGCCGTTGCCGTACTCTCGTCGGTGATTGTGATGTTGAATTGGGTATCGTCGGGGTGGCTGTATCTGATAGTGTCTGCGTCTGGGCGACCCTTGTTTCTTGGCAGCCGGTAAATGGGTTCAGTAGAAAATTCGGTCTTGAAGCTGAGGGCAGGTTCTGGGAGGTCGCCTCTTCTGTCATCGGGCTCGTTGTCTTCACCGGGCGGAGTGCGGTTCTCGTATAGGTCTTTATCAGGCCCTTCGTCGTCACGTCCGGTGAGGCTACTACATCCAGCGAGGCCGGTGGTGAGGCCGAGTCCGCCGAGGTGGATAAGGCGGCGGCGAGTACGCCCCGGTCTGTTCATGACCAGAACATATCGGAACGGCGTAAAGTCATTTCCTTCGGATTTTCGTCGGCTGAGGACATCCAAATCCAGAAGTTACGTCGAACAAATGTCACTATCGACAGGGGTCACTTTCGCTGGAGGGGACTCATCTCACGTCACGCACGCGACCGGACGAGAATCGGGAGACGCTCGACCTGTGTCCTAAAACGGCACAATACCCTTTTCAGCGGGATTCTCGCTGCTCCACTTTGTTCAGCTCGATCAGCAGCCGGAAGATCGCCTTCACGAGGTTGGCGTCGACGTCGAAGCGCTCGGCGTTCTCGCCGGCGCGCTCCATCACCCGCTCCTCCTGGCCCTCGTCGGTCGTCGGGAGGTCGCGCTCCTCCTTCACGGCCGCCACCGTGTCGGCGACGTACGTCCGACGGGCGATCAGTTCGACGATCTCTTGGTCGATATCCTCGATCTCGCGTCGCAGTTCATCGAGGCTCCGGTCGTCCGCGTTGGGTGTGTCACTCATTGGTTGTGGGGTCGGCGGGTTGCTCACTCGACGGCCGCGCCGTCGTTTCTGGTGGTCGTTCGTCGCAGCGTTCCGGGGCGCTCGCCCCACGCGTCGGCGACTGCGTCGAGGTCGATCTCGGGGTCGGTCGGGTCCGCGACGGCGACGACGCTCGGACCGGTGCCCGACAGCGACACGCCGGTCGCGTGGGGCATCGCCTCGACCGCGGGGTCGGCGTCGAACCCGAGCGCGGCGGAGAAGGCGAGCCCGTTGACGGTCATCGCCTCGGCGTACCGGCCGTCCAGCGCGAGGTCCGCCACCAGGTCCGCCATGGGCGCGACCGCCTCGCAGCGGGCCACGTCCGCGTCCGCGCTGTAGGCGCGCTCGGGCGGCGTCCACACGAGGACGTCCCAGTCGACGGTCTCGCGCGACCGCAGTTCGTCGGCGCCGTTGTCGGTGACGGTCACGCCGCCGAGCATCGACGCGGTCGCGTCGTCGAACGCGCCCGTGACCGTCACGCCCGCCTCGCGAGCCGCCCGTACGCCGAGTCGGCAGGCCTCCAGACGGCTGACGTCGGCGGTCGAGTCCGCGGCGTCATCGTCGAGATCGGGGTCGTCGGTCGCGTCCCCCACGGTCAGTCCGAGCGCGTCGCAGGTCGCGAGCACGGTCGCGTTGGCGGCCGCGCTGGAGCCTTTCAGTCCGGCCGCGAGGGGGACATCGCTGTCGGTGCGAACGGTCCCGCCCTCGCCGTCGCCCCATCGCT
>Ga0136604_1001587_pt1 | contig 10039 bp, 9 predicted proteins | sample AntRauFillE10628_FD_104928 | JGI IMG/M metagenome (GOLD analysis project Ga0136604, IMG submission 104928) | Saline lake microbial communities from Rauer Islands, Antarctica - Metagenome Filla E10 #628 | ecosystem: Environmental > Aquatic > Non-marine Saline and Alkaline > Saline | place... | reverse complement strand
TCTTTGAGAGCCTCAAGGACGACTTTGGTCTTGAAGCTGCTGGTAAAGTTTCTTCTTTTTGGTTTCATAGTCAGCAAATTAACATTTTATTGTTTTACTGTCCTAATTTTCTAGACCACTACAAAATCGATTCAGCTCAACAGCTGTTTTTCCGTTTTAATGAAGTGTACTTGGTATACAAAATAGTAGTCGCGTACTTTTGGATTTATAAAACGGAAGGGAAAAAATGATAGGTGATGTGGCGGCTGGCGGCATCAAAATTAATTATAAAAAACTCAAGGTTTTCCCGGGAGATAATTGACACTACAATCGCAGGTTGCCAGTATCTCTTTTCAATTTTTATAGTATGCTTCTAATATGCTTCTAATATGCTGTTTATATGCTCAACCACCGTCTTGGCATTTTCTTTGGTGAAGCATAAGGGCGGCTTGCTCTTAAGCACGCTGTTATGCGGACCGTCAGTGCTGATAAGAATGTGCCGGTTCCGCAGTTCATTTTTAATGTGGTGCGCCAATTCGGTATCGGACTGCATGCTGCCATCCTTCACTATTTCCACGCCCAAAAACAGACCGGAACCGCGGACGTCTCCGATGCAGGGATATTTTTGTTGCAGCTCGCGCAGCAGTGATTGGTAGTAATCGCCCACCGTTTTGGCCTTTTGCTGCAGGCCTTCTTCTTCGATAACATCCAGTACCGCCAGGCCAATGGCGCACGAGACCGGGTTGCCGCCGAAAGAACTGAAGAACTCCACGCCCTTGCCAAATGACTCGGCAATTTCATCCGTCGTAACCACGGCTGCCATCGGGTGCCCGTTGCCCATGGGCTTGCCGATGATCACCATGTCGGGGACGACATCCTGGGCCTCAAATCCCCAGAAGTAATCGCCCGTCCGCCCGAAGCCGGTTTGTACCTCATCACTGATACAAACGCCGCCTTGTTTCCTTATAGCAGGATAGAGCTGCTTCAAATATCCTTTCGCCAGCGGCACCTGTCCTCCGCAGCCTACTATGGGCTCGCTGATAAAAGCCGCAACCGGGTGATCGTATTGCTCTACTTGTGCAATGGCATCGGCTGCGTACTGCTTTCCGGCCTTTCGGTCATCGGTGGTATATTTGCCGCGATAGGTATTCGGAATGGGTGTTTTCAGGATGTTCTCCTTCTGCCCGGCTCCCTTTTTATTGCTGAATTTGTAATCGCTGATGTCGATGCCGATCTGCGTGTTGCCGTGGTACCCGTGTTCCATCACCATCAGGTGGTGGCGCCCGGTATGCGCAATGGTCATGCGTATGGCCAGATCGCTGGCTGCGCTGCCGGAATTCACAAAAAAGACCTTATTTAAAACATCAGGAAATTTTGCCAGCAGCCGCTCGGCATATTCCGGCAGCAGATCGTAGTGATAACGGGTGTTGGTGTTTAGTTTGGCCATCTGCTGCATGCCGGCTTCCACCACCTTGGGATGCGAGTGCCCCACCTGCGGAATATTATTGTAGGCATCTAAAAACGTATTGCCGTGGGCGTCGTACATGTACTGGAATACCGACCGCTCCACGTGAATAGGCCGGTCGTAACTAACGGAAAGAATGGGAGAGATTACATTATGTCGCCGCTCAATGGATTCCTCAATGGGTTTTGCCGGGGTGATGGAAAACCCGGCGGCCTCATAAAAGGTATTTCGGGCGTTGATTGGGTTGATGGCCAGCCAACGGTGGAGCATTGACCAAGCGTTGTTCTCACTTACAGTTGCATAATTATTGTAGGGATCCACTTTTTTGGCATGCGCCGAATTGCACACGCTAATGCAGAGCCGCGCGGCTATCAGGTAATAGAGGATATCCAGTTCCTGCTTTTGGAGCGGCAGGATGTCATGATAGGCTTCCAATAGGGGCGCAGCCCATAGCAGCGGATCGTCTTTATCATAGCAGGCATAGGTGAGCGCCACCGCCAGCTCATTGATGAGCGGGGTGTAGGCTAAATCACCAAAATCGATCAGCCCCGATATTTTGCCATCAGCAACCAGTATATTCCACTCGTTGGCGTCGTTATGAATAATCGATTTACGCAGCTCAGGCAAAACCAGGGCCACCTTCTGATCAAACTGCTGGAAAAAGTAACGCACGATATTTCGGTTGTGTGCATCGGGAATATCGGATATATATTTTTTGTTCAACCCGAGACGCTGTAGATCCCACTCCCATGCCCGGCCTTTAATGACGGAGTGATCAAATGACTGCAACCGTGTATTCATCCGGGCTAAAAAGCGAGCCAGCGAACGATAGAGATCGGGGGTGGGGGAGGCAATATCACCCAAAAAGGTGCCTTCCAAAAAAGATAGCAGCCGGATGATTCGTTTTTCACCCTCCATTTCAAGAACTTTTGTAAACGATCCGTCGCTAAAAGAAATAGGCTTTGGGAAAGCCTGTTTCCCATTTTTCAGGTGCAGCAGCGCTGCGTTTTCGGCCTCCACAAGGGCCATCCTTTCATCCGAAAAGGGATAGGTTTTTAAGATATGTGATTGATCATCAGACCGGAGCTTATAGTTTCTGTTATCGTAGCCGTCCAGCTTTTTTATGTCAAGAATTTTGAAATCTACCTGCGCTTGTATTTGATTAATCATGGTTGAACGCACTACTAAGGAATAAAAAACTGGTTCTAATTTAGCATATATGATCTTCTAAATAAAATAGCCCCCGGATTAATCGTAAGGCTATCGATCATATTAAGAATTAAATTATTTGGCCGATCAATTTACGTTTGCATTGTCCACTTCAGCGCCTTCGGACATGGCGTAAAAATAATCACCCATTTATTTTTCCATGTCTTTTTGTATTTGCATTACCCGGGCATTTCCGTGAGGGAGGAAATAATCTTTCTACGGGACGATTACTTTTTTGAGCTTTGAACTCCCGTCAAAATCATTTCGAGGGCCCATCGCAGTAGATCATTGGATTCTTTGCTGCTTAAGCCGTTCACATCTTTATTAGCTACCTGGGGCTCAATTCCGGAGAGCACCGTGATTATGTGCTTTAAATTCTGAAAGTCGGTTGCATTCATCTGTTGCCGGTGTGATTCCATTATAGCATCAACAGCAATTGGTCTGCGTGCACCGCGAAGCTGTTTGTTTTTATCATTTTTTATTGATTCATCCAAAACAACGCTCAGATACTTTTGAAATGCCGTTTCGTGTTTGTGCGTGAGGGTATTAAAATAGTGCTGCACATGGAATAGGGATTCACGGAGGTTCAGGTTTTTCACTTCTTCAATAATCTCTTCCGGTGTTTTAGTCTGGATGTTTAAAGCCGCTTCTGCACAAAGCAAATCAACGTTTGAAAAATAGCGATAAACTGTAGCCCGGGACATGTTGGTATGTTCGGCAACATCCTCGAGGGTGAATTCGGTATCGGATGTCAAGAATTGCTGTGCAGCAGCCAGAATGTCCTCTCTTGTTTTCCGTTTCTGCTCAGCCCTTCCTGTATTTAAATTTTCTTTATTCATGAGACAAATATCTTATTTAATTTGGAAATTTAAAAATAAAGAAATATTATTATGAGACAATTGTCTAATAAAGTAAAAAAAGATGAAAGCTGAAAAAACGATATGGGTATTGGGACATAAGGTTTCAATGATGAAACCTTCAGGGGATTATGATATGGTAATAGGGGAAACACCGGCCGGCGTTTCAGGTCCGCCGCCACATTATCATGAAGAGTTTAGCGAATTATTCTTTGTGCTGGAAGGGACCATGGAGTTTATGGTTGATGGGGATATCGTTAAGGTGAAAGAAGGAGCAACCGTTGATCTGCCACCTAAATCTCTTCACACATTCAAGAATGCGTCGGAAGATCAATGCCGGTGGGTAAATATTCACAGCCCGAAAGGGTTTCTTTCTTTTTTTAAAGATATGGGAATACCGGCGGAAGAAGACGAAGCCATGGAAAAGTCTGTAAATCAATCGATCATCAAAAAAGTGATAGAACGCGCTGCGGATTACGACATGCATTTCAACAATTAATAATAGACTACTAAAAATAGGACAACTCTTATGAAAAAAGTACACGTATTGCTTAGCTTAATAGTTATGCTTTTTGCAGCATGTAGCGATATGAACGAAAGTTCAAGCCCGGAGGAATTTACCGGTGAAAGAATAGCCATTGGCAACGGACAGGCTTGGACCTTTATAAGCGTGGATGCTCAGGAGATACCCACGGCCATTGGTGTGCGTTTTGATTCTGAAGTTTTAGAAGGCCTGCCAATGGGCTCTGTTTTCTCCGACGAGTTTATGATGAAACTTTCAACTGCCGTTGCGGTACCGCCCTACGATCATATAACTATGGACTGGAATGAGCACGGGCATGAACCGCCGGGAGTATATGATGTGCCTCATTTCGATTTCCACTTTTATTTTATGTCGGAAGCCGAACGCAATAAGATCGGTCCCACGGATGTCGTCCAGTTCAATGCGCCGATGGAAGCGAGCTATCTGCCTCCCGGTTACCTGGAAACACCCGGTGGCGTACCGCGCATGGGGGGCCACATTATTGATTTACAATCACCCGAAATAGCCGGGACCGGGCCGTTTACCTACACCTTCATTTATGGGAAATATGATGCTGAAATTAATTTTCTGGAGCCAATGGTAACCCAAGCGTACCTGGAATCAAAAACACCGATAATAAAAGAAATCCGCCAACCGCAGCAATGGCAAAAAGACGGGTATTATCCGCAGGATTATACAGTGTCTTATGATGCGGATACCGATCTGTATGAAGTTGCGCTGGTCAATCTAAAATGGGAAACAGCCAATAACTAATAATATGGGATAAGCAAAAAGCCCCGGGAATTACTGACCGGGGCTTTAAATAAATGGCCCAGATTTGATATCAATTATTATGAATCTATACTTGCACTGTCAACCTTAGCACCTTCGGGCATGGCGTAAAAATCATCACTCATTTCTTCTTCCGTGACTTTGGTATTAGCAAATATCCGGGCATTTCCGCTGGTTTCACCCACTTCGCCATTTTCGTATTGATACCATTGCAATTCGGTGGGAAGCAACATGCCGTTGGCTTTTTCCCAGGTTTTATAGTGAATCAAGCCGAAATTATTACTTTTTTCCTGGCTTCGGTAGGTGGACGTATAAGCCAGCCACTCCATTTTATGCGTATCGGGGTGGTAATACATGATGTATTCATCTTTTGGTGCATCGCCGATGCCTTCATTAAACGACATTTTAAGGCCTTTATACTCGGTGCCTTTGAATGTTTTATTGGGAACCTGCTCATAATTAATACCGTCATCAGCAAGTACAAACGGCATGGTATGGAAGTAAAACATCAGGCTATGATAAAAAGTCGGCGATCCCTCGAATGCGACCGTATCCTGTTTCATCCAGACTGTTCCATCATCATTACCCATTGAAAAGGCAGGAGAATTAATTTTAACTTGTCGTGAATGCAGGTCAATAGTATGTTTCTGGTTACCCAGCTTAAAAGAGAGCGTCTGTTTGTCGTTCCATTGTTCAATACCGCCATGCGCTTCAACGATCTTTGCTAAAGTGGGATTGTATTCCCTTTCACTTTCTTTAGCGGATTGTTTATCGCTTTTTTTTTGTACGCATCCTGCGAGCAGGCCAAATGAAATAACTATTGCTATCCAAAATTTTGTATCCATAACCATCTATTTATTTGAAATTTAGCATCCGATTTAAAGATGCACTCATCGAGCTTTTTCTTACTATTACATTCGTTTAGGAATAAAGTTGATTTGTCATACCGAGGCATCTGTCCCGATCATTCGGGACAGATAACGAGGGATCTCAAGCGTTGATACAAGCTTTCCTGGGTTAGCAGAAATGAACACTGATGCATTTGATATCCCTCACCCTGATTAACCAGGATTCGGGATGACATGTAAAGCTAAAGGTGAAAGTATTAAACGGCAATACTTTGTTTTAAGATTGTCTTTTCAATTCGCCTTTCATAAACTGATCAATATAACCGGCAATCTCTTCGCCCTTATCTTCCTGTAAAAAATGGCCGGCGTTTTTAATTATAATCTTTTGTTGTTCCTTGCTGGAGGGAATCAGCTTGTAAAAGAATTTCTCGAGCCCGCTCATAATCGGGTCTTCGTCCGAAAAAAGCACCAGCGCGGGTTTAGCCCATTCCGATAAAACCTGTCGGGCTTTTTTCATCTGTTCTACGCCGGGATCACTTGGCTTTTGCGGAACCAGGGCCGGAAACGCACGCGCTCCGCTTTTGTATTTACGGTTGGGAAAGGGAGCATTATAAGCTCTTATTGCTTCTTTTGATACTTTTTGGGAAGTCGCAAATTGAATAAGACGGCCTACCGGAAGCGACGGGTGATATCTTGCAAACAACACCCAAAGCTTGAATATAAAAGAGGAGGTCTTGCCCACCGGTAGAAAGGTATTCATAATCACCACCCGTTTAAATGTTGACGGGTATTCACCCAGCAGGCTTAGCCCAAGCAGCCCGCCCCAGTCCTGAACCACAAGCGTAATATCATTCAGGTCCAATTTTTCAATCAGGTTTTTGAGTGATTTGAAATGAAGCTGAAACGAATAGTTTTTCCATCCCACAATTTTATCCGACTTCCCGAAGCCGATTAAATCGGGAGCTATAAACCGGTAATCGCCAAGAACGGGAATAAACTTGCGGTACAGGTACGACCAACTCGGTTCGCCGTGCAGGGCAAGAATGATTTCGCCGGAGCCCTCATCGATATAATGCATCTGAAGGTCATTAGATGACACATAATTTTCTTTAAAAGGATAATCTTTGAGGTCTTGGAAGCGGGAAGGATCGGGTTTTAGAATTTCCATATTATTGGTGTTGGCTTAATTTTCATTTGAGAAATATTGGTTCATACTAAATGTTTTTATTACATCATATAGTCGGTATATAATTCACCCAAAAAACCACCCTTACACCCCTCCTTAGAAAGGAGGGGAATTCTAAATCAAATTACTAATTTTGCCAAACTCAATTTTCTCCCCTTTTAAAGGGGAGACGTAAGAGGGGTTAAAAATTTACTCTTTCTTCATGTCCGGTTGGTCGGGTACTTTAAAATTAAATATATCCGGTCGCGAATAGTGACCGTTTACATCAAAATCCAGTTTGCTCTGCTGTATTTCTTCCAAATCAATATCCGCAGTCACCGCCCCGGCTTCATCAAACAGCGGACCGGCTATTATTTCACCCATCGGAGAAACTATTACGCTGCCGCCCCGGCACATAATCTCCGGTTCTTTTTCAACGAGCGATTGATATTTTGCGGGTAGCATAGATTTGGTGAAATACTGGTTGCAGCCCAGCACAAAGCATCGGCCTTCTAAAGCAATGTGCTGCATGGTTGATATCCAATTGTCCCGCGAATCGGCGGTGGGGGCAATGTAGATTTCAACGCCTTGCCGGTACATGGCCATGCGAGCCAGCGGCATGTAATTTTCCCAGCAGATGAGTCCGCCCAGCTTGCCGATTGGGGTATCAAAAGTGACCAGTGATTTGCCGTTTCCTTCCGCCCAAATCAGCCGTTCAGTTCCCGTAGGTTTTATTTTGCGGTGAACTCCCAATAAACCGGCTTTGGGAGAAATATATGCCATGGAGCAATACAGGCTTCCGTTTTTAGATACTTTTTCGGTAACGCCTATAACCAAATATACATTTTTGGACGTAGACAATTTCTCAAGCCGCTTCAGTTCATCACTTTCTACATCAATGCTGTTTTTATGATAGGTTGCATACAGCTTACGGCCCTCATCAGTCCGGTTTCCGACTGCTGTGTCAAACGTAAATCCTCTGGGATATCCGGGAATAAAAGATTCGGGAAATATTATAAGCCGACTGCCTTGGTCTGCATATTTTGCAGTAAGTGTTTCCACTTTTTGGATCGTTTTCTCCTTATCAAAGAAAACCGGAGAATCTTGTATCAGGCAAACGTTCATTTTTGAATAATTTAAAAATGGCCTTTAATTCTGTTAATATTTAAGAACATACTATTTTTTGAGGTAGGTATTAATGACAATGATGTAAAATAAGACAAGAATTCAGAGGCGGTTTCAGCAATTGATAATGATGGGCTTAACAATTATAGTTAGTTTACTAAAAAAATTATAAAAATTGATGATGCGGATACTGTTTATTTTGATTTTAGGCCTGCTGATTTCCTGCTCAAAATCAACCAACCAAACAACTATACAATTCAGCACACAGTCTGATTCAGCGCTGTTTTACTACGATAAAGGCTGGCAGCAAATTATGGATTATGGGGATTATTCGGGTGCGGAAAAATCCTACCGCAAAGCCCTTAGTTTTGATAAAGATTTTTTAGTGGCCCAAAGCGTACTGGCCCGCTTAACGCTGGATGTGGACGAACGATGGGCGATATATAAAACACTTGAGAATCAAGAAAATGAATTAATTGGAGATGAGCGCTTGCTGATGGATGTATATATGGCGTTGGTCAAATACACCAATTTGCGTGATCAGGATTCACCCCGGGCTTCCGAAGCACTGCAGAAAGCGCTAAGGTTGGGCGAGAGAAATCTCCGGAAAATCGTACATACTTATCCCGATGAAGTCTATATTAAGGCCGAATATGCAGAAATACTCCATTCGCTTTATGGATCTGCACAAACGCTGGATTCTCTTGAGGTGATAGCAACGGACGAGCAATTAAATAATCCATTTATACTTGGATTTAGGGCACGTTTAAATGCGGAGCTCAAGAATTTTGATAAAGCGTTGATGCAGGCCAGGAAATTAGCTGAATTTTTAGAAAATGAAGATGTCGCTAAATCAGACGCAGTTTATGCGGATGTCTATTTTAAAATGGGAGAATTGGAAAAGGCTATGTTTCATGCTAATCACGCCTATCAAGCTGATCCCCGGAACTTAGACGCCAGCCGCCTTAAGGAAAAGATTGATGAGGCCTTGCAGCAGCGTTGAAACATTTCATCAATAAAAGTTTGAATCAAAATTTATGCCGCGATATAAAATTCTAATTGAATACGACGGCACTAACTACAGCGGTTGGCAAATTCAGCCTAATGCCAATACGGTAGAGGAAGAACTGGAAAAAGCGCTCAGCAGGATTCTTCAAGAAGATATAGATGTAATAGGGCAGGGGCGCACGGACAGCGGAGTTCATGCTGAGGCGCAGGTAGCGCATGTTGATATTGACCGGCAAATTGACATAGACCAATTGCTTTATGCACTTCTTGGGGTGCTGCCGCGCGATATTTGCGTATGGGAAATGGAAGAGGCTTCTCAAGATTTCCATGCGCGCTTTGATGGAAAATCGCGTCGGTATCGATATCAAATCGTAACACGTCCCAGTGCATTAAATTTCCGTACAGTAAATTATATACACTATAGCTTGAATTTTGAAGCCATGCAGGAATGCGCAAAAATGGTAAAAGGTACACACGATTTTGAGAATTTTAGCAAGGCCAATAAAGATCAGCCCGATGCTATTTGTACGGTTCAAGAGTCGGAGTTTTGTAAAAAAAACTATTTGATTACTTACCGCATTAAGGCCAACCGTTTTGTACACCACATGGTGCGCCGTTTAGTTGGAACGATGATTCAGGTAGGAAGCGGCAAGCGCAGTGTGGAAGATTTCGATAGGATGCTGCATCAACCGGAAATTGAAAAAATAAGCCATGGCGCTTCTGCAAAAGGACTCATCCTTGAAAAGGTGGGGTACTAAATTCCACTAAAAAGGGCTTGACTTACGACAGCAGGAATCATTATATTTGTGCTCAATTTTAAAAAGATTTTATTTATTGAATTTCATTCCTCGGTAGCTCAGCGGCAGAGCAATCGGCTGTTAACCGATGGGTCGTAGGTTCGAATCCTACCCGGGGAGCTTAAGCATGTTGATATATTGCTGTAACTCGTTGTATAGCAACACATTACAAGATAGGCTATAAATAGCGTTGCCAATGAAGTTACCAACATTTAGCATTCTATTAGCAATGTAAAAGGTATTGGTATACTGTTTCAATCAGTGTATCAAT
>Ga0136604_1001586_pt1 | contig 10045 bp, 12 predicted proteins | sample AntRauFillE10628_FD_104928 | JGI IMG/M metagenome (GOLD analysis project Ga0136604, IMG submission 104928) | Saline lake microbial communities from Rauer Islands, Antarctica - Metagenome Filla E10 #628 | ecosystem: Environmental > Aquatic > Non-marine Saline and Alkaline > Saline | place... | reverse complement strand
GGTAAATATGTGGTGTATCTAATCAATGATGAGGGAGGTTTCTTTGTAGATCCTCCTTTTTTAATGCTTATAAAAATAAATACACTAAATGTATACTGTTTATGAGATACGATATAAAGACGAGAGAATCTATGTAGGTAGAACTAAGAATATAGTTAATAGAACCAAGTCACATAAATATTCAATCAAATCGAAACCATCTATGTTATATCAATTCGCTAGGGATAATAATATAATGAGTTTTGATTTGATAACAATTAGAACTTTTAAGAATAAAACCGAATCGAAGCGATGGGAAATGTATGAGATATTAACAGATCATTTCAACAAAAAACAACTTCTCAATAAAGTTCCTAATATAAGTGACAGATAATTAAAAATTAATATGATAATGAGTAAAAGAACCAAATTTTCAACATCTAAAAACGATGAATATTACACCCCTAAATATGGAGTTGAGATAATACTTCCTTATGTTAAGAAAGAATGGAAAACTATATGGTGTCCTTTCGATAAGGAGTGGAGCAACTATGTTATTATGTTAAAGGAAATGGGATATAATGTAATCCATACTCATATTGACGAGGGATATGATTTCCTAAACTATGAACCCTCGTTTGAATTTGATGCTATTATCACAAACCCTGCGTTCTCTATTAAAAACGAAACTATTAAAAAATGTATTGAATATAAAAAACCCTTTTGTTTATTATTACCTTTTACTATGTTCTTCTCAAAACGATCAATCCAAACAGTTGCCGAAGGTGGTAGTGACGGGGTTCAATTTCTGATGATAGATGATAGAATATCATTTAATGGTGAGAGGGCTAACTTCAATACATGGTATATTGGTGGTAATCACTTCTTTGATAAAGATATCAATGTTTATCTATTCGAGGAATCACCTATTAAATTATGGCATTTAGAAAATAAATAGATACCCATCAAATCTCTCCCACTTTTCTCTGAATAACAAATAATAATAAAATAACTCGTATTAAATTAGGAATATCGATAATAAATCACTACCTTTATCAAACGAAATAATAACAAACACATAACTAAAACAAAATGACATTTATTAAAATTGATCACGACAAAAGAACACTAACAGCGACCTTCCCACAGACTAAGAAAGATATCTTAGAGGGGGTTCAAAATGTAATGGTAGTAGGTAAGGGACTTGTGGACTACCTACCACGGGTTATGAGACACAGAGGATATGAAACTATATCAGAAGTTAAGAAATTAAAGAAATCAACATTGATGAGTTTGTTTGATGTGATAACAGAGAGTTATTGCAACATGGACTACGAAGTTCAATGGAATAAAAAGAAATAAAAGTAAAACAAACAATATATGAATGTTTCATACACACACAGACCTTTAACATTTTTTAACAATTAAAACTTGTGAGATCTATATCAACAATATCATCTATGGTCACTATAACCCATATAATAATAATGGATAAGGTCAAGAATTTAGGTCAAGTATATACCCCACCGAATATTGTGGAATTAATGTTTAATTTATCCACTAATATCGGTTCTATATTAGAACCCTCATCAGGTGATGGGGTTTTCACTAACCATATAAAATCTAACTCTAATAGAGAAATAACATCAATTGAGATAGATCCAGAGAGTAAAAGATATAGTTTCATTACCATGGACTTCTTTGATTACTCTGAGGATAATAAATTTTCAACTATAATAGGCAATCCACCATATGTATCATTTAAAAATATAACAAATGATACCCTAAGTAAATCTAAGAGTAAGGAATATTTACAATCATATGATAATCGAACCAATCTGTATATTTTATTTATTAGGAAATGTATAGAACATTTAGAAGATGGTGGTGAAGTTATATTCATAACACCGAGAGAGTTTATAAAAGCTACCTCATCTATTAAATTGAATAAACACCTATATGAAAGTGGAACAATAACACATTGGTATGAGTATGGCGATGAGGTATTGTTTGAGGGGTATAACCCAACTGTGGTTGTATGGAGATACCAAAAGGGAGATTTTAGTAGAAAAACATTAACTAACTCTACTGAGAGGGATTTCATTTTAAGTGAGGGTCAAATATCATTCATGGATAAATCCAACACTATTAAGTTCAGTGATTTATTTTTTGTTAAAGTTGGAGCAGTTAGTGGAAAGGATAAAATATTCACAAGTGAGAATGGTAATATTGATTTTGTGTGCTCATATACTAATAAGACTGGTGAACTAAAAAGGATGATTTATGATATTAAACATGATGATTTATTAGAACATAAAGATTTACTGATTAATAGGAAAATTAAGAAGTTCAATGAAGATACTTGGTGGAAATGGGGCAGAGGTTTATATGAAAGTGACTCAGATAGGATATATGTTAATTGTAAAACTAGGAATACTAATCCATTCTTCTTAAACGATTGTAAATATTATGATGGTTCAGTATTGGCTATATTCCCAAAGGAGCCAATGGATACTGAGAAGGCTATGGATTTATTAAATGAAGTAGATTGGGATATGATGGGATTCAAAGCTGGGGGTAGGTTTTGTTATACTCAGAGATCTTTGGAGAATACTTACTTACCGGATTCATTTACTACATTTCTTAAAAATTAACACACAGACCTTTAACATTTTTTAACAATTAAAACTTGTGAGATCTATATAAATGCCGTATATTGTGGTATGGGTCGGAATTAACCACCCATTAAAACTAAAAATAAACATTATGAAAACTTTAAACATTTTAAAAACACTAACATATAACAACACAGAAATCAGAATCGTAGAAGATGGTACTGTTATCTTAGTATTCAAAGGAGAAGAAGGTAAAGTAGAATCAGGAGAAGGTGTAAAAGATATGGAAATATTGAAGGGTGGTTCTCAAGGAGTTGATTTTGTTACGAGGACTTTAACACTTGTTGAGACGAACTTTAAGGACTGTGTTGAAGATGATACAATTGAACAATCAGAATATAACAAAGAATTATTTGAATCTGTTGATGATATGTTCTTTGGAAACCATAAAGCCTTTCCTAAAATGAGAAAATAATAAACTTATTAATAAAGTTATAGTATAAGATAGTGAGTTTAATAACCATTAGCTCATTATAATTTTTATATTTAAGAAAGAGGAGTTGTCGAAATCTCCTCTTTTTTTATGCCTTATAAATAATAATAATCTGCAAAGATACACAGAATAATTGACATTTCCTAATTAGAACAACTATTTATTTTAAATGTAATATAATACTCTATGCCAAGAGGAGTAATATCAGAGTATATATCGAATAAAGAATTGTATTATGAATCTATGGTCTCAAAGAGTATAGGTGAACTCACCCCCAAATGTCAAGCTATGTTTCTATTATTAGGTGAGAGAGTGATTACAAAGTTTTCCTACCCAACCGAAGAAATCAAACACGATTGTTTATATACTGGTTATGAATGTTTATTTGATATGAAAAAGTGGGGTAATTTCAATCACGATATTTATGATAACGCATTTGCTTATTATACAGAGATCTTTAAACGAGGTATTGCTCAAGGTTGGAATACTCGTGTAAGATTCATCAAGACGGCTAGTCCTGTTCATGTTATATCAATTAATGATGGGGGTCCAGATGGACAAGGTATTCATAATATCTAAAATAATATATAGTATATGACTTTAAATAAATATAAAACCGAGTTAAAGTTTACTTTTATTGATTTTTTTAATGAAGAGGTATATAAACGATTACAGACTCATTTAAATGTAATCCTTGCTAATATAGAATGTTGTATATCAGGGGTTAAACTATCTGATGAGGTTGTTGAAAGTTTAGTTAATTCTACTATTGATTTAATCTTATCGATGAGGCAATATTTAGATACAACATATCTTTTCATCACTATCGGAAATATATTAGAAATTGTAACATTAACAGAGAATAGCTTAATACCAGGAGAACATTATGAATCATGTTTTAACCTTATTAGATTTAAACAATTAATGTATAAAATAACAGATCAAAATTATGATTATGAATTCAATAGTTTTTTATAACTTACTCATCACTTTCCTTTCTATATGGGCTCTCCGTGGAATGTTGATAACGATTAGTCTCAAATATAAGTTAAGATGGTTAAATGGACTCCTATGTTTAAAATGTATGGGTCTATGGATTGGTGGTTTAGTAATGGGACTTCTATTCAGAGATCCTATCATAGGTTTTCAATCAGGACTTATCATATCGTTTTTAGGAATGATAATAGAAAATAAATTAGAATGAATGACATTATTAGAAAAAGAGGGGTTGATCAAACTTTTAGAGTACCCCACTGTTAAAACCAAAATGATATTAGCTAAAGATATAATAGTTAAATATGATGAAGATCTTAGGAATACCAAACTAGGATGTCTCTGCACTCAAACCTCACGTAATAGAGTATTAGAAGCAGGTATAAAATTATTAGAAATATCGTAAAAAAGGAAGAGTTAGATAAGTTCGTAAATTCAGAATGGGAGTATATTCACTCACGAGCAGAAGAGTGGGTTAGTAAATCTAGACTAGTAGTTGATATGGATATCATTGATTATGCTTATGAGATGACCCTTAACACCCTTACTGATATTGATGATTATGAATCTCTTCGTAAATACTTTTTTCAATTTTTAAGAACCTCTACTATATGGAGAAATTGTAAATATCATCGATCTGATATTATATCAAATACTGGTGGTCGGTGGTTGAGTCAGTTAGATGAGGATCGATGGATGAATATAGAAGATGACTATAACAGGAATCATTTAGAAGATGTATATACAGAGAATGATATACCTGATGATATTCCTTATGATTCCTACCTCTTACAACAGTTAGATGATAAATTTGAAAATGATAACCCTACTCGTGATGAATGTTTAGTTTATGAAACTATGAAAAAGGGACATTTTACTTGTGGTAAGTTTTCACAATATACACAGATTCCCCGTTCAACGTCGTATATTCTTATTAAAAATATAAAAGATAAGTTAAAAATATATCTAAAAGATATTAGGTTAAACCAATAAACGATTTAGAGATTTAAACAATATAACTAAAGAATAACAAGTATGGTAAGTGTAATTGGAAGTCCTCAGAGTAAAGTGATGCCGGGGTATAACCCTAATAAGTTTTATTTGGATAGTGATAATAAAGCAGAACCCAAATTCAGATACCTTGTTGAGGTCTTTAATTGGGATGGTGATAAAATGTTTGAAGAAGAGATTATACCTGATATCAATAACCAAAATGGTATATTGGATTTATCTACTATCTTACAAAATAAGTTAAGTGGTATCATAATTCCCTCATTTACAGACTTTTACTTAACAGCTGGTGTTGAAGATGCACCTGATTCTTATTTCAGATATACTTTAAAACTTGGTGAGATCTTTGTAACAGATTGGTTATGGGATGACTTTAGTTATGCAGGGGTTACTAACTGGCCAAATGCTACTGACCCCCAATATAACCCTAACGGTTATACTAAGACTATGTTATATACCGAATCAATGACAAATGAACCACCTTATCAAAATGGTGATACTATAACAGTATCACTAAACTCAGGAACTCAAGACAGACCATCTATTGCAGGGGTTCATAAGGTATTAGATGTAGTTGATTCAAATTCACCAACTGAATGGTATGTAGTTATTGATTTAGCGTGGGTAGGTTCTGGAACATCAACTGGTGGTAAAACTGAATATAGTGATGGGACACGTTCTGTATTTAAAGACCAAGTAATTAATGGGGCTAACACTCTTATTAACACGGCTTTAAACAAAACCGATTGGTTATCATGGGATATGTCAGATTATAACATGACTAAATTAGATACTTCCCCTCAGAAACAACGATGGTTATCAAATCTAGACGAGTCCAGAAATTCTAATAAACAGATAAGTTATACTGTAAGAGAAGATAATAGGGTAATCTTACAATTTATGACTGATTATTCTAACTTGCAAAATGAAGACCCTGATGAAATACCTGATGTTATTAGATTTACAAATGATAGTGGAACATCAGAAGATATACCAACTAACCTCACCTATTTAGATGATGAGAGGGTTCATCTTATTGATTGTTCTTATAAGAGGACTTTCACTAACACAACCCTTTTAGATAACACAGACTACTATACTGTTCAAATATGGAAAACTACTGGTCCGTATGCTGGAATAGTATCAGAGAGTGTAAGGTTTAACGTTAATAGAGAATGTGGAATAGATGGTGGTGATAATATGATGGAGTTATTGTATATGGATTCCTTTGGATCGATGCTACCATTTAACTTTACACATAGAAATGAAGAATCTTTTAGAGTTACAAAACGAGTGAGTGAGGATTATTTAGGTGGTAGAGTTAATGATGAATATGTATATGATTTAACTGAGGGTGGTAAAGTGATCTATAGTCAGGACTATTCAACTCATTATAAATTAAGGTCAGGTTTTTTAACAAAGACTGAATCAATCTTCTTTAAATATCTATTTAGATCACCTGTAACCTTTATTAAAATAGATGGTAATTACCATAGATGTATAATAGATAGCTCCTCGTTAAAAGTGAAGGAGGGATCAATTGGGCTTAAGCAGTATGATATCAATGTAACCCTTTCACATAAGAATACACTCAACATATAAAATAATAATTAACATAATGACTATAATTAAATTAGAAGGCTTTGGTGATATAACTGTAAATGAATCAACCTATCTTCCTTTAAACTACACGATATCAGATTTGAGAGAACCATTTACTCAAGCATCATCTTTTTCAAACGAGATTCAACTCATCGGTGATAATAAGACTAATAGTATATTAGGTTATGCCTTTGATGTTAATGTGCAGAATCAAACTTTTGATAGGAATAAAAAGGTAGCCTGTCAAATTAGGAGAGATGATGATATAGTTTTTGATGATTCCTTTTTTAAATTAACAGATGTTAAGGTTGAAAGGGTTGAGGATCAGAATGTTATCTCATATACTGCTATTGTCTTATCTGACTTATCAGATTTCTTTACTCAAATAAAAGGTAAAGATTTAAAGGATTTAAATATATCTGATTTTTCTACCTATTCTGTGTTAAATAAAAACAATGTAGAAAATAGTTTTTTGAAGGATTATACTGATAAATGGAAATACGTTCCGATGTATAAACAGAATAACCCTACAAGTTATAGTGTTAAGAATTTCACTCCTGGTATATTTGCTAAGACGTTTTGGGATCAAATGCATACCGATGCTGGGTGGTCATATACTATGGAGACTGAGGTAGAAGATAAACTGAATAAATTAATTATTCCTTACACTGGTGAATATGATGCTGATGATATAGCTAAAGATAAATTATCTGTTATTGTTGAGGATGGAACGTTTCGTCAATATGATTATAATTGTCGTCAATCTTATGATCCGAATGTATCTAATAATACTCGTTATGTTCAGAACGGTTATATACCTTTTACAAATGAAGTGAGGGATGATAATAATCAATTTAACTTATCAAATGATACCTTTACAGCAGCAGCAACTACGGACTATACTTTTGATTTTGAAGTTGAGTTTGATCACTTTTTAAATAATTTAGGGTCTGATCCTGCATTTATATTAGTGACCGAGCCCAATGGTAATATAATCAATTCGGCTTCTGATACTTTGAGGATTAGATATGTATTGAGATATTCGATATTCGATTCAAATAGTAATCTTATTTCCCTAGGGTGGAAATCTTTAGGTGGAATGTCAAGTGATTTCAGATCTTATAATGACCCAGCCCACGATTCATCTGATACTATACCAGTTGGTAATAACTCATTTAAAAGTGGAACAGGTAATTGTAGTTTTACACTATCACTTAACAGTGGAGATTATGTTAAATATTATATTATATCTGAAACCTATGAAAACCTTATAGATGAGAATAGACGACTAGCTTGGTATTATGCAGATTTTGGTTTTGTTGAAACTAATGTATGTTCTATTCTGAATATTAGTAATGTTCAAATGAATATTACACCTGACCTTCAATATGATATAGGAACACCGATATACCTACAAGATTTTATACCAAAAGATATATCTCAACGTGATTACTTATCTTCGTTTTTAAAGATGTTTAACTTAATCGCTGAAACTACTGATAAAACGATAGTGTATACTACTAGAGATAAGTTTTATGATGAGGGTAATTTTGTATCATGGACTGATAAACTTCAATCTAGAATCAATTTAGAGTGGTTAGTAGATAGTCAATCTAAAATACTTAACCTATCATATACACCAGGAGAAGATGAAATCAATACTGGTTATACTGAAAATGTTAAGCAAGTGTATGGTGAATATAAACACGATTTTGAAAATGATTATAATATAGGACGAGATAGAGAGGAAATTATATTCTCACCAACCCCACTCCTATACCAAGAATTCACCGGAATGTATCTTCCTGGTATTTCAATGGGAGAACATACCGAGTTGAATATCAGACTTTTAATTGATGGTGGTAGGAGGTCTGGTTACTATACTATTCAAAATGATAATGGTAGTTACGGAAACCCTGGTAGTAAACTATACCCTTACTTTGGACATTTTGATGATCCTATTAACCCTTCTTATGATATTAACTTTGGTAAATGTGATTACTACTTTTATAATCAATGGTCATCTATTACTAATAATAATTTAGTAAATCAATATCATAGACGATCTCTTAATCAATTAACTAAGGGTAGAATATTAACTGCTATTTTCAAATTAACATCTCTAGATATCAAGACCATGAGGTTATCTGATAATATAGAAATAAAGAATGATACTATCGGTAATGGACTTTGGAATATTCAACAGATAGTAGATTATAATGCAGGTGGTGAGAACTTTACTAAGGTGGTATTAGTGAGTGTTGATGATGGATTGACTGTTCCTTATGTAAAAACTATTACAGGTAACCCTACCCCTTCTAAACCATCTTCAAATAAACCTAACATATCAAGACCAATAGGGAAAACGAATGAATATGAATCTTATACTAGTAATATCATATCACCCTACTTTCAAGGTAAAGTTATCGGTGAAGATAATACTCTTAGTAATGACTCAAGTGGTTGGGTGTTAGGTGATAATAATAAGGTAGATAGTAATTCCTTTATCATGGGTAAGAATAATAACACCAACGTATTTGGAAATAAAATGATTGTTGGTAATGATATAATTGCTGACCAATTATATACAGGGTATTTTGATAAGGTAAAACTAGGTCCTGATCTAAATGTTGATGGAACAGTATATGGTAGTGATGGAATATCTTTTAAAGGTAGTTATGTAACAGATGGTTATGTTGAAACAGGTTATGTTGAAAACTACACAGGATCAATACTATTATCAAGTGATATATCAGGAACTACTTTAACTATTGATACTGACTTAACAATTGGTAATGTTAATAAGAGTAATCCCTTTACAATTGACACTACAACCAATACCCCTCAGGTCCTCATAGAGATACCAATAGTCAATGATTCGGTTAAGGTAATACGTTGTAATGTAATGGGTTTAAGAGATGACTACACTCAATCTATATCATCTGTAATAGAAACTACTGTTAGAAATAATAACGGAACATTATCAACTGTTGGAACTGATACGATAACTACTAAATCTGATTTCTCAAGTGCTGATGTTACAGTTAGTTTTTCAGGAAATAATGTTTTAATATCTGTTACTGGCGAATCTAGTAATATATCTTGGGGAGGTAATTATACTAATAATTCCCTAAGTATTTAAAGGAAAAATCCTATTAGGGGTGCATCAGGTGGTAGCATTTACCCCTATTATTTGGGAATAATTAAATAAACGGGAAAATCTCTTGTTTTTGTAAATACCTGTAACCGAGAGAGTTATGAAATTAGGGGGGTGCAGCCTGCCTTTTCTTTACTATAAAAAGAATAACATGCCCGGCGCACCCCCCCATAGATTTAAAAGTTATTAAAATCT
>Ga0136604_1001582_pt1 | contig 10064 bp, 9 predicted proteins | sample AntRauFillE10628_FD_104928 | JGI IMG/M metagenome (GOLD analysis project Ga0136604, IMG submission 104928) | Saline lake microbial communities from Rauer Islands, Antarctica - Metagenome Filla E10 #628 | ecosystem: Environmental > Aquatic > Non-marine Saline and Alkaline > Saline | place... | reverse complement strand
GTGCACCCATGCGCACGCCCTCCTGATTGGGGTCGCCCATGGTAGTCTTTTGCAATTGCGCACTGAGGGCCAGCTGAACGTCCTCGACGTACTCCTCCGGTACGATGACGCGGCGGATGGCAGTGCACTTTTGACCACATTTGACGGTCATTTCTTTGCGTACTTCTTTGATAAATAATTTAAATTCCTCGCTGCCGGGCTCCGCATCGGGCGCGAGTACAGCGCAATTCAATGAGTCGGCCTCCATATTGAATGGCACGCTTTCGTTGAGGATATTCTCATTGGACTTCAATAAGCGGCCGGTGCTGGCGCTACCAGTGAAGGTCACGATATCCTGACTCTGTAAGTGATCTACAATCCCACGGGCCGATCCGCAGATGAGTTGCAAGGCGCCCTCGGGCAAAATACCGCTGGCGATAATATCTTTGACCATGGCCTCGGTGAGGTAGGAGGTGAGGGTAGCGGGCTTGACCACCGCGGGCATACCCGCAAGTAGATTCACCGCAATTTTCTCCAGCATCCCCCAGATCGGGAAATTAAAAGCATTGATGTGCACCACTACGCCCTGTTTTGGCACCATAATATGGTGGCCCATGAAATTGCCGCCGCGAGAAAGATCGATGGGATCACCGTCAACATAGAATTTCTTACTTCCCAGTTGTTTCCGAAGACTTGCATAGGCAAACAGATTGCCAATCCCGCCCTCAATATCGATCCAGGAGTCCGTTTTCGTCGCCCCGGTCTGCCAACTGATGGGGTAGTACTTATCCTTTATGCCATGGAGGTGCAGCGCCAGTTTTTTGAGCATCAGCCCCCGTTCGTAAAACGTCATATTGCGCAAAGCCGGATTCCCCACTTTGCGTCCGTATTCCAAAATTTCTCCAAAATCCAATCCCTTCGTTGTAGCTGTAGCTACCGGATCGCCGGTGATAGAATTGTATAGCGTCTCACCATCGCCGTCTCCGGTCGTCCAATTTCCGCAGATATAATTTTCCAGTGTATTCATAGTTTCTCGTATTCGATTTGGTTTGGAAGATACGAGTTTCAGTTGGGATGAACAAGAGAGGCGTTTGTCATTTTTTGTGGCCGGGGATGCCATTTCTCGAAGATCAGCTCGACAGTATAGGGTTTTTTTTGGATTTGGGCGTCACCCTCGGGTCCTTCGATCCCCGAGGGTCGCTACGGTCGGGTGCCAGGCTCCCGGCGGTGCCGGGAGCGCCCCTTCGTCAACCGCTTATCAGCGCTGGACGTCAGGGGCCACCCTCTCATCGCTGACGCGAATGAAGCGATGCAGCTGTCCCATTGTGATCGATAGTAAAGTCGCAAGCTATTGAGCCTTTAGCATGAATTACAAAGCCCCCCAATATGCAACCTCAACTGCATCACCCCTTTTTCTTTATCTCCTCCCAAGTCTCGTACAAGGATTCCTGCTCGGGTCGTTTGGCCGGAATCTCTCGTAATGGTTCACAGGGCCGCCATTTCGCGTGCATTTCGCCGGGCAGGGACTGGTACAGTCGGGTGCCTTTCGTTTTCCAGGCTAACATTTCGTCGCTGACCGTTTTGATGATTTTCCCCGGATTCCCAACGACCAAAGAGCGCGGCGGAATGTCCTGATCGGCCGCCAGAAAAGTCAATGCCCCTACAATACTTTCTTTACCCAACTTTACTCGGTCCATGATGACTGCATTCATGCCCACCAAACAGTTTTCGCCGATATCTGCACCATGTACGACAGCGCCGTGACCGATGTGCGCGCCTTTATGCAATGTCATGGTGACGCCCGGGAACATGTGCAGTGTACAATTTTCTTGAACATTGCAGCCATCTTCGATGACAATGCCGCCCCAGTCTCCGCGCAAGGCTGCACCGGGACCGATATACACATCTTTTCCGATAATCACATTCCCAGTAACAGCCGCCTGTGGATGTATGAAACTACTCGGATGAACGACGGGCTTAAAACCTTTGAATTCGAAAATGTTGGGCATAACGGAATGTTTGTAAGGTGTTGTAATACGGTTCGACAAGATACAGCCTGTTTTTTGCCTGCGCAAACGGGGAATTCCGATTTGTAAGAATAACAAAGGTATTCGGTTTTCGAAGGATGTAGTTTTCATATGTATACGATAGATTCCTGCGGAAACAAGACAAGGACTGTGTGTAATCAGCTGTAAGTATCTGGGAAAGTCTCCTATTTCAAAATTAAAATTTATTTGCATTCGACGGTTGAGTGGTGTAAAATTGCACCAAAAATATATCAAAATGGCACGGCAAAGTATATCATTTACCAAGCTCAATGATGAATGGCTCAAATTGCAGGTTAAGAAAGGAGAATACAATAGTAAAAGTGAACTTGTCAATGACCTCCTTCGGCAAGCCAGGGATCAGCAAGTCCGGGTCGATTGGATTCGTGCCAAGTTGGGTAGAGCCGAAAAACGGGGTTTTACAAATGAGTCCGCAGAGCAAATTTTACGTAAGTCTAAGGATTTACTGAATGGCTAAGTATCGATTAAGTACAGAAGCCAGGAATGATTTGATTCGGATTCATGAGTTTGGTGTTCAAAAGTTCGGGATAGGTCAGGCAGACGTGTATTTTTATTCCTTTTTTGACTATTTTGATCTCATTGCCGAACATCCTTATTTCTTTCAGCCTGTCGACCATATCAGATCAGGGTATCGAAAGTGTGTTTGTGGTTCTGAAAGTATTTATTTTAGAATTCAGGAAGAAATGGTTGAAATTATGGCTATTATCGGATGACAAGACCCCAATCATAGGCTTTAATCCCTTTTCCTATACTCAACTGTCTTCGCCCGACGAAGCTGTAAAAAAATATAGTTGCTGCCAGTATCGAGCCTTTGACCTTCGACTGTCTCCTTCTTCGCCTGACGAAGCTGCGGAGCAGCATAGGCGGTAACCTTAATTCCCTTTATACCTCCTCCTTTCTGGCCTTCTACTGAATGCACCGCAAATCTTGATGACGCCTTATCGTTAGTCGCAGAGTACGCAAAGAGCGTATTACTCTCAAAAAAGGCGCAAATATTGATGTTTCAGCCTAATTCTTCTATGACCGACGGAGCATTGATATATATAGTTGGTTACGGTAGCGGACCTTCGACTTGTGACCTTCGACTCCCTTTACCTATATTTATCATTCAACCCCTTCCCTTCAGCCAATAGTCCGCCCGCCTTTTTTGCTCTCCGTTCTCTTGTAGTAGCGCGCTTGGCTTCGCCCACATGTTCTATATATTCGCGCTGATGAGAAGGAGCCAGTTTTTCAAAGTTCGCATTGATGGTTGAATCACTATCAAGCACTTGCTGCAACTCTATGGGCATGGGCATGGGTTTTTGCTTTCGCCGCGCTTTTACCTTTTTTCCTTGAGCATCATTTTGTGCAGCTTGTTCTAAAAGTGAGGTGAGGAAGGGTCGATCGATGTCTTTTGGACTCGAAAACCGCAGTTGACGAAGGGCAGTTGTTTTCTCTGAGGCTTGAATGAGGCGGTCTTCCGGGTCTTCGAGTAGAGCGCCCTGATAAAACCAAAGTGAAACGTAGTTTTTAAGCGCCACCAGTCCGACGACATTTGATCGCCCAACATAGCAGGGAGCTCCCCATTTGATCGTTTCATCCAACTCGGGCAGTTCTTCCCGAATGATGGCCCTTAATTGCTTAAATATCGCCTTCAAATTCTCTGAAACCTTTTGCTCGATATATTTATCTACAGTTACAATCATATCAAACCTTTGGGTTTTTCAATATCGTCGCGTAGCCCTGTCCAACGCCCACACAAAGGGTGACCAGGGCATACTTTTTATTTTGTTCCCTCAACTCTAAGGCTGCTGAATGCAATATGCGGGCTCCGGTCATGCCGAGCGGATGACCCAGTGCAATGGCGCCGCCATTGGGATTGATGCGAGGATCTTCATCGTCGAGTCCCCACGTACGGATACAAGCCAATGATTGGGCAGCAAAGGCTTCATTCAACTCAATAATATCCATTTCGTCCATCGTTAAATCGGCCTTTTCCAGCGCGCGGTTGGAAGCTTGAACGGGGCCAATGCCCATAATCCGAGGCTCAACGCCAACAACGGCACTGGTGATAATTTCTGCCAATGGCTTGAGATTGTGCTGCTCAACCGCTTTTTCGGATGCGATCAAAAGGGCTGCCGCTCCGTCATTGAGCCCGGAGGCGTTTCCCGCTGTAACGGTTCCGCCTTCTTTTCTAAAAGCCGGCCTAAGTTTGGCCAAAATCTTTTCCGTCGTACCCGGACGCGGAAACTCATCCGTGTCAAAAACCAAATCCTCTTGCTTTCGCCGAGGAATTCGAACGGGCACGATTTCTTTTGCCAATCGCCCGGATTCTATGGCGCGAGCCGCTTTTTGTTGTGACAAAAACGCAAAGCGATCCTGATCTTCCCGGGAAATCTCATACAAGTCTACCAAATTCTCTGCCGTCTGTCCCATGGCATGTGTTCCGTACAATTCCTCCATCTGTGGGTTGATAAAACGCCATCCAAATGAGGAATCGTGCATCTCTGCGTCATTGCCAAAGGGGCGGCTCGCCTTAGAGATTACCCAGGGACCACGGGTCATATGTTCCACGCCTCCACTCACGAATAGGTCTCCATCTCCGGTTTGTATGGCTCTGTGTGCCTGGATGGCAGCAGACATCCCCGAGGAACAAAGGCGATTGATGGTTTCTCCGGGGACTTCAAAAGGTAGTCCGGCTAGTAAAAGAGCCATGCGAGCCACATTTCGATTGTCCTCTCCGGCTTGATTCGCGCAGCCCATAATCACATCGGCGATGGTTTCGGCCGGCACTTGACTCTGGCGCTTCATCAGTTCCCGAATCACCAAAGCGGCTAAGTCATCAGTACGTACGGGTGATAAACTGCCTCTGAATTTTCCAATTGGTGTTCTGATTCCGTCAATAATATAGCTTGCTGGCATTTCAATTCTTTTTTAAGTTTTGTCCTCTTGAGGATAAAAGTTTCTGTTATTTCTGTGCATGTGGCGCAAAAGAGGGGAACAGCGATATCGGTCTTCCAAATATTCGCTGTGGAGGCGATCCATAGTGGCTATGCATTGGTCGATACCCTTCTCATCGGCCCACTGCAAGAGTCCTTTGGGGTAGTTTACGCCTTTGGTCATAGCCAGATCGATCGCATCGCGATCGGCCACCCTCCAATAGTAGGCATCGGCTGCCTCGTTAATGAGCATGACGAGAATGCGCCAAACAATCATTTCGCCCAATGCGCGATCGGTATCGGGTTTTGGCTTTTTAGCCCCCTCGCTATAATCGTAAAATCCCCGGCCTGTCTTACGACCTAACCAGCCGGCATCTACCAGGTTTTTCTGTGCGAAACTCGGCTTGTAGCGAGGATCGTAATAAAACGCCTTAAAAACGGACTGAGTCACTTTGTAATTTACATCGTGACCAATGAAGTCCATGAGCGTAAATGGCCCCATTTTGAATCCGCCGAGTTCTGTCATCGCCCAGTCTATTGTAGCGGCATCGGCCAGCCCTTCCTCATAGATACGCAATGCCTCTCCGTAAAACGGTCTCGCCACGCGATTTACGATAAAAGCCGGTGTGTCTTTTGCCTGCACCGGCACCTTTTTCCAACTTTTCATCAGGCGCGTTGCCGTTTCGATGTGTGCTTCTGCACTTTGAATAGCCGGAATGACTTCCACCAGGGGAAGAAGTGGCGCCGGGTTAAAAAAATGTAGCCCCATCACACGCTCCGGGCGTTCGCAAACCGCCGCTATACCCGAGACAGAAAGTGACGAGGTGTTCGTCGCTAATATCGTATCCTCCGCAGTCGTCTGTTCTAATTGAGAAAAGATATCTCTCTTGAGGTCAAAATCTTCTATTACCGCTTCAATGACCAGGTTAGCGTCTTTTAAGTCCGAAAAGTTTTTGGCATATTTCAGCCGGCTAAAAGTGCCCTTGACTTCTTCTTCTGTTCGCTTTCCTTTTTCCTTCAATCGATTCATCAGTTTGACGAACTTCTTTTCGCTACGTTCTAGCGATTCGGGAAATGCATCGTAGAGCACCACTTCATGTCCTGCTTCAGCAGCAATTTGCGCTATGCCGGAGCCCATCGCCCCAGCACCTACTATTCCTATTATTTCTTTCATTTTTATTTTCCTTTAAATGCCGGGCGACGCTTCTCCAAAAATGCTTGCACCCCTTCTTGATAATCTTCGGTTTGACTGGCCTCTGTTTGATATTTTTCCTCCAGACTCAATTGTTGATCCAGCGTATTCGTCATGCTTTTATTGAGCGCGAGCTTCGTCAGCGCGAATGCTCGCGTCGGCATCATGGCCAATTTTTGCGCCAGCGCATCCACTGTACTCTCAAAATTATCGTCCGGCACTGCCTGGTAGATCATGCCCATTTGTTCCGCTTCCTCTGCACTCACCTTTTCCCCCAGCATCATCAGGGCACTCGCCTTTTGCCAGCCCACCAAACGCGGCAGCATGAAGGTCCCTCCTGAGTCCGGAATTAATCCGATCTTGCTAAAGGCCTGAATGAAGGAAGCCGACTTCTTTGCTACAATAATATCACAGGCCAGCGCTATATTCGCTCCGGCACCCGCCGCCACGCCGTTGACTGCCGCCACAACAGGCTTCTCTATGGTCCGAATTCGCTGTATCAGCGGATTATAATGCTCTTTTACAATGCGCTGTAACTCAATCCCTGGATCTGTTGCCTCTTTGAGGTCTTGCCCGGCACAAAACGCTTTGCCCGCTCCGGTCAGCACGATCGCACGCACCTCATCATCAGCTGCCGCCGCATCCAGCGCCTCTTGCAGTCCCATCGCCATCTCTCGGGTGACCGCATTGTATTTATCCGGGCGCTCCATTTTGAGCCACGCCACGCCCCCGCGAATGTTTGTTGAATATGTCATAGCCTACCATTTTGGACGAATATAAGAAATTGCCGCTTGTATTCCATTTCCTTTATTTAGAGATTTTGGGGGTGCCCCTACGCCCGCCCTTTCGCTTCGCTCCGGAACGGGCTTCGGGTCGGGCCCCTCCGGGCTATCGGACCTTCACTTCGTTCGGTCGCCTTCGCTGGAGGCGAGGCCCCTCCGTACCCCTCACCCTTCCGCGCTCCGCGCGGAGAAAAATAGGTTGAGGGGTGCTCATCATACCTTAGTGTAGCGCTCCGTGGAGCCATTTTTTTTGCTTTGCAGCAATTCCCGTTCGTTGGCACACCTGCGCCCCATAGGATAGCAGCATATCGAGACTTCCTACTATTTTTTTGATGTGTTCCTCGGCGCAATTGCTAGCTGAAAACTTTTTTAAAAGCGAAAGGAATATTTATGATTTTATATATTGAGATAAATTTGAAATGTAAAATGTGATTATGAAGGTTTTATTCCTAACTGTATTCCTCCTGCCCTTTTTGTTGAGCTCCAGTGCCGCGCAATCCCCGTTTATTAAGTCCGGAGAATGGTCATTCGGCTCTTTTCTGCATAATTCCGAGGCGATCAATGAACATTTATTTCCTCCTCATTCGGCGGGGTATAGGATTGTTTCCAGATCTGAAAGCTATGAATTTGGCGGTATGACTTTTATCGAGGAAACAACAGAGGATGTCGTCTATTTTCAAAAAGGGTTTTCCTATGCTGTCGCGAATAATCTTATGCTTGGAATTCAAGCTGCCTGGGCATCTTATTCAGGCCAGTCGAATACCGTAGATATTGGAGTACTTCAATCCGAGCTACGATACTATTTTAACTCTCCTTTTTTTATTTCTTTAAACCCGGGTATTATTTTTCCTGACCAATCGAGTTCACTAAATGTCAGGTATAATCGTTATTTTCTTTTATCATTTGCGACAGGTTTTACCTTGTTTTCAACAAATGATCTTGCTTTTGAGCCGAGTTTTAGGTTGAACCGAACTTTTGTTGAAGGGGGGGCAACAAGCTTTACCCCTGCGCTGATTTTAAGATATTTTCCTGGCAGAAAAAGATCGGAGGAGGCCAAAATCAATCCATTGGAAAGGGGAAATATGATGGTCGGAGGTAGCGCATTTGCTCATATGTCCGAAGGGGAAGGGAGTTTTAGTTTGAATCCCCGACTGGGCTATTTCTTGTTGGATAGATTCGTTTTGGGCAGTGGTTTCAATTGGTATCGAAGCTCGAGAAGCAGTCGGGATAGCCACTCCCAATTTGAGTTGAACTTGTTTACAAGAGCCTATCCTGTTAAGAATCTATTTTTACAACTGGAAAGTGATATTCTATTGTCCCATTCCGGTTCATCTTTCAATCAGTACATCATTAGCGGTGCAATTGGATACTCTATATTCATTTCTCGATCTATTGCGCTAGAACCCACGATAAATTACTTTACTAGAACTATTTCTATTGATAATTCGTCTCAAGAGAATTTCAAGAATAGTCTGAGTTCATTCGGAATCGAGATGACCGTACAGGCTTATCTCAGCAGATAAAGGTTTTTTAGGTTGCACCTCCTGATTTAAGTTTAGGAGGGCATTTTTTATTGTAAAATCAGTACTCAACTGCTCGGTTTTTATGGAATGCATACAGAATTTATTTCCATAATACTCTTTCTGCTCATTACAATGTGTTCATAAGATATTTTCCTACCCCCTAACTGGTTTGGCCTTCCGTCAAAAAGAATAGTAAGCATGTGCCGGGGAGATAAGTCCTGATTTGCACTTTCATGTTTTCACCGCGGACTTTAGTACCACCTTAGCTATAGCCGCAAATCTTGATGACGCCTTGGCGTTAGGGGAGAGGCGAAAATTCTGATCACGCCCCGGCCTGAGTTGTTCTTATTCAATTGGTGCGAAATATTAATCACAACGCAGGCAAAGAGGACAAGATGAGTATAAAGGCTATTGGGTCAGACCTTCGACTTTCGACTTTTTGACCTCGGACTTTATTTCACGCGAAGCCGCGAATCTTGATGAATCTCTGGTGTTATCCCCTAATAGTCAATGTTTTAGCTTTCTTAGTGGCTATGCATGCAAAGTAGAGACGTCAAGAAAAATGATTATTGGCGCTGACCTTCGACTTTTTGACCTCGGACCTTCGACTTTTATTTACCGCATAGGCGCGAAGGCGCAAAGAAATATCAGTTTTCTATTTTTATAATTACTTCAAAGGTGTAATCTTCCTCAACCTTATTCTACCGACGACGCGGCGCAGCAGAGTAGGCGGCAACCTCAGCTTCCTTCCAATATTCTTGAAGATGTTTTACGCGAAGGCGCGAAGGCGCAAAGGAATATCAGTTTTCTATTTTTATAATTACTTCAAAGGTGTAATCTTCCTCAACCTCAACCTCAACCTCAACCTCAACCTCAATCTTAGCCATAAATCACTTTAACCTTTAACTTTGGAATACTTTAACATTAAAAAAACCTTGAATTTGCGTAAGCGATGGGAGGCCGGCCCTGGATCTCAGCCGCCCAGTGGCGGGTGTGATCCGGGGAGATGCCGGCACCGCCGGTAGCCGATAGCGGCCGACCGTAGCGCCGATGGGGCCTGAATAAGGGCCCGTCGGTACGCCCAAAAAAGAATAAAAAAGAAGCCTCCGAGAACCTTATAATGATGAGGTAAAAACTCCTTATTTTTTATCGAATGCTTCTTGCTGCATAAGCACCTCGCCAAAGGATATTTCGCGACCCGCTAAAACCATAACGGTGGTGGGAAGTCCCTGAAGGTTTTTCTGGATGTTTTCGTAATACTCGGCAAACTTATCGTCCGGTGTCGCCATGCCGAGGAAAATGAGGTCCGCTTCACTTGAGGATTCGCGCAAGGTCTCGTAAAAGGACCTACCCTTTGAGACGATGACTTTACCTTGTGCTCCCGTCCGTAATTTTGCAATGATTGTTTTTAGGCTTTCTTCGGCTTTTTTAGCTGCCTGCTCATTCGGGATCATCATTTTTACTGTGACTTCTGCGCCCCACCAGAGTCTACTGCTTTGAAGCAAGTACGCTAAGATCATCATGAGGCCTCCATTCCCCTTGATACCGCCCCACCAAAGGTCGATTTTTTTTCTTTTGCCAAAAATCTCATCCTTTCTGTCATT
>Ga0136604_1001581_pt1 | contig 10078 bp, 7 predicted proteins | sample AntRauFillE10628_FD_104928 | JGI IMG/M metagenome (GOLD analysis project Ga0136604, IMG submission 104928) | Saline lake microbial communities from Rauer Islands, Antarctica - Metagenome Filla E10 #628 | ecosystem: Environmental > Aquatic > Non-marine Saline and Alkaline > Saline | place... | reverse complement strand
TTTCTATCCCGAGTGATGCCAAAATATTGCGGCCCTGATTTGCAACATCAATATCGCTTTGCAATGTTTCAAGTGTGTATTCTTTATACCAGATAGGGCTCGTCATAATAGTATGTTTCCTGTTTTTCAAAAATCATAAATAGTGTACCCTGTTTATTATATATCGTAAATCAGAGCCTTGTAAAAAAATGTCAATTTCAGAAACAATTATTCGTCATTACAACAAAAACGAACGCGCAGAACAGGTTTTAAAACAAGCCAATGCCGCCGCCTCACTATCTCAGGATGATATTAATCCCTATGACCAGATGCATGTCGGTGGCCATCACGCCACGGCGGCTTTCTTTCAACGCCTGCCGATAAAAGCCGATCAGCATATTCTCGATATCGGCTCAGGTCTTGGCGGACCTGCGCGATATTTGGCGTCCCGATACCGCGCCCGTGTCTCAGGCATTGACCTAACAGCCTCACTATGCGAGCAAGCATCCTTTCTGGCTGAAAAAACCAAGCTTTCAAATAATGTGAAGTTTCAGGCAGGCGATGCCACAGCACTACCTTTCGAGGCGCAGCATTTTGATATGGCTTATACAATTCATGTTGCCATGAATATCCACGATAGAGATTCATTATACAGCGAGGCCTTCCGTGTTTTAAAGCCCGGCAGCCTATTTGGTCTGTATGATGTGATGCTAACAGATAAAAACAGCACATTAGAATTCCCGATGCCATGGTCGAACGTATCAGATGGGAGTCACCTCATAACAAAAGAACAAACACAAAAAAATCTGGAACACGCAGGCTTTAAGATCATAGAAGGGCATGACTATACAAATGAAGGATTGCAACATCTGCGCGCTGCTAGAGACAAGACCGAAAAAGACGGTAAGCAAGAGCCACAAAAGTTTTTAAATTTAGAAAAAGCGCTTGGCGAAAATATTTTGCGCGCGCATATGATTATCGCGCAAAAACCCTAAAGACAAAATAGCGTTTTTCTCTAGTTTGTCTCTAGTTTTTCAATAAGCTTCAGGTATACAAAACCATCGCTTGCCGCGATCACAAGCTGCGCGCCTAAATTCGCGACAACATCGCCGACATTATGATCATGTTCTTCTTCCCAGACATCCGCATCAAAGACATGCCAAGCTTCGTTATTGAAAAACGCAAGTGAGCCATAATAACCAAAAGCGCGCTGAATTTTTTGAATTTGCTTCACCGGCTTATTCCAGTCAAGTGTGCGCATAACATCTGTCGGTACTTCCCAATGCGTTGCCTTGTCATCATCTTGCGGGACTGCGTTTTGATATAGTTTGTCTATATCTTCAAAAATGCCCGTTAAGAGAGAGCGCGCTTTCAAAACAATACGCGCAGATAATGTTTCCACGCTTTCACCTTCGTGAATTGGCAAAGGCTCCTGCGCAATGATATCTCCGGCATCAAGGCGTTCTGCCAGTTTATGAATGGTAACGCCGGACGCTTCGGGGTGATTAAGAAGCACATGCGGCGCCGGCAAAACCGAGCGCCCTAGAGGCAGTAATGTTGGATGCACATTAAGCGCATAAATCTTTTTACCCTCTATACTATCGTCAAACATAGCTGGTATTTTGTGCGGATAACCGGCACTCAAAAAGCATTCGGCGCCTTGATCAACAAAATCCTTGATATGCACATCGCGAAGCGGATCCACTATAAAATCAATCTGCATCGCTTCACAGAGTGCTTCTGTTTGCACATTAAATATAAACCGATTATCACACGGAAAAGAGCACACACCAACAAGTTCATGCCCCTGAGCGATCAATTGATGCACTGCATCAAGCATAAAATCATAACCAATATAGACGAATTTCATAAACACCCTCTTTATATTAAAATATTTTTTCCTAAGTAGGTTGATTTTAAATGAAAATTACTTTCCATGATAGTCAAAAATGAATATAATTTTGGAATAAAATCCATCCAAATAGAAAGAGTGCTGTATGTTTGCGTCCAACTTTGATTTGTTTATCTCTGCTTTCGTAAGTCTGTTTGTTATCGTGGATCCGCTTGGCACGTCCGTTGTTTATTCATCCCTGACCAAAGGCATGAACAGTCCTGAACTGTATAAAACAGCCATAAAAGCGGTTACAATCGCAATCGCTATTTTGGTGGTTTTCTGCTTTATCGGCCAGCCTCTATTACACCATCTCGGCATTTCTATGTCTGCGTTTCGCATTGCCGGCGGCTTATTATTATTCATCACAGCATTTCGAATGATTATGGGCTTTCATGACCCTGACCAGCTTGAATCCGCCAGGCAAAATCATTCAAAAGAAGATGATATTGCAATCTTTCCGATGGCAATACCACTTCTGGCAGGGCCGGGAACCATCACGGCAACCTTGATGTTTTCCACATCTGCGCTATCATCCATTGAACTTGCTACGATTATAGGTGTTGTTATTATTGTTCAGTTAATTGCGCTCGTCAGCTTGCTTTTATCTCCTCAGCTCATGAAACTTATGGGTAAAACAGGCAATGGCGTTATGGCACGGATCATGGGCATATTACTGGCGGCAATGTCGGTGCAATTTATCGCGGATGGATTTGTTGAAATTTTCAAAATTCCTACCTGATGGCATCTTTAGGGCCGCGGCGAACTGCCTTTGTTATCATCAACTGTATCGAGTGGTAAATCCTGATCGTTCAGCCAGCCGTTTTTATAATCAAAATGGCTGTGAATACGCTCTAGAAAAGCGTCAATATACCCCCACCAGACAGCAAGGTTTTGATCACTTTCCAGCCAAAGAGTATGATTTGCGTTTTTAATAATAACGCGCTCTGAATCCTCAATATAATTATGCACGTAACCATGCGATTCATTTTCGACAAAGCTCTCATCGCCCGCGCTACCTATAAGGACAGGAACATTAATACCCTGAAGAAATTTTTTGCTCATGATTTTCTTCGTTGTTTTAAAAGTCGAGGCAATCCAACCGACCGTAGGAACATCAAGCCCCTTATCGTAATATGTTCGGTTCATATAGGAAATAAGCTCTTTGCGGATATTTTCAGGGTCTGCGCATAAATCAGGCGGAATTATTTTTGTGCTTTTTTCCAGATGTTCAATATTACTCCAGCTTTCTGCCAAATGAGTGTTTCTAAAACCCACAAGGCTTGCCACATTGAAGGCAAACCGTATTGCAGGCTTTAAAATACGCGGCATATTCAAAAATTTCACATCATACATAGGTGCACTCATAACGGCGCCATCAAAGACATCTGGATATTCATGCATATAAAGCATCCCAATATGCCCGCCCATAGAGTTGCAACTCATGATCAAGGGCTTATCATCGTCTAGGTTTGGTTTAATGATATCATTAACAAAAATGTCCATATCATCGACATGGCGCATCATACCCTCTGTGCTTGGCGTGCGCGGTCTGTGCGGAAACAAGCGGCCGGAACGCCCTTGCCCATGAAAATCCATTGCATATACAGCGTAGCCACGTCTTTGAAATTTTTTCATTGTTTCATAATAAAGATCAATATTTTCTCCATAGCCATGAGCTATAACAACGGCCCCCTTAGATTCTTGCGCGGAAATAATGTCACCATTTCTGGCGCAGGCAGGCGCGAAACCATAGCGGATATTATGCTTATCCGAAGTGGCAAAATAATTATCCCCGCTCCAACCGGCTGGCGGAATAGAAACCGCATCCCAATATCTGCTCATGGACGGTTTTTTAAACATAACATGTTCCCTGTTTTCTATTATTTTACGTCTGCTTCTATGGCATCTTTATATAAATTTTTATGAGTTGCAGTGTAGCCTAATATCACACTCACAGCAAGTCCGCGCTATGCTGCGGCGCAGCTACGAAAGCTATTGTTTTAACAGGATAAATGCTACCTATAGCATTGCGAAAGACTGATGCATTGTCTATACTTCAGAACATAAAAAATAAAAAAATATTCGAACAGGGAGCATAACATGACACAGGAAAATCTTGCCGGAACAGGATCAGAAAACCATTCTGATTTAGCCACAAAATTACAAGCCGCGCTAGATCAAGGCAGGGAAACCATTCGTTCGCAAGCCCGCGAATTTGCTTCTCGCTTCGGACAGACCCCAGAAGATATTTCACGCGAGGAACACCGCGCAAAAACGCTTGAATTTGTACAAGCCATGGGCGACGAAGGTTTTGGCGCAATGGCATTTCCCACCGAATATGGCGGCAGCGACAAACAAGAAGAGTTTCTGAATTTTGTTGAGGTGCTTTCCCACGGAGATTTAAGCAATATCATTAAACAAGGTGTTCATTACGGCCTGTTCGGTGGCAGCATTGCAGCGCTTGGAACCGAAAAACATCATGAAAAATATCTACAGGATATGATCAATGTTGATCTACCGGGCGGCTTTGGCATGACCGAAATCGGCGGCGGTTCAAATGTACAAGGGCTGCAAACAACAGCTTTGTACGACAACGAAACAAAGAGCTTTGTAATTAACACGCCCAATGAATGTGCAAAAAAAGCCTATATCGGCAATGCAGCCCTTCACGGTGAATTGATGGTTGTTTTTGCACAGCTGCATATGAGCCAAGATTCCGAAAGCGAAGGCGTTCATGCATTTCTGGTTCCTGTGCGCGATCCTGAAACCGGCAACACATTAACCGGCGTTACGATTGAAGATCACGGCAAAAAAATCGGCTTAAATGGCGTTGATAACGGCACGCTTCATTTTGATCATGTCAGCATTCCGGCCGATAATCTACTAGATCGTTTTGCATCAATTGATGCCGACGGTCATTACACGAGTCCAATTGAAAAGAAATCGACGCGTTTTTTCAAAATGATCGGCGCGTTAGTAATGGGCCGCATATTCCTCTCGGTTTCGTCCCTCAGCGCTGCAAAAAATGCACTCACTCACTCTATAACTGGCGCAGCAAACCGCGAAGTATTTGGCGATACATTACTGGATTTACAATCAACACAATCGCTTCTTTTCCCGCGCCTTGCCGAAGCTTATGCAACGCATTTTATTACACGCGATTTAATCAACAACTCGCGCAATATAGGATCGCGTGATCTGGAGACAGATGCCGCGATTATCAAAGCCCGCACAACAGATTATGCATTTCAAACGGTTGACGAGGCGCGCCGTAAAATGGGCGGTGAAGGCTATATTGCAAAATATCACTATGGCTCTATGCGCAATGATCTTGATATTTACCGCACATTCGAAGGCGACAATACTGTGCTGCGTTTATTTGTAGCGAAGAATCTTCTGGATGAACTGGCGAGCGAATTTCGCGGCGCATCGACATGGACAAAAGCAAAAGGCTGGCTATCTGCCGAGTTTTCAAATGCTGCAACGCGCTTTAATCCTGCCAAATACAAAACATCCGCGGAAGCCTTATTATCCGAAGATTTCTATCTTGGCCTTACACAAAAACGCGAGAAAACAATGCGTATGAATCTCGGTAAAAACATAATGAAAATTCGTAAGGAAACAGGCGATTCCAAAAGCGCCTTTAATTTATGTCAGGACGAAGCAGCCGCGCTTGCCGATGCCTATGCCGACAGCATAATGCTGCAAAAATTTGTCGATGTTTTAAACGAGCAGCAAGATCCGGATGTTAAAGCCGCATTGAAGGATTTATGTGATCTGTTTGCGATCACAAACATACAAAAAAATGCGGATTGGTATTTGAAAAACGGATATATGTCGGGCGGACAAGCCAAAGCGATTGATGATTTGGCGCATGACGTACAAAGGCGCATCAAAGACAATGCGCTTGATTTGATTAACGGTTTTGGAATTCCAAAGGATTTAATTGCCGATGCGCCTGTTATAAATCTTCAGCGCACTGTTCCAAAACCAATCTAGAAAAAACGCTAAAATTAAGCATATAAAAAAAGCCTCGTAAATTCTACGAGGCTTTTGAATATTTTATTTCCTAACTTATCTTAGACCAGCTTAAACTTTTTCGCCGCGCCCAAAACACGCGCTGTGGTTTTGGCCATATCTTTCAAACGCTTTTCATCCGCGCCATCCAAAGGCTGTCCATCATGGCTTTTACGCTCCAGACTGTAATGCGTAAAATTATCACGTATCTCTTTAGGCGATGGCGGCGTCTCGGGCCATTTTTCACGCAGCGGTTTATTTTTGGACACCATATAGCCAACACGCTTCTTTGTTTCCGGCGTTTTATAAAGCGAATAAAAATTATCGCGTTCCAGTTGCAGAAGCCGCGCTTCTGTTAATTTCATACTCGCATTGACACCAATACGCTTATCCTCGCGCGAATGGATTAATTCGCGGTAAGCTTCCACATCACCCTCAACGTGACCGGCATCCAAATCAGCCTCGGTGATATATTCACCGCCGCTAAGTGTGTCGGATATAGCTTCGCAAATTTGTACATCTATATGATTAACACCTTTATTGGGGTCATCATGACGTAGATACATATCATCAACATTCATGTTAATTGCAGCTTTCCCTTTTGCGCCCGGCAAGTGATATGTGTCCATCTTCGGCGCTTGATAATCCTCTGCCATCATGAGTGCTTTTGCTTTGGCATCTGCCAGAACGTAATCTGCGTTCATTGAAATACCGTCATGTTCGGACACAAGCCATAATTTCTTTTTACAATCCTGTGTATTTGCGCCTGTTCCGTTTATCGGATCCGCTATTGTCATCGCAGCATTTCGCAAGGCTTGCATCGGTCCTTTTATTTTTGCAGCATCACCGGAACGGGCTAGATAACGCGCCGAACCGCCCCATGCAGGAAGAAGACCAACGCCCGCTTCGACCAACCCCATAACCTGATCCGGGCCGGCCTGAACGGCATCACAATGAAGCAACACTTCACAGCCACCGCCAAATGCAAAGTTGGGCTGGGCTTTGGGTGTAAAGCGTCCCGTTGGCGCGCCTATAACAGGAAACTCCGCATAGCGCATAGCGCGAAAAACGGATTGTCCCTGATACACTAAATCCTCGACAAATTTATCAACGATTTTAGTGAAAAACTTGGAAAGACCGAACATGCGGGTCACCTTGTTGTCTGCAGCTTTGTTAAACAGATCAATCAATTTAAGATTAGCGCCGACCGAGAAATGCTGGCCTTCGTTATGAATAACCATGGCTTTATATTCACCATTGCTTTCATTCACAAGCTTCACGGATTCATTAATCATATACAGGATTGACGGATCCATCGCATTAGCCGGAGATGTAAATTCAAGACAAACAACGCCGTCGCCAATATCCCAAAGCTGCGCAGATTCATGTTTGAGAATTGGCTTATTATTCAGCTTCACATCCGCAAGGCTAAGAACGCCCTCTTCACGTCTTAGCTTCTGATAATTACCATCAAACCCAAGAACCTGATATTCATCTGTTGTTTTACGATAGAATTTTTGTCCATCTGCTTTTTGTAAAAGCGCAGGCGCTTCAATACCCTCTGCCGCCAGCTTATTGGTGAACCATTCAACGCCGAATTTGTCCATCAATTCAAACGGCCCATATTGCCAGTTATAGCCCGTGCGCATCGCTTCATCGATAGATTGAACATCATACGCAATTTCTTCGGCGTGATTTAGCACATAAAGCATTGTATCGCGCAAGACAGGCCACGCAAGCTTCGCAGCATCATGATCGGATTCAAAGAATTTATCATAGCCTTTGAACATCTTTGCAAAGTTCTTTTTAAAGAATGCGCTTTGCTCCGCCTTGCGGTATTCACCGCTTTCAAGATCAATAACTTCTTTAACCGGCTTACCTGCCTTATCTTTTATGACTTTACCATTTTCGTGTTTCTTAACGCGGTAAAAACCGCCCTTGCCCTTAAGTCCCGTATAACCGTCTTCGACCATATCCTTTATAAGATCAGGATTATAGATTGTTTGGAACTCATCCGTTTCATCCAGACCTTCATGGAAGTTTATGCCCACATCTTTCATAATATCAAGACCGACAAAATCAGAGAGTTTAAACACGCCCATTTTCGGAAATCCAAAAGCAGGACTTAAAATCGCGTCCGCATCTTCGATCTTAAATCCGCCATGCACGGTTTCATGGATCGCGCGCGAAATCATATAACAGCCAATACGGTTAGCAATAAAGCCGGGCGTATCTTTACAATGAACTACTTTTTTCCCTAATCCTTTACTTCCGAACTCCTGCATCTGTGCAAACATATCAGGATCGGTCATCGCGCCGTCAATCAACTCAAGCAAAGGCATAAAACGCGGCGGATTGAAAAAATGAGAATTCATAAACCGTTTTTTGAAATCATCGGACATACCTTCGGTTAATGTCGTGATCGGCAATGTTGATGTGTTGGATGTAATAATGGCATCTGCGCGCGCATGTTCTTCTATGGCTTTGAACGTGGCTTGTTTAATTTCCGGCGTTTCAAACACGGCCTCAATAATAACATCAGCCTCAGCGATTAAATGACTATCACCGTCAATCGTTCCTGTGCGAATACGGTTTGCATTACGTGAATCCATAAATGTTGCGGCAGGTGTATTTACCGGCGTCTTTTTCATGCGCTCTAAGGCTTTGTCTGCGACGCCTTCAAACTTATCCAGCATAATTACATCATAGCCGCCATTGGCTGCCTGCGCTGCGATACCTGACCCCATGGCTCCGGCGCCAATCACTGCAATCGTTTTAATTTCTTTTGTCATTTCATATCTCTCTTAAACTTATAAATGCGTTAAATAGACGGCCCGTTAAAGTTCGGGTTTTCAATGACCATCGCAACACCTTGACCGCCGCCGATACACATTGTCGCCAATCCGTATCGCTTATTCTCGCGGCCTAAAACCTCAGCCAAATGTCCGACCAAACGCGCGCCGGATGCACCGAGAGGATGCCCCATCGCAATCGCGCCGCCATCAACATTTAACTTGGCCTCATCAATGCCCATGCCTTGCTTTTCAAGTTCTTTTAAAACAGCGATTGATTGCGCGGCAAATGCTTCATTTAATTCAACGGCGTCAATATCCGCCATCGTCAAGCCTGCACTCTTAAGCGCGTCTTTGGAGGCTTCAACAGGTCCAAGTCCCATAATTTCAGGCTGAATTGCAGATTCGCCAAATGACAAAATCCGCGCTTTGACCGGAATATTATTGGCCACGGCATATGCTTCTGAAGATACCAAAACAGCGGACGCGCCATCGGAAACCTGTGATGCATTCGCGCCCGTTACCGTGCCACCAGCTTCTGCGGCTTTAAAGACAGTACGCAGGCCGCCAATGCTCTCTGCCGTCGTATCTGCGCGGACACCGTTATCATAATCAAGCCCTGCTAGCGGCGCTATTTCAGACGTGAAATGGCCTTTCTCATGTGCGGCTGCTGTTTTTTGATGTGAACGAGATGCAAATTCATCCTGATCAAGGCGAGAAATGCCATACATCTCCGCCAGATTTTCTGCCGTGACGCCCATATTCATAAAGCCAGCCGCGTTGCCTGCGTGAACATGTTCGTTCAATAGCGGATTAATACCGCCCATCGGTATTTGGCTCATGCTTTGAACGCCGGTACACAGATAAACAGCTCCTGCATCTCGTGCAATTACGGCGTCTGATGCCATCGCAATGGTTTCCATAGATGAACCACAAAAACGATCAACTGTTGTCCCGCCGGTTGCCTCGGTATCGAGCTTGGTACGATCATCCAAAACGAGTAAACGGCCAATATTCAATCCTTGCTGCGCTTCTTGGTGCACAGCGCCCGCCAAAACTTTTTTAATATCTTTGGGATCAACGCCCGTGCGTTCAATCATTTTATTCACCGGCTCGACCATCATATCAAGTGCGTCCTGATCGGCAAGTGCGCCAGGCTTTTTCGGCGATGCGGCCTTTGCAAATGGCGTTCTCGCGTAATCCAGTATCACGGCATAATTCTTGTCTGTCATTTCGGTATCCTCCTTAAATATTTATTTTTATTATATTTTTCTAATTTTAATTTATTTTCGGTGCGTTTTGTTTAGGTTTTGTCTGCGCCGCTCTTTTCGCAAGCTCTTCTTTTTCAAGCGCCTTGTAATCAGGTTTACCCACCGATGTTTTCGGCAGCTCTTCT
>Ga0136604_1001579_pt1 | contig 10082 bp, 13 predicted proteins | sample AntRauFillE10628_FD_104928 | JGI IMG/M metagenome (GOLD analysis project Ga0136604, IMG submission 104928) | Saline lake microbial communities from Rauer Islands, Antarctica - Metagenome Filla E10 #628 | ecosystem: Environmental > Aquatic > Non-marine Saline and Alkaline > Saline | place... | reverse complement strand
GCGGCATACAGGGTTTTAAGGCAGCTCATGAAGAGATGAAACTAAAACTGGATCCGAGATACCTTCTGGAATAGATCGACCTCGCAGCGTGGCGGCGGGTTTTCCGGTTCCTGCGAGCGTCAAGTCGGCCCAGTCCCCCACGCTTGTCCTCATCCACGCTTGAAGGATCGTTTGGGTAAACCACAAACGAACGCTTCAAGGTGGTAAAATTTTGACCTCGCAGCGTGGCGGCAGGTTTTCCGGTTCCTGTGAGCGTCGAATGGCATGGCCCTGAATACACACTTGTCCAAAGGACTCCCTGTCATCCACGCTTGAAGGATCGTTTGGGAAAACCACAAACGAACGCTTCAAGGTGGTAACCTTTTGTCCTCGCAGCGTGGCGGCGGGCTTTCCGGCTCCTGCGAGCGTCGAATGGCATGGCTGCTCTCACGCTCGTCCTCCCAAAGGGATTCTTCTGCAGCGTTTCCTGACAACAAGGATTACAAATGTTCCAAATCATCCAGATCTCTATGGCGGCCGGATGCTTTCTTATTTTTTTTGAGTTGCTTGAGTCCTATCACCGGTAACATATAACCGTCAATTTCAAATTTCACTTTTTCAGCAAAGCATTCTTTGAAGGATACGCCGCTCAAAGAATTAATGATATCAATGCGTAATGGTGGGCGCCCTAATTGTAAAATCACATCGGGCTTGGTTAATTCATCCGCCGTTAATTCAAGGCTTGCAAATCCGAATTCATCTAATACATCAATCACTTTTTGGGCATTTTCACTGCTCTTGTTTATAAAAAAATCCATGTCGCCGGTATATCTGGGATACCCATGCAGGATCACGGCATAGCCGCCAACGATCAGGTATTCAACCCCGTGTTCGTTCAGTAATTGTATAAACTCGCTGAAGTCTTTGCTCAGGTTCATAACCTTTTAATTTCATATAATTTTTGCGGAGTAATTCTGCAGCATGTAACCGCTCTTCAGGGGTTTTTGATTTCCAGTAGGTTTTTTCATCCTCGTACTGCTGCGGGTCGTGCAGATCGTAAATGCGTGCTACCTTATCCATATTTGGGCTGTTTTTGTTCAGTGATATACACATAAATATACAAAAAAGTGATGCAAAACTCTTTACATGCAACCTGCTTGTATTTATGATGGAGGTAGCCTCTATCTCATAAAGCTTTGTAGAACAGCCGATGAATAGAGAAGTAACGTTCTGTATTTGTCGTTCAGGAACGGAACTCTTTCACAACACAGATAAAAAAATCCCCTCCGCCGCCTGTCCCTTTGGGAGAGGGGTGGCTCCGCGGTTCTGCGGAGACGGGGTGGGTTCAGTGAACCAAATACATTTGCGTTAGGTCCCTTTGGGATTAGAGGGGAATTTTTTCGTGGCTACCAAGCCGCAAGCGTTCTTTTCAATACCGGTAGTAATGAATTAGTAAAATAAATTATTAAATATTAAAATTTTTTAATAAATTGAATGAAATTATCATTTACGTGCGGCAAAAGGGGGTTTTTAATTCACTAAACAATAAAAATTGGGGTACAAAATGCGAATATCATCTTTACAGACATACCTATTATCGGGTATTATCATACTTGCACTACTTATAACCGGCTGCGGTGAAGCGTTTGATGCCAATAATCCTGATGAAACCATTACGGTTTCCGGGCAGGTTATTAATCAATCCAACAGTCAGGCAATCGACAGTGCATTTGTAGAAATCACCAGTCCGCCCGAAAACCAGCAGTCGACCCTAAGCGATTCCACGGGGTTTTATTCTTTTTCTATTATTGCTACCGGCAATTCAAGTCTGACTATCAATGCTTCCAAACCTGATTTTGAACCACAGACTACGACTATAAACGTAGCGCCGGGAGCAGATTTTAACGGGGTTGATTTACAACTGACCGCCACGGTGGACCAAGACGGTGAGGAGGACGATGTAGTTAAGGGAGAACCCGCAGGCGCGGCCGCTATCGTACTTACCAGTAACCCGCTGCAAGCCATAAACATAGCCGAAACCGGCGATGTGGTAAGCAGTCCATTTACGTTTCAAGTTCAGGATTCAGCCGGCCGGCCCCTAAATGCAGATAGATCGGTAGAAGTTCAGTTTAGCTTAATTAGCAGCCCCGGCGGCGGCGAAGATGTAGTACCAGCTTCCGCTACAACTAATAGTGAGGGTAATGTAACAACCACCCTATTTAGTGGCAATAAAGCAGGGGCAGTCCGAGTTCAGGCCCTTGTAGAACGTGCCGAAGACGGGCTTGTCATACGATCCTCCCCTGTGCTCGTGGCCATTCACGGCGGATTCCCGGATGAGAATCATTTTAGCATTGGTGTAGACCGATTCAATTTTGAAGGTTTTTCAATAAATAATGTACGTAACCCCATCACGGTTATTGTTGGCGATAAATTCAGTAATCCGGTTAGACCCGGTACCGTTGTTTCATTTGAAACCACCGGTGGTATTATCCAGGGGTCGGGCGGTACCGATGCCGACGGGGTGGTAGAAGTGGATTTAATTTCCGGTGATCCGCGACCCTCAGATGACATTGAAGGCAGCGGGGGTCGTCCGGGCTATTCGACAATAACGGCACGAACCATCGATGAAAATAATAATACGATTTCCCGAGAGCTCAATGTTGTCTTTTCTACTTCTGCAGCAGTTATTGATGCTTCACCTAAAACATTTGATCTTGCTCCAAACGGCGGCACCAGTTTCGATTATACCGTTACCGATTTAAACGGCAACCCCATGGCCACAGGAACGCAAATAAGCATAGAGGCCGGTGAGGGCATCGAAATTTCGGGTGATGCTAACTTTACCCTGGGCAATAATTTATTCCCAGGGCCGGGATCAACGGAGTTCCGATTCTCCATACGCGACACGGATGATGAAACCAATGAAGCCGCCGATTTAACTATTCAAATAACGGTAACAACTCCTTCCGGCAATACTACTACTTTTAGCGGTATATCGGGTACACGCCGATAACATTTATGGGGAGGGGTACAACATAGGTTAAAGAAGAAGGCTCCGTGTTCGGGAGCCTTCTTTTATTTATGCCGTTGTGTAAAAGACTCCTTGAGAGAACTCTTTAAAAGACGGGGTGGGTTCAGTGAATAAAGTGCATTTCCGTTAATTCCAATACGATGGTCGGTCAATATATCCGACCTTTCTTTCTGTAAACTCTTGGAAAAAGCCGCCGCTCCATTGTGCCGGGCCTGCGCCTTAGACTAAAAGTTGACACACCCCGACCTTTACTTCTCGAAAACACAGAAGTAAAGCCCACCCCTCTCGCCTGTCCCTTTGGGAAGAGGGGACTTTTCTTTGCTTTTCCTTGAATTCTATTAGACAGCATAAAATTATGCATCGATACAGGAATTTGGAATACCGCTGTACTAAATTTTTCCCAGAATGATGGCTCCGTGGCTTTAGGGAGACGGGGTTGGATTGGGTTTTCACAGATATGTTTCGACTTGAAACGAATAATCTTAATAATGCATTTATTCGGACACAGAAAATATCAACTTTAAAAATCTCTTATGGATATTACTTTAACCCAGGCTGAAAAAGCCATTGATGCATCTAAAAAGAAAGCGAAAGAATTAGACCTCAAAATGAATATTGCTATTGTTGATGGAGGCGCTAACCTAAAAGCATTTGCTCGTAATGACGGCGCTTGGTTAGGCTCCATTGATATAGCCATCAAGAAAGCAAAAACGGCTCGTTACTTTGATATGAATACCGGCGAAATAGGAAAATTATCGCAGCCCGGGGGTTCACTCTTTAATATTGAGCATTCCAACGATGGGTTGATTTCTTTTCCCGGAGGAATACCTATTAAAAACAGTAACGATGAGATTATAGGAGCCATCGGCGTATCCGGCAGTACTGTTGACAACGATCATAAAGTAGCTGAAACCGGTGTTAAAGCGCTTTAATAAATACACCTCTTACCTTCCTCAGTCACTCTGCGTATAAATCTATGATACTGAGCGCCGGAGCTTACGATCTACCGCAGAGCTAACCTACCCCAAGGCTTCGGCGAGCAGGCGATGGGTCGAGATAAAGATATTACTCCCTCACAGATGATTCTCAATGGTTGATCTCCCCTTTAGCAGTGCACAGTATTTTGTATATTACACCGGAAGTAAAAATCACTCTTTAGCACAACATTATAATGGATATAAAATCGGCGGAACAATCATTCCAAAACGTAACTTTTGGTGAGGACTCGTTTGAAGATCTCCTTAATCATTTGAAAACCTTACCCAATGAAGAATCATACCACTTGAGTCTATTTATAGGCAAGCGGCAGCAGCAAAAAGAAGATGCTCTTAAGCAAATGGCCGAAGCCGCCGGACGTGATATACATGAAATGGACGCAAATGAAATAATATCCAGGGCAGAAACGGGGACCATTGCTAATCTTGACTATGCCTTTAAAAAGTATGATGCCGAAAATACTATTCTATATTTAAAAAATGGCAGTCGCTTATGCGGCGTCTATACCGGCTATACGAATTCAAAGGTAAAGTATGCGACGCCTCAGGAACGCTATTTTCTTAAAAAAATTCAGGAAACCAACGGGGTTTTTGTTATTGATATTGAAACCACCACTGATGCCGACACCACTATTCGCCGGGCGGCACAATCTATTGTTGACTTTCCTCCGTCCCAGTCCATGCTAAAGAAACTATTACGTAAACTAAAAGGAGTTAGCGTGCATGGCTATCAAATTAAAACCAAACGCCCCGGGCATTACAGTAACACATCCGGTAATTTTTAATTTCTACCTGTTCAGAACGAGCCGGTGGTATTCTCCCAGAGTCCTTTGGACCTTTGGAAAAACCTGGCGTTCTGACGGGAAAAAAATCTCAAGAATATTTATGGCTATTCAAGTAAAAATTGATCGAAGCGGACGACGCGGAAAAACCGTAACCATGATCACCAATATTCAGCACAATCCGCAGGTCATTGAAAAGCTCGAAAAAAAGCTAAAGCAACAGTGCGGGGCCGGCGGCACCAGTTACGCCACAACCATTGAAATTCAAGGCGAGCACGTTGATAAAGTAAAATCGTATTTGCAGAAAGAAGGATATGATGTAAAATGAAAAATTGATGGAGTCCATTTATCAAATGGCCTCCATCTTAATGCTTTACGCAGTTCCTTATGGTAGCCAAATAACTCTATAAAGAAACCTTGCTTTCGCGTCGCGGGTCCAGATCGTAGAGTGATGATACCGTGGCCTGAACGGTTTTATACCATTCATTGCCGTATTTATCATTGATCTCGTAATAGTCGTTAAAATCAGGCTTGCGTATTTTCATTTTCCATTCCTGCTTCTTGGCTTTATAAACGGGCTCAACGTGCAGCAATTGATGGAGGAGCACCATCTCTTTGGTTTTATAATCGAGCATATCCCACATCTCACCGGAAATTTCAATCAAAAAATCGTTGCCTGAGTAATACTTTTCTTCTCGTGATGTTTTTTTGCATTTCGCCGCCCGGTATTTGGACAGGTTGGGATACACCAGGAAATAACCGATTTCAGCGGGACCAAAATCCAGGCTTTCGCGATCTATGATTTCTTTGGCTATTTTTTCTATTTCCGGCGATTCCATTAGCTGTTTCTCGCTGTGGCTTACCGTATCACCGGGACGCAGTATATCATCTTTACTCATAAGTGTACTATAAATTTTGGCTGTTGGTATTCTATGAAAAGGTTAACAAGGTAGCAGAATACACAACCATTTTCAGCCTTTTTCTTCAATCATTCTGCGAAGATAATTAAGCTGTCCCAAATGATAATTCAGGTGTCCGTATAAGTGTATTAATGCCTCGTTAATAGTTGCATTTTTAGGAAAATCGTTGGGATAATCAGCCTCTAAATCTTCTTGGTTAAGTGATGATATAACGTTCTCAATCACATCTTTAACTTCTTTTATTTGATTTATGAGTTCTTTTACTGATACACCGGTGTTGCTGAATTCACGCTCCCGGTTTCTCTCGAACCCGGTATTTCCCAAAATGGTGCCAATAAAATGGTTAAGATTACCTGTTAAATGCTGCGCCAAAACCCCACAACTGTTTATTATTCCGGGAGAGGCCTCCCACAAATTTTTTCCAGAAATAGCTTCCAGTTCATTGGACAGCCGATTCAAATCACGATGGTAAAGATTGATAAACGTTTTAGTAGAATGTGCCATAATGAGATTTTATATTTAAGATTTACGCGTATAGAGGTTGTCCCAAGGACTCCTTTGGAGAATATAGCCTCTACAACACATACTGTCATCCCTGCCGAAGGCATTCCTTTGGTAGAATCCCGGTTTTTGGGTGAGGGATGACACAATGGGTTTTTCCATGGGAATGCCTTTTGGCACAGGTATTCCCATGGAAGGCATAACCCCTAAACTCATTTAAGTTTAGACAATTTTAATTCAGGTTAAATAAAGACAATTATCGTGGAGTTTTATAAATTACCCTTAATTTAATTCATTATTAATCGGGAATAAAATGAATCGGATATTTATGAAAGCGTTAAAAATTATTGGGATTGTTATACTTGTACTTGTTGCTATTTTCTTCATCGTCGGTCTTTTACTTCCTTCGGAGGTTCATGTTGAACGCGAAAAAATGTTCGCGGCTCAACCGCAGACTGTCTTTAATCAGGTCAATACCATTCAGGAATGGGAAAACTGGTCGGCATGGCATGAAATGGCGGACGATATGGAAATTACGTACAATGGTCCGGCTGCAGGTGAAGGTGCAGGCTATTCATGGACCAGCGAAACCATAGGCAACGGTTCGCAAAAAATAATTGAAAGCCGCCCCTATGAATTTATTAAAACAGAACTTGATTTCCAGCAACAAGGTACCGCTAACGGAACCTGGCAATTTATACCGGTAGGCGGCGATAGCACCAAGGTTATATGGGCCTTAGATGCCGATATGGGCTCCGGTATTGTTGATAAGTGGATGGGATTGGCAATGGATGTTATGGTGGGGCCCAATTTTGAAGACGGCTTAAATAATATTGAAGAACAAATCAAAAATATGCCCGCTGATACCTCGGCTGCAATGCCGGACAGTACGTCTATGAAAACAGATTCATTACAGTAGTATACCCACCATCTCTATCTCGCTTAGTCGCTTCGCGGCTAAACAGGGGCACGTTAATCTGCGAATAGTTGAGTAAGAGTTACTAATTATGGCGCGGAGCGCCGGCGTATTCGTTCCACCGCAGAGCGATGAAAAAGTAGCGAGCAAACTGCTACACCAGGCTATTTCTCCCAAGGAGTCCCCTGGACAAGCGTCCACTCTTGAAGTAAGGTAAACTAATTGTGTAAAGCGTGGGCGCCTGCCTATGCCGAAGCTTTTTGGAAATTTATGAAACCTTTATAAAATGGCTCCGCGCAGGCAGGCTTTACACAGCCAACAATTTATTGGGCGTTGGAGTCCACCTCTCCGGTGGCCTCCAACTTTAATCGGTCTTGGCACCTTTAATACTAAGATGGTTTAATTCCCCGACCCCTGGGTCGGAATAAATCATAAAAAAAGGTACTCAAAAATACCTATACATCCCCTCTGGAGGGGAGTAGGGGTGGGTAATAACAGCATATAATCATTTTTGAGTACCTTCATCCGTGTTGATACCCCGATGGCTTGCCTCAGGGTTGTTCATTAAGATGGAGGCCACTTTGGAAGTGGACTCCATCAAAGGCCGCTGCAATTAATTTAAACGCTGGCACGACGGACAAAAGTAAACCTTCCTCCCTCCTGTTTTATCTTCTTCTATTTGAGTGCCGCATTTGTGGCAATACTTGCCGGTACGTCCGTACACAAAATGACGGTAATTCTTACGTTTAGCTTTTTCGCGTTTCAGGGCTTCTACAATTTCCGGGTCATTGGTGATGCCTCCCGTTTCGTATGAACGACGAGACAATAATATCGAGGCTTTTGCTAAACGCTGCTTTTGTTCTTGGGTACATTCCCGGAGTTTTATCAACGGGTTTACATTTGCATAAAACAGAATTTCGCTGCGTAAATAATTGCCGACTCCACTCAAGAAAGACTGATCGAGCAGCAAGGTTGCGAGTTTACGATTCTGAAAAGCATCGTCTTCATACTGTTGCAGCAGCATTGCAACTGTGGTATCGGGGTGAACTACATCAGGACCTAACTTCTGCAGATAGGAGTGATCTTTTAACGTGTGTTTGGAGAGTACATCTATTTCTGAAGCAGAGTAAAGAAGCGCTGAATATTCATTAGTATGAAGCGCCACACGCAGACTGCGACTGGTGTTGGGTTTGCTTCCTGCTTTTGCAACCATCCATTTGCCATATAGCTGGTTATGTGTATATAAACACAAATCACTGTCAAAATAAGTGATCAATGCTTTGGCACGCGGTTCAACACGCTTAACGGTTTGACCGACTAATTGTCTTTCATACGATTTCAACTCTTCATGATAAAAGAAACAGTCTTTTATCTCATTACCGGCCAACGCATCATTAAGTTTATCGGCGCTACGCCAAATTTCGGGTCCTTCGGGCATAATAGTTTTTGATTTAAAATTTAACTCTTAGTACACTTGAATCAATTTCATCGTTCAATTGTATATGTATGGGTCGATCCCTTTTTGCCGTCATTGCAGGTTATTTGACTGTTATATTTTTTAATTCCTTTGTTCGGTTTATAATATCGGTATATAGCAAAGCAAACGTTTCGCTTTCGGGTGTAGCAGATCTACCGTCGGCACTTTTGATGTATTTATTTACTGCAGCCGGCTTTTTATTCGGGCTCATTGGCGGACTCATTACCTGCAGCATTGTAAATGATGATGCCAAAATTGAGATACTCGCTTTAATCATTCTTATTGTAACCGCGGGATTATTTGCCTATCATTTTACAGGCAATGCCGAACCGCTCTGGTATTTGATTAGCGCTCCCCTTTTAAAAATGGGAGGTATTTTTACTGCTTATTATCTAAAATTAGAACAGGATGAAATCAACTGAAAGATATAATTTTACTATGGACTACTGCAACGAAATTTATATTGCTGCGTTTATCCTCTTGCTTGTGGGCTGCGGCTCTAATAACAATAGCACCTCTTTAAAAGTGATGGATTCACCCGCAGCAGAAAATAGCCGGCTTCCTTTTTTGGCATCAGACAACAGCGGAAGCGTATTTTTATCATGGGTTGAACCTGCTGAGGAAAAAGATACCTTTAAACTTCTTTATTCAAATTTAAAGAACGGAGAATGGGACAAACCTCAAGCCATTGCAAGCAGTAATAATTGGTTTGTAAACTGGGCTGATTATCCGTCTATCGTATCCCATGATGGCCGGGTAGTTGCCGCGCACGCGCTCAAAAAAATACCGGGTAATACCTATTCCTATAACGTAAATGTTTTTCTAAATGAAAACGAAAAATCATGGTCAGCCCCGCTAACGCCCCATTTTGACAGTACTGCAACCGAACACGGTTTTGTTTCGATGGCCCCGTGGAATGACAAGGTTTTGGCCATTTGGCTGGACGGCCGCCGATCTCACAACCGCAGCGAAGAAGAATATTTTGATTTGAATAAAGCCATGACCCTGCGGTCAGCTATTATCGACCAAAATGGCACCATCACCCAAAAAAAATTGATAGATCAAACCGTGTGTGATTGCTGCAATACATCCATTGCGGCAAATTCTGAGGGAGCAATTGCTGCGTACAGAAATCGTACTGATGATGAAATCCGAGATATTTATGTAAGCCGTTTTAATGGCACTAAGTGGTCGCAGCCGCAATCGGTGCACAATGATAACTGGAAAATTGGTGCCTGTCCGGTAAATGGTCCCGCTATCGCTGCTTCCGATTCTACCGTAGTAGTGGCCTGGTTCACGGCCGCTGACGGCGAAAGAATTGTGAAAGCTGCATTTTCTACCGATAATAACCAACCGTTTTCAGAACCTATGGTAATTAACGAAGGCAAACCATTAGGACGAGTTGATGCCGTAATAAACAAGGATGGTAATGCCTTTATCAGCTGGATTGAAAAATCTGATGAGCAGGCAACGCTTAAAGT
>Ga0136604_1001571_pt1 | contig 10115 bp, 9 predicted proteins | sample AntRauFillE10628_FD_104928 | JGI IMG/M metagenome (GOLD analysis project Ga0136604, IMG submission 104928) | Saline lake microbial communities from Rauer Islands, Antarctica - Metagenome Filla E10 #628 | ecosystem: Environmental > Aquatic > Non-marine Saline and Alkaline > Saline | place... | reverse complement strand
GGTCTGGAGATCTCTTTGATGGGCTTATCCATTTGTTTGAACTCGCGAGAGAAAAGGATTTTTCACATGTTTTTCTTCATGAGCTTGCCCATCACTACGACTTTAAAGAGCTTGATAAAGGGGGATCAGATATTCATCTTCATGAAAAGATTGGGTTTATTGAACATAATCACTGGGTTAAAGCTGGCCAATCAAAAGATGGTCAGTACCATCACTCGGTACATTCGTGCTTTATCGATACATACCAGACTCAGAATCCAATGGAGGATTTTGCTGATAAGATTTCTTACTACGTTCAATATCCGCATCTCTTAAGGGATATCTGTCCTGAAAACTACGAATTTATCAAAGAGAACGTTTTTAATAGTAAAGAATATCTTAATGAGAGTGTCCCTCCGCTAAAAGACTTTTTAAAACACTACTCGCCCGCTTGTTTTCAAAGTGAGTCCTCGCCTATTGAAATAGGATCGCTAGAAATAAAGGGGTTCAATGAAGGTAGTGATGAGAAGATTGAAGAGACTTGTTTAGCATCTTTAAAGATACTGTTTTACAAATATAATCAAGGACTCTCTTGTGAACTTAGAGAAGATGAGCAATTTCAACGCTTGCTTCACCATGTGATCCCCACATATAATCAAGTCTTCGAGTTTGGTATGTTTAAGGCCTATGCCCAAATTCCTCAGAAAGAGCTTCAGTCTTTTAAGAGACATTCACTTAAAAAGTGCAAGTCTCTTTTTAATGAAAGAATTAAAGAGAATCTTAAACAGCTTAGTCCATTTGGTGAAATGAACGAGGTTCAACTCACAAGGCTTGTTGACACGCGTATCCTCCAATCACCTTGCTCTTTATAGCAACTAACAGGTGCTCCGTGGTCTTGATAATTAAAACCGCTTTTTTAAAAAATTTACAAGGATGTGGTTCCTTTAAACCTGCTCGTCGGTGCCATGTAAGGCTCCGGAATTACAACGGCTCCAGTGCTGAGGAGAGAGGATATACACGCTAAAAACGTCCATTCTTTTTACACGATTATAGAAATTTCACAGGACCCCTAACATCTCTCTTTTGATGAGAGAATAAGAAAAAATATTAGGAGAATAGTGATGAAGATTTTTATAATTGTATTGGTTCTTTTGAGCACAAGCTCAGTTTTTTCAGAGACAAAAACACTAGACTTAGAAGTTCATTATCCAACACATTTTTGCAAGTATATGGAAAATCACCTACCTCTTTTAGAGGACCAACTGCCTGGACTGGTGAGTTTTGTTCACTGTGATGTTGTGGACGCAAACAGCAACGGATTTTTTAAAGGTGAGGTCAATATTGCTGTTGAAACGAATCTGAAATCATGTGCTACGAAAAAATTAGAGATTGTCAGAATTGCTGGTAACTCTCTAAATGACATAAGAGAGAAGATCAAAGTTTTTGAAGTATTAGGTTTAAGGATTTTGGCAACCACACAAGCTGATAAATACAATTACAACGGAGGTCAGAATATGTTTGTTATGGCCAGAGAGATTTGTGATTAAACCCGCTTGGGCGCCTGACAGGTATTACGCCTTGACGCGGCACTCCTTCATCGAGCGAACGAAAGCTCAAAACCTTTTTTATTAAATCTGTCTTCTTCAAAAAGAGTTGCAACTCTTGAAAAGATAGAAGGATCAGCTGAGGAAACTCAGGTTTTCCGTACATTGCAGCTTAAGGCAGCTATAATCAAGTGTGGAAATTATAATACTGCTAGGATCAATACTCGTTATAGGTTACTTCTTTGGACTCGTCGCCGAACGGTTTGGTTTTCCTCGTGTCACGTCATATTTACTGGCCGGAATACTTTTCTCTCAAGACCTGCTTGGATACAAACTTTCTTTAAATGCCGAAATTTGGTCAGACCTCTTTTCTCAAATTTGCTTAGGATTCATTGCCTATATTGTAGGCAGTGAAATCCATTTGGATAAACTGTATGAACATGGAAAGGTGACGATATTTGCAACTTTACTATCGTCGATACTTCCCGTTGTTTTTGTTTTTAGTGTGTTCTATTTTGTCTCAACGGCCTTGGGACTTTCGAGCTATATCGCGATTGTTCTTGCATCTGTTGCATCGACAACGGCTCCTGCTGCAACTGTTGCTGTCATTGATCAGTATAATGTAAAAGGAGAGATGGCCGAAACGACTTTAAAGATCGTGGCGCTGGATGATGCTTTAGGTGTGATATTATTTGCCATAATATCTATTTTCTTTCTCCCTAATGGGCCGGGAGGTAGTTTCACGTCGATTGCCAGAGAGCTCGGAGGCTCTATTTTCTTAGGCGCCGTCTTTGGTTATTCATTGTATAGATTCTCAAGGTTATCTCTATCAAATGATTATTTATTACCGCTTTTAACGGGTCTAGTTCTGATAGGAGTAGGCCTGTCTGATATGTATCACTTATCAGGGTTGATGGTATGTATCGTTTTAGGTTTTGTCGCCAACAGCCGTAATGTTGATAACTCTAAAGTTTCGCTGCTTTTGCCTATTCAACATATAAAAGAGCTTATCTTTATTACGTTTTTTACCATTGCAGGAACTCATTTTTCTGTAAAGTATTTTACCGAAGGTTATGTCCTAATATTACTGTATATTTTAGCCAGAGGTCTTGGGAAATATATAGGAGCTTTTCTCGGAGCGAAACTGGGTAAAACGACTAATCAGGACATCCCGAAATTTCTTGGACTTGTCCTCCTACCACAGGCCGGCGTCGCCATCGGGCTTGTGATTCAAGTCGTCCAGATTCCGGCTATTGTGCCTTATGAAGAAGTCATTTTTAATATTATACTTGGAAGCATTATTGTTAATGAAATATTAGGACCCATACTTGCGCGCATCGCATTTAAAAAAGTGGGTGAAATACAAAAAGATGTCATTTAGAATTTAGGGAGTATTCTTTGTCCGTTCTTCATATCGTTACGGCCTCTTTCGCCGCTATCATACTTTTTCTTTTTGGGCTCGAGAATTTTTCTATAACAGGTATAACAGGTACCCCGTTCTTTATCTTAAAGAATTGAGCTCCCCATACCAATAGGCCGCAGTAACTCCTCCATCCATTAAAAAATCACTTCCTGTGATAAAGCCACCGTCTGGTCCCATCAAGACAGCAGCAAGAGCAGCGACCTCCTCAGGCTTTCCCGCACGATTAATTGGACACTTTTCAATCATACTCTTGTATTGTTCCGCATTCTGACTTTTCAACTCGGCTTCTGCCAGCGGAGTCATCACAATCCCGGGGCTAATCATGTTCACTCTCGCCTGGCGCTTGCCCCATCTTACAGCTTCATATTTTACGCGTAAGGAACTACCTCGTTTGGCCAATTGATAAGCGTAAAGGGAGTCTTTAGCTTCTTGTGAGTTAAAGATTTCAAGCTTTAGAAGATCGTTTGAGGGCGTCTTTGATATTAGTTGATCCTCCTCGGCGCTTAAGGCCCTAAGTCGATGACCTGCTTGTGATCCAATAACAAGTGCCGCTCCACCCGGCGTAATGACGTCACCAAATGTTTCTAAAACATAAGCGACTCCCAAAAGATCTACTTTTAGTATTACGCTTGAAGGAGCGTTGGATGGAGAAACGCCTGTCGCGACAATAACTTGCTTAATATCGCCCAAACCCTTGGCCTTTTCGACTAATTGCTTCACAGATTTACGAGATGTGACATCAACTTCCGCTGTGCTTACCTCTACGCCATCTTGCTTAAGCTTTTCAGCGGCAGCCTCTGCATTTTCTTTTTTCAGGTCTGCGAGTAAGACATGTTTTCCCGCATTTACTCTACGGGCCACGGCCAGCCCAATTGCCCCTGTGCCAAGGAGAACAGATACGTCTATATCGGACATTTAACCTCCATTTTTTAACTTTTTAGAGTCCAGAATAAAGTGCTTGTGGCATTATCCAAAGCAGCAGAGAGTCATCTGGAGCGATATTATTTAGTCGATTTATCAGTAGGGAAAATCAAGAGCATTTAAGAGAACGGCGTGATAAGTTTAGTTAAAAAGACGTCAAAGAAAGGTCGGTTTTAATGACAGAGTGTATTTTAATAATTGGTGTACGAAGACAATGTTATAAGGCAGCAATTAAATTAGGCCACAAAGTTGTTCTTTGGAGTGACGGTGAACTTGATGAAAGGCGTAAGAAAAACTTGCTTGGCTGGATAGAGGAACCTTACTCTGAAAGCACTGATGAGTTGAGTCCAAAAGTTGTAGAAGAGCTGGCTCAATATAAAATCCAACGAGTGATTGCCAGTACAGAAAAAGCTGTCGTTTTAGCAGCTCGCGTACGAGAACACTTGAAACTAAAACGAATGGCAGTAGATGTCACTGAAAGGTTTCATAACAAGCTTATAATGAAAAACGTTGCTTCTGAACACGGAATACCAATTACAAGATACAAACTTATTGAAGAGGATACTCAACCTGAAGATCTAAAGAACTATCTAGATTTACCCTTAGTTATCAAGCCCGTAGATGAGTCGGGTGCCCGAGATGTAAAAGTCGCAAGAAACCTATCAGATATAGAAAAATATTCTCGTCCAGGTCTTTTGGCGGAATCCTTTGTTGAAGGATCCGAAGTTAGCGTGGAAACATTTGTGCATAACGGAGTGCCAATATTTCATAATATAACGGAATATGCCCACCAGTGGCAAAAATCAATTATTCCAGCAAACTTAGAAAAAGATTTAAGGTCTAAGATTTTAAAAATTAATGATGAAATAATTCAAAAGTTTGGAGTTGACCGTGGAATGACACATGCGGAATTTTACTTAACACCAAATGGACCAGTCTTTGGCGAAATCGGAATAAGACCACCTGGCGGCTACTACATGGAGTTAATTGAAAAGGTTTATGGTTTTAATTCTTGGCAACTCTATATCAATTTAAGCTGTGGAGAGAAGCCTTCAGACTTTGCTGTTTCTGAGAAAGGCTGTGCAGCAGTTTACATAATCCACCCAGGTGCTGGAAAAGTAAAAGAGATAAAAGGAGTAGAGCAAATTAAAGAGAAGGTTAAAGGAATTTTCGAATTTTCTCTTCGAAGGGAACCTGGGGATGTCATTTTACCCCACGAGAACACAAGCAATGAAGTTGGGCATATTTTATTTTGGGCCCCTGATCGTGAGCAGTTAAATCGCGATCTTGAATATATTGAATCAACACTACATTTTGAATTAGAGGGTTGAAATAGCTCCTCAAGCGTTATTAAAGAAAATTAGAGGTTATATGGATCCACTTAGTTATTTTGCAATTGTTATTATCTGTCTCCTTCTTTCAGCTTTTTTCTCAGGTAGTGAAACAGCTCTACTCAGACTAACAAAAGATATCGTCGAACAAGACTTAGAAAAATCAGGGCGTATATCCATAATGGCAGCAAAAGAGCTGATAAAAACGCCGGCTAAACTTCTCGTAACGATATTACTCGGAAACAATGTCGTAAATATACTTGGAGCTTCCTGTGCCTCTGCTCTAGGGGTCTATTATTTTGGAGAGCAAAAGGGATTAATTATATCGACAGTCGCAATGACTTTAATTGTTCTTATTTTTTCAGAGATACTGCCAAAATCAATAGCAGCGAAAAACCCTAGCAAGTTAGGTTATTTTGTCTCTCTGCCTTTATATTTCATTCATAAAGCCTCTGCACCTATCCACTTTTTTTATGAAAGGACAATTGATCCACTCGTAAGACTTATCGCAGGAAAACAGAATGAAGGCCCTCAATCAAGTACTGCTGAATCAATTATGAAACTTGCTGAGGGTTTAAAGGTAAGAAAAGGGGATGGAACACCGATTCCGATAATAGGATCTGCTGCTGCCGCCGCATCTTTATTTGCTGAAGACATTCTTATTTCTCGAGCTGAAATTTTTGCATTAGAAGAGCATATTTCAATTTTAGAAGCAGAAAAAAAATTGGGAAAGTCGAGGTATACAAGGGCCATCGTTTACCAAGATTCCCTAGACAATATTCTCGGGATTGTTCATTTAAAAGATTTGGTACGAGCAAATAATTCAGATGAGAAAGAGAATGAAAAATCAATAAGAGATCTTATTAAACCGGTCCTTTTTGTTCCCGGAAAAATGCCTATTTTATCGGTGCTGCCCCGAATGCAAAAAGGGCTCATTCATACGGCAATAGTTCAAGATGCTTTTGGAACGACAAAGGGAATGCTAACTCAAGAGGATATTCTAGAAGAGATTGTTGGTGAGATTAGAGATGAGTTTGATACGGATGAACTTAAAAGAATAAAAAAAATCACATTGGGGAAGTATCAGGTTTTAGGTAATTTATCATTACATGACTTTAACAGAGAAACAGGCTGGGGATTACCTGGAGAACGCGGCGATAGTATTAGTGAGATTCTTTTTACCGAGCTTGGAAGGACACCTAAAAAAGATGATTCTGTACTGTTCGATAACTACTCACTAAAAGTTTTAGACATGTCGGGGAAACGTCTGGCAAGAATTGAAATAAGCAAAACTTAGCAACGACTACAAAAAATAATAACTCAAGAGAGGAGTCATGAAATTAGCAATATTATCAAAAGAGCCTGGGAATTATAGTACTAAAAGACTTGTCGAAGCCGCGAAAAAAAAAGGCCACACTGTTAAAGTCTTAAACACGTTGAAATTTGCTCTTGATTTAGAAGAAGAATCACCAGATCTTTATTATCGCCAAAAGCACTTAGCTGATTATGATGCTATTTTACCCCGTGTCGGTGCCTCAATCACCTACTTTGGGACTGCCGTTGTTAGGCAGTTTCAGCAGATGGACGTGTATAGCCCAAACTCTGCTGATGGAATTTTAAACTCAAGAGACAAGCTAAGAAGCTTTCAAATTCTAAGCAAACACAAAATAGGGATCCCTGCCACCACTTTTGTTAAAGACAAGCAGGATATTCTTCCAGCGATAGATCGAGTTGGAGGTGCCCCCATTGTTATAAAACTCTTAGAAGGAACCCAAGGTATTGGAGTTCTTCTGGCGCATACTTTGGAAATGGCAACGTCAATAATAGAGTTGTTGCATAGCCAAAAGCAAAATATTTTAATTCAAAAATTTGTTGCTGAAAGTAAAGGCAAGGACATTAGGGCCATCGTAGTAGGAGACCAAGTTGTTGCAGCGATGCGCAGAGTGGCCCAGGGACAAGAGTTTAGAAGTAATGTTCATAGAGGTGGAAAAACTGAAATGGTCGAACTATCAGATGAGTATAAAGAAACTGCGATAAAAGCTTCAAAAATTATGGGACTTGGAATTTCTGGTGTCGATATGCTTGAGGGAAAAGATGGCCCTCAAATTATGGAGATCAATTCATCGCCTGGGCTAGAAGGAATTGAAGCTTGTACTAAGTTAGATGTCGCCGGGGTCTTTATCGATTACATCGCTGCAAGAATTGATTACCCTGAGATTGATCTAAGTCAGAAACTTTCAGTGAGTAAGGGCTACGGTATTACTGAAATTTTAATACCTAAAGAATCTACATATGTAGGAAAGACAATCGAAGGCTCAGGACTTAGAGAAAAAGATATTAATGCTCTGTCTTTACATCGAGAGGGTAAAGTCTTTCCTAATCCTAAGAGTGATAAAGTTTTAGAGTCAGGAGATCGGATTTTGTGCTTTGGGAAATTTGAATCTATGAAAGACTTAATCCCTGAAAAAATTAAGAAGAGAAGAAAGCCTAAGATTAAAGGCTTAAAATGAGCGCTTTTGTGCTTGATCCCGCCTTTCAAAATGGGAGTCTTTACATTGGGGACGGACCTTTAAGCCAAATTAGGCTGATGAAAGATGGTGAGGTGACGTGGTTCATTCTTGTACCAAAAAAAGAGGGTCTGCGTGAGCTTGTCGATCTCAACCTTTCAGACCAGCACCTCTTACTAGAAGAAATGAACCAGTGCCAAAACCTGCTGCTCGAGTATACCCAATGTGACAAAATCAATATTGGAGCGTTGGGAAACCTGACTGCGCAACTGCATATTCATATTATTGCACGCACTAAGAATGATAGGGCCTGGCCTGGCCCTATCTGGGGTACAAGATCAAGTATTGAATTTGAAGAGGCCAGGGCCTCGGAATGGTCTAAGCGATTTAAGAGCGCTGTAGATACCAGACCATCTCACTGAGGCTCACATGATCGCTGATGTTATTGATCTCTACGAGGTATAATAGAGCATAGAGCTTCTCTTCATTTTCATAGTTGGGCTCAAGGTCAGAGGCCTTCATCATGGTATCGAGAAGGACTCTTTGGTCTTTGTAATCTTTGCTCCAGTAGCGTCCTTCACGAGTTCCGATACAACCAATGGTTTTCACGAAAGGGTAATGTTTGGATAAAAAGTTGTAGTTTTTAAACCCTGCGCCGTGAATACGAAGCAAGTTTCTTCCAATATCTCTTCCGATAACGGATTCACGCCACCACGAATAAGGATGAGAACTTTCTGGTAGAAATGATTTTAAAAGTTGTTCATCGTAGGTTTTAGGAATGAAGTTTAAAATAAGACGGCGGAAGTCACCAAATTTTCGAGTTTGATCCGCATAAGGCATGACAGAGTCTACAGTGTAGACACCCGAGGGAGTATAACCACCCTTTTCATCGTAGGACTTATTCCGCCTTGCCAAGGCCAAAACGGGTATGCTCCACATCCTTCCGGATTGCGTTCGAACGACATCGCCATGGCGGTCTTTCATCATCATTAAGCAGTGGTAGCGCCTGTTGTGGCGGCAAAAAACAAAGACCCTTGGGACATTCTCAAAGCGTCCATTACGAAAATTATCCGGGATATTCTCATAGTCATAATCAAACAAGTCCTGGAGCCGTTCACGGTCTTGAACTTTAAAGCCCATGTTGACGGTCTTTATCGACTTCATCTGATCTGGATAAATATGCGTCAGCGTTTCTTGATCTATATGTAGAGACTTAAGGCCAACCGTCGAATAAAGAGTTAGCAACTCCGTGGAGGCCTCGGAGCGAAGGATCTTCTCCTCAATGGTCTCGAGACGTTTTTGTGAGTATGAAGAGTTTTCGCCTATAAGGTCTAAAGTGTGAAGGACTCTATAGCTCAAAATATCGGAAATATTCCAACTTAAAAACCGATGTAGTTTTTGAGCAAGACCAAGTCGGTCTAGCGCAACGCCCTCTTCGTAGAGTTCTTGCGCCGTATCCAAGAAAAGGTCTACTTCTTGTTCATCTGAAAAATACAATTGGGATAAGTCCTGGCCGGCAAGGCCTTCAGCATATGTCTCGAAGAGTCGCTCTTTTTTGTGTTCACGTTGGGCCATGTCCGTACTGGCAGAGAGTGCGGTTGTGAAAAGAAGGGTCATTAATAAAAGATATTTCATACGCCGTCCTAGCTGTTGTGAATGATCTTCTATTGTAACCGAAAGCCCTTTCTAGAAGGGGGAGGCGCAAGTTTTTCCCTCATCCTTCCTTGTTGAGTCCTTGATAGTGTTACTTTCGATCTTTACTATAGCTAGGGCGTCAGGCTTTTTTTGTTAAAAGCCCTTGGTAGTATGGCCTGTAACTGTACGCCAAAATGGCATGTAGGACATGGAGAAGAATCATGATGGGGAGACCCGCAGGATTTAGAAACAAATGTATTGTTGTAATACCGACAAGTATTGGTGTGATTAAAACAATGGCAAATGGTGCGAAAAGATTAAAAATTAAAAGCACGCCGACAAGTACTTCAATTGTTTTAATCATGGGCAAGAAGTAGTCTGTTGTCGCAAATGCTTCCAGCAAGGCACCGGCTTGAGGGGTTACTTGAGGCACAGGAATGAAATGCAAGAAGCCATTGAGTCCAAATATAATGAATACAAGAGCAAATATGAGTCGTGAGGCAACCTGAACTTTGTTTTTCATTTTGACGGTCATTTTATGAAGTTAAGAAATGGGGTGGACGATGGGAACGTTGCAGCTAACTAATATTGTTCATTAATGCAGTTGCTAAGAAGCCAAGAGTCACCAAGCTATTTCTAGCTCTATGAAAAGCAATATAGCGGCATGATTCACATAGTGTCAATTCAATTTGAAGAAAATTGTACTACATTGGAATTATTTTCACTTGGGAGTGAGTAACTTAGCTCATCCGTTGCACCTTTAACATTTACTCCT
>Ga0136604_1001568_pt1 | contig 10124 bp, 10 predicted proteins | sample AntRauFillE10628_FD_104928 | JGI IMG/M metagenome (GOLD analysis project Ga0136604, IMG submission 104928) | Saline lake microbial communities from Rauer Islands, Antarctica - Metagenome Filla E10 #628 | ecosystem: Environmental > Aquatic > Non-marine Saline and Alkaline > Saline | place... | reverse complement strand
GAAATATCAACCATCATACCCGTACGGTTCATTTCCTTCACTACTTCTTTACCAAAGTCGCTGAGCCCGCCGTGGGTAGCCGTGGTGTCGTAAGAAGAATCGCTGATTCGATTGTCTTTGGAGTGGGTGAGCGTGATGTAGCGAATGCCCCGGTCATAGAAATATTGAATGTTGCCAATGTCACCTTCAATACCGGCCCCGTTTTCCATGCCCATGGGAAGGGAGATAAGCTCTTTTTTAAATTGCTTTTCAATTTCAGCGGGTGAAGTAGCAATGGCAAACTTATCGGGGTGATCGGTGGTGAGCCCTTCCACAAGGTTTATCAAACTGTCGGCAATGGCCTTTGCACCGCCTGCTTGTTGATAGCGGGCCGGAATATAAATTGACATAAAAGGTGCATTAAGCCCGCCCTCTTTGGCACGCTCGTAATCAAAATCGCCGCCCGAAGTTTCTATAGAAACATCCTCGGGATTACTTTGCAGGCGATAGGGTAGATCTACGTGTGTATCAACAATGATAAATTGGTGCGCCAATCTATCGGCCTCATCCTCGTAACTTTCTTCACGTGAACAGGATAGAAATAGCAGGCAGCTTAATAATAGAATGATGTATGAAGAATAGCATTTCATGTATGATGTACTTTTGAATTAAAAGTTGGTGAGGGAAACAAAATTTACGCCCTCTAAAATAAGTGATTTCTTTTCAAATGTTAAAGAACCTTTTTTAACATTTACGAGGGAAAAGGCTTTTACCGCTGAACGCAGATTACTATTTACAACTGTTTTTAGAAAAAGGAATATCATTGGCAGCTAAAAAAGCATCAACTTGCGCAGAGGCTTGCCGGGACAAATGAAGATCACGTCCGTTATTGGTAAGCATTGATAAGCGGGTATCGGTGTCGGTAAACGAGATTACATACTTATAGGCATCGGATTTTGAGAGAAAATTCTTCATCTTGGAAACTTCTTTTTTTTCGATATTTTTTATGGCTTCTCGTTCAAACAGCTCTTCTTTAAGCTCTTTGTTTTTAAGCATATATCTTACAATCAAATGCTTGTTATTGGTTTCCAAATTCAAAGTTACAGGTTTCTCTCGCAGCCTCAGCGCCGCTAAAACCACCCCGGCAAATCCTGCAAAAGCAAGCAAACGAAATATGCCGGCCCACAATGTATTGTTGGTAAACAGGAAGGCTGCCCCAAAAATGATAGTAATCAACACTGAAACCCCCGTAAGATTTTTCCAGATTGATGATTGGTATTCGTTAACGGTCATTGATTGAGGCATAAAATTTCAGTTATTAATAACTTTAAAAGGTGCCAATTTTTGTTTACTGTATGATAGAATGTAAATAGAAAAGTTGAGTACATATTCAAAATACCATGTCTGAAGGAAAACAAAATCGAAATCCGCGTCGGTTAAGTGTTCAAATTGTTGCAGTGATTATGCTCGTGCTACTTTTATTTTGGTACTTTTTGCTTTGAGTTATAATCAGGCAATATGTTTTAGTTGAACACAAAAATTCCTTCACTACATCTTGTTCTATTATTTATACTTTAACGGCGTACGAAAAAATAAACTTAAAATAATCAGTTGGTTTGATACGGGGAATTCAACACGATTTAATTTCCAATAACAAGTACCTGTTACGTTTTGCTCAGGATGAAAATGATATCACAGCGGCGCAGCGATTGCGGTTTAATGTTTTTAATATAGAACTTGGTGAAGGACTTAAACGCTCCGAAGAGCAGGGCCTGGATGCCGATAAATACGATGAACAGTGCCACCATCTGTTAGTGATACACAAAGAAACCGCAAATATTATCGGTACCTATCGCCTGCAGACCTACGATACTGCCAAGCAACGAGAGGGTTTTTATACAGCCAATGAGTTTAACCTGAATTCTATACCGGCTGAGGTATTGAGTGAATCCGTAGAAGTTGGCCGGGCTTGTATTGCAGCTGAACACCGCAACGGAAGAGTTTTATTTCTGCTCTGGCGGGGGCTGGCAAAATATTTAATCAGTATGAATAAGCGCTATCTTTTCGGGTGCTGCTCACTAACCAGCCAATCGGCGGCTGAGGGATGGAATGTTATGAAATATTTAGAAATGAAGAACTATATACATGATACATTTATGGTTACAACAACAGCAAAATATAAATGTAATAAGGTAGCTGTCAATGAAAATAGAGTAGCGGAAATATCGCTGCCACAGTTGTTTCGCCTGTATATGGACTTGGGCGCAAAAGTATGCAGTCCACCGGCTATAGACCGTGAATTTAAAACGATAGACTATCTGGTGCTTTTGGATATCAATACGCTGGACGAAAGAACCCGGATGCTTTTCTTTAACTAAAGGAGCGGATAATGGAAAGCATCAGAGCCGCTTATCGGTTGATACTATTTGTAATTGTATCGGTGGGTGCCGTATTACTTTTTTGCTTGGGACTTATTGTTTGTTTGAACAAAAAAGAACGGAGAATTCGTTGGAAAAACTGGATAACATCGCGTTTGGCAGGCATCATTGCATCATTAATGGGTTTATCAATGAAAATAATTGGCACACCGCCGCAGCCTCCCTTTTTTTTGATCAGCAACCACCTAAGCTACATAGATATTTTGCTATTTTGGAAACACCTTAAAACAACTTTTATAGCTAAAAGTGAAATACGTAAGTGGCCTTTCTTTGGTCTCGCTGCACGTTTGTTTGGGGTTATTTTTATAAACCGACAAAACCGCAAGGACATAAACCGCGTAAATAAATATATAGAAGAGAATCTGGGAAATGATCAGGGGATCATCTTATTTCCCGAAGGAACCAGCAGCAAGGGTGAGAAGGTACTGCCTTTTAAATCATCGCTGCTTTACTATCCTGCCTCACAAAAACTTCCTGTCTATTATGCGTCAATTTCATATCGTATTAACGGTGATGGTACTAAAAAAGCTTGGAAAGACGTTTGTTGGTGGGGAGATATGGATTTTTTAAGTCATTTTTGGGGCTTATTAAAGATCAAATCATGGACGGCAGCGGTTCATTTCGCAAAATCGCCGGTCATGCATGAGAATCGCAAGGAGTTAACGCAGAAGCTACAGCAAAAACTCACAGAAAATTTTATACCAACATTCAGGGAATAAATAATAGATATTATGGCAACTAATGACCCACTTATTGATATGAACATTCACTTTTTGCAGCAGGGCCAGGAGTTGATGCAGAATATCACTGATAAACAGTACATTTTCTCCGAAAGCGCTTATTTTAGCAGTTCGGCCGGCAAGCACATGCGGCACGTTTTGGACCATTACTTGAGCTTGTTGGACGGATGGACTACTAAAATTGATTACGATGCGCGCGAAAGAGATAAACGCATAGAAGAAGACCGCGAATATGCAATTGACCAATTTAAGCAGTGCATTGACCGGTTGAAAGAAATGCCTAATAAGCCAGATTTGTATAAACAGGGGATACCTGTAAGGAGCAATGAAGCTGAGACCGGAGAAGAGGGTTCCTGGAGCAGCTCATCAGTTAACCGGGAATTGCAGTTTTTAATAGGCCACACGGTACACCATTATGCCTTGGTAGCTTTTATCTTACGGGTTCAGGATTTTAGCCCACCCAAAGAATTTGGTATTGCTCCCTCCACATTAAAATACGAGCAACAAAGGACGCAAGAATCCTGATATGAGATTTATTGGCCGGTGCCGGAATGAATGCTAACAAACGCTCATGGTTAAGTGGATGGAGACTGGTTTTTCTCATCTATATTACCGCTCTTGTTGCTTCCCATATTTGGGAATCATTTAATCCTGCCATCCATCCTCTTGATAAAAAGCAGCAAACGGTCCTGGTAAAGGCCGTAGCCGGTGATTCACTGCTGCCCGATAAAAAAGTTACTATCGCCTACCGGGATGAATATCTGGGTGATAGGAAAAATCCCCAGGTCATTCTTTTACTGCACGGCAGTCCCATTGCTGTGCCTATGTTTAAGAATTTTATACCCGAGTTGTCAACAACGTTTCGTGTTATTGCCCTCGATATGCCCGGTTATGATGCCTCCACTCGAAATGTTCCAAGCTATTCTATTCGGTCTTATTCTATATATGCCAAACAGTTACTAGGTTCACTTAGCATTAATTCGGCTCATGTAGTAGGATATAGTTTAGGTGGGGGAGTGGCGATAAATTTAGCTCATTTTTATCCGTCTAAAGTAAAATCTATGGATTTGCTTTCATCCATTGGGGTGCAAGAACTTGAGCTTTTAGGCAGTTACCAGTTGAATCATGCCATCCACGGCATTCAGCTTGGGCTGCTGTGGTTGCTGCAGGAGGCCGTGCCTCATTTTGGATATCTCACTAACTTCCCATTAAATGTGCCCTATGCCCGCAGTTTTTATGATTCCGATCAGCGTCCGCTTCGTGAATACTTAAAATATTATGAAAAGCCAATGCTCATTCAGCAGGGAAAAGGGGACGAGCTGGTTCCACTGGCGGCGGCAAAGGAACATCGTCGTATTGTTCCGCAAAGCACGTTGATAACGTATGACGGCGGGCACGGCATAGTTCGTTCCAGCCCCAAGCTTGTGGCAGAAGATCTCATCGCCTTCGTAAAATCCGTTGAAAGCAGTAATGCTTTATTTTATCAACAAGCTAAACCGGAACGATTACAGGCCGCTAAAAAACCGTTTGAAGATATCGATTTTGAAAAATTTAAGGGCCTCACCTTAATCATCATCATGATGATTATTGTGATGGGCACGCTGGTCAGTGAAGATTTGACCTGCATAGGAGCCGGTCTGATGGCTGCCCGTGGATTGATTGGATTTTGGCCAGCGGTGATCGCGTGTTTCGCCGGCATTTTTCTCGGGGATATTCTGCTTTATTTGGCGGGGAGATGGTTTGGTAAACCCGCCGTTCGCAGGGCGCCCCTAAAGTGGTTTTTGACCGAAAAAGACCTCAAGAAAAGTGAAGAGTGGTTTAAGGCAAAAGGGCCCGCAATAATTATTGCCAGCCGGTTTTTGCCGGGCAGCCGCATGCCCACATACTTTAGCGCAGGGGCCGTTGGCGCCGGTTTCTGGATGTTTACTTTTTATTTTCTAATAGCCTGCATTGTATGGACCCCGCTTTTGGTGGGCTTATCCATGCTGATTGGCAATGAGTTGCTTGTATATTTTGCGGCCTACAGCGAATACGCCCTCTTTTTATTTATTTTAGGGATACTATTTTTAGTATTTGTGGCGAAGGTGATTATTCCCGCTTTTAGTTACAGGGGGCGGCGTTTATTGCTGTCCCGATGGCGGCGATTGACAAACTGGGAATTCTGGCCTCCACATATTCTATATTTTCCCGTTTGCATATACATAGCATTTTTGTGGGTGAATTTTAAACAATTAACCGTTTTTACGGCGGCTAATCCCGGTATTGAGCATGGTGGATTTATAGGGGAATCAAAAAAACAGATTTTAGATGCATTTAAAAACAGTGATTGCGTTGCTGCTTATCAGTTCTTAAGCCAAGATATGACCAAGGAAAGAGCCCGGCAAAAGGTATCGGAATTTATGGAGCAAAACGAGCTTGATTTTCCGGTAGTCCTCAAGCCTGATGCAGGTCAGCGGGGGACGGGGGTCAAAATGATTAAAAATGCCGAAGCACTTAAACAGGCGATTGAAAGCGTAGATTATGATTCTCTTATACAAGAATATATTCCGGGAGAAGAGTTTGGAGTATTTTATTATCGTTATCCCGGTGATGAAGCGGGGAAAATATTATCCATCACCACCAAAAAAATGCTTACACTCACGGGGGACGGGCAGAGGACGATTGAAAAACTTATTTTAGATGACGATCGGGCCGTGTGCATGGCAAAAACGCATTTGGATTATCACGCCGATCATCTCTATCAAATCCCCGGGAAAGGAGAGGAGATACCATTGGTTGAATTTGGAACCCACGCGCGCGGTGCGGTTTTTGGGGACGGCTCGGATTTAATCACCCCGCAATTAACCGCTGCAATGAATAAAATAAGCTTGCAGGTTGAGGGATTTTATTTTGGCCGTTTTGATATTCGAACGCCTTCCGAGAAATCACTAAAAGAAGGAAAAGAACTGCATATAATTGAAGTAAATGGCGTTACTTCTGAAGATACCAGCATTTATGATGAACAGAATAGTTTTTGGGATGCGCAGAAGAAGCTGATGAAGCAGTGGCGCATCGCTTTTGAGATTGGCGCCGAAAATGTACAAGCAGGGGCTTCATACAGCTCTGTGGGTGCTCTGGTTAAAGAAATGACACGTTATGAGGCGAAGTAGCGTTGGCATGTTGAATGACAGATGTTAGAATGCTGTGATTATTAGAAGGTGAAAAAAAAATATGTTTGGTCAAAGATTAATAAATATCGGTGCTATGAAAATTTTGTGCTTTTGTATAATGTGCACGCTGTTAAGCTTGTCAACAAACGCACAGCAACAGGAGAAGCAGGAGCGAATGAAAACCTTTAACCTTACTGATGAAGGCGTAGCATTGCAGGGCTACGACCCCCTAAGTTATTTTCAGTCAGATGAGCAGGCAAAAGGGGAAGAGGAGATAAACTATACTTATCAAGGCGTGACGTACTACTTTGCAAATGAAGCGAACAAAGCCGAATTTCAAAAAGATCCCGCAAAGTATGAGCCTGCCTACGGCGGATGGTGCGCCTATGCGATGGGCGACGATGGTTCTAAAGTAAAAATTGATCCCGAAACGTATAAAATAATTGACGGGAAACTGTACTTGTTCTATCATACTTTTTGGTCAAATACTTTACCTAAATGGAATAAGAAGGAAGGGAAGCTTAAACCAAAAGCCGAACAAAACTGGGATACCCTCTTAACAAAAAATAAATAACGCTTATGAATGCATCACTCTCTACACCGACTAAAGTGATATCGTGGATTTTTCAACTGGCAGCAGCCGGTATTTTATTGCAAACGCTTTTCTTTAAATTTATGGGCGCACCGGAATCCATCTATATATTTGAGACGGTAGGCATGGAACCTTGGGGGCGCTATGGATCGGGCATTGTTGAGTTAATTGCCGCTATTCTGTTGCTTATACCAAGCAAAGCCTGGATGGGCGCTCTAATAGGGCTGGGCACCATTTCAGGTGCTATTTTCTTTCATCTGACGGTATTGGGAATTGAAGTACAGGGTGATGGCGGCACGTTATTTTACCTGGCCATTACCGTTTTTGTATCCTGCCTTATTGTGCTGTTTATTCGCGGCAGACAGGCTTTAAGTAGATAATAGGAAAATAGGGTAAGGATGCGCTCTGTGTAAAACGTCATCAACTTATGGCGTTGCTCTGCACCGGCATAGTGTTAAGGCTTCTCTTTACTTCCGCAGCAGCTTGCCCTAAGAAATCTTAGTATAGTAGGGAGCGGCGGAAATAGCGTTAATGATTTAAAAATGGTGGAGTGCATTTTAGAAGTAGACTCCATCAGTAATGCAGATTTAAAGTCTCTCCTTTAGGGGAGATGATGTTCTTCAGTTGTTTCTGAAGTACATCTGAGGGGTGTTCCTGTTTCCGAAGTGGACTCCATCAATTACACAGTTTACATCACCGAAAGCTGAACCCAATACCCGCATTAGCAATAGGATATTTTGCAAGGGTATATTCACCAAAAAGATTAAAGAAGGAAAGCTTAAAATTAAAACCTCCTCTCAAACTGAAGCTGTTATCGCCATTTTGAGAATAAGAAAACGGGTCGGTGACCGTATCAGTGCGTGTAGTACCAGCCGGTCCTTGTACAGACACAGGATAGTTTCCAAGCAAGTCAAGCCGCATGGTTGACGTTTCATAGCCAAGGGCACCATAAAAAGAGATAAATGGTAGATCTTTACCCACAATCAGACTGGCGATAAAAGTATCAAACGATATATCCACACTTTGATTGTCATAGTTTACGGTTGGGTCTGTAATTGCATCCCGTTCGGGATCAACATCAAACCGGGCCGTGTGGTTTATGCGATTATATCCCACTAAAACAGATATATCTACAGGAAGCAGTTTGTTGGCCGGAATCCACTGGCTTATGGAGTGCTTCAGACCAAAACCCTGCATGTTAAATGTACCTATTTCGCCCAATGATACGGGGGGAACAAAGCGAACTATAACATCAGTATTTTTGATAAGACCTACTGTTGCCTGAACCATAGGAGCGGGGACATATTCAAGGCCGCTGCCCTGCGGCAGGTTAAATCGGGCTACTTCCTCACCCTGATCCCGCACAATAACTTCCGGACCTCTGGTATCAATGCCTGCTCCTGTAGGACTCACGTTGGGTTCACCATCAACGAGTTCAACCTTGCTAAGGTTTAAATCATTTACATTATATTGCTGATCAGAGGACGGAACGAAAGCAAGAGCCCCGCGAATTTGTATATCAAATCCCAGGGGTTTATGCGTAGAAGCTGAAGTATACCATCCTGTATTCAGGTTCCCGCCAATTCCGCTTGGATAAGGTTCCAGATAGGCTTTTGTCAATATTTCAGCATCTTCTGCACCCGCCCTGATAAAATTTTCAAGACGATTGTTTTGTCCATATGCCGAATTCGAGAATAGAAATAATAAAAAAACTATATAAGTGATGTAATGAGCCATTTTTTTCATGATGATATTATTTAATTAGATTCAGGGCTGTCAAACCGGAACAAAAATACAAAATTCTACGTAAATCCGCATTACTTAAAGCTCAATTGTCATCTAATGAGTCCAGCATTCGCAAATAGGCATGATACCGCTCGGGATCTATTTCCCCATCTTCAAATGCCTGCTGTACCCCGCACTTGGGTTCATGACTGTGGGTACAGTTATTAAACTTGCAATGTTGGCGGGGCTCAAGCATTTCAGGGAAGAAAAGTGAGAGCTCCCAGGGCTCAATATTTACCAGGCCAAATTCGCGGATGCCGGGCGTATCCACCAGGTAACCACCGAAATGAAGTGGAATAAGTTTGGCGTACGTTGTTGTATGGGTTCCTTTGTTGGAATAATCAGAAATTTCAGCCACCGGTCGGTCACTATCAGCATCAATATTGTTAAGCAGGCTTGTTTTGCCTACACCGGATGGTCCTACAAATGCAGAGGTTGCGTCTTTCAGCTGTTCCTTTAAGTGTTCAAGAGATTCATCATTGTAGATACTTGTGGTAATAACTTTATAGCCAATTGAATTATAAGTTCTGATGAAATCATCAATAAATTCAATTGCTTTTTCACTTGCCAAATCCATTTTATTAATGAGGATAATGGGTTTTAGCTCGTAGGCTTCGCACATTACCAAAAAGCGGTTGATGAATCCTTCATTCAGTTTTGGTTGCTTTATGGACTGCACCACAATGGCCTGATCGATGTTGGAGGCAAGAATTTGTTCACCTTGCCGCCCGTGGGTCGCCTGCCGAATGATATAGTTTTCGCGATCTTTAATTTCTTCTATGGTACCGTTGCCGTCATCATTCATTGAAAAGGTAATATAATCACCCACGGCAACCGGGTTGGTGAGCTGGTAATCGTTAAGCCTGAACCTTCCAGAAAGCCGGCAGTCTATTATTATATCTGTTTTGTTGGCGACAACTTTATACCAGCTGCCGGTAGATTGTATAACGCGACCTTCTTTCACGGTTTAGTTATTGGTTATTTGTTAATCGTTATTAGGTACATGTCTATTTGTTGAATTTGGTTACCACCGAGTAATAAACGAATAACAAATAACAATACACAAGCAAAAAAAGCCATCTCGGATTACAAGAGATGGCTTTACCTTTAAATCGAGATGTGCTGATAATTAATTTGGAGCGAGTTCTGAATGGATATCCTCGCGGAACTCCTCAATCATTTTATCATTGAAGGCGGGAATATCAGCGGGCTTTCGGCTGGTGGTGAGTCCCTGATCAACCACCACTTCTTCGTTCACCCAATTTGCCCCTGCGTTCATTAAATCCGTTTTAAGGGATGGATAAGAAGTCATCTTCCGGTCTTTTAATACTAAGATGGTTTAATTCCCCGACCCTTGGGTCGGAATAGATCATAAAAGAAGGTACTCAAAAATACCTATACATCCCCTCTGGAGGGGAGTAGGGGTGGGTAATAACAGCAT
>Ga0136604_1001567_pt1 | contig 10139 bp, 7 predicted proteins | sample AntRauFillE10628_FD_104928 | JGI IMG/M metagenome (GOLD analysis project Ga0136604, IMG submission 104928) | Saline lake microbial communities from Rauer Islands, Antarctica - Metagenome Filla E10 #628 | ecosystem: Environmental > Aquatic > Non-marine Saline and Alkaline > Saline | place... | reverse complement strand
GAGGGCGACTGTCCCCAGTCGCCGCGAATGTCGTTCGGCTGCGGACTCACAAAACGGGTCATGTCGTAAAAACAACAATCCTTAGCAGTCCATCCAATCAAGACCGCAACGGGCCGAAGAGCGCTCACATCAGTCCAAGTTTTCATGATTTTAGTCGCTTCCCCGTATCCGTAGCTCAACTACACAACGACGCAACAGGCTTCCGGAAGTCGATGTTCCAGGTCGTCCGTCCCTGCGCTACGCCGCCAGCGACCGCCCCCTGATCTCCAGCTGTAAGCGCTTTTTTTGACATCGTAATTCTTTCTGATTTTTGGTCGTAGGACTTTCGGGTTTTTTTTGTGTTTGAGGTCGTATTTTGCGCTCATTTGTGTCGTAGTCTTATGATAAAAAAAGCCAGCTGAGATGATACGCTAAGTAAGCACGGTTAGAAACCACGGATGGACGCGGATGAACACGGATCAGTCAGAAACCGTAGCGTGCCGCTTTAGCAAACGTCCATCGTGTCAGCTCAGAACCATCGAACGTTTGCTGAAGCTGCACGCTACGCCACTGAACGTTTCTGAAGCTGCACGCTACGAAAAACTTGCCTGCTCCAAACACGAAGGTGTTCGGCACGGGTTGCTCCAAAAGCTAAGGTGTTATTTTTAGCCACAAAAATGCACAAAATTGCACAAAAAACGGGTTCAGGGAATCAAGGCGAAGCCATCCTATCCGTGTCCATCTGAGCTCAGGATGTCACAAGTTCAGGAGCACCCTAAACTGGTTCCACAGTTCAGGCAGCAGGCGCAGGTGCCAGTGACCTTCACCTTGCCGGAACCACATTCGGGGCAGGTCAGATTACCTTCCGATTGCGTCAGGAACTCGAGTTGCGCTTTATCCACTTTGGGCGTTTCCCGTTCGAAGGTAGAACTGTTGGGATGCTGGTCTTCGAAGGCGTCGTCATTCTGTGCAGCGGGGCTCATCTTTTCTTTGTAGCCGGGTATGAACTCCATGCCGAGCTCGCGGGCGACGTAGTCGATGACGGACTTGGCGAAGGGGATGTGGGGGTTCTTGGTCATGCCCTCGGGCTCGAAGCGGATGTGGCTGAATTTCTTGACTAGGGTATCGAGCGGCACGCCATATTGGAGGCAGAGGGAGACGAGGGTGCCGACGGTGTCCATGAGGCCGTTGATGGTGGAGCCGGCCTTGGCCATTTGGATAAATACTTCGCCGGGCTGGCCGTCTTCGTATTTGCCGATGGTGATGTAGCCCTCGGAGCCAGCGATGCTGAACTTATGAGTGATCGACTCGCGGGTGTCGGGCAGCTTGCGGCGGTAGGGCTCGGTGACGACTTGGACTTCCGGCTTTTTCGCATCGGCCTTCTCCTTCTGGGTCTTGACCGGGGCGGAGCGCTTGGAGCCGTCGCGGTAGATGGCGATGCCTTTGATGCCCTTGCGCCAGGCGTGAATGTAGGTCTCGCGGATCTCTTTAACGGTGGCCTCCTGCGGCATATTGACCGTCTTGGAAATAGCGCCGGAGAGGAAAGGCTGTACGGCGCTCATCATGTCGATGTGGGCGGTGTAGGGGAGGTAGCGTTCGCCCATGCCGGAGCGGAAGGCAGAATCGAAGACAGGGATGTGCTCGTCTTTTAATCCAGACTCCACGATTTTATTTTCAGACAGCTGGATGTTTTCGACGGTGCCGTATTCTTTGACGTGGGCGCAGACCTGTTCGATAACGACTTGGTTGTAGCCCATGGTTTCCATGGCGAGGGGGATGGACTTGATGGGAAGGGTTATGCAACCACCGCCGGCGAGGGTCTTGTAGGCGACGAGCCCGATGGCTGGTTCGACGCCGGTGGTGTCGCAGTCCATCAGGAAGCCGATGGTGCCGGTGGGGGCGAGCACGGTGACCTGGGCGTTGCGGTAGCCGTAGCGCTTGCCGAGGTCGGCGGCTTCCTTCCAGCGTTGTTGCGCGAACTGAGCGAGTGGATGGGCGGGGGTGCCGGAGCCGAGCTGGGAGGCGAGGGCATCGGCGTGACTCTTGTGCAGCTCGATGACGCGCTGCATGGAGGCCACGTTTTCCTTCTCGGGCGGATTGTCGATGCCATAGTGCGCGGCTTCGTGGTAGCCAGCGAAGGGACCTTTGAGGACCGAAAGTTCGGCGGATGTTTTGTAGGCTACACCGGTCATGGTGGCCGTGATGGCCTTGGCTAGGTTGAGGCCTTCTTCGGAGGCGTAGGCGTAGCCGTAGGACATGAGGAGGGCGCCGAGGTTGGCGTAGCCGAGCCCGAGGGTGCGGAACCAGTGGCTGTTGTAGGTGATGCCTTCGGTCGGGTAAGAGGAGCGGTCGACGACGATCTCCTGGGCAATGATGAAGATCTTTGCGGCGGCGGCGAAGCGCTCGGCGTCGAGACCCTCCGGAGTGCGGAACTTCATCAGGTTGAGCGAGGCGAGGTTGCAGGCGGAGTCATCAAGGAAGAGGTATTCGCTGCAGGGGTTGGTGCAGTTTTGCCGGCCGGAGCCTTTGCAGGTGTGCCATTTGTGGATGGTATCGTCGAACTGCATGCCCGGGTCGCCGCAGATGTAGGTGCCTTCGGCGATCTTATCGAGCAGGTAGGAGGCGTCCTTCTCCTCGCAGGGCTGGCCATCAGTCACGCGGCGGGTGTAGAACTTGGTGCCGTCAACGGCGGCTTGCATGAATGCGTCGGAGGCGCGGACGGAGAGGTTCTCATTCTGATATTTGATTGAGGCGTAGGCGTCACCATTGAAGGAGGGATCGTAGCCTTCTTCGATCAAGGCCCAGGCCTTGCGCTCTTCGATTTGCTTGGCGTGGATGAACTCTTCAATGTCCGGGTGCCAGTCTTTGAGCACATTCATCTTGGCGGCACGACGGGTCTTGCCGCCGCTTTTGACCACGCCGGCCACGGCATCGTAAACCGCGAGGAAGGAGAGGGGGCCCGAGGGCTTGCCGCCGCCGGAGAGTTTTTCGCGGGTGGAGCGGAGAGTGGAGAGGTCGGTGCCGGAGCCGGAGCCGAACTTGAAGAGCATGGCTTCGGCCTTGGCCAGGTCCATAATGGCGTCCATGTTGTCCTCGACGTGCTGGATGAAGCAGGCCGAGCACTGGGGATATTCGTATTGGCTATTGGCACGCATCACGACGTCGTGCTCCTGGTCCCAGTAGAAATTGCCCTTGCCGGAGTCTTTGCCCACGCCGTATTTCTGATAGAGGCCCAAGTTGAACCAGACCGGCGAGTTAAAGGCGCCGTATTGGTTAGCGAGGAGCCAGGTCAGTTCCTCGCCGAAGATTTTGGCCTGAGCCTCGTCAGCGAAGTAGCCATCGGCTAGTCCCCACTCGGTGATCGTTCCGGCTACGCGATCGACGACCTGTTTGTAGGAGGATTCACGGCCCCCGTTGTGAGGATCGGTGCCGTTGTCGATATCGCCATAAAAGTATTTCGAAGCCAGGATCTTGGTGGCGAGGTCAGAGAAGGCTGCCGGGACTTCGATGTTCTCTTGCTTGAAAATGGCCTTGCCCTTTTCGTCATTGATTTCGGCGGTGCGGTAGCTCCAGTTGATCTCGTCGTAGGGGTGCACTTTGTCCGTGGAGAAAGTGCGGTCGATTTGAAGGTAGTTTTTTGGGGTATTCGTGGCGTCGGTGTTGTTTGTCTTCATAGAGTTATGTAATTAGGGGATACTAGATATTGTGTGTAATTGGTGATTGAGGCACTAGACCTAGTATCTTTTATGCCCGTCTTTTATTATAACACACGGAAAAACTGTATTCAGAGCACTGTTTTGAGTGCAGGTTGATCCGCGGATAAGCGCTGCTTATTTTTACGCAGGGGTCGTGCGCGGCTATTATGGAGACGCGGATCGCCGCTCATGCTTTGCGTTCGAATCCAAATTAACGGAGCGGTGGAGCACCAGAGGGCTGTAACAAGTTTTCTTTCGTAGCGCGCAGCTTTGGGTCGTAGCATCGGTCCGTCAGGTCGATGATGGACGGCTTTAGGTCGTAGCATCGGTCCGTCAGGCCGATGATGGACGGCTTTAGGTCGTAGCATCGGTCCGTCAGGCCGATGATGGATAGCTTTAGGTTGTAGCATCGGTCCGTCAGGCCGATGATGGAGTGGTGGGTAGTTCGTAGTTCGTAGTTGAAATTACCAGAAATTTGCGCAACTTCTTTATTTCCGATGCTTCCTCCTCTCTCAAGCCTACCTTTCGTCATGGCGCTGCTGCTGGCACCCTTTGCCGGTGCGGTGGCATTTGCCTGCGAGTGTGTGCATGGAGCAGATAGGGGAGAGGGCGCGGCGGAGTTCGGTGCCATTCCTTGTTGTGGGTTGTCGCACTCGTGCTGCTACGAGCATGAAGAGGAGGAGCAATCCCCGCGCTTGGTGGCAGAGTTGAGCCGGCAAAACCGGATCGATTCGAAAGAGGATCCGCGGCCGGTCATTCGATTGCTGCCCGCTCGGGTGGGCGTTGTGACGCTGGAGTTTCATGCGATCCATAACGCGGAACCGCTCTGCCCTCATGTGCGGGAGCGGAGTCTGCGCCAAAGTTGGTTGATCTGAGAATTTGCTGAGCATGTCTGAATGCGGCCCGCTTGGGCTGTGTTGTCATCTCTAGGGCGCGTGCCCGGTAAGCAATTTCTCATTTCTATAAGATGTCTGATCATTTACACACCTTGCGGCGTGGCTCCAACGATGCCGAAACGGCTCCCGAAACCCCGTCCAAGAAAAAATCTCCCATTCCCACTTTGGCTAAGGCACTGCCCTGGTTGCTACTGTGTGCATTTCTCCTGCTGGCCTGGTTGCTCTTCGGTGACCGCTTCGAACGCGCCCGGTCGGTCGAGTTGGTCAAGGTGATCACCGCGCGAGCGTCGGCAGAGGTGACTAGAAAGCCTGCCTCAGCGGGCGATTCGCTGTCCTTCGAGGGGGGCACGCTCTTTCAGGCTTCCGGCTGGATTGAGGCCGATCCGCTGCCCATCCGAGCGACCACACTCTATAGTGGCGTCGTCAAGGAGGTGCATGTGCTTCAGGGTGAAAAAGTCGAACAGGGCCAGCTTCTCGCCACGATGGTCGACGACGATGCCCGTCTGGATCTGGAAAGCGCACGGGCTAATTTGGCCCAGGCCCAGGCCGACATGGAACAACGTAAAGCCGCAGTGGCCGCGACCGAGGCGGCACTCAATACTCAGGCCAAAGAGATCGCCGCAGCGGAATCGCGTGGGGCGGAATTGACGGACCAATACGAACGCTTTGAAAAAGCAGGCAATGACGTCTTTCGTGAAAGTGAAATCACGCAGTCCAAGCTCCGGGTGGCAACGCAGGAGCGCACGATAGAATCCCAGCACGCTCGCAAGGACGAACTACAGGCCCGGCGGCGCAGCGACCAGGCCTCCGTGCAAGCAGCCGAAGCCCGCGTAGAAAATGCGAAGGTGGACGTGGCCCGCCGCCAGCTGGCGCTTGACCGCACGCTGGTGCGCAGCCCGGTGGGTGGTCGCGTGCAAGTGCTTTACGCCGCGCCCGGCATGAAGCGCATGCTCAACATGGAAGGTCCCGAGACCGCGACGATCGCAAAAATCTTCCAGCCCGATTCCTTACAGGCCCGCATTGATGTGCCGCTGGAAGAAGCCGCTCAACTGAGGATCGGGCAACCCGTTCGCTTGCGCTCGACACTGCTGCCGAATCAAACTTTTAAGGGCCAAGTCACCCGGATTGACGGGCAGGCCGACCTCCAGCGCAACACCCTGCAAGCCAAAGTGCAGCTTCTCGACCCCGACGAGCAGCTGCGTCCGGAAATGCTGTGCCGAGCCGAGTTTCTCGCCGATGAACGGGGTGGGGCAGCTGGTTCGACCGCGAGCCCGAGCGGACGCGCCGCCATCTACGTGCCGGAAGCGGTTCTCGCAGGTAGCGGTCGTGAGCGCTCCGTTTGGGCACTCGATGCGAGTGGTCAACGCGTCGAGCAGCGCAGCGTGGTGGTCGAACTCGAATCACGCGACGGACACCTGCGGGTGATCGAAGGCCTCCGGCCCGGTGACTTCGTCGTGCAGAATCCTCCGACTGATCTCGAGCCCGGAGAGCGGGTTAGGAACATCGAACGTTCAACATCGAACATTGAATTTTGAGCGCAGGTTATTTCGAACTACGGATGAACACAGCGAGACATGAATTTGGAGAATTGGGTAGGGAGGCATGCCCCCATGCCTCCGCGATGCTTGCGCTACCTAACGGAGAGCTAAGGGTAGTTCTCCCTGCTTTTTGCTCTTCGCATCCATGCGTGATTCCAAACTAACTAAAGATTATTTAATCATGAAAAACGAACCATTTATTATCTGCCGCGGGCTTTCTAAGACTTACAAGAAGGGCGAGACTACGGTGACGCCGTTGCAGGCGCTTGACCTCAATGTGCCGAAAGGGGAATTCCTTGCACTGATGGGGCCTTCTGGCTCCGGGAAGACGACCTTGCTCAACCTGATCGCCGGGATCGATACGCCGACGACCGGCGGGCTGCAGGTCGGCGGCCGCGAGCTGGGCAAGATGTCCCGGGGTGAGCTGACCGAGTGGCGGGCGCATCACTGCGGCTATATTTTCCAGCTCTATCATCTGGTGCCGATCCTGACCGCATTTGAAAATGTTGAGCTGCCGCTCTTACTGGACAGCAGTCTGAGCCGCAGCCAGCGCCGGGATCGGGTGGAGGCCGCGCTGGAGCTGGTTGGCCTCTCGGGACGTTCCGACCACCGGCCGAGCGAACTTTCCGGCGGGCAGGAGCAACGCGTCGCCATCGCGCGGGCCATCGTCGCGGACCCAGAGCTGCTGGTCGCAGACGAGCCGACGGGCGATCTCGACCGTGAATCGGCCACCCAGATTCTCGACCTCTTGCAACGCCTTTCCGGTGAGATGGGCAAGACCATCGTCATGGTCACGCACGATGCCAAGGCAGCCGATGCGGCGTCCCGGACGCTCCATCTGGAGAAGGGGCAACTCGTCGAGCAAATGTCAGCGATGGCGGAAGGAGGTGCCCAATGAAGTGGCAACATCTGATCACGCTGGCATGGAAGCAAATCGCACGGCACCGCGTGCGCAGTGCGCTGACGATCGTCGGCGTGGCTGCGGGGATGTTTCTCTACACGGCGGTGCAGTCGATGCAGAGCTCACTCAAAGCCGTCACCGAAAGCGGAGCCAATGAGAGCATTTTGGTGGTTTATCGCGAGAATCGCTTTTGCCCGATGACTTCGCGCTTGCCGGAGCATTATCTCGCCGAGATCAAGCGCATCAATGGGGTCGAAGAAGCGATCCCGATCCAGATCACCGTCAACAATTGCGGGGCCAGCCTCGACGTGATCACTTTTCGCGGGGTGCCGCCGGAGACTTTGGCCAGTTATAATCCGGATCTGGACATCGTTGAAGGTTCTTATGAGGACTGGAAGAGCCGGAGCGATGCGGCGCTGGTGGGCGAGCACTTTGCCCGCCGCCGCTCGCTCAGTCCCGGCGATACCTTTGAAGCAGTAGGCGTGCGCGTTTACGTCGCGGGCATCGCCCGTTCGCCGCACGCCCAGGACAACAACGTAGCCTACGTGCATTTGCCTTTTTTGCAGCAGTCCTCCCGCGTCGGCCTCGGCACCGTGACCCAGTTCAACGTGCGGGTGAGCGGTCCCGATCAACTTGAACCCGTCGCCGCCGCCATCGATGAAACATTTGCCTCGGATCAGGCACCGACGACCACACGGCCCGAGCAGGCCTTCTTTGCCCAGACCGCGAAGGATATGATTGAGATGATCGCCTTCACTCGGTGGATCGGCCTCGGCGCGGTGCTCGCTGTGCTCGGCCTGGTGGCTAACGCCCTCCTGCTGGCAGCGCGAGGGCGGATCCAGGAGAGCGCGATTTTTCAGACGATCGGCTTTCCGCGTCGAGCCGTCGGCCTCATCATGGTAGGCGAGGGGGCCTTACTCGGTTTGGCCGGTGGCCTGGTTGGCAGCCTGGGAGCCTCGCTCTTCTTCTATTTAAAAAGTTACACGGTCGGCAACGAGGGGCTCACGCTGGCTCTGAACAGTAGCTGGAGCGTCACCCTGAGCGGCTTGTTGATCGCCTGCCTGCTTGGGCTCATCGCGTCCATCTGGCCTGCGATCCTAGCCGCTACCCGACCACTCGTTAGTTCGCTGAGATGAAACCACACCTACCCAAGCTTCTTCCTTTCTCCTATGCCACCCGCAACTTGCTGCGGGACCTGCCGCGCTTTGCGCAAAAGGTCGGTGGTTCGGCGCTGGTGGTCTTTCTGGTCTTCGCCGCAGGCAGTTTCAATCAGGGCATGAAGGCCGTGCTCAGTTCGAGTGGATCCCCGCGCAATGTCATTCTACTCGGTGCGGGCTCGGAAGAAAGCGTCGAGCGCAGCCAGATCGACGTGCAGAGCGAGACCCTCGCTGCCGCCGGCATCAAAGGCGTGGTGCAACGGCTCGATCGGCCCGCAATTTCCGGCGAGGTGCACTTCATGGGCTCGCTCGCTCTACCAGACCAGGAGCCGGAACAGGGACTAATCAGGGGCATCACACCCAGCGCCTTTGAAGTGCATCAAAAAGTGCGCTTGATCGAAGGTCGCTTCCCCGGCTCCGGAGAAGTCATTGTCGGGCGGCTTGCACATCATGTGCTCGGGGAGGATTCACTTACACTTGGTCAGCAACTTGTCTTTGAAGATCAGAGTTTCGACATTGTTGGCATCTTCGAAGCACCCGGCACGGTGATGGCATCAGAGGTGTGGATGGACCGAAACGACCTCATGTCGTTGACGCAGCGGACCACGCTTTCCTGCGTCATCGCGCGATTGGAGTCGGAAGAGGCTTTTAAGGCGGCCGATTTATTTGCCAAGCAGCGGCTCGATCTTGAGCTGTCGGCCATGCGCGAGTCGGACTACTACGCCAAGGTCTCCGCCTTCTTCGGACCCATTCGCGCCATGACCTGGCTGACGGCAGGGCTGATCTCGGCCGGTGCGGTCTTTGGCGGCTTCAATATGCTCTACGCCGCCTTCGCGTCCCGCATTCGTGAACTGGCCACGCTGCAAGCGGTCGGCTTTACCAGGACGGCGGTCTTCATCTCGCTGGTGCAGGAGAGTCTGCTGGCGACGCTCACCGGCACATTATGTGCCGCCTTCGCCGCCGTTTGGCTCCTGGAGGGGCAGACGATCTACTTCTCGATTGGCACCTTCTCGCTGCAAATGTCCGGCGGTGTCGTGCTGGCCGGATTGTTGACCGGCCTGCTCCTCGGCATCCTTGGCTCCATCCCGCCCGCAGTGCGCTGCCTCGGCACCCCATTGCCCACCGCATTACGCTCGTAAAGTTCAAATTTACACCTCCCGAACCATATCAATTATGAAAAACAAAGTAAACAAATACGCCTCCCTGGCCTTTGCCCTGGGTCTTGCTTTATTAATTTCCGCTTGCGGTCAGAAAAGTAACAATGACGCAACCGCTTCGACCGAGACGAACCCGCTGGAACGTATTCAGCTACTGGATACCAAGCCATCCAGCGCCCTTGCCGTCAAAGCGGCCCGTGAACAACTAAAGCCGGGCGATCAAGCCGTGGTCTTTGGCCAGATTGGCGGCGCGGAAGAGCCATTTTTTCAAGGTTATGCGGGCTTCATCCTGGCTGATACTGATATTTTGTTTTGTAACGAGACGGGCGATGATCATTGCCCCACGCCATGGGATGCCTGTTGCGAGGACCCGGATAAGCTCAAATCATCCCGTGCCAGCGTTCAGTTCGTTGACGCCGGGGGACTTCCTTTAGCAACTAGCCTGCAGGGTTATGCAGGGCTCGAACCTCTTCGCAAAGTTGTCGTGACGGGAACAGTCGCTTCCTCCTCCACGCCTGAAAATCTGATTATCGAGGCGCGAGGGCTCTATCTTGAGTCGCTTTAGGTCCAAGTGTTATCACTTAACAGGGCAATACTCTATATCTTACTGACAAGCAGCGCCTTATGTAATATAGGACTCTGACCTTGCCATGTTTTATATCATTTGGTAAGTCGCTTTAATTCGGTTTTATTTTCTTTATCGTTCGCTATGTCATTAATTAATGATAATGAGTTAGTTGTAGATTTTTATTGCCATGATAGAGCCTTTCTTAAATAATCCCTTGTATCTACTGCAGTCTTTACTGCTATCATAAG
>Ga0136604_1001566_pt1 | contig 10141 bp, 10 predicted proteins | sample AntRauFillE10628_FD_104928 | JGI IMG/M metagenome (GOLD analysis project Ga0136604, IMG submission 104928) | Saline lake microbial communities from Rauer Islands, Antarctica - Metagenome Filla E10 #628 | ecosystem: Environmental > Aquatic > Non-marine Saline and Alkaline > Saline | place... | reverse complement strand
GTCGTCGCGGTGCAGGCCTTCTTCACTGATGGCCGCGAGGTGGACCAGGCCGCCCTCGCTGATGCGATCGTGTCCCTCGGCGAGCTCGTCGTGGAGCGCAAGGGCTGACACGCGGAGAACGCCACGGCACCGCTGTCGGTCAGCCGCTGCGCGTCCGGGACGCGTCCGGGGCGTGAAGGGGACGTGAAGGGGGCGCGTCAGTGGCGTGAGTCAGCGGCGTGAATGGGGCCGCGTCAGGCGCGGGAGGACACCAGCTCGACGAGCAGGTCCTCGAGGTCGTTGGGGTCGAACGGCTTGGTGACGTAGGCGTCGGCCCCCGCCGCCAGGCCCTCCTCGACGTCCGCCTCGGTCGCCTTGGCCGTCAGCAGCACCACCGGGACCCCGCGCAGCGCCTCGTCCTCGCGGATCTCGCGCAGCGCGGCGACGCCGTCGAGCTCCGGCATCATCCGGTCCATCAGGACCGCGTCGACGCGGTCCGCCTCGCGCAGGACCTCGAGGCCCTCGCGGCCGTTGGTCGCCAGCAGCACCTCGTGGTCGAAGCCGAGGGCGACCTCCAGCAGCGTTCGCACGCTGGGGTCGTCGTCCACCACCAGGATGATCACGTCCGCCTCCCGTCGTGGTCCGCACCACTGCGTCACGGCTCTGCTGTCGTGGCCGCAACCTACTACCGAGGGCCCCGTCGGCCGTGCGACCGCGACCCCAAGACGGGATGCGCCCACCGTGCGTGCACGGACCAGCACCGCGCGTGAGCCCTGACGGTCACTGCTGCTGCTGGAGCTCCTGGGCACGACGCGTGCGCACCTCGACGTCGAGCTCGTGCTCACGACCGCCGACGAACGCGCCACGCAGCGGCGGGACGTCCCCGTGGTCGCGTGCGCGACCGACGGCGACGTGCCGCTGCCCGACCTCGCGGTCCTCGTGCGGGTCCAGCCCGTGCCAGCCGTGCCCCGGGACCAGCACCTCGACCCAGGCGTGCGCCACCCCGACACCACCGTCGTCGGCGAGGTAGCCGCTGACGAAGCGCGTGGGCATGCCGCGCGAGCGGCACAGCGCGGCCAGCAGGTGCGCACGGTCGCGCGATCCCCCGCTGTTGGCCGCGAGGACCTCCTCCACCGGGGTGCCGATCGGCGTACGACGCGTCACGGGTGCGATGCGGGCCGCGACGTCGTCGCGCAGCGCACGCGCCAGCGACCACACGTCGTGGTGTGCCCCTGCGACCCGGGCGGCGTGCTCGTCGAGCGTGGCCCCCCACGTCACCAGGCCGGTCCGGGCGACCATCTCGCCGTGCCGGTCGTGGATCTCCGGGGTCTCCAGCGCCTCGAGCTGCACGGGCTCGTCGGGCACCGCCGGGCGCGGGTGGACCAGCACGCTCGACGTCGCCACGACCTCGAGCGTGTCGTGGGGCTCACGCACCCCGAAGGTCTCCACGCGCGTGCCCCAGTAGTCGACGTAGGCCAGCAGGCGTGCCGACGGCACCACCACCGCGTGGTGGTGCAGCAGCTCCTGCTGCACGTCGTGCAGCGGGCAGGCACGCAGCTCGTTCTGGCTCTCCACCACCTCGACGTCGTAGTGGAACACCGAACGGTGCTCGAGCTCCCATCGGACCGTAGTCACGACGCACCCTCCCCGCCGACCGCTCCGACGGCGTGCAGCGCCCCCGTCGGCGCGTGGGTGAAGAACTCCTCGCCGATGGCCTCGGTGACCTCGCGCACCTCGACCTGCATGCGCTCGAGCACGTCCTCGACCCCGAGCTCGACCAGCTCCGCGGCGTCGCGGTAGCGCAGCGCCGCGTGGGCGCGTCCGAGTCGGCGCGCCGACGGCCCCTCGGGCCCCCGGCCCGCGCGCCCGACGCGGGCCAGCTGCGCCCCCGCCGCCTCGAGCTGGAACAGCACCGAGCGCGGCAGGTCGCGGTCGAGCACCAGCAGCTGCAGCACGTCGATCGGGTTGGCCGATGCGCGGTGGCGCTTGCGGAACGCCTCGAGCGACCCGACCGAGCGCAGCAGCGTCGGTGCGAGCTGGAAGGCCCGGTCGGCCAGCAGGTCCTCCCAGCGCACCGAGACCAGGCGGCAGGTCATCTCCGCACGCTCGAGCGCGCGACCGAGCAGCAGGAACCGGAACGCCTCGTCGCGCGGCATCGTCTCCAGCGCAACGCCCATCACGGTCTGGCAGTGCAGCTTGACGGTGCGGAACAGGTCGTAGGGCTGGTCGCCGAGCTCGTGCGGCAGGTCACGCCGGTGCAGCGTCAGGTGCAGGTCGTTGACCGCCTCCCAGACCTCGCTGGAGAGCAGCTCGCGCACCGAGCGGGCGTTCTCGCGCGCCATGCCGACCGAGGCCAGCACCGAGCCGCCGTTGCTGCGCTCGGACACCAGCCAGCGCACCACGTCGTCCGGCCGCACGGCCATCAGGTCGTCGTCGCCGCCGGCCCACTGCTCGAAGCCCTCGCCCTGCTGGAGCACCTCGAGCAGGTCCTCCCAGGCACGCGACGTCTCGGTCGAGGGTGACTCCAGCAGCATGTGCCAGGTCACGTCGACCATGCGGGCGGAATCCTCGGCCCGCACCAGGTAACGCCCGGCCCAGAACAGGTTCTCCGCGAGTCTCGCCAGCACGTCAGGCCCCGTTCCGGGTCGCGGGCACGCCGTCCTCGTCGAGCACCCAGGTGTCCTTGCTGCCGCCGCCCTGGCTGGAGTTGACCACCAGCGAGCCCTCGCGCAGGGCGACACGGGTCAGGCCACCCGGCAGCACCTCGGTGGTCTCCCCGGTCACCGCGAAGGGCCGCAGGTCCACGTGCCGTCCGGCCAGCCGTTCCCCCGTCAGGGTGGGGTGGCGCGACAGGCGCACCACCTCCTGGGCGATGTAGCCGCGCGGGTCGGCCGTCACGCGGCGACGGAACTCCTCGACCTCCTCGTCGCTGGCGGCCGGGCCGATCAGCATCCCGTAGCCGCCGGACTCGGCGACCGGCTTGACGACCAGCTCGTCGAGGCGGTCGAGCACCATCCGCCGCTGTTCGTCGTCCCACAACAGGTAGGTCTCGACGTTCGGCAGGATCGGCTCCTCGTTGAGGTAGTGGCGGATCATCGCCGGGACGAACGCGTACACCGCCTTGTCGTCGGCAACGCCGTTGCCGATCGCGTTGGCGAGCGTGACGTTGCCGGCGCGCACCGCCGAGACCAGCCCGGGCACGCCGAGCGCCGAGTCGGGCCGGAACACCACCGGGTCGAGGAACTCGTCGTCGATGCGGCGGTAGATCACGTCGACGCGCTCGAGCCCGCGGGTCGAACGCAGGTAGACGACCTGGTCGTCGACGACCAGGTCGCGCCCCTCGACAAGCTCGATGCCCATCTGGCGTGCGAGGAACGCGTGCTCGAAGTACGCAGAGTTGTACGCCCCGGGGCTGAGCACGACCGCCCGGGGCGTCTCGCCCGCTGCGGGAGGTGCGACCTGGCGCAGCGCCCGCAGCAGCATGCGGCCGTAGCCGTCGACCGGGCGGACCCGGTGCCGGGCGAAGGCCTTCGGCAGCACCCGCATCATCGCCAGCCGGTTCTCCAGCACGTACGACACCCCGGAGGGGCTGCGCAGGTTGTCCTCCAGCACCCGGTAGGTGCCCTGCTGGTCGCGCACGAGGTCGACGCCGGCGACCACGCAGTGCGCGTCGTGCGGCACCTCGATGCCGGCGGCCTGGCGCACGAAGTCGTCGGCGCTGGTGACCAACCAGCGCGGCACGACCCCGTCGCGCAGCGCCGTCTGCTCACCGCTGTAGAGGTCGGACAGGAAGCGGTTCAGGGCGGTGACGCGTTGCACGACGCCGCGCTCGATGACGTCCCACTCGTCGGCGGTGATCACCCGTGGGAGCAGGTCCATCGGGAAGGTCCGCTCGGTGCCCTCGTCGTCGCCGTACACCGTGAAGGTGATGCCCTGCGCGTGGAAGATGCCGTCACGCACGCGCTCGCGGCGCTGCAGGTCCTCGGGGGTGACGTCGCGGAGGCGCTCGACCAGTGCCCGGTACCCGGGCCGCACAGCGCCGTCGCCCGCGAAGACCTCATCGAAGAAGTCGCCGCGGTCATAGCCCTCGAACAGATCCGTCATGCCCAAGACCATAGTGAGCGCTGCAGCACCATCACGGGCGAACGGACGTGCGCGGGATATCCTGCACGTCGTACGCGCCCACTCCAGGGCGCCTCGAACCGGATCACCGAAGTGTCCTGGATCGACGTCGCCGGACAGCTCTCCCGCTCCGGCCCCGCGGAGGTCGTCCACGCCCGCCGCGCCATGCGCGACCTCGTGCGCCCTGCCCGCCAACTGCTCTCCGAGCACGCCTGCGGCACCCCCGGCCACGCCGGCTGCCCGTTCGCCGGGCACCCGCTCGCCGACGCTGCGTGCTCGTTGGTGCCCGCGCTCGCCGCACTCGACGTGGCCGCACCCGGCCGCAGCGACGACCCGGCCGGTGACCTGCTCGCTGCGCTCGCCGACGCCGGCGACGCGGTGCGCTGGTGCCGGACCACGGCGCACCCGAGCGGTGACTGCTGGTTCCGGCCGACGACGCTGGACGGCGACCACTGCTGCGGTGCGGTCCTGCGCCTCGTGCTGTCGCTCGGCACCCCCGTCCGGCACTGAGCGTCCGGCACCGAGCGCCCGGGACTGACCATCCGGCACCGGCCGCGCGGACCGGCCGCGGCTGTCAGGGTCGCGCGGACCACCCGACGTCGGTGAGCCCGGCGCGCAGCGGCTGGAGGAGCAGCTCCTCCAGGGACAGCATCAGGGCCTGCTCCGCGTCGTCGCCCTGCAGCAGCAGCGCCTGCAGCGTGCGGTCCCGGCCGAGGTCCGCGACGAGCACCTCGACGGCCTCGTGCGGCTCGAACGTCGACAGCAGCGCCCGGGCGATCCCCATCACCGAGGTCAGGCGCAACGGCCGGTCGGCGTGCACGGTTCCCCCTGGTCCCCGGTCGCGGTCCCCGGTCGCGTCCCCGTCGTGGGCACGTGCGAGCGCCGACCAACGACCCAAGCGTGCGCGGGCGGCGCCACCGTCCCGCGCCGTCCGGGCCCACACGGCGCCACGAGGCCCTACTGGCGTCTGCGGGGGTCCGCGGGGGTCTGCGGGGGTCTACGCCGCCGACCACAGCGGCGCGCCGCGGTACGCCAGCGGGTCGCGGTAGTCGCCGACGACGCAGGCGTCGAGGTCGTGCGTCGCGGCTGCCCGGGCGAGCTCCTCCGCCTCGAGGTCACCGGCGACGTAGGCACGGACCAGCGCGGTGAAGCCCTCGGCCGCCAGCGGCAGCGCGACGTCGACGACGCGGTCGCCGACCACGACGAACACGTGGTCGAGCTCGGCCCCACCGAGGTCCACGCGGCCGCGGACGACCTCGGGCTCGAGCGCGAGCCGTCGACCGACGTCCACGACCCGGCGGGCGGTCGCGCGCACGTCGAGCGCCGAGAACGGCTCCTCGCCGTGGGCGGTGGCCAGGGCGTCGCGCAGGCGCGCACCGAGTGGGTCCGGGAACCGAGCCGGTGGGTAGCTGCGCGTGCGTCGTGGCATGCCGTCTCCTCGTGCCGCCGTGGCCGGTCGGTACCGGCCGAGGTCGCCGGTCTCCTGCCCGTCGGCCGACGTGGTCGGCGGTCGAGGACCGGACCAGCGTGGCACGCGCAGCCCCGCGGCTCAAGCAGCGGCGCCGGTGGGCGTCCACCGTCGCGGCGACCGCGCCGCCGGTCCGCCGTTGCGTTCAGGCAGCCGTGCCGTCGGCCCCGCCGTCACCGTTGTGGTCACCCTCGACCGCGCCGGTGTCCTCCCTCGTCTCCGCGCCGTCCGCGGACGCCAGGGCACGACGCAGCCGGTCGACCAGACCGGTGACGCGCTGCTGGTCGGCGTCGCGGGTCGCAGCCAGGCGCAGCTGGTCGGACTGGCCGACAACGACCAGCGCCTCGCGCGCCCGGGTCACGGCGGTGTAGAGCAGGTTGCGCCCGAGCATCGAGCCGTGGCTGCGGTCGCAGACGAGCACCACGACCGGCCACTCGCCGCCCTGCGCCTTGTGCACCGTCACCGCCCACGCCAGCGTCAGGTCGCGCGCCTCGCGCGGGCCGTAGGTGACCTCGCCACGTGGGTACAGCACGCGCATCCTGGCCCGTCCCGCATCGACGTCGACCACCGTGCCGACGTCGCCGTTGGCCACGTCCAGGTCGGCGTCGTTGCGCGTCTGCATGACCCGGTCCCCCTCGTGGAACCCGCCGACGTCCGGCCGGCCCCCGGGCGGGTTGAGCCGTTCCCGCAGGGCCGCGTTGAGCGCGTCGACCCCGACCGGGCCGCGGTAGACCGGCGCGACGACCTGCACGTCGTCGACGGCCACGCCGAGGTGGCGCGGCGCGTTCTCGGCGACGGCGGCGACCACGCGCGGGACGATCGCCGCGCGACGCGGCTCCTCGGCGAGGAACACGTCGCCGTCGACGGGTCGCAGCTCGCCGACCGTGCCCGCGTCGATCTCCCGCGCGAGCGCCACGATCCGTGATCGGGCCGCCTGGCGGTGCACCTCGGTCAGCGTGCAGGTCGGCACGGCCCCGGAGGCCAGCAGGTCGCGCAGGACGTCGCCGGGGCCGACCGATGGCAGCTGGTCGGGGTCGCCGACCAGCAGCAGGTGCGCCCCGGTGTCGACCGCGGCGACCAGCGCCAGCGCCAGCGCCGTGTCGCACATCGAGACCTCGTCGCAGACCACCAGGTCGAACGGCAGCCGCTGGTCGCGCCCGTAGGTGAACACGAACCCGCCGTCCTCGGTCGGGCGCGCCTCCAGCAGGCGGTGCACGGTCGACGCCGGGCGGCCGACCAGCTCCTCGATGCGCTTGGCGGCGCGGCCGGTCGGCGCGCACAGTGCCACGCTGGCACCGAGCTCCTCCGCGGCGAGCACGACCTCCTCGATCGCGCGGGTCTTGCCGGTTCCGGGCCCGCCGGTCAGCAGCGTCACCGGACCGGCGAACACCCTGCGGACCGCGTCCGCCTGCCCCGCGGTGAGCTCGTCGGACGGCTCGACCTGGTCGAGCCGGGGCGACAGGCGGCCCGGGTCGCCCAGCAGCCGCGCGACCTCGCGGGCGAGCCGGCGCTCGCTGCGCAGCCCGGGGCCGCTGGCGACCACGTCGACCGGCTCGTCGGCGCCGCGCGGCGTGACGCGGTCGCGCACGAGCACGCCCTGGGCGACCGCGTGCTCGAGGCCGGCCTGGGCCGCGGCGGCATCGACCCGCAGCAGCCGGGCGGCATCGGCGACCACGCGACGCACCGGCACCAGCTGGTGGCCCTCGCGGTCGCGCGCGGCGCCGGCGGCGGCGCGTGCGCCCGCCGCGAGGCGGCGCTGGTCGCCCGCCTCGATGCCGAGCTCGCGGGCCAGCCGGTCGACCTGCCCGAAGCCGACGCGGTCGACGTCCAGCAACCGGTACGGGTCCTCGCGGGCGAGCCGCCCCGCGGCGGTGCCGAAGCGGGCGTGGGCGGCACGCACGCCCGCCGGCCCGAAACCGGCCGGGGTCAGCAGCCGCGTCAACTCCGCCAGTGCGCGCCCGGCGGCCCAGGACTCGGCGAGGGCGGTGGCCTGCTCGGGCTCGATCCCGGCCTCGACCAACCGCTCGGGCTCGTGCTGCAGGACCCGCCCCGCGTCGTCGCCGAAGTGCTCGACGACCGCCGCCCGGGCGGGCTCCGGCACGTCCGCGAAGCGCTCGCTGGCCAGGAACCCGGCCACGCCCGCGGCCGTGGTGGGCACGACCTGCTCGTACAGCGTCGCCTCGAACGTCGGGCCGAAGCGCGGGTGGTCACGCCACGACCCGACCAGCCGGACGAGCTGTCCGGAGACCAGGTCGGATAGCGGGCCCGCGGCACGCGCGGGCTCCGGATGGTCGTCGCTGTCGAGCTCGGCGACCCCGAACCCGGTCGTCGCGTCGACGTAGACCAGCCCGAGGACCTCACCCACCAGCTCCTCGGTGGCGAACAGGGTCGACATGCGGCGCAGTTGACCACATGTACGCGACACTTCCCGGGTGGCGTCCCGGGCAGCGGTGGACGAGGGCCGCCACGACCGCACCTGGTGAGCCGTCACGAGGGCTGTCACGAGGCTGTGACGGGACACGTCGAGAGGCGCGTCGAGAGGCCCTCGGGAGGCCCGGGGCGGGGTCGCGGTGTCGCACCCCCGACCTACCCTGCTCGCGTGTCCTCCCCCGCGCTGCGCCTGCTGCTGACCGCCTGGGTGCTGCTCGTGCTCGCACGCGCCGCCCGCACGGCGTGGCGGCAGCGTGCGCTCGCGCAGGCGGTGTGGCGCGCGGTCCGTCCGCGCCACGTGCTCGGCGGGCTCGCGCTGCTGGTCGTGCTCGGCACCACGATGCTCGCCCTGACCAGCGCCGTGCCGCTGCTCGGGCGCGGCCTCGGAGACCTCGTCGGCAGCAGCGCCAACGTGGTCTTCGCCCCGGTCGACGCAGCGGCGCGGGCGACCGGACCGACGCTCGGTGGCGGCACCGGTCCCGGCGACCTCGCCTTCGTGGTGCTCGCGTCGCTGTTCCTCGGCGGCCTCGTGCTCCTGCTGCCGTGGCTCGCGTTCGTGGAGGAGGAGCTGTTCCGTGCCGGTGGCGAGCGTCGCGGCCCGGCCGCGCGCCTCGGGGTCGCGCTGGTCTTCGGTGCGGCGCACCTGCTCGTGCTCGTCCCGCTCGCCGCGGGGCTGGCGCTGACGCTGGCCGGCCTGGCCTACGACATCGCCTACCGCCGGGGCGTCGGCACCGGACCGGCGGCACCGCTGCCGGCGCGGCGTGCGTTCCGGCCGACCCATCGCTCCGAGCGGGCACTCGACCAGCAGCTCACGGCGCGGCTCGCCACCGACGGCCACCGCGACGGCGACGACGGGCCCGACGGGGGTCCTGACGGGGGTCCCGACGGCGGCCCGCCCGGCCACGAGGTCACCGCGCTCGCGCCGGCCGGCGTCGTCCACGGGGTGGTCGTGCGTGCGGCGGCCGAGGGCCCGACGCGGGGGCCGCTGCGCGACCGGCAGGTCGCGGGGGTGTTCGCCGCGACGGTGTGGCACACCGCGACCAACACGGTGGTCGTGCTGACGGTCTGGGCGCTGCTCGTCGTCGACGTGCTCGGCCCCTGACCCAACCGGGCGCCCGGCCCGGCCGGTCAGCGCTGCGAGGGCTCGGGGCGTGCGAGCGACCAGCGCAGCACCGCGGCGTCCGCGAGCGCGTCGAGCTGTGCCTGCGTCGAGCGCAGGCCCGGCAGCGTCGTCGTGCCCGGCAGCGCGTCGGGCAGGCGCGTCGTGGTGTCGGCGAGCAGCGCGGCGGCCGTGCGCACCGGGTCGGTGCCGTTGGCCCAGGCACGCAGGACACCGGCCCCACCGTCGCGCACCTCGGCGACCACGGCCCAGCGCACGTCCCCGGGGTCGCCACCCCCGGACCCGGCACGCGCGTGCAGCCTCGCCCCGAGACCCCGGTCCGGATCGAGGCGCGCGACCGCCTGGAGCGCCTCGGCGGCGAGCGAGCCGATCGCGAGCCACGAGCGCACCACGTCCGGCCTCGGGTCCTGCACCACGAGCGCCTCGGCGCCGGGCACGCCGGCGGCGTGCCACGGACCCACCGGACGCGGGAACCACGCGAGACGACGTGCCTCGCCGACCGGCTCCCGCACCACCTGCCCGTCGACGCGGGCCCGCAGCGGCCCACCCAGCAGCAGCTCGACCAGGCCGGTGCGGGCACCTGCCGGCAACCGCGCCCACGCCCGGGCGGTTCCCGGCAGGGCGTAGGCGACGTGCACCTCGCGCGGGTCGGCGGCGGCCCCCAGCGCGTGCGCAGCGAGCAGGCTGCCGAGGCCGCCCCACCACCCCGCGTGCGGAACCCGCGGCGGCCCCCCGACGGGCAGGGTCGCGGCACCGAGGTCCAGCCCGGCTGCCGGCACGTTCGGCCCGAGCGCACCGGACGCGGTCCACGGTGCGGCGACCGCGACCGCGTCGAGGCCGACGCCGTCGTCACCACGCGCGACCGGCACCACCTCGTGGTCCGCGTCCCGGAGCAGCTCGACCACGCGCCGACCGACCACGCCCCCGTCCCCGAGCACCCCGAGCCGCACCGTCGTCCCCAACCCTCGTCGCCGTCGCCGTGGTCCGTCGTGTGTCGCGCCCCGCACGCCCCGCCCGCTGCC
>Ga0136604_1001563_pt1 | contig 10159 bp, 8 predicted proteins | sample AntRauFillE10628_FD_104928 | JGI IMG/M metagenome (GOLD analysis project Ga0136604, IMG submission 104928) | Saline lake microbial communities from Rauer Islands, Antarctica - Metagenome Filla E10 #628 | ecosystem: Environmental > Aquatic > Non-marine Saline and Alkaline > Saline | place... | reverse complement strand
TTTGTGATCCAGGGAGGAGACATTGAGCGGCGCGATGGTTTCGGCGGACCGGATTTCACCATCCCGACCGAAGCCAGCGAGCAGGGCTTTGTGCGTGGCGCGGCCGGCATTGCAAGTGCCGGACCAGACACCGAGGGCAGCCAGTACTTTTTTATGCACCAGTGGAAGCCACATCTTAACGGGGGTTACACTTTATTTGGAAATGTCATTGAAGGGATGGTGGTAGTGGATCGAATTGTTGTTGGGGATGCAGTGAAGCGGGTGCATTGGGAGTGAGAAGTTTATTGAAACATGCCTTTGTAATAAGATATACTTGGTTACTTTTGCCTTGATACAAAAGTAACCAAAAGATCAAGGCGACAGAATCATCGAACAGCATTCGCAAGAAATGTACCGCACCATTCAGAAGGTCTACATCATTAAGTAGCAGCTTAACCATTTAATACCCGAGCGGAATGGCGCTTCGGTACAATTTTGCTTTTGCGGATGATTTTGAGGCCATTTTAAACAAAGTTCTGAGAGAGTTCCGCTCCCGAAGAAGGCGGTTCAAAATGTCAGTTTTACAACCGTGCCTTTTCCTACTTCATCAGCCATTACAATAAATAGGTTATCGTAGTTGCTGTCATCAAATTGTTTGTAACGCTCTGCCCCGATGAGCTGATTGACGAGCACCGGCGTGGTATTGGAGTGCCCCGAGATGAGCACGGTTCCACCTCTTTCTTCCGCCAGCATATTTTTAAGTGTGGATGCCTCAGAAGGGTCATACATTTTAATCGTTAATCCCCTGGCATCGGCTATTTGCTGAACCGTTTGTATGGTGCGTTTGTAATCGGTTGAGTATATAGCGGTGATTTTGGTTTCTTTTAAGTGATTAGCTAAAGCTTTTGCTCGTTTTTCACCAACCTTGTTTAATGGAGGATCATTGGTTCCGTCATCCGCTTTTTCAGCGTGGCGGACTAATATAAAAGTAGTGGTTTCTGCTTGTTTAGCAGCCTGTTTCGGGCTGCAGGAAATGAATAGTATTCCGATTAAGAAAAGGAGAGCGGAGAGATATCGTTTTTTCATTAATTATAAAAAAAGCTGCTGGAAAGAATATCGAATATCCAACAAAGAATGATAAATTTTGGAGGTTCAAAGTCTAATGTCAACCGGATTCGATACCTTCAACCTTCAGCTTTTCCCTTCGGCACGAACGCCGGAATGTCGGTGATTTCCCGTCCCAGTATTAATCCGTGAATATCATAAGTACCCTCGTAGGTATTTACCGATTCGAGGTTCATCACATGGTGGATCACCCGGTAGTCGCCGGTAATGCCGTTGGCGCCGTGCATGTCGCGGGCGGTGCGTGCAATATCGAGCGCTTTTTGGCAGTTGTTGCGCTTGGCCAGCGAAACCATGGAGTGATGCAGCCGCCCCGCATCTTTGAGCACGCCCAGCCGCCAGGCCAGCATTTGCATTTGCGTGATGTCGGTAAGCATATTCGCCAGCTTGGTCTGCGGAATTTGGTTTGCTGCAATAGGCTGTCCGAATTGCGTACGTTCAAGGGTATATTGCCGCGCTTTTTGATAGCAGAATTCCGCCGCGCCCAGCGATCCCCATACAATGCCGTAGCGGGCACTGTTCAGGCAGGTGAAGGGTCCTTTGAGTCCTGTAACATCGGGAAACACATTTTCATCGGGCACCAGTACATCTTCAAAGACCAGTTCGCCGGTAGAGGAAGCACGAAGCGACATCTTGTACTTGGTGTGCGGCGCGCTAAAGCCGTCCATATCTTTTTCTACAATGAAGCCGCGAATCACGCCTTCATCATTTTTATTTTCTTTAGCCTTGGCCCAGACCACCGCAACGTCTGCAATGGGGGAATTGGTGATCCACATTTTGGCGCCGTTCAGTACCCAGCCGTCGTCGATTTTGAGGGCGGTGGTTTCCATAGCGCCGGGGTCGGAGCCGTGATTGGGTTCAGTAAGCCCGAAGCAGCCGATCCATTCGCCTTTTGCGAGTTTGGGCAAGAAGCGTTCTTTCTGCTCATCCGTGCCGAAACGGAAAATAGGATACATCACCAGCGACGACTGCACCGACATAAAGGAGCGGTAGCCGGAATCAACGCGTTCGACTTCGCGGGCAATTAAACCGTAGGCTGTTTGACTGGCATTCACCCCGCCGTACTCTTCCGGCAGGTAGGAGCCTAAGAGTCCCAGGTCGCCCATTTCAGTGGCGATATCTTCGTCAAAATATTCTTCCTGGTTGCCTTTCAGTGCGCGCGGTTCCAGCTTGCTCTGGGCGTAGTCCCGCGCTGATTCCATGATCAGGCGGTCGTCCTCATTAAGTTCAGATTCAAACAGAAAAGCGTCGTCGATATTAAAAGAATTTTTGGACATGTCGGGAGCTCAGTTTATCAATAGTTTTAAGGAATGTAAGGGTAATAATGGAAAAGCAACAAGTAAATATACACGGGATTCGTCCAAGCCGTAGGAGAGAAAATGCCAATACTTAACAAGTATAAATTAATGATAAGCTTGGTATAAATGAATCTACAAATCCATGGTTATCATGTATTTATTCAATATAAAAATTAGATAATTCTAACGTGTAAGTGAGTATTTTTTTTTGGAATTTCATTTCCAAACCCGATGTATTGTAAGGGTATAAATCAAAAAAATAAAATGAGGCGATAAAAATGCGAATATTCTTTTCTAAAACTGTCGGAGTGTTATTTATAATCACGATGGTATTTATGTACGGATGCGAACAATCATCTGTAAATTCTGAGCCGGATATTAACCAAGAGTTGAAACCGATACCGACTGCAACCCACACACCCACAGCCGCTAATGACGGACTTGAACCGGTGAATTTTAACATACCTGCCGGCACTGATTTTGTTACGGCCGGTACGGGAACTATGTTAAGAGCTGAAGAGTCCATTTCCGTAGTGGTTCCTGCAGGAGCAACTGTTGAGGCTGTATACCTTTACTGGGCGCGGCTGGATAACGACATTGATAATCCCCCGCAGGCTCCCTCTACCATATTAGTTAATGGAGCCGTATTTACCGGTAGTGTTGTGGGGGGGCCGGTTGATAACCCGTCGAGTGGTTTTGCCCCATTGGAAACTAAGGCCGGTATTACCCACAGGGTTAATCTTACAAATGCCGGACTTATTTCACCGGGAATGAATACTTTTACAGTTCAGGATGCATTTTTAAACCTCTCCGGAGAAGCAGAGCCACTCGGGGCTTCCGTCATTGTATTCTACTCAGAGGCTGGTCAGGATTCGGAAGTGGTCCTTTTTGATGGGGTCGACTATCTTTGGGCTGAGGCCCCTGGAGACAACCTTGCTCAACGCAATGCGCTCAGAGTGGCTGCTCCAGTCACATTTATGTTTGATGCAGCTGATGTAGATCGTACAGCCCAATTGGCACTTTTTATTGGGGACATAGAACCTGCAGATGGTGCGGAGCGGCCTAACTCTTTGATGATTACAGTTGGGGATGGACCTACTGTAACATTAGGCCCGACACCTAATAATCCGTTTCAAGGTTTTCAAGGAGCCGAATGGGACAATTTTGTTACCTCTTTTTCTATTCCCGCGGGAGTTGATAATGTAACGGTTGAGCCTGTTTCAGGGCCGGATATAGATCCAAGTGTTAGTCCTGCTTCGCTTGTTTGGTCACTGGCCGGTTTGTCTGTGCCCATCCCACAGGAAGGAGGAGGTGGCGAGGGTTGTACACCAGGCTATTGGAAACAGGATCATCATTTCGATTCGTGGGTTACATATTCGCCTGGTGATGACCTGACAGATACCTTTGGTTCAAGCGATTATGATCTTGCAAAGCCAGAAAGAGGTACAGCCGATGCCCTTTCTCTTTTGCAAGGGTTAGAACTTCGTGGGGGTAAAGTTAACGCACTTACCAGACATGCGGTAGCCGCATTGTTAAATGCAGCCAATCCGGACGTTAGTTACGATCTGTCAGAAAGTGAAGTGATAGCTAAGTTTAATGCAGCAGTAGAAGATGGCGGAAAAAAAGCTATTGAAAAAACAAAGAATGAATTCGAAAGTTTCAATGAACAGGGCTGTCCTCTAAACTGATTATTTCTGTTTTAAATAAAATGAAAGGCCGATTCCGCAACATAACGGAATTGGCCTTTTTGTTTTTGGCTGTACTGTATTCGATAAATTCTTAATTACCCATTTTCTTTTTCAGCTCTCGCGCAATAATCATTCGCTGCACTTCAGAGGTGCCTTCGCCAATGGTCATCAGTTTTGCATCGCGCATAAAACGTTCTACGTGATATTCCTTGATATAACCGTAACCGCCATGGATTTGAACGGCCTCGTTTGCAGCCCGTACCGATAATTCAGAGGCATAAAGTTTAGCCATGGAAACTTCTTTAGTGAAGGGCCGGCCTTGGTCTTTCAGCCAGGCAGCGCGGTGTACCAGAAAACGTGCAGCGTCTATTTCGGTGGCCATGTCGGCCAGCTTGTTTTCGATGGATTGAAAATCACCGATAGGCCTGTTGAACTGTTTGCGCTCGCTGGAATATTTGAGTGATTCTTCGAGACAGCCCCGGGCAATACCCACCGAAAGGGCGCCAATGCCTATGCGCCCACCGTCAAGTACTTTCATGGTGTCAACAAAGCCTCGGCCTAATTCGCCCAAAAGGTTTTCATGCGGTACCTCCACATCTTCAAAATAGACTTCAGTAGTGTCAGATGAATTCATTCCCAGTTTTTCCATCTTGCCGCCGGGTTGTACACCGTCCCATTCGCGCTCAACTATAAAGGTACTTATTCCTTTCGTGCCTTTATCAGGATCCGTTTTTGCCAGTACTACATAAATACCGCCAACAGAACCCTGGGTGATAAAAATTTTGGAGCCGTTCAGAATCCATTTATCACCCTTTTTTACGGCGGTTGTTTTCATGCCGGAGGCATCGCTTCCGGAGCCGGGTTCAGTAAGACACCAAGCACCCAGTTTTTCTCCGGTCGTTAATTGTGATAAATATTTTTCTTTCTGTTCATGGTTGCCGGCCAATGCAATGTGTCCCGAGGCCAGGGATGTATGCGAGGCAACAGTTAATGCGAGGGAAGCATCCCAGCGGGCAATTTCTTCAATCATTAAACAAAAACTTATGTGCCCAACGCCGCCGCCGTTGTACTGTTCTTCGTGTACCATGCCCATTAATCCCTGCTCGGCCAGCATCTGTACTAAATCGTGCGGAAATTTCTTGGCTGCATCCCGCTCTTTAACACCAGGGGCGATATGGCGGTCGGCAAAATCACGCACACTGTCTCGAATTAATTGCTGATCTTCAGATAGTTCAAACGAGAGGCTATTGGACGGATTTAAAACGTTGGTGGTCATGTATAAAGGAGTTAATTATATGCTCAATGATAAAAGCGTAAAGTAAAAGAATTAGTTCTTAGTTATTTGTAAAAAAATGGTAATATAATATTCATCGTCTGACGACTGGTTTTGTCGTCCGACGGATAAAAAACAGCACGTATTGTACTCGTCAGACCGCAAAATCAGCGGTCGGACGAGATAGCGATTAATCAGGCATGTTTATTACCCGTAATTCCAGGTTACACCTCTGCCAATTTCCGGGTCGGGATAATTCCAGTCCACCGCCCCTTGGTCGCAAGCATACATACAGGTTCCACACTCAATGCAATCTTCAACCTGAAAATGTACAGTACCATTTTCATCCATCGTGTAACAGTTGGCCGGACATACATAGGTGGTACATTTATGCGGACACGTTGAATTACAAATGTCTGTATCAACTATAATATGCGGTTTAATCTCAGATTTACTTTGATTGCGATAGCTAACCAAGCCCAGCCGTTCGGTAAGTTTAAGTAGATTCATAATGATTTTGCTCCTTTAAATCCTAATTTCATTAAATCCCAGTAGGATGAATGTTCTTTGATGGATTCGGCCATCATTTTGCGCGACTTTGGTGTAGGTTCATTATTTATAGTAAAGAATTTGCGGCCAAAATCACAGATCAGATTCGGCACGTCTTTAAACATCTGCGGGCTGTGAAGCATGTGCACCGCATCTTGAAAGCTGTTCATGTCTTTCATCACAAAACTCTCGTCCAGCGCTTGGCGATATTCTTTGAGGGTTGATGATGAAAAATCATCCCGTTCTTTCGCTTTGCCAATGGTTTCGGCAGCTAATATTCCGGAGCGCATGGCATAATCCATACCTTGTATGGCTTTGCCGGCGTTCATCAACAGGTTGGCTGCTTCGCCACAAATTAGTACGCCGTCTTTGTATAATTCTTTAGGCATGAGGCGTTTGTCTCCCGACGAAACAACATGAGCAGAATATTCCACCACTTCTCCCCCCCGGATGGTATCCTCTACGGCAGGATGCTTTTTAAAATGGTTGAGAATATCATGCGGACTTTTGCCTTTTTCACGTAAATCTTTGAGACCTAATACAAGTCCGATTGAAATGGTATCGCGGTTGGTATATAAAAACCCACCGCCCTCAACACCGTCGGTGGCATAACCGATATATTCATTACTCATGCCGCCAAGTCCGCTCAGTTGAAAACGATCTTCCAGTTTCTCTTGATCGTAGCGGATAACCTCTTTGATACCGGTAAGCATATGGTCGGCAGGCACATAATCATCCTGTAAACCAACTTGACGTGTCAACAAATTGTTAACGCCCTCGGCAATAATTACGCTATTGGCATGAAATTCTTCTTCCCCGGTACGGATGCCAACTGCTTTGCCGTCTTCCATCAGCACTTCATCAACCTTAATATTAGTGGCGATAAACGAATCCATCGCAAAATCACTTTCCGCTATGGCTTCTTCAACTTTTCCGGCCAGCCAACGATCAAACTTTGAGCGTAATACAACTACACCGGAATAAGGCGTTTCCCGGAAATGGGAAGATTTAAAATCAATAGAAAAAGAAGATTGTTCATCCATAAAAGTGAGCCGACGCTGGGTGATGTAACGTTCCCAGCCGGCATCTTTCTCTTCCCAATAGTTTGGTACCAGCTTGGCCAGGTCGTTACCCCAAATTACACCGCCAGATACATTTTTTGAGCCGGCAAATTCTCCTTTTTCAATAAGTAAAAACTTCATGTTATTGCGGGCCAGAGTCATGGCAGCGGCTAAGCCCGCTACGCCGGCGCCTACAATTATGCAGTCAAACTTCTCGTCTTCCATCTTTCTTTAGTTCGCAGTTTGTGATTTAATCTCATTCCGGTGCTCTGCTCCGGAATGAAGAAATACTCTTTGGTTCCGCCGCAGAGCAACGGAACCAGAAAACGTCCCTACGGTTTAGCTTTTAATTTTCTTCAATTCCTCAATAAACGGCGGCAGCACTTTATACAAATCACCCACAATGCCGTAATCCGCAACGTCAAAAATAGGGGCATCGGGATCTTTATTTATAGCAACGATGACCTTGGAATTAGCCATGCCTGCTACGTGCTGGATGGCACCCGAAATACCAACCGCAATATAGAGTTGGGGTGAAACCACCTTGCCGGTCTGACCAATTTGCAGGCTTGGGTCCATAATGCCGGCTTCGGTTAATGCTCGCGAGGCGCCGATGGCTGCACCAAGTGTCTGAGCAAGTTCTGTTACTAACTTCTGTCCTTCCTCGTCCTTGGCGCCGCGTCCGGCTGCAATAATGGTTTCTGCCTCTGAAAGATCAATTTTATCGCCGGATGCACCGATGACTTCACGGAGCGTAGCCTTGAGGTCATTTTCATCAAAGCTAAAGTCTATGTTAACCACTTCAGCATCGCTTTCATTTTCAACAAGCTCATACGAACCCGAACGAACAGAAACCAGAATTTTATCCGCTTTGGCCTCATTTGAAGAAAGAATTTTAGCCGCCATAACCGGACGTTTTGCAGAAATACCACCGTCAATCAAATTAAACTCAGAAACATCCGACAAAACAGCAGCGTTCTGGTTCGCAGCAAGAGCGCCCAAAACGTCTTTAGTACCTTCGGTTGAAGCGAACGCAAACAAAAACGGATTGGCCTGTTCCATCACTTTTGTCAAAGCTTTAAGCAGGGGCGTGTTGATATGGTTTTTAAAAATGGGATCTTCAATCACATAAATTTTTGAAGCCCCGTATTTTTTTACCTGCTCTACGTATTCCGAAGCCTTGGCATCAATAATTACCGCCTCAGATTCATGGCTGTTGCTACTCGCTAATTGGGTACAGTGCGATAAAACTTCCAGCGAAGATCGTTTAACTTTTCCATCACTGATTGCAATATGGGTTAGAATGGTACTCATTATGTAAGTAAAATTTTAAGATTCAATTATTTCTGAAATTGTGTTCATATTTGATTCTGGGTGAAGCTATCAGCTTTCAGCACTTAGTTTAGCTGATAGCTGAAGACTGACGGCTGAAAGCTTTATACTGCGTTTGCTTCGGTATCGAGCAGTTGGGCTACTTCACGCGCAATTTCATCGGCTTCGCCTTCAAACTTTTTGCCAGCCTCTCGTTCCGGTTTTTCCTGGTAGCCGGTAATGGTTGCTTTTGCCGATAGCTTGCTTTCGTCAAGATTCAGCGATGAAAGTTCAACCTTTTCCATTGGTTTGCGTTTGGATTGCATAATTCCTTTTAAGCTTGGAATGCGCGGTTCGTTCATGTCATTGGAGCAGGTAACAAGACAAGGGGTGGGGAGTTCGATCATTTCCTGGCCTGCATCGCCCTGGCGTTTCACCACCAAATTGTCGTCTTCAATCTCCAGCCCAACCGCGTTGGTTGCATACGGAAGGTCTAACAACTCAGCCAGCATACTGCCGGTAAGGCCGGCATCGGTATCCTGTGATTGTTTGCCGCATGAGATCACATCATATTCTTTGTCCTTAAAAAAAGCGGCCAAAATGGAAGCATAGGTAGCTGAATCATAATTTTCATCACCATTTGTTTGAATATGGGTTGCCTTTTGCGCACCCATCGCCAGTGCTTTGCGAATAGTTTCCTTTGCCTTATCAGGACCTATTAAAACCACTTCCACTTCGCCATCGTGCTGTTCGGTAAGCACTAATGCTTCTTCAACGGCTGAGGCATCATAAGCATTTAAAATCATTCGGTTGGTATCCTGTATAAGTTCTTCTCCTTTTATTTGGATGGGAGCATTTACATCAGGAACCTGTTTTATGCAAACATAAAATTTCATAGGTGATACGTTTTTCAATTGAATTGGAAATTTCCACTGTTTTCAAGCGCTTAATATACAAAAGCTTACTGAAAATTATGAATTACGAATGATGATTTATGAATTAACCTAAATCATCATTCATCACTAATCATTCAAAAATCTATTGCAGTTTACGGTAATCGGAAAGGTGACTCTGATCAATTTCAGCCAGAATATTATAGGCTTTAAGCCGTATATCGGTTGCCGCGTCTTCAAATATGGGGACAATTTCCCGGTACTTGGCGTTAAAAAAAGTATTAAACAGAAGATTGCTGGTAGTTTGGCGCTTTGCATTTTGGATCATTTCAAGCGATTCAATAATATTTTGGCGAGCCTGTCCAGGATTTTCCAAAAAAAGATCCAATCCTTTGCGGTGATAGATGTAATTGGCCCGCCTGAATACTTCATAATTTGGGTTGAGCAGATCAGATATTAGCTGAGCGCGGTTTCGGGGATTACTGCCCGAGCGTTCCCACCCCCGTGCAGAAGAGGTTTGTGCCAGCGATACCAGGTTTTGTGCTTCCGAGAAATAGGGGCTGCCTCCCAGCCTCGAAAAGCTGTCGTAATCATAGCCTAAAATAACGTAGGCGTAAAAATCTAAAAGTGTAGCAAGGGCATCAAATTGCAGCTCATCATGAACCAGGCCCCGATTGGGCGTATAGTTAAAGGTCCAGCTTTCATCATTATATATAAACAGGGATGATTGTTGCACGGAATTATAAATAGGCCGCATAGAACGGATGATAATATCGGCATTAAAAGTAAAATCATCCGTCACACCAAGCAGGTTTATCTGGATTGATACATTAATTCTCTCTTTGGGTTGAAAGTTATCATTAGACCATGTATAATCATTAAGATACGATTCGATTTCACCGGCTAAATTATCAAGGTAGTTTAAAGAGGTGTTATTAATCTGGCTGAGATTTACTCGTACATTTGCACTGATTTCTTGTGCTTG
>Ga0136604_1001562_pt1 | contig 10161 bp, 7 predicted proteins | sample AntRauFillE10628_FD_104928 | JGI IMG/M metagenome (GOLD analysis project Ga0136604, IMG submission 104928) | Saline lake microbial communities from Rauer Islands, Antarctica - Metagenome Filla E10 #628 | ecosystem: Environmental > Aquatic > Non-marine Saline and Alkaline > Saline | place... | reverse complement strand
TTGTCGCGCACTGCGGCTGCGCTGAGCGTTGCGCTGATCGACTTGTTGGCAGATCCATCCACACTGGCTGAACCGGTCACGTCGCCGGTCAGGCTTATGGTTCGGGCGGTTTGCCATTTGGACGCCGTGGCCGCGTTGGCGGTTGCAGTCAGATAGAGCGAATCGGCATAAGCCTTATCCATCCCTGTTTTCCAGCCAGTCCAGCCTGCGTTGTTGTACAGGCCCACTCGCCACATGATGTTGTTGTTATCCGACTGGCCGGCCTGATACGGCGTCAGGATCTGCATGGCGCCGCCGTCCTGGCCGCTGGTGGAGGAAGGCATATTCAGAACTCGCCCGTTGCCCACTGGCCAGCCGTCAGACGCACGAACAAAGCAGTGGCACAGTCCAGCGTTGTAGAAGGCGCGAGGGGTGTTCGCGGCATTGTTAAACGGCGCGCTGTAGTTCCCGACTTGTGTGATCGAGGTGTGCGCGTGACTGTCGTCTCCGATAACCACCGGGATGCTGACATTGCCGCTCCCGTCAAACGCTGCGCTGGTGCCAGTGGCATCACCGGTCAGGCTAACGGTGCGCCCGCTGGCCAGCTTTGTGGCCGTGGCCGCATTGCCGGTAATATTGCCGGGCACGTCGCCGCCTGAACCGCGAATCGGCACGGTGCCGGACGTGGTGCCGGTGTTCTGGGTGGCGACAGAGCCAAGGCCCATCGTGCCGCGCATCTGGGACGCAGTGGTGTCATTAAGCAGGGTTCCGGCAAAGGCTGATACGCTGGACGCCGGGAAAAAGGCGCTCGCCTGCTGCCCGTCCACGGTATCGGCATCGAGGCCGGAGCCTGAACCGTCCACGGTTTTCACTTTGGTTAATACGTCGGCGGCGGTGTAGCTGCCTGCGGGCAGGAAGTAGCTGGCCTGAAAGCCGTCCACCGTGTCCGCGTCGAGCCCGGAGCCTGAGCCGTCGTTGCCGGCTGTCCACGCCTTGCTGCCATTAATGTCCACGCCGCCCAGGCTGTTGCGGATGTCCAGCGTGTTGGTAGACGTGTTCCAGTGAGCGCCCACGTTCTGAGCAGCCACCTTGTAGATCCAACGGGTTGCATCTGGAACCTGTGCCGCGCCCACGGTGCCGCTACCACCGTTCAGGGTAACGATTCCGGCAAACGATTCGGCCTGATCCTTGCGGGCAAACGAGGCGCTGTCGATGCCGTCCAGCAAGTCACTGTCTGCTGCCTTGGCTCCGATGGCCAGTTTCCCGTTCAGGGCTGTCTGAAGGCCGTCCACGTTGGTAATGGTGTGATTGTGAGAGTCATCCGACACAGAGGCTGAAATGGTGATGTTCCCGGCACCGCTGAAAGAGGCTGAGCCCGTCAGGTCGCCCCCCAGAGCAATCGTGCGAGCGGTTTGCAGCCTGGTTGCTGTCTCGGCGTTTCCGGTGATGTTCCCCGGCACATCCGCTGATGCGTTTCTTTGCGCTACCTGGTTGGCCCCGGCTCCCACGTTAATGGCGGCGGCGGTGCCCAGCCCCGGAATGTCTGCATAGCCAAGGGTGACAGTCGGCCCTGCCTTGCCATTGATCTCGCTCACCAGGTTTGCTGGTAGCAGGTTGGCGGCCTCGTAAGCCAGCGTGTCGTTAATGGACAACTCCCAGCCAACATCAACCGCGCCTAACGGCAGCGTGCCTGCCGCGTTAATGATCCAATACTTGCCCTCATCGCCCGCTGCTGGCGTTGCAATCGGGTAAGTGCCGCCTGACGCATCGTGCTGCCCTATGTATTTTTTCGCGCCCGACACGGTTTGTTCTGCGACAGCGGCCCAATGCTTTGCGGAATACTCGCCAACCTCAACTTGCGTGTTCTGGTTTGCCTCGGCCCATTGCTGCGCCTTGGCCTCGCTTGTCGAGGCGGCGGATTCCGATGATGCCGCATTGCCGGCACTGGTGCCTGCGCTGGTGGCGCTGCCCGCTGCCTGAGAGGCGCTGGTGGCGGCATTTTGTTCGGACGTGTCGGCATTGCTGGCACTGGTGGCTGCCGCAGAGGCGCTTCCTGACGCCAGTGACGCGCTCTGGCCGGCGCTCTGGCTTGACGTGTCTGCACTGTCAGCGCTCGCGCCTGCCTGTCCGGCATAGTGTTTTGCGCTGAACTCGCCGCCTGACACGGTGCCGGTCGTTTTGATAGCCCAGTCCTGCGCGGTGTCGCGGCTGCTGGCTGCCGCGCTTTCACTGGCTGCCGCATCTGAGGCGCTGCTTGACGCCGCAGCAGCGCTGCCGGAGGCGCTTGTGGCGTCACCCAGGGCGTCACTGGCCGACGCTGCCGCCGCCACCTCGGAGGCTTCAGAGGCGGACTGAGCAACCTCGGCGCCGGACTGCGCGGATTCAGACGCGGACTGCGCAACTTCTGCCGCAGTTTGTGCCGCCGCCGCTGCGTTCTTATGGCTCTGGGCTTGCTGCTCCAGGACAATCAGTTGCCCTCGTGTGGCTGCATGATTGGGGTCAATCGCTTCGCCAATAAAGATGGGCGTGAGAAAGCCATCCCCTGACGGGCGGGGCTGCGGGAGCTTGGCGAAACCGGACGTGACGCCGTTAAGCTCGTTCTCAACGTCCTCGGCTCGCGCCAGGTCGCCGGCAACAAAAGTAGGCTGGTGATCGTAGTAGTCGTTGCTCATCTGTACCAATTCCTCAGCGTGTAATGCACAAGGGCGTCGTAGAACGTGAAGGGCTTAATGTTGGCGCTCTTGCTGTAGATCACGAACGCCACGTTTTTGCCGGTGCCTGCTATGTCGGCAAACGCTTCTGAATTGACTTGCGCAGACCAGACAAACTCATTCCAGTTGCCTTCGTCCCAGTTAGAGCCGCCACCGATAATGTCCAGCGAGGACACGCGGTGCGCGGCATTGCCGGGGTCATTGAAGTTGAACAGGGGCTTGATCTTCAGATCGACCTTGCCGCTGGCCTGAATGTTGAATAGGGCGTTAAGGTAGTGCTTGCGCTTCTGCGGGGCTCCCATGTGGGCAAACGGCAACCGGAAATACGCCTCGATGGGCTGGCCGTCGAACGAGGTGCCGCGGTCAAAGCGCATTACCCATCCATCGTCCGTGCCGGCGACAATGATTTCCTCGCCATCCAGCAATTCGCCGGACTCGATCACCGATAACTGGTGGTCGTACACCTGCCGGGAAAAGCCGGTCATCTGGTTGCCGGTGAAAGTGGCTGTCAATACTTCTGAACCGGTGCGCCCGGCTGAAGGCGTGAATACCCATCGCAGTTGGTTTTTGCGCCGGGATACCACTCCATCGGTCAGTTGTCCGCGTCGAATCCTCAGAAACGGGTTCACGCCAGTCGATAGGGTGGCGCTGGCAAAGTTGCCGAACGCCTGGGTGGCTTGCAGCGAAGTTATGCCGCGGTCGTCCAGGTAGTACAGTTGGTTGTAGTTCAGCGCGGAATACGCCACTGCGCCCACTTGATCGTCGTGGTTGCGCAGATCGGTCTTGCTCCACTCGTCCGGGCCATTGCCGTACAGCACCGCAATCCGGTTGCGCATCAGAATGGCCATAGCGCCGCCTACGGCAGGTTCAAGGCCGGTAATAAAGTCGCCGGACCCAAAGGTGCCCGCGCCATCTACGGGCTCGTAATTGGTCGGCTCGCCCACTACCGAGTAATAGACCGTTCCATTGTTCAGCGCCAGGAACAGGTAGTTGTTCATTACCCGGCAAAACATCGGAAAGCCTGTCTCGCCCGGAATGCTGATCTCGGTGAACGTGCTGCCGTCATAGACAAACGCCGAATTCACGCCGTCTGCGCCAATCATTACTTCGGTGGTTGCGCTGGCTTTAAAGTTGTAATTGGTGAACTGCGCACGACCGCCGCCATCTCTGGCCGGGGTGGTGATCTGTGACCAGCCGGACGGTGTCGCCTTGAAGAATCCACTGCTGCCGTCATTCTGATCTCGCAGGCAATACACCTCGCCCTTAAAGACGTGCACACCCAGAATCTTGCCGGTGCCGGGAGGCTTGCCGATGGCGGAACGGCGGCCTTCTCGCTCAGCGCTGTCTGGAGCGTCAGAGGGCTGCAACCGTCCGTCAAAACGCTCATAGCCCTCAATGCGGGTATAGCCGCCCAGGGTATTTACTTCGTGGTTCTTGCAGGCCAGCATTCGGCCAGGGCGAACCGTCAGCGACGGGGTTTCCAGGTCCAGCCCGCCCTCCATGACAATTTGCGCCTCGCGCCGGGAATCCCTCATGCCAACGACTCGGGCAGGTCAACGTGAGGCAGTTGCGAGCGCGTTAGATTGTTCATAACCTTGTCCTCGTTGATGGTGGCAATCTCTACGGCTTCCGGTGCGCTTTCATAAAAGCCGTACTGCTTGTGCGCCCGGTAGACGATGGCCATGTGAAAGCGCTCAGGCATCCGGGGAACGTCGGTATTGGCGATCAGATTCTGCGGGGTGCGCCAATACTCAAAGGTGAGAATCCCGGCAGTGTCCGGCTTCGCATTCAGGTGTAGCGAACCGTCCGGCGCCAGAGCGGCAGCCGTGAATCGCGGGGCGGCCTCAAGCTCAGCCCACGGCAGAACGTCAATCTTGCGCCCGTCAAAGGCGAGCGTGTTCGGCTCCCATACATCGAGGTCAGTCGGCATGGCGTACTGCGTGTCGCTGGTGTTCAAGGTGACGCCACCCTGAGTCCAGTCAAACAGCCATCGCCGCTCGGTCTGGATCTCTTGCCAGGCGCTGCGAATCCATGACACCAGGCGCGCATCGTTGCCGTTCTGACTGGTCACTGTTTCCGGGCCGGTGCCGATCGAGCCGGTGTCCTGTCGCAGTCGCTGGCAGAGTTCCAGAAAATTCATAGATCAGGCCTCGCGGAGAATCTGGAAGGGGTAGCTCTGAATCTCGGTGCGCTTCATGGTGGCCGGGTCGTAGTTGAACTGAACCGCGTTGCTCAAGTTGTCCACCACGCGCTTGGGCACAATAACCTTCTCGCCGCGCTGAATGAGCCAGGTCTTGCCATTGACACCAACCGGCACCGGCTGCTTGTCCTGTTCGTGGCGGGCAATGATAATTTCGTAGTGTTTTTCGCCAGCTTCGTCTTTCTTGGCTGGTTTGGCGGCGGGTTTTGATTCGCCATTGCCGGTATCGCCCAAGGCTGTGCTGATCTTGGTGCGCAATGTGTCATCACCGGCGTTGTGCGGAAAAGACAGCCCCAGATCCTTGGCGGTCGCTTCTAATTCCTCGCGGGTCATAACCTCTGTGTTGATCTCGCTCATGTGAACGTCCTTCAGTGCGTGTCATAAAAAAGCCCCGGTATGGTGGCCGGGGCTCAGGTTGCAGAGTGACGCGCTGGCCACTCTTCGTTTAGTGCAAGTTATTGATTACAGGGCCGAGGCAGAACACTCCACTCTCGCCATCCAAGTTTCATTAAGAACCTTGCAGGTGTAGTAGGCTTTCCAGCCCACAGAGCCGCGCTGACCAAGTTGGTCGCCGCCGCGTGGCACTCCAGGGTTCAGAACCTGCGGAGTGACAGCGCCTGCGCCTTTCAGCGGGATCAGGCCGTAGGCTTCTTTGCCCACAATCACAATCGGGTACACGTCAGACGATGTGCCGGTTGTGCTGAGGGTAGAGCCTGCGGCGCCACCTGCGTCTGCGAACGAATCCAGAACCGGGCTCAGGACATAACGCACGTCCTCGACCTTGCCGATCTCGTAGGGCAACTGCTTCATGCTGCCGTACTTCTCGGTAGGCACGAATCCGGGAATGTCCCGAATGTCCGCTTCCAGGTCGGTGTGCGCAAAGCCGATGAACGCGGCATCGACCGGTTCAGTGGAGTAGTTCGGGGAACCGCCCACCATGCTGGTGATCTTCTTGGCGCGATTGGCCTTGAGCGAGCGAGTCACGGCGCGCTGGGTAGACAGGCTGTACACCGTGTTTACATCGGTACGGGCAGAGCCGTTGCTGTAGAACACGTTGGTGCCGGCACGAATCGCGCCCCAGGTTTCGTACTCGATGGTTTCAGCGGCTTGCTCGCCACACAGCATCGAAGCGTCAGACAGAACGGGATCTTCCGACAGGTCGTTGACGTAATCGGTGATCTCGGTCCAGGCGCCCCACTGCTTGATCTGAACCGTTACGTCCTCATACGCCATCTGCTGCGAATTGGGGGTCACACCCTCAGTCAGCGGTGTGGTGATGGTGGCGAACGGCACCGGACGGCGGAACTTCACCGTGTCGGCTTTGTTCTTCGGCAGCGGCTTGGACTGACCGAACTTGGACAGAACCAGGATCGGCTCAGCGTGAGACAGCATCTCGGTGGCGGCCCAGGCGGCGGTACGCTGGGAAATGTCGCCGTAAGTTGTGATAGCCATGATGTATTACCTCGTAAATTGGGAGTTACCGCCTCTTGGCGGCGTAGTGTTCAAAGGCCGCGTCAAAGTCCTCTGGTGTCCCGCTTCTCTGCCCCGCCCCACGGCGGCTGACAGTCTGTGCGTTGGCCAGTCGGCTTTTCCGCTTGTCGTGCTGTTGAGCACGGCTGTTGTCGTTACCCGGCCCACTCACGCCCTTGTAGAAGTCCAGCAACGCGGATGCGTCATCGGCGCTTTCGGATTCTGATAGGCTCTGGATGGTCGGATTCTGCGATTGCAGCCATGTCTGGAACTCGGGCGCATTGACCACTTCTCGCCAATCGTCGTGCCGGCTTTCAAGGCGGGCATACTCTGACTGAAGTTGTTGCTCATGGGCCTGCTGTTGTATGGGCTGCACAGCGGATCTCAGTTCTGAAACCTGCTGTTCAAGTTGCGCCTGTTTCTGCTGGTCTGCTTTCAGACGAGATTCAAAGGCGCGGGCCATGTCGGGGAAGTCCTCGGCAAACTCCTTCCAGTCATCCACACCCATGGACTCGGCCATGTCCTGCTTCTGCTGGTTGTCGTTCTGCGGCTCCCCTGACGGGTTGGTGGGTTTGGCAGCGTCGAACTCCTGCTGCTTGCGTTGCAGTTCATTGATCTGCTTCTGGTAAGCCCCCAGTCGTCCGCGCTGCGAGGCGTCGGAGTGCTTCAGGCGCTCGTTTTCCTGCTCCAGCGTCTTGAGCTTGGCGGCAAGGTCTTCCGGTTCGCCGTCGTCCTCGTCCGCTGCGTCGCTCTCAGGCAAGGCGTCACGGTCAACGTGATACTCGTCGCGGTCCTCGGCAGGCTGAGTGCCTTTGGCGTATTCCTCAAAGGCGCTGTCAAAGTCCTGCTCTTGGTCGCTGGCATTGTCATCCTGCGGCTGGTTAAGCGGCTGGTCGGTCATTTAGCGGTTCTCCCGAACGGCTGGTGGTTGCCTGATAGGCATAAAAAACCGCCGGATGGCGGTCTGATTCAGTAGTCGGGGCTCGTCTTAACGACAGGCTCCGGTTCGTCACTGGCGTAGGCCAGCAAATCATCAATCACGCGAATCTCTCCGCGCTTCTGGTCGTCGTGGGGCGAGCCATTGATAAGCGACTGCACGCCATCGTTCCGGCGTTCATTCAGCCATCGCTCAATGGTCATCCAGGTGTGTCCGTGGCGATCAATCATGAGTAGCTGTCAAAGCCTTGCTGCATATTTTCTCTGCGCGCCATGCGCTCGTTCTGGCTGTCGGCCAACTGCGCGGCCTTGGTTTCGCGGTCTGTTGCCAGCTTGGCGGCGGTCTTTTGCATTTCCGCTTCCAGTTCCTGCGAGTGCATACCCACCTTGACCTCCAGTTCTTTCATGGTGATGCCTTCTTTCAAGGCGATTTCCATGCGGTCCTTTTCTTGCCGGGTCTGCAATTCGGCAGACTTGTGTTGCTGCTCAAACTGCTGCTGCTGAGACTTCAGTTGCAGCTCCTGCTCTTTGATCTGCAATTCCTTCATCTTCACCTGGACTTCAATCGGCGGCTCCTGCTGCTGACCCTGCTCCTGCGCCTTGCGCTCCATTTCCTCGTCGGTGTAGGCCACGCTATCAACCGGCACTTGCAGGGTGCGCAGAATCTCCCGGTACAGCCCGCTCCAGTTGGTCAGTTCTGAGAAAATCGGATTCTGTGCCGCTACCTGGGACAACATCATCAGCTTTTCCTGCTGCTCTTCCCTGGCCACCAGAACGCTGGTGCCTTTGGCTACAATGTCGAAATCGCCCTTAATCTCCGGGCGGTCGGTGTACATCATGTGGTAGTCGTAGAAGCGGCGGACGGTGGGAGTGGTTACGCCATCGTCAAAGTTCTTGGTCGCGGATCTCAGCACGATGTTGGAATTGTTCATCAGCATCTGCATACCGCCGAACGTCTTGGAGCCCGGCCCACCACCAATGCCTTCGCCTTGCAGCAGAATAGGCAGATTGGTTTCGGTGTCCGCTAACTTCTGCGCCGACTCAAAGATGGCAAACAGGTCGCCCTGGTTGTTGTTGATCTGGTATGTCTGAAAGGCGCTGGCCACTGGCTCGTCGCCGGTATCGAGCCAGACCTTGTTGGCGCGGATCGCCCAGTCGCCGTCTTGAGGCACGATGCCTCGCTTCTTCAGTACAATCTGCGGGCCTGCTGATACGCTGGCGTTGTCCATCATCATGCGCCAGGCGGCGTTGACGACTTTCTGCGGCTGACGCATCAGGTACGGCACGCCAAAGCCAAAGATGGAGGCGGCGTCGGCTTCCCAGTTAAACACACTGTACGGCAGGTCGCCGGTTTCCAGCGGGTTCAGGGCGGCCTTGATAACGTGGCCGCCCACCATGAGAATGCAGCCGGTGTATTCAATCAGCGGGTCGTCGTCAATGTCATCGCAGCCGCAAGCCTTCAGTTCTTCCTTGTCAATCGGCCCCCAGTATTCCCAGAGTTCGTACTTCTTGTCGTTGGTGACGGTATCCACGCCGGTAATCGCTCGCAGTTCGTGGCGGCGGTCCTCGGCAATGTGGCGCCCTTCGTTGTTCTCCAGCGCCCGACGTAGCTGATTCAGCATGACGCCAGGCAGGTCCGACAATTCACGCATCTGCTTGCGGTTCAGTAATTTCCGCTCAAAGGCAAATTCAGCCTCGCTCATGTTCGCGGCAGACATGTCCGGGAAGAAGTCCCAGGGGTCGGTGCGCTCCAGTCCGGCTCGCAGTTCGTCCTGAACTTCCATGACGCTCTGGCCGGTCTGCGGGTCGGTGATCCACGCCCGGCGGGTCCGGTTCACTACGGTTGGGCCTTTCAGTATGCCGGTGCCCAGTTGGCACGCATCTTCGATTACGTCTCGGGCATGGGCGTTGTAACCGGCCTCGGCAAAGTCATCCTCGATCTGCTGCTGCATGGCGCGGGCGGCGGCGGCGGCCTGCTCTTTGGCCTGCTGCTGCTCGGCTTGAGGGTCTGCCTGCTCGGGCATCGGGCCCTGCTGCATCATGCCGGCCTGCATTGGGCCCTGCTGCATATCAGCCTGCATCGCCGCGCCATTGGTGGCGCTCACGGCGGGGACTGGCGTTTCTTTTACGCCAAAGTTGGTGTCGTCGTTGGGCAGCAGCATGTCGCCCATGCGCGCAATCGCGGCTCGCGTCTTGTTGCGGGTGAGGTTCACGAACACTTGCGAGGAATTCTTGCGCGTCATCCGGCTCAGTTCGTCGGCGGTGTATTCGCCGTGATACTGGCGCAAGTCCTGAAGCCAGCGAGTCTCGATCTGCTGCCGGGCGGATACCTGCTCTTGGGCCAGGCGGTTCAGCTTGGCGCCCAGGGCGTTAAGATCTTCCTCGCGGCGAATTTTCTCTGCCTTCTCGTCATCCGGCGCCATTGCGTCGGCCTCGTCGGGCATCGTCTGCGCGTCGTTCATATCAGTATCCTGCCGTGGGGTCGCCGGGTAAGTGGCTTGTGCTGACTTGCGGGGCTGGCCGGGTAGTCGCCAGTCCTAGCCGCATGACGGCGTAGCGAAGAGCGTCCATCAAATGATCGTTCTCTTTCACAATTCGCCCCTTCTCGTCGCGCCGGTACAGGCGGATCTCGCCCAGGGTGTGCTGTAGCGTGCTGAAGATTTTGAGTCGCCCGGTAGACAGTCGATCCAGCACCTCCATCAAGCCAGCCTCAACCGCCTTGTTCGCTTTGCTTAACCGCAAACCTTCATCCTCGTACAGCTTCCAGAGCGTCTTGCCGTCGATCTGTGAGCGGCCTCGGGCGGCGGTATCAATCACGCCGGGAATCCAGTCGCCGCGCATTCGGATCGCTTTGGCGTGAATCGG
>Ga0136604_1001561_pt1 | contig 10166 bp, 4 predicted proteins | sample AntRauFillE10628_FD_104928 | JGI IMG/M metagenome (GOLD analysis project Ga0136604, IMG submission 104928) | Saline lake microbial communities from Rauer Islands, Antarctica - Metagenome Filla E10 #628 | ecosystem: Environmental > Aquatic > Non-marine Saline and Alkaline > Saline | place... | reverse complement strand
TTGCTACTACTAGTAGTCAATAAACAGCCTCAACGCCTGTTCAATGATGGCAAACATGTTGATTCTAACAATTAGAATTATGAGCCTCTAAGACGCTGCTAAACATAAGCAATGACTAACTGGGAATTGCAGCGTTCATAGGGCACCAATGACTAAGAATCAGCTAAATAGCATTCACGCTCTCTAAGCAGAGCGCGAAAGACTGAAAATTTATGCGGCTACTCGGCGCACTGGCACATTCTCTACTATATCCTCTTTCTGACCGAGTCTGCGATCGATGACACTACTGTTGACATACTGTAGTGTTGACATTTATTTAGGGCCACTCTAATTGTGAAAAAGGCTTGTAAGTCTCGGTCAACGCTTTTCAGCTTTTAACGTTATCTACCTACTCGAGTGTGCCATATATGGTATGGGGTGTTGACATCGGAAATAGCAATGAATTGCAATAGCAACAAATTCTCCCTTAAATAAATATGTCACACCTTCCGTTTCCACAGGACAACGAGCAGAGCCAGCTTTTATCTTTTATTCATAGAATATAAAATTTAACGTCTATATATAACGTAATAACCTAAGTAATAATTTGAAATCGCATGGCGACTCTCTGTTATTCTGTTTGCCGGCATAAAGGGCGGAATACACCATACACCTGCCTTTACAAGAATGCTGGGTGGATAGACAACAATGGCTGACAAAGGAAGGAGAGAGAGTGCGAGAGTGCTGATCAGAGGCTATTCAAACCTCTGAAATTCCAAACTTCATGTGTGCCTTTGCTGCAAAACCTCAATTCAAATGGGGGCGGGATTTGAATCGTCCAAGCAAGGTGTTGGCAAGCTTGTTTGCATTGACAATGGCTAATAATACCCTGGTGCTGAAGCAAGTCCTCAATCAAAGACGATGTCAGGCTTTGTTTTCCAACCACCAAGGCCAGCTTCTTGGAGAAGCAGGGATGAAAGGCGTGCTAATGAGACAAGCTTTAGGCCACGTGCCACAACTGTTGATTGGGTCCTTCCTGCTGGCCATCAGCAAAGAGACGATGACGAATCTGCTGAAGAAATCTCACCACTCGGCCAGGCACAGAAACTCTCCAAGAGGAAGATGACAAACTTGGAAAAGCAACTGGAATTGAAGCGGGTGTACAACAAAATCTGCAGGCTTAGAAAAATGGATCCTAACGCAAAGTCAGCAGCCACTCTTCATGCCGTGCTGCCCCTCGTTGATTACAAGCGGCTGAATCCGGTTTGGAAAGAATTGAAATTGGAAGAATGCTTGGAGAGGAATATGGATGTGGACGATCCTACATTGGCAACGATTATTTCTGCCAAGTATCCCATTGAAGCCAATGATGTTAGCAATGCAGCAGAACAGAAAGCGGCGCGGGCTAAGAACAACAAACACAGGCGAACACCAGAAGAATGGAAGTCATTCATCATGGACATGTATACTCACCTGTTAGATGCCAAGAGATGTAAGCAGGACCATTCCATCAAGACGTATTTGACCAGTGTATTGCAATTGCCCCAGAATCAACACCGTAGAGTCTACGATGTTTGGAGAGAGTTAGAGCTCAACGGGGCACTACATGATGAGATTTGTTATACGTCTCCTAGTATTGCTGCCAAGATCGATGCAAAATACAACAATGCAAGTGCCGCCAATAACACCCAAAGGAATCTTTCGGCTACCTCGCACTCGTACTTTGATAGAGGGGAGGAAAATCTATTGATTGCACTGACCTCTGGGCTTGCTAAGCTAGGATATCCGTTAGAGAAAGGCAACCTCCAAGACTTGTGCAGTGCTTTCTTGACAGCTGAGTCGGGAGGTGAAGGAGATGCTCTTATGATAGGAGACACAATTAGCATGCGAACTATTGAACGTATCTATTCTCAGAGTCTTGAGAATGGTGGCTCTATCAAAGCCAAGAGGAATGTCAATCCAATCGACCCAAAACGTGCAGCCCAGGCTGATCCACAAGTTCTGAATTACTTTTACCACCAGTTGGAAGAAAGTGTTAGCATGCTTCACGAACTTGACCCTGATGTTTGGCCCTACAACAAATACGCGAATTACCCGCCAACACACATTTACAATACTGATGAGCAAGGACCTAATCCAACGAAGCTTCGCAATCCAGTGTTGATCCCCGACGATATGGTAAAAAGTATGCCAAGGCTTTTCCAGAATACCCGCGAAGGAGATGGAAAGATGACATTCCATTATAGTGTTGCAAATATAGTCAGAGCAGATGGCGCTCAATGCATTCCTCATGATCATGTTGAAGGCGCACCACCGCCTTACGTCATTATATCAGATAATAGTGCAAGTGATGACCTTGACACCATGGACAAGTCGTCAAGGGATAAAGCGCTGGCAAATCAAAGCAAAGCAGATACATTGATTCCGATCAACCCGACACTGTTGGAAGATTGGTACGACGACTTCAATCCCGGGGAAGACAAGCCCACCGCCATCAACAAGTTCGGCTTTCAAATTCGGATGACTCCCAGTGGTAGTATGCTTAAGCGGATATTCTTCGACTTCCTTCACCATTTTGTTGAGCATCTTCCTCATGATCAAGGCCCAAATGGACAAGGTGTCTTTCTATTTCTTGATTGGCACAGCTCCAGAGAATGCCCGCAGAGTTTGTTGACAGCTTTGTTGAAGTACAATGTCATGATTTTTGTATTGCCATCAAAGACTAGCATCTGGTCCCAGCCTTGCGACTGTGGTAAAAATGAGAAGACTGCGATTGACATTGCCAAAGCCGCTCATGACCAAGGAATGCTGGCTGGTAAACCATTGGACTATAGAGCAGCCAACAAAATATTCCGAGCAGGATTGGAGGCTAACTGCGTGGAGCAGAATGCGGAGCTAGCGAGGACAGGCTCTAATGCCGTGGTTAGCAGCTTTGCAAAGACAGGTCTATATCCCATGGAATACAGCAATAGCGGCTGGGGTAACGCTTATGCAACCTTTGGAACTCTCAACCAAATGCTAAAAGATCAGAAGCAGCAGAACGGCGGCAGAGTCCCAACTATTTATTGGTTGGTAAAACGGAGACCTAAAGGGCAACGGATTGCTTTGAGTGAGAATGAGACTGCTTTACTCAGGAGTTTTATTCCGAAGGAAGACTTCTTGGACACGGAGGACGAAGATATGCAGATTCCAGACCTTCTCTTAGCTTCGGCTATAGCCGAATATCTGCTTGGTATTTACTTACAAGATTCTGAACGCAACCTAAATCAACCACCGCAACCAACTCAACCAATCGAAGCGGCCGCACTGAAGCTAGTCGAATACGTTGGTATATCTATGGATGATCGTGTTGACACAATCTGTACTTTGACAACAGAGGAAATAGCAACACACAAGCTTCGCACAAAACTGTCCCTGCTTGCAATGGGTGACATTATCAAGCTGAGAAAAAGAAAGAGTAATGGTCGCATCTCAAAGACAATCGTGTCAATACAGAAGCACGAAGAGAACAAATACTCAAAACTGGATGCCGACCGCCGACTCAGCAGAAGTTTTGAGTGGTTAAGGACAAAGGAAATACTCGACCACTACTTTGAAGATGGTGAGACACTCAGAAGATCCGCACACAGGCCCAATCTCACTGAAAAGGATAAAAAGAAGGCTAGAACCAAGCGAAATGTTGCTAGGAAAGAGTTGAACAAAACTATGTATAACGAAGCAATGAAAGTCGCAGACGACGGAAGAAAGAAGCGCAACATTGACGCAATGCGCCGGAAGATATCCAATGAATTATCTGCAGACTTTGCTTCAAAGCTAGAAGACTTGCTAGAACGCGAGGGATCCTCACTGGATCAGTTTCATGATATGATGGATGCAACTTTAGTAGAGCCTTACTTCGAAACTGTGGAGGTCACTCATGGCGCGGTCACAAAAGCGTTCGATATAACTCGCATTGGTAGTGATAAGAGTGCAGTGAGCCATCATGCAAGCTTATCTCTCATGGAGCTTCTCACAAAGTTGAAGGGCTTTGAAGAAGGACAAAGTACTGGCAAGCAACGTAAACGGCGGCGTGGGCCTGGTTTGTCAACACAGCTGGGTCGGAGTGGTTGGCTGGAAGGAATTTTGCTACGTAGACTCCAAAAGGAAGAAGAGACTGCCCAGTTGGAGAAAGAGAAAAAGAGCTTAGACGATGAGATTGGCAAACTACGAGGACTGGTAGAATGCATTGAGGAACTGAAGAAGGAACAGCCGGACTCGTATTGGCGCTGGGGCAGTGTAAAAGGCAAAAAGAGAATGAATCTAGCAAAGTTGTTTGGTGTGTACAAGAGTGGAATGAAAGCCGCAGATGTTGAGGAAGTGCTTAAAGACCTTCAACTATCTAAGGGCCAAGTAGACGACAAACTCCAAGAGCTGAAAGAGCGAACTACGACAAAAGCATCTGAAGCCCCTAGCATCATTGCAGAAATTAGAGAGCGCGAAGATTATCTCAACCAAACCGCTGTTTATGCGACTGAATCAGCTGTAGAGAGTTAGCGATGGTGCTAGCTAGTGAAGAGAGGAGCAAGTATTAGTTTAGTGACAAGAATACGTTTATACTAACAATTATTTATTACGCCCAGTCCCTCGTATGTAAGCTGCTAGCCGCTACTCAGTCATTGGCTTTCCCTGCATTGGCTGACTAGTCGCACACTTGCGCGTTAGATCATCGTCTGGCAAGTCTCTGAATTCTCAGTCGTGGCTCATGTTTTCGGAAATTTCAAAAAACCAGTCCACGCCTTATTTACACCAGTATACAGGTGGTTTTTTGAAAACGTCCTAACAGATTGGGAGATTTTCGGTTTCTCCCAATGCCAGCGGACAGCCACGCACAGCAACGGCGATTTCTTTTCCAGTCAAATTTCATCATCGGTTTGTTGGATCTCAAACAACGTGGAAGAACAACAAGTTGCTTTGCTCTTTCCATAAACCACCAAAGGAAACTACTACATTTGAAAGCAACAAGTAGAAAGCAAGAAGCAACAAGAAGACAAATACTATGGCACGTAAACAGCTGCCAACCAAGGCGGCTAAGAATGGCAAGAGCGCCAAGCGCAAGCACCACACGCTACCGACGGCACCGCCACTAGCTTTTGAACCCAGTTACATGGAGAAAACGCATTTTGTTGATGTCCAGAGTGCACTTGGTCCGCAGAAGAAGAGATTGGCTGTCATTTGGGAACTCAAGAAATCGGCAGAGCTATATTTGTTTCTCAAAGGTGGAGAGGATGACATTGAAGACCGGCTGTACAACCTTGTCCTGCCTGAGAGACTCATGGCTAAGCTTCGGGCAGCTGATGGGGAGTCCTACACGCTACCAGGGCTCTCGTCAATCCTAGGAGGTGACGACACCAATGTGGAGGTCCGATATAACTATATGATAAGCAATTGGGACCGGCTCTCTGAAGGCCATACGGCCCTACAACTTGAAAAAAAAAATTCCTTTCATACAGTTCCTTCATTCAGAATGTCACACGCTTCAGGAAAATCTGTGTGCACTATTGCCTTTTTCTATTTCATTGTCGCAAACCTATCGATGAAATCTGCCAAAAGTTTGACAGTTGCAAAAAGATTGTCGACATTGATCGGAAAATGCAGAGGGACACGCTACACTGGAAATTTGCCAGCAAGACACTCAAGTTTACATTCCAGGAGCCCCCACCACCGGATAGCGATGACGACAGTACCAAGTCCTCCAATAGCAAGAGTAAGAAAACCACTAGCACGACAGAAAAGACCAAGAGTGGCAATTCGAACAAGAAAAATGGTGGTGGCAGTTCGAAGAAAGGTGGTGGCAATCCAAAGAAAGATGCTGCCAATCCAAAGAAGGATGATCCACCAAAGAAGAAAGATGACACCCAGATGCCACCACCTCCGCCTCTCCGCAGGACCATTCTTCCACCGAGAGCAAGCGCAAGCAAAGGCAAAGACACCGAGAAAGATAAGGCAGCGGACAAGAACACGCAAGCTGGTCAAAAGAGACCTGCCGAGGGATCAAGCTATATCGGCAGACTCAAACTTCGGAAGATAGCTCAGTATACCCATGAGGATTGGATATATGTTGTCAAGGATCGCATGCCTCAGGGTCGACTCACAATTGATCTCACCGGTGATACTACGAGTGAAGAAGCGCCATCACAGAAGCCACAACGAGTGTCAGAAAAGCTTGATGTTAGTGATGATTGGATCGCGCAGCAATTGAACATTATCAAGACGCTGACTCTGCTAAAGGTGCACTTGACATTTTCTGAAGATCTGGACATGATACCAAAGCCATGCGAATGGATGGAATGGTTTAACGAGATGGATCGGACCGACAATGTTGCTGAAGGCAATTCCAATGAAAACCTTCGCTGTTGGCGGGCTATCATGACTCTCATACTCTCAAGAGTGGTGCTGGATGAAGATTTCTTGAAGACGCTTGTCTTTGCTATGTATGGCCGCGGCTTGTTTACACCAGAGAAAATAGGGGAATGCACTATGGAGACGATGAGTACGGTCCTTGATGAGCTCAAAGTGCCAGACTTCTCTAAAATGAGCAAAGAGATGAAGCAAGCAACTGAACAAGTCCTGCAGAATCCAAATGATAGGCACACAATTTACCAGCAGCAAACTCTGAAATACTCGGAAGGCCAGTCTTCTGGTCATATTCATGTCGTAAAGATAGCTATGGCGCTTGGATGGGTTCATCAACCAGCCACAGTAGGACCGGAGACTCAATTTGCACTCTACCAAAAGGCTGTTCAGGAGCAATTGCGTGACTGGTTACCGGAAAAATACCTTATTGAATACGAATTGGACACTTTGCTCCCAAAGATTGGGCAGTTCATGACTCAAGTCGCCTCGTTTGCAAAGCTGAAGAAATTCATATCAGATCAGTTAGGAGGTACTAGCAAGGAGAAAAAGGCAACGACGGGTATTATAATGAAAATTGGAGCCTTCTACGAAAGCGTTAGTGCAAACGTTCCGGGAGGAGAAGTCAACCCTGGGACTACACAAGATACGACAGGGCATTCCACAAAGAAGCCAAACAGTGACAAAGAAGTGGGGACCGACGAAGAATTCAACAAAGAATTAGATTGCTGGTACGCTGTTGCTTCAAGAAAGTGGGACCCCAATGATGGCAATTGCCCAAGCAAAGACGACACAGTAGCCCTCATGTGGGCTCTGCTACCCTATGCTGATGATAATGAAGACGCTGAAAGCCAAGTTGAAGAACTCTTCTTTCACTACGCCGGGAAGTCAATTCAAGGTGCAATGGATATTTACAAAACGAAGACCGGGTCTTCATACCGTCTACCGGAAAAACCTCCTCCACCTGGTGGCAAGGATGCCACCGCTACCAAGGAAAGAACGGCTATTAAAGTTACACAGTTCCAGAAGAAGAAAAGCAACAAGAAAGTTGGCACAACCACGGAATTGGAAGACGAACTGACACATTGGTATGATGTAGAGAGCCCTGGGTGGAATGAATCGGATGGCACGCTCCCAAACAAGTTGCAGGTACATGTTGCTTTGGGAAATGTGCTGGCATATGCCCCAGACAATGACGATTGCAAAACCCAGATTGAAGAGCTCTTTGGTTACTTGGAGGACGATAAGACCTCACTCAAGCAACTCATGGAATGGTCCAAGGATGTGACAAAGTATGAGCGAGATGGCCGAATTCTTTCCTACCAAACAATAGAAGTCGATTCAGTTGTTTATGGGAGGGACGAATCCCATGGCTATCTTAAGACTACTGTCAGAAGTTCCCGTCTTGTTGGGAAGGAAGCAGACCTAAACACCAACCAGAAAGAACGCTCAATTTGTTTTATACCCTTTGAGAAGCTTATGGAACGGGAGCAGTACCCTGAAGGTTGCTACAATAATGTTGTTGGAATGAATGACTACATCAAGTCACTAAAATATGAGTGTAGACAAAGGCTACCACTGAATGCTGGAGACAAAGCTATTGTTTATCATGTCCTTGATGACAAGTATGCTGGGCGGCAGCCGCCACATATCTCTTTCCGTGCATCAGACATGGGAGAGCCTTCCATGGTAATCTAAATATTATAACACACCATTACTAGTAACTACTAAGCAAAAACATTTATATATCCGGAATGGATTTAACCACGAAAGGGCTGTCCGAAGAAAGTAACTTCTCCTCTGATGTACGCAAGGCGATAACTCTCCGCAAAGTCAATGGATTCCTTGAGAAGCACTCCTGAGACATCGTTGCTGTCAGAAGCAGGAACAACAATCTGAATCTTTTCGATACCATCATCATTGGCTCCAAAGTCCAGACGAATTCCATGGGCTTTCGCGTTTGTGCTCTCCAAGAAATCATAGGAGACAACCGTTGGCTCTGCAACATCGACTGGCAAATAAAGAGCTCCACGGACGACACGTTCCAGGCGCTCGCCCTCACTTCCAATTGGCTGGCCTTGATATTTGATACGAAAGAGTGGAGTGGAGGCAAATCGTTCCAACGTAACAGCACCTTTGACTTGGATCTGCCCACCAGCAAAGGAACTCCACCAGCGGATCGACGCGGCAGCAGTAGCATCAACAGCAGTCCGGTTGCTGTCATAAACTCTCACAACATTCCACATGATTGGTTCCATTTTCGTTGCAGCCAATGCTAGGATCGCTTCCAAAATTAAGTGAGTGGAGACACGAGTTTAAGCTACCTTCGTCGTTTACTCGGCACAGCTCGGAGTAAACAAATTGAACTGGTCTAAATTTTGAATGGCTTCAAATTCAAATCAGCAGTTTAAATATGCAGAAATTTCTCCCGCCATGAAACTCCGTCGCTCCGCGCTAGACCTTCCAGATGAAGTCCGGTGCCTGCAATCTCATAAATTAACAGCCAGGTTATTTCAGAAGCAACACGATGCCATCCTTTAACAACGGCCAACTCAAAGTTGCAATGGCCTCTTCTCAAAGCAAACGCAATGATCAGCCATTGTCCAGGGCAAGTATTGATAACATGATAGGTGCCTTAAAGCATGCCATGATCAAAAAACATGACACTACTGTACTCTTCTCTTTCCTCGGGTATTTTATTTCTGAGGCAAATGCCAAAAAGATCAAGCAGATGGTTGAGGACCATGGGGAGGGACACACCAGGATGTGCGCTTGGACGGACGACCTCATTGTAATTCAGACTGCCTGGAATGTTGTTACAGTGAAGCTTATCGGAGGAACTGACAAGCTCTCTCCGAACTCTGGTGTCAAGAAGCCAGCTCCAGCTCCGGTCCCAGCCCCAGCTCCCAAGAAAGCCAAGGCTGCTGCTCTGGCTGCTCTGGGCCATGCTGATGATCGTTCTGAGGAGGACGAGGAGGGTGGCTTTGGATTGACTCAGGAGACCAGTGACATCGATATTGCCACTCGCATGGCTCTTGCCTTGTCTAAGAAGTAGATTAACAGCATAAGAAAGAAGACTATCTGGATGTTATAATATTGCTTCTTCCTTACTAATAGTAGATCTTTGTTGTTTGATATCTGTAATACAGTGAGTGGGCAACAACCCGGAAAAGAAGGGTTTTGGCAGCATTTGCTGCTCTCGTGTTATAACCGCGATATTACTCAGCAAATGAAACCAGTGATTTGGTATGGGCAACCCCCTTGCAATTCAAAATCCACGTAGAATTGTACAGAGCTTTTGTACCAGGAGCTCCAGTTTGAGGAAATATTCAGCTTTCAATCAAGACCTGCACAAGCGGTATGGAGCAAGTGTGCGTTTCATAGAATCAAATTGTGAGGCCCTCGTATAATGGAACGCAAGCCGTTTTGTATCATAGCATATACTCATGTTGGATATCTATATAAACGGCTATAGGCAGAAGTTCAGGTAATCTACTTAACGATACGACAGGCGTTTTGTTAGAGGAATGACACATTTATTTAAGGGAGAATTTGTTGCTATTGCAGTTCATTGCTATTTCCGATGTCAACACCCCATACTCGAGTAAGTACTCGAGTACTCGATAGAGTAGTCGGTACATACAGTACAATAATACCATCAGTAGTCTGAAGCGTTAATTGTTAATTTATGTTACACGTGACATGATTTATGTCTTTCGAAAAGGTATAGTATCGTAAAAACACAGAAAAAATACTTAGTACAAGAGTATACTATGCCTAAGAGTGAGGTTATAGCT
>Ga0136604_1001560_pt1 | contig 10170 bp, 8 predicted proteins | sample AntRauFillE10628_FD_104928 | JGI IMG/M metagenome (GOLD analysis project Ga0136604, IMG submission 104928) | Saline lake microbial communities from Rauer Islands, Antarctica - Metagenome Filla E10 #628 | ecosystem: Environmental > Aquatic > Non-marine Saline and Alkaline > Saline | place... | reverse complement strand
TTTTTGAAGATGAAGCCACACTGGAAGGTAGCCTGAAACTTTCCCCCTCGGGCATGACAGGTGAAGGAGAGATGAAGTTTACCGGAGCCTCTCTTGGTTCGAATATGTTTGACTACACCACCAGAAAAATACTTGCCGACACTAGTGACTTCAGTCTTTCTCAATCCGATATGCAAAACCTCGCCTTCCAAACCTCGAATGTGAATTCGGAGATTGACTTTGACGAGCGGGTGGGTGACTTTGAATCAAACGGAGATGAAACAACTGTGGAGTTCCCTGCCAATCAGTACATCTGTTACATGGATCGATTTAAGTGGTTCATGGACGACAACGAAATGGAGCTTGCTTCAGATCGTCAGATCAAAGACGACTTCGTGATTGACACCGATGAGAGCAAAGCCGCCTCCAACTTCTTCTCTGTAAACGAGCTTCAGGATTCACTTAATTTCCTGGCGCCCAAAGCTATTTACGACATTAAAAACACTGTAATTAGAGCCAACAAGGTGAAATTCATTACTGTAGCAGACTCTAAGATTACACCGGATAGCGGAAAAGTGGTGATTCGCGAGCGAGCGAAGATGGATCCTCTTCAAAATGCAACTATTGTTTCGAACTACGTGACGCAGTATCACCGCATTTTTAATGCAACAGTTGAGATTCGCGGAAGAAAAGAATACAAGGGTGAAGGTGATTACGCCTACACCGACATGAACAAGCGCGATCAAGTCATTCACTTCAATGAGATCAGCGTGGACTCTACACTTCAGACAGTTGCTGAAGGTCAAATTGCTCAGGAAGATGGTTTCATGTTGAGTCCTTTCTTCGAGTATTTTGGACAAATAAATCTCGAAGCCAACCGACAGAACCTCGGGTTTGAAGGAGGCGTCAGAATTTTACACACCTGCGATGCCATTGAGCGCAACTGGCTGATGTTTGAATCTGTGATCGATCCAAATGAAATTTACGTTCCTGTCGATACTGCCATGCGAGATAACATGTCTCAAAGACTTGGTACGGGAGTGATGTTTTCTCCAAATGTGCCTATCGAACTTTATGGCACTTTCCTCAGCAGGAAGAAGGATCGTAAAGATGAGGGCTTGATCTCGGCTTATGGCTTTTTGCACTACGACCAAAAGAGCAAACAGTACAAGGTTGGGTCAAAAGAGAAAATCAAACAGCCCAAGTTGCCTGGTAATCTGATAGCACTCAAAACGGACAACTGCAAAATCACAGGTGACGGAAAGATAGAGTTCTACGAGGAGCTTGGTGCGCTGGATATCGATCCTGTTGGTGTGATTTCTCACGATATTGCAACCAAGGAAACGACAGTGCGCGGTGCGGTTGGAATCGACTTTTTCTTTGATGATAAAATCTTGAAGGGCCTGGCAGAGAAGGTGAGAGGCTGGAGTGGATTGCAGGCTGTAGATATTGCTAAAACGCAATACGAAAAGAGTATCCAGGAAAAGCTGGGTCTAGAAGAGTCGGATGAGCTGATTTCTGAGTTGAGCTTAAAAGGGGAGATCAAAAGATTGCCCGATGCGCTTAACAAAGCTTTTTATCTGGCAGACGTGACTTTCAAGTGGAGCGAAGAGGATGAGTCCTACATTTCTGATGGCCCCATTGGTATTGCTTCGATGGGTGAAACCCAGATTTTCCGCTACGTGAAAGGTAAAGTGGAGATTGTTAAGTCACGTAGTTACGATGTGTTCAGAATGTATTTTGAGCTCGATGCTGCCAACTGGTATTACATCGAATACAAGAATGAAATTCTAACCGTAACTTCTTCGGATGAGGAGCTGCTCACTACTATCAATGAACTGGATTCTGACGACCGAAAATTCAAAGATGATGATGGTAACAAGTTCTCGTTTATGACTTCAATGAACCAACGACTTCGTCAGCGATTCATTGAGCGCTTTGATGAGTTCAGATAGAAACCTGAAAAGGAGATTCTTGATTAGCGATAAACCGGAGATAGATCTACGCGACTGCTGTCACGCGGTCGTTCAGGAGGCTCGTGATCTTTCTGGCCATATCGTTGAAATAGCGCTTGGTGCGGTAGCTACTTACCCACTGAACACCACGGATGGCGTTGGTTAGGAAGATCTCATCAGCAGCGAGCAAGTGTTGCGGAGAAAGACTACACTCGTAAACTTTGACACCAGCATCCAGGGCCACATTGATCACTTCCATTCTCATGGTTCCGGCAATACAGCCATCACTGAGACCAGGAGTGTACAGCACTCCATTACTCACTATAAAAAGATTTGAAGTAGTCGCTTCGATGATACCGTTTTTGGTGTTCTGAATCAGCGCGTCATCAATGTTCTTTTCTCTGGCGAAGAGTGCGGCCTGAATGTAAATTTCGCAATTGACTGATTTGAAAACGCTAAGGGGTGTAATCTGCTTTTGGATATCGGGAAAGATATCTACTTTTTTACCGTGGCCATTGAGTTCGAAAAGGTTGTTGTCTAGCGGAAATGCTTCGATTACGTATTCCGCCTCGTTATCTTTTGGTAAGTAAAATCCTCCGGAAGATCTTGAGAAGGTTACTCGTACACGGCCACCTTCAGTAATTTCGTTTTTGTCGAGAAGCTGCTGAATTTCCGCTTGCCACGATTCGAGGCTAAACCCATCCGGGGCTTTCATTTTATAGGCTTTCAAACTGTCTTTTACACGCTCAAAATGTCCGTTGAGAAAACGCGGTTTTCCGTTAATCACGCGGATGGTTTCAAAAAAACCATCACCGTAACGAAAAGCCCGGTTTTGATAGCTAATGGTTGGTTGGCTGCTATCCAGATATTGTCCTTTGTAAAAAACGTAATTCATTTCTTCCTCATCAAAGTTGGCTAACCACTTCAAGAAGTGGTGCATTTGTTTCGATTCTAATTCCTTTCACGCCAGCTCCTGCACCGGCCTCAAGGTCGCGATCCTTGTCACCTATAATAAATGACTTTTCGGGATCGATATTGTAACGAGCAAGCGCTCTTTCTACCATCAGGCTTCCTGGCTTCCTGCTGAGCGATCGACCGTGGTTGTCATGATGCGGTGAAAAATAGATGGCCGTAATTTCAACATCGTGATTCTTGCACTCCTTCACAAAATAGTCGTGAATCTCTCTCACATTTTCTTCGGGGTAAATGCCCTTTGCTATTCCACCCTGGTTGGTGATCAGAACCAGCTTGTAGCCTTTTTCCTGCATCTTTTGCATTGCCTCCATCACTGTTGGCAAGATGTGAAACTCATCGAGACTCGTAGTGTAATCGCCCGGATCGTGATTGATCACTCCATCGCGGTCCAAAAATATCGCTTTATCCATGTCCTCTAAATTCGCCTTAAAGGTAGTAAATTGGGCAACTGCAGAAAAAATGCTGACTGAAATTACATGACCAGACAAGTTGAAAATCTAGCTCCGGCAGAAATATTGTTCATCCTTCATCCAAATCACTGCACAGGGTTGGAATTGCTGAGGTTGACTGTCCTTGATAAGTAAGGTTTTTACGGGAACAGTCGAAGCCATTTCATCAGTGCTGTTCTCTTAAATCGTGGGTTTAGCTGATCATTTATACCCTACCGTGGCATCCAGTGGCATTTTCGAGTAAGCAAAAACCCCACTTCCTTTTCCGACAATTTTGCCGTCTACTGTAAGCACGCTTTTGGCTACCAACTCACGCCCTTCTCGGGAGACAAAGCGTCCAGTGGCCACTACCTCGCCACCGGTGATAGGTCGCAAAAACTGAATCTCGTAGCTTTTGGTGAGTAGGAAAACATCCCGATTGGTGGTGGCTGCAGCAAAGTATGCTGAGTCATCTAACAGTTTAAAGTAAATAGCACCGTGAAGGCCGCCTCCGGCATGGAAAAGCTTTTTGTCTATTGGGTAACTGATCTGGCAGTACTCGTTCTCAATTTTCATCTCCGAACCCACGAATACATCCTGGTTGATTGGCGCAACCGTGTACATGCTTTTGAGTTTCTCAAAGTGATCCTCGTCCGTCATTCTCTTTCAATTTGCTTTTACAAATCTATGGTTATCGAATCGAATAACTTGCTGCTCATTGGATGCAGTATCATTATGAAACTCCAACTGAAAAGGTGCTGGTTTTGAAGGGATATCTGTCGGAAGCCAGTTTCTGTCGTTTGGCACTAGAATGATCAGTCCACGGGCATTTCCCATAGCCGTAAATGAATCGCTGAAGTTCTCGTATTCACTGAGGCCTGTCAGACTTTTTAGGTTTTCACGAAGGTCGGGCACATTCTCACAGGGCGCACCGATTTCGGATATTTCGGTGATCAACTTCGGATGGAAGTCTTCGGTTGTCGCGTTGTCTAAAGTGTGGCGAGCGATGAACTCGACCACATTGCCATCTGCATCGGCAAAATACATGGAGTGGGCATTCCAGTTGTCGAAAGGAATAATCGGATCATTCTCATATTCGAACATTTTCACACGTTTCTGAAGCCACTTCAATGCATCACGGTGTTGGTTCTCCGGGATGTTAAATGCGAAATGATACGGAATGAAATCTCCATGTGTCAGCTCAAAAGTCAATTTGCTGTTTCCACAACTCACTTCAAGTTGAGTTTCAGAAATAAGCGAACATTGCATTCCTAATATCTCACTGTAGAACTCGTGCTGTCTCTTTAAGGACCTCGATTTCAATGTTAAATTTGAAATAATCATAGACAAATGTTGATAAGCTTGTTCAAATCCTATGGCGTTTCAAGCCATATTACTCTTCATTTTTCCGTTTCTTAGTTGGCGCTTTATAAATGATGAACAATTAGCGAAATTCGCCAGCACACAAAGGCTTTTTAATGGAGTCACTAAAATCATCTCAGCTATCCGAAAGTCACCTTGGTCAGTCAACCTTGCTGCCTTTTGCTGTGCTAGAATTTAGCAAAGATCTACGTTGTATTCATTACAATCGTGAAGGTAGGGATAATTTTATAGGACTCGAATCTGACTTTCTAATTGGGCGCAAGATTGAAGAGCTTCCGCTTGAAACGGCTACAAAAAGTCGTTTTCTCAATCTCTTCGAGACGGTTGCCAACAACAAGTCTACAGTAGTTTTCAAAACTCTAAATGTGGATGGTGGCGAAGTGCGAGTTCACATTACACCATTGCTCAGTGATAAGAATAAAGTCACTGGTTACCTTACGTTTTCTGAATTATTGACAAAGGTTGTCGAACAACCGGTGCTCACCAACGACATCGGTGAGATGAAGCGTATTAATCAAGAACTAAAAGAAAAGTCGCGACTCTTTGAATCTGTTTTGAAGAACATCAGCGATGGAGTGATTGTCTCAGACTGTGATGGAAAGTTCACCATCGTCAATCCGGCTGCAGTAAAGATGTTTGGCTTCAGACCTGAATCGTCAGATCAACTCACTGCCGATGAGTCGATGCAACTGGAAGCTTACGATCGCAGCAAGGTACTTGGCAAAAGTGAGTTACCAATTCAAAGGGCACTTCGCGGTGAAGTCATTGATCAGCAAGAGTTCATTTTGATCACGAAAGCTTTGCCTCATGGCATTGCCTTGAATTTCACAACGCGCCTGTTGAAAGATACCAACGACAATTTGGAAGGAGCGGTGTTGGTGATGCGAGATATGAGCAAGGCTCGTAAAGCTCAGGAGAAGCTCGAAGATGTGAATAAAAACCTCGATAGCTTTGTTCAGGCTACAGCCCACGACCTCAAGTCACCTGTGACCAATATGAAAAACCTTTTCAACCTGATCGAACGAACTGACGACAAGTTGAAAAAGGAAAAGATTTCGTTCAAAATCCGCGAGTCGGTGGACAAGCTCGATGATCTACTCGGGGCTCTTATGGAAATTGTAGACGCTCAGAAAAATGAGAATGTCGGCATAGACAGGCTGTCATTTTATGAGATTTTTGAGTTTATAGTGGATTCACTTCAGGAGCAAATAGATGAGGCTAAGCCGCAATTTGAGCTGAATTTTGATATAGCCCATATCGTATACAACAGGGCATATCTGCGAAGTGTATTTCACAATCTGCTCACCAACTCCATGAAGTATCGTGATACAGATCGGCCATTAAAAATTTCCATTTCTACGCGTAAGAAAAATGGTTTTGTTGAGCTTTCGTTTTCCGACAATGGGATTGGCATGAACCTCAAGAGAGACGGGGACGATTTGTTTAAGCCATTTAGAAGACTGACTTCTCAGGCCCAGGGTAAAGGTATCGGCTTGAACCTGATCAAAGGTTTCGTTGAAAAGAATGGGGGAGAAGTGAAGGTGGAAAGTCAGACAGGTAAGGGCACAACGTTCAAGTTGTACCTCAATTCATATCAAAAAGGACACAAGCAAATCACATTATTCTAAGACCGTCTTTCACGGTTTTGTTCGGACCTAATAGTACAACTCCATTATCACCAAGTGCTCCAATTACCAAACACTCCGACATGAAGTTGGCAATTTGCTTGGGTGGGAAGTTTACTACAGCCACCACTTGGATTCCAACTAATTTTCCTGGTTTGTAGTGATCGGTTATCTGGGCGCTGGTTTTCCTCGTGCCAATCTCATCCCCAAAGTCGATCCACAATTTATACGCTGGTTTGCGCGCTTCTTCAAAAATTTCGGCCTGTGTAACAGTTCCTATTCGCATGTCGATTTTCTCGAAATCATTCCAGTTGATCTGTTCCATTTTTTAAAGCTTATCGAGGTTGTGGCGAATTATTTTGACTGCTTCGTCCTGCTCTTCTTCAGTAATAGTAAGGGGAGGAGAAAGCCTAAAGCTAGAAGGTTGTGATAAAAACCAGAAACCAATGAGTCCATCATTCAGGCAATTTTCAGCCAGTTTGAGCACAGTTTCTGAGGAGTCCATGTCCAAAGCAAGGAGGAGCCCTCGATGTCGGATCTCTGAGAAAGCCGGATGATCAAGAGCATTGGCTAGTTGCTTGCCTCTTGTCCTCGCATTTTCCCACAATCTTTTATTGGTAATCACTTGTAGACTGGCGTGAGCCGCAGCGCAGCAAACGGGGTTTCCGCCAAAAGTGGTGATGTGCCCTAGCATGGGATCGCTGGTGAGTGTCTCCATGAGTTCGGTTGACGAAACCATGGCACCGATAGGCAGTCCGCCACCCATGGCTTTTGCAATCGTCATGATGTCCGGTACAATATCAAACTGCTCAAAGGCAAACAAGGACCCTGTGCGGCCAAAGCCTGTTTGAATTTCATCGAGAATCAGCAGCGCACCAACTTCTTCGCAGCGATTCTTTACAGCCTTCATATAAGTGGTGTCGGGAATACGAACCCCGGCATCGCCCTGAATAGTTTCCATCACCACACAGGCTGTTTGACTATCGATTTTTGAAAGATGGTCTGGATTGTTGAACTCGATGAAGTGCACATCGGGGAGGAGCGGTCGAAAGGTTGACTTTTTAGATTCGTTTCCAGAAATACTAAGCGAGCCGTGGGTGCTGCCGTGGTAAGATTTCAAGCATGAAACAATTTTTGTTCGACCTGTTGCTCGTTTAGCGAGCTTCAGTGCAGCCTCGTTTGCCTCTGTTCCGGAATTGACATAGTAGACACAATCGAGCGAATCGGGCAGGTGGTCGGTGAGTAGTTCTGCAAGTTTGTCTGCGCTCTCGCTGGCGTATTCTCCATACACCATAGTGTGCATGTGTTTGTCGAGCTGATTTTTAATAGCTTCAACCACATGTGGATGTCGATGACCGATATTACTCACAGCCACTCCCGATATCATATCCATGTATTTCTTTCCCGCTTTATCGAACAGGTAGATTCCTTCAGCTCTCTCAATATCCAGAGCAAAAGGGAAAGGTGTGGTTTGGGCCTGGTGGCGATCGAAGAAAAACCGGGAAGCTTTCATAAGCACAAAAATAAATGAATCAAACAGCTCAGCAGCATAGTTCTTCTAGCAGAGTCAACTAATTTCGATTTTTGCTGTTTCTAAATTCAAACAAAATCGAAATCGTTTATGTCTTCACTTTCCAGATCAGCCCAACGATGGCTTCTCGTTTTACCTCTTTTATTTCTCATTGGATTCGCGGTCTACTGTTCCTGGAAAGTCTATGATACCTCTACAACAAGAACCGAAATCAAGGACGACTTCAGCGAAGTGAATGGTATCCAGAACGGAATTCTTTCGGTCGAAAGCTGGAAAGAAGAGATAAAATCGATTATCGCTGGACAGATCGAGAATTTTGAGCTCACCGAGGAACAAGACAGTATTCTGCAGAAGCAGATTAGTGAGGTATTGATTACAGTCATTAACAAAGGTGATAGTTTAGTCCAAACAAATGATGACACTTTTAAGAAAAAACTTCGAAAGTTAGGCTACAACATGATGGTCGACACTGAGAACTTGAAGTCAAAAGTGCCAGAGTTCAGCAGTTCAATTGTAAGTGAACTCACCAAAGAGAAAAGCAAGGACAGACTTAAGAAAATAGCTACTCAAAAGCTGGAAGAATACGCTGAAGACACACAGGAAGCTGAAGTCAAGAGCGAGATTAACCAGATACTCGACAAGTATGAGATGGAGGATGAGTCGAGCTTTAATGAGTTTGCAAAAAAAGAAGTAGACAAGCTTGAGGTTGTTGCTTATCGCTACACATTCATTACAATAGGAGTTATTTTTCTATTCCTGATTCCATGGATTCTGGTCTACCGCAAAAAGCAGAAAAATCTTCGAAAACCGCTATTTATCCTTTCGGTGATATTGGCTCTTGTAGTACTGGTAGCCGGGCTCATGTGCTCAATGATCGAGATTGACGCTCGAATTTCTAAGTTGGAATTTATTCTGCTTGGAGAGAAAGTGACTTTCAACGATCAAATACTTTTTTATCGAAGCAAGAGTATTTTGCAAGTGGTGGAGGTGCTTCTTCAAACCCGAAAATTTGACTCTATCCTTGTAGGTGGTTTGATCCTTGCCTTCAGTGTTTTGCTACCCATGTCAAAGTTGATTTGCACTGAGATTTATTTATTGGGAAATAACAAAGTCAGAAAAAACAAGCTAGTTTATTGGCTCGCCCTTAAATCTGGAAAATGGTCTATGGCCGATGTTATGGTCGTAGCCATATTTATGGCTTACGTGGGTTTCAATGGCATCCTGGACAACCAACTCGAGATTTTCAACACGTCCTACGAGTCGGTCAATTCAATTGCTACGAATCTCACTTCTCTTCAACCGGGCTTTATCCTGTTTTTGTCTTTCGTCCTCTTTAGTCTTTTGCTTTCTCACTTACTGAAGTGGATCACTCCAAAGCTTGAAGATCCATTCGAAAAATAATAGGGAAGACTAGCGAACGACCGAGATGGTTCCCGATTGTGACTGTACATCGATATCGGCATCACTGGCTTCACCCCATTGGTAAGTTACGCGGTAGTTGTAAACACCGGGCTTCACAAAATAGCGACTATCAGTACCACCTTCCCAAACCTGATCGGGATCTGTTGTCTCAAAAATTATATCACCCCATTGATCATAAATCCGCAAGTGGTACTCGCTGACCGGACAAGAGGCTACAGTTTTGAAAACTTCATTCAATTGATCACCATCGGGAGTGATGGCAGTGGGAATATAAAGATTGCAGGGACAGTCATCATCCAAAGCCAGGTAAGACCGGTTGATCTCAAAGTCGTAGGTCAGTTCGCAGCCCGCCTGATCGGCCATGTGTAGCGAATAGGCCCCAACAGAAAGTCCTTCGTAAACTCCATTTTCCTGCGGTTCTCCCTCGTTAAGTGAGTAGCTGACAGGCGGCTCCGCTCCGAGGATGCTTACAGCAATGGCACCGTTATCGAACCATGGACAATTCACCGGTTGCAATTTTTCAATTCTAAGATCGAGGTCGCTTTCATTTTCAACTGTTGTCTGAACAGTGCCAGAGCAACCTGCAGAATTTCGCACCGATACAGTGTAATCGCCCGAAGGCAAGTTGTCAAAAATCGGAATGTCTTGCCATTCGGTAACACCTTCAAGTTTGTACTGAAACGCTCCTGCTTCATTTACCATAACTTCGATATAACCTGTGGTGTCACTGCAATATTCACCTTCAACACTAACCAGCGAAACATCTGCAGTCTCTTGTGTGATTTCAATAGTTGTGGCAAAGTCGCATTCTTCATCATCGATCACATACACATCGTAACTGCCTGCGCTGAGGTTTTCGAAATCTCCGTTGT
>Ga0136604_1001559_pt1 | contig 10171 bp, 8 predicted proteins | sample AntRauFillE10628_FD_104928 | JGI IMG/M metagenome (GOLD analysis project Ga0136604, IMG submission 104928) | Saline lake microbial communities from Rauer Islands, Antarctica - Metagenome Filla E10 #628 | ecosystem: Environmental > Aquatic > Non-marine Saline and Alkaline > Saline | place... | reverse complement strand
TTCTTCCATCAGAACCCACCCCTACACCCCTCCAGAGGGGATTTTAAGGATATTTTAGCGTATCTTATTCTGTAATCTATCCGACCCAAAGGGTCGGGGTATTAAACCACTTATCAAATAAATTAATAAAACGGTCAGTTTATCCTGCGCATCATGCTTGTGTCACAACTTGAATTCATGTTGTAAGTATTTCACCCCGCGGATATTATTTGATTTCATATTTACTTACTTTGTTCTTTATTCTGCTCATTTACTTTATTATACTTATTAGGAGAATTTGACGTTATAAACATTCTCAATTTATCAACCCTTATGCCTTATGGAAAAAAAATTAATTCTTGTCCCGGTAGTTTTTGCTATTATTTTCTGCAGTTTTAGTATATCTCAAGCGCAGTTGAAAGACGGGCAGACCAAAGCTACCGATTATTCGGGACCTATTGTCAAACAAAACGATCCCAGTGACGGCGCCAATCTTGGTAATTTTTTCAACGTTAAAATGGGTCATTCCTATTCTGTTAACTTTGGCACCTTTGGCGGGCAGGTTCAGAATTTCAATGCTTATACAAACACCATGCAGTTTTTCTTTAGCGAAAAACTTACGGGCCGGGTTGATCTTTCGCTCATTCATTCTCCCTTCAGTAGTAACAATCTAAATGGATTTAATACAGACCAAGAAGTGCAATTTATTCTGCAAAATGCGGAATTGAATTACAAACTAAGTGAGAATTCAAGCTTGCAGTTGCGCGTAAATCAGTACCCGCAAGGTTACGGGTATTCTCCGGGCTTTGGCAGTTATAGAAACACACCCTTCCAAAACAGTCCTGCATTTGGACAATAGTAGTATATGGCCAAAAACGACAATTCCAATACTTTTGCACTGAACGCCGTTATTGGATTTTTAAGTCTGCTGCTGTGTCTGCTTATCTTTGGGCTGTTCTCACGCCTTATCTATCCGCGCATTCAGAACCAGCGCACTGAAAACGAACCGGAGCTCGTCAGCAATATCATTCAACTGGAAGTACTAAACGGTTGCGGCGTAGCCGGCCTTGCAGATACTTTTACATCAACGCTGCGTAAAAATGGATTTGATGTAGTACAATCCGGTAATTTTGACAACTTTAACATGCAGCACACCACCGTAATATCGCGAACACCAAATAAAGATAATGCCCGGCTTGTAGCCGAAGCCCTTGGCATTGACGAATCGCAAATTTTGGTTGAAGCATCAGACGATTTTTATCTCGATGCAACCGTAGTTATCGGCTCCGACTATCGCTCATTAAAACTCAATTAACCTAATATGCCACAAAATTCCCCTAAGAAAGACCAACAGTTCAGCAGTGTAAATAAATCGAAAGTTGCAGATTCAAAGAAACTCGTTAAGGTAATTACAGAAGGACTCATCGAAAAAAAAGCCGAAGATATTACTGTACTTGATGTCCATCATTTAACCACCCTTACCGACTTATTTGTAGTTTGCCATGCCACCACCGATGTTCAGATTAAAGCCATTGCCGATAGCGTTGTAGTTAAAACAAAAGAAAAGCTTGATGAAGGACCCTGGCAGCAGGAAGGTCGCGATACGCGCCGGTGGGTAATACTTGATTATGTAAATGTAGTGGTGCACATCTTTAAAAAAGAGCTGCGGGAACACTACGCGCTGGAACGGATATGGAGTGATGCAGACATCACCAAAATAGAAGATAAATAACGCATTGGGTGGTTGAAAAATAATGGAAAAATTGATTCTGTATTGTAAAACCGGGTTCACGAATTGCCATCCCCCTGTCCCCCTTCAAAGGGGGAAAATTCACGGTAGTTTTGCCGTGAATAAGGGGGATGATCTCGTATCTTATCGTGTTATGTTAAACAGAATAAAGCTTCCATCGTATCATAAAATATATTTTAGTCGCTCAACGCATAAGATAAATAATATTAAATGATATTATTTCGCCTTGTATTATTGGTGGCCCTGTTCACCGTTGGTTGTTCCTCATCCGAGCCGGAGAAAAAACAGCAGCCTCTGTACCCAAATCTTATCTCGGTGAACCCGCCAGTGAATCAGCAGGCGTCCCCCTCAAACCTATATATTGATTCGGTAAAGATGATTGATTATAAAAAAAATAAAGCGCTGCTGATTTCAGGAAACATGGCCAATGGCTGTACGTACCTTCGTGAAGCCTCGCATACCGTTGAGGGCGATTCGCTAAAACTGTCTATGACTACATGGCAACCGGCCGATAAAATGTGTTCCCAGGCACTGGTCCCTTTCTCTTTTATTTATGATGATTTTCCTCAAGAAAAACTCAACGGGAAAAAGACCATGTCGCTCAACAAAAAGTCTTTTAAAATAAAGCGTTAATGAGTGCACACGTCCTAATTACGGAACCCATCATTAAATCGGTTATTGATGATTTGCGGGCGGACTTTACTGTTGATGTAGGACAACGTGGCGAATTTAATACAGAAGAACAGCTTGTTGAAGTGATAGGTAAATATGATGCACTGTTGCCAATGCTTTCAAATCCGGTTACCAAAAAAGTAATAGAAGCCGGAGATAATCTTAAAATTATTGCCAATCACGCGGTTGGATATAACAATATCGATCTTGATGCCGCTAAGAAAGCCGGCATCAAAGTAGCCAACACCCCCGACGTATTAACAGAAGCTACCGCCGATTTTACCATGGGGTTGCTGCTTTCGGTTGCCCGAAAAATTGGTCCGGCACAAAATTATTTACGCGATGGAAATTTTGACGGATGGGAACCATTAGGCTTCTTAGGGAAGGAATTAAACGGGCAGACATTGGGCATTTTTGGAATGGGACGCATTGGTACGGCCGTAGCACGTCGGGCCCGCGCCTTTGGCTTGGAGATACGCTATCACAATCGTAATAAAGTTTCTGCGGGCTTGCATGATGAACTGGATGCAACCTATGTTTCATCCCTTCAAGAATTGGCCGAAAAGTCGGACTTTCTAAGTCTTCACTGCCCGTTAACCGAAGAAACCCATCATGCTATTAATAAAAAAATTATCAACAGCATGCCCGATAATGCCATTCTCATCAACACCTCGCGGGGTCCTGTTATTGATGAAGCGGAACTGGCAAAGGCCCTGCATGAAGGATGCATTGCCGGCGCGGGAATAGATGTTTTTGAGGAAGAACCAGCAGTGCACCCCAAACTTATGAGCGCTCCAAATTGCGTTATTACCCCTCATATTGCAAGCGCCACTCATCAAAGCCGCAAAGCCATAGGCCGGCTTGCAGCAAATGCAATACGCGGCGTGTTAGAAGAAAAGCCCGATGCGGCAATATCAAACTTGCTTCCCCTCTGATTTCAGATCATATTTAACCTGCATCATTCACACGTTGTATTTTGCAACGGTATGACCGCTTATAAACTAAAAGGATACCTTATATTTAGTTTCTATTTTAAAATCATTGGTTCCATCGCTTCAAAATTTGAATGTGTGCTTCGTTGAAGGTAAAATAGCTTGATCAGCGTCCGCCGGCTGGCGGACGCCTCACTACACCATTTTAACTTCGCCTTGCTCACAACCTCCCGAAACTTCGGGATTGGTGAATAAAACAGGTTAGGTGTTTTACAATCACCGCCTACAGCCTATGAACAAAAATTTCATATCTAAACATCCGTACCGCATATTTGCATGGACGCTGGGCAGCTTGCTTATTTTGCTGATAGTGCTTGAAGGATGGCGGTACGCCCAAAAACCAAGCATTGAAAATAAAGATGAAGCAATTGCTGAAGAACTTGAGGAAACCGCATCATTCTTTATCAACAGCCAGCAAGAACTTTTGGAAGAGTCCCGACAATTAGCCGGTACACTGCAGTCTCAGATTGAGCGGGGAAACAGCCAATCTACTCTTTTTGAAAGTCTGCAGTTATATTCAGATTTATGGGGAGCAGGCTTATACAGAGGCAATGAAGCCATAGTATGGAATGACTTCTCGCTTGATCTCTTTCAAAATATTCAACTGCCCAACAGCATAAATTCCTACGTTGAAGTCCAAAAACAAAACAATGTTATTTATTGGCTGTGCCATACCGGCTTTAACATACAAACCGAAGACGGCCAAATTCCTTACCACTTGTTTACTGCAAAACGCATTCAACAAACCAATACGCTGTCTTTCGCCGACGAGCGTGAATTCAGCATACTGGGTCCATCTTCCGCCCAAAATATTTACTCCCTAAACCTCAGCTTCTATAACCCTCTTCCCCCAGACGTCACTGACTACCGCGTACTTCAAACCATCTCGCAAGATTCGGCGGGTGTGGTATTTTCCACAGCCGGCAATTTAGCCGGTGCTGTAAAACAGTGGCATTCTAACAATAGCTTTTGGAGGGCTCTCTTTGCGCTTCTTTGCTTTATCGTTATCAGTGTGCTTTTATATTTTTGGGTTGATGTACTACCACTCTGGAAGAGCTTACTCATTCAGCTTTTTATTATTGGGATAGGCTGGTTCGTTTTTGATTATATTTCGGTTGCCGAATATTGGATCCCCACTCTTTTTAAAGGATTTGGAGGTACTCTAATTATATACTATCAAGAGCTTTGCAGCTTTTTTATTGACGGCCTTTTCTTTTTAATCACCGCTTTTACCATTCATCGAAAAATAAAAAATCATGGATATTACTTGCATCCAACCTGGTTTTTAAGCTCCATAGTTGCAGCTTTTTTGGTGGGGTTGTTAAATATGACGGGAATCATACTCGTCTTTCAACGATGTTATCAATTTGCTGAGAATACATCAATACCACTGTTGACACTTCAGATATTTCCCGGAGTCGGCACCCTTCTTTTTTACATCGCTTTAGGAATAATGTTACTGGCATTGATGATTGCGTTACTGGCTGTTAATCGTTTTTTATTACGCTCATGCCGGCATCAATCCAAACTTGCCGCTGCAATTTGCACAGCCAGTTTTATCATCAGCCTGTTTATTGCCCAGCTATTTGTAACGGATGCATTTGGCCTGAACTGGAGCTTTGTAATTAGCATCATCTATTATGGGTGCGTGTTTACACTGTCATATGTATTTTTCAAATTTCCACACATAATGCGGCAGTCCTCTCCGCTGCGAAATGCGGCCATTGCCAGCCTTATTCTTTCTACTGCCGGCAGCACCCTCATCTACTATGCTCAAATGAGCAGCAAAGACAAACAACTCACAGAAATAAGCAATTCATATACTCGTGAAAAAGATGATGAAGCAGAACAATTGGTAACCACCATTCTTAGCCGGCTGGAACAGGAACTTCAATCACTCACCAAAGAAGATCTGCAAAATCGGGTGGCGTTTATTCAGGCACGGTTCACCCAATCAATTGAATCTACCCTTAAAAACACCAACCCGCTTTACTCGTTTGATCTTCAGCTCATAAAACCAAACCAGCAACGTATAGCCGGCTACTCTACCGAACTTAATTCGCCGGATTGGGTTGATGTTTTTGACCTTCCCCGCCTTCGCGCCGTAATTGATATTGAACAGATTGGCAAAAATAATGTCCGCCCCATATATCAACAACCGGAACTGGTGGATGCGGAAAACTATGAGACATTTTCCCGGGGGTGGATTCCCATTTTTGGAGCAGATGCAAACGAACCCATTGCCTGGATTCTTTGCTCGGTATATCAGCAGCGTCCCAATTTTAACAAACCGATGCGGGCCGTAATGTCTTCCGTCAGTTATCAGGATTGGAACAAAGCCCTGGCTATTCAACAGTATAAAAACAACCGCTTACAGGAGGTAATCTACAGAGGCATTGCAGATAAATACCCGGTCTATAATATTTTGCAACCCGCCGAAATAAGGGCTCTACAACAGGATAGCACCGTCTATTATACCAGCACGGATAACCAGAATACGTATCGTAACTTCCTGGCTCTGCAGCCTCAGAATCTCGTAATCAAAACAAGCTTGTTGCTACCGGGCTACCAAAATATTTTATTCTCTTTCTTCCGCTTAAACTTTACGCTGCTCCTTGCCGGTTTTCTATTGTTGATGGTTGCTCAGTTTTTTAAGACCGGCAAGATCCTCTTTTTTGGGAAAAACAAACAGTTCCAATATCGTATACTTGACAGCTTTCTGCTGGCTGCCATCATATTTTTAATTATGCTGGTATTTGCAACGAACTTTGCCATCAAACGACAAAACAGAGACCTGGTACAGCAACAGCTACTTGAGCAACTTGAATCCATCACCACCGCCGTTGAAAAAAATCAGGCGGTACGGCGTAATCTTGCGCAAGGCGCCGACTTTTCCCTGGATTCGCTTACAACTTCGCTCAATGTTGATGCATCTTTTTATTCAAACGGAGTCATCAAAAAGTCAACCACACCACAAATTTATCAACAGCATTTGCTTGCCGGCACTATTCCATTTCCCGTGTACAGAGATCTGTTTCAGAGCCAAAAACGCAATGCAGTAACTACGGTAATGCTTGATAACCAGGATTTACTTATCGGCTACCGCTCCGTACTTTCGGATGACGGCAGCCCTGTTGCCGCTATCGCCATCCCCACTTTTGTACAATCGCCCAAATACGATCGCCAGCTACTTGAAACAACCAGCTATCTCATCATTCTTTACCTTGTGGTATTTGGGATATTTATACTCGGCACTACTTTCATTTCAAGGCAACTTACCCGACCGCTGCACTACATCCGGCTGGGGCTGCAAAAAATTTCCAAGGGTGATTTAAATACCACCATACCCGTAACCAGCACCGATGAAATAGGCAGCCTTGCCATTGCCTACAATCGGATGGTTGCCCGCCTTAAAGAATTGCAGGACGAGCTGGCTACCGCTGAACGCGAAGCCGCCTGGCAAGAGATGGCCCAACAGGTAGCCCACGAAATAAAAAATCCGCTCACCCCCATGAAACTGAATATACAGCACCTGGAGCGCCAACTGGTTTCGGGTGATTATACTATCGATGAACTTAAAGAGAAGATAAGAACCATCACCCAAAACCTGATTGTTCAGATTCAATCATTAACGAATATCGCCTCCGATTTTTCCAAATTTTCAAAACCTATAGAAGAAGAGTTTACCGCCGTGCACATAGACCGGTTAATTTATTCGGTCGCTGATTTATACAAACACGATGAGCAAATTACCATTACCACAAACTGTTCGGCATCTCCTTCTACCATTTATGGTGCAGAAGATGAATTGCGAAGGGTAATTATCAATCTGGTTAAGAATGCGCGGGAAGCCATGCATGATGGAGGCGCCATCAACCTTAAAACCTACAGGCGCGGAGAAAGCATATTTATTGAAGTGGAAGATACCGGCATGGGCATTCCCGAGAAAGACAAATCTAAAATATTTGTGCCCAATTTTTCTACTAAATCAAGCGGTACCGGGCTGGGACTGGCCATTTGCAAAAAAGTAATTGAAGCCCATGAAGGCAGTATCTCTTTCGCATCCATTAAGGGTGAAGGCACCACCTTTGTAGTTAAGTTGCCGCTTTATTTACAAAAGCTACGTGAAACAACTATACACTCAAAGCATTCGGACGGTTAAAATTTCCTTCCTTTTGCCCGCCATTTTTTGTACCATGCACGATTATTTTGCCCAATAAAATTTGTGGCAAAAATCAAAAATGTGCCGCCAATAACAGACCCCTACCATGCTCTCCTTTCTAAAATCGGAACAGGATAACCTGCAAAAAGAAGCCGGGCTGATGCTTAAAATCGGCGCTCCGATCATTGCCGCGCAGTTACTGCAGATGTCCATGAATTTTGTGGATACCGTGATGGCGGGCAACCTCTCCGCCCAGGCGCTGGCAGCAGTTGCCGTAGGCGGCGCCATTTTTATGCCGTTGCTTATGCTGGTGGCCGGTATTCTGATGGCCCTTACTCCCATCATCGCGCAGCTTTCCGCTGCCCGCAAGTTTGAAGAAATCGGTATTAATGCTCGCCAAGGCCTGTGGTTAAGCCAGATGCTGGCCATTCCCCTGTTTTTTTTATTGCGCAATTTAGAATTTGTAATGGTTTGGATTGAAGTAACGCCAACAATCATTCCCGTCTCGGCAGGCTATCTGGATGCACTTTCCTGGGGCGTGTTTCCTTTATCAGCGTATATGGCGCTACGGTTTTTTAATGAAGGATTATCGGTGACGCGCCCCGGCATGTATTTTGCCGCTATTGGGGTTGCCGTAAACGTGGTGGCCAACTACATTTTAATGTATGGCAAATTAGGCTTTCCGGAGCTGGGTGCTATAGGCTGCGGGTACGCTACCGCTTTGGTAGCCATGGTAATGTTTGTGTGTATGCTTGCCTTTAATATGAACTATAAACCGTTTCGGCGATTTCAGGTATTTTCCGGTTTCCGAAAGCCCGACTGGCCGCACCTCAAAGAACTCCTTCGCATTGGGGTGCCTATCGGACTCAGTTCTACCATGGAAGTAACCATGTTTGCGGTAGTAAGTTTGTTAATGGGATCCTTAAGTGCCATTGCCGTGGCCGGTCACCAAATAGCCATTAACTTTTCGGCTATGACCTTTATGGTACCCTTTGGCCTATCAACGGCTATAACCACCCGGGTGGGCAATGCCGCAGGCAAAAAAAATATTCCAGAAGCCCGCAGCCGTGGCGTAGTGGGCATTGTGCTATCGGTAGGTTTTATGAGTGTAACCGCCCTGCTTATGGTTACGGTGCCTGATCTTATAACCAGTATTTATACACAAAATGAGGCCGTGCAAAGCGTTGCCATTAGCTTGTTATACATGGCGGCCATCTTTCAAATTTCGGACGGACTTCAGGTAAGCGGATACGGCGCCCTGCGCGGACTTAAAGACACGAAAATTCCCATGTTTGTAAACCTTATTGCCTACTGGATAATCGGCCTTCCGCTGGGGTATTACCTGGGCATTATACGCAACGTGGGTCCGCAGGGGCTATGGATGGGACTTATTGCGGGGCTGTCGGTTGCAGCTATCTTACACAACCTGCGTTTTTGGTGGATGACGAAGGAATAAATAAGCAGCTTCAGTATTTTTGTGACTCCAAATGTCGTGGAGGTCAAACATAGAGCAAATACTTTGTATAATTTTATAATTTATCGTAAACGGTGGGATTGAAAAACCAATTTTTAGTATCGCTATTTGGGCTATAAGACTATACGATGTTAGAGATTATGATACTACTAAAAACAACTTTGCATGGGCGGTAAAAATTTATAGATTATCAAAGACGTTGGCTCATACGCCTCTTATAGAATATTCATGTCAGAAAATCATTTATGAATGCTAAAAACCTATTTTTTGAATTGTATAGCGCTTCCTCTGAAGACGAAGTTGGAAAAGTCATTTCCAAAAATTCTTCAATATTTAATAAATCTGAAAACTGGCGACCCTTGGGTGGGAACGAAAACAATTTCGGGGTTATTGAGAACCAGCAATCCTCTCCTATTGCTGCCTTGATTGAAAAAGTTACTAATTCAATCGATGCTCTATTGATGAAAGAATGTTATGAAAATAATATTGATCCTAAGTCTCAAGAAGCACCACAAACAATGGAAGAGGCCAAGCAACAGTTTTTTGATCGGTCAAGGGATTGGGATTTACCGGGCTCCCGAAAAGCTCAGGCAGAGAATATTCAAATCGTTGCGGATGGACCAAGGCTTACTCCATCTTTGGTAATTTATGACAATGGCGAAGGACAACACCCCAAGGATTTTGAAAATACGTTTTTGTCTCTATTGAAAGGTAATAAAAATGAAATCCATTTTGTCCAAGGTAAATATAATATGGGGGGAAGTGGCGCTATTGTTTTCTGTGGCAAGAAGGGGTTTCAGCTCATTGTTTCTAAACGTTTTGACGATACCGGAGAATTTGGTTTTACGCTTGCAAAGAAATACTCTTGAGTTGTAAGGTAAGAGAAAGCGCAGATCTCTCTTTAATAAAACAAGGAATTAGTTCTAAAATGCTAAATGAAATTAATTTTCCTAGTGATTTAAGTTATGCCTCTGATGAAGACAGAAAACCATTAGAGTTTTATTTGTCTTGCCTGAGAAATAGCAGCCAATTTGACCTCAGATTGGGATATTTTAGCTCAAATGCTATAAGAGTTTTATCACTTGGATTTGCACAATTCATTTACAATAATGGGAAAGTAAGAATTATTACTAACCATTATC
>Ga0136604_1001557_pt1 | contig 10180 bp, 7 predicted proteins | sample AntRauFillE10628_FD_104928 | JGI IMG/M metagenome (GOLD analysis project Ga0136604, IMG submission 104928) | Saline lake microbial communities from Rauer Islands, Antarctica - Metagenome Filla E10 #628 | ecosystem: Environmental > Aquatic > Non-marine Saline and Alkaline > Saline | place... | reverse complement strand
CGGGTGGTGCAGGTCGCGACCGGCCAGGACGTCGGGCGCGTGCTCAACCCCCGCGCCGCGGTCGGGCAGGTCGAGGGCGGCATCGCCCAGGGCGTCGGGCTGGCGATCATGGAGGAGGTCGTCGTCCAGGACGGACTGGTGCGCAACCCGTCGTTCACCGACTACCTGATCCCCACGGCGCTGGACATGCCGCCGGTGGCGATGACGCTGATCGAGCAGCCCGAGCCCGGCGCGCCGTTCGGCGCCAAGGGCATCGGCGAGCCACCGACGATCTCGTCGACCCCGGCGGTCGTCTCGGCGCTGCGCGCGGCCACCGGCGCCGCGCTGACCCGGATACCGGTGCGCGCCCAGGACATCGCGCTCGGGCCCCGCGCCGGCGTGCCCGACCCGGCCGTGCCCGACGCGACCGTGTCCGACGCGGCGGCCGCGACGTGACCGCGCCCGGCACGCGGCTGGTGCTGCGCGGGGCGCGCTGGCCCGGCGACGTGGCGCTGCGCGACGGCCGCATCGAAGCCGTCGGGATCGTGCCGGCGCAGGACGGCGACGAGGTGCTGCGCGTCGACGGCGACGTGGTCACCGCCGGGTTCGTCAACACCCATCACCACCTCTACCAGTGGATGACCCGCGGGCGTGCCACGGCCTGCACGCTGTTCGAGTGGCTGGTCGAGCTGTACCCGGTGTGGGCCCGCCTCGACGTCGAGGACGTGCTGGCCGCCGCCCGCGTCGGGCTGGCCGAGCTGGCGCTGTCGGGCTGCACCACCGCCGCCGACCACCACTACCTGGTGCCCCGCGGCGACGACCAGGTCTTCGACGCCATCGCGACGGCCGCCGGCGAGGTCGGGACCCGGCTGCACCTGGCCCGCGGCTCGATGGACCTCGGCACCTCCGACGGCGGCCTGCCGCCCGACCACGTGGTCGAGTCGCTCGACGACATCCTGGCGTCCACCGAGCGGGTGGTCGACCGCTGGCACGACGGCGAGCGCATCGTGGTCACCGTCGCGCCGTGCAGCCCGTTCAGCGTCACGCAGCGGCTGATGGTCGAGTCCGCCGAGCTGGCCAGGCGCCACGGGCTGCGCCTGCACACCCACCTGGCCGAGACGCGCGAGGAGGAGGCCGACTGCCTGGCGCGCTTCGGCGCGCGCCCGCTGGCGGTGCTCGACGACTGGGGCTGGGTCGCCGACGACGTCTGGTACGCCCACGGCGTGCACTTCGACGACGCCGAGATCGCCCGGCTCGCGCAGTCCGGCGCCGGCGTGGCGCACTGCCCGTCGTCCAACGCACGCCTCGCGGCGGGGTTCTGCCGCACGCGCGACCTGCGGGCCGCCGGCGTGCCGGTCGGGCTCGGGGTCGACGGGGTCGCCTCCAACGAGCAGGGCACGCTGGTCACCGAGCTGCGCCAGGCGCTGTTCTCGGCCCGCCAGGGCACCCGGGACCCGGCGGCGCTGACCAGCCATGACGCGCTGGACATGGCCACCGCCGGGGGCGCCGCGTGCCTCGGCCGCGACGACGTCGGACGCCTCGAGCCGGGCGCGCGCGCCGACGTGGTGGTGTGGCCGGGCGACGACATCGGCGACATACCCGATGCGATCGACGGTCTGGTCATGGGCCCCGACCGCCGGGCCCGCCACGTGCTGGTCGGCGGCGAGCCGGTCGTGACCGACGGCGAGCTGCTCGGCCTCGACCTGTCCGCGGCGCGGCGCGACCTGGCCACGCGCTCCCGGCGGCTGTGGGACTGACCCTTGGGACTGACCCGGGACTGACCCTTGGGGCAGCGCCCGTGCGACGGCTGCGTGCGCCGGCGGCGTGTGGTTGGGTTGTCGTTCGTCGTCGTCGCGCCCGCCGCGGCACGGCACCAGCCACCCCGGAGGGACCATGGACGCCGCACGCGTGGACCGGCACGGCCTGGCGGTCGACGCCGGACTGGCCCGACTGGTCGAGGACGAGGTCCTGCCCGGGACCGGGGTCACGGCCGACCAGCTGTGGCAGGGCCTGGCCGATCTGGTGGCCGAGTGCACCCCGACCAACCGGCGCCTGCTGACCCGACGCGACCAGCTGCAGGCGGCGCTGGACGACTGGTACCGCGACAACGACCCGACCGACGTCGCCGGGCACCGCGCCCTGCTGGAGGACCTCGACTACCTCGTCGAGCAGCCGACGGACGTGCAGGTCACCACCGCCGACGTCGACCGCGAGATCGCCACCGTCGCGGGGCCGCAGCTGGTCGTCCCGGTCGACAACGCCCGCTACGCGCTGAACGCGGCCAACGCCCGCTGGGGCTCGCTGTACGACGCGCTGTACGGCACCGACGCGCTGGGTGACCTGCCGCCCCCCGGCCCGTACGACCCCGAGCGCGGCGCACGGGTCGTGGCGTGGGCGCGCGACCTGCTCGACCGCAGCGTGCCGCTGGCCGCGGGCTCGTGGCACGACGCCACCGGCTTCACGGTGGTCGACGGCCGGCTCGAGGTGGCGCTGGGCGACGACGCGAACAGCGGGACGTCCGACCCGGAGGCGTTCGTGGGCCACCGTGGGCCGGGCGACGCGCCGACGGCGCTGCTGCTGGTCCACCACGGCCTGCACCTGGAGGTCGTGCTCGACCCGGAGCACCCGGTCGGGGCGAACGACCCCGCGGGCGTCAGCGACGTCGTGCTCGAGTCGGCGGTCACCACGATCGCCGACGTCGAGGACTCGGTCGCCGCGGTCGACGCGGCCGACAAGGTCGGGGTCTACCGCAACTGGCTCGGGCTGATGCGCGGGGACCTGACCACCGAGGTGCACAAGGACGGGGGCAGCTTCACCCGGCGGCTGGCCGAGGACCGCCGGTTCACCGCGCCTGACGGCGGCGAGCTGGTGCTGCCCGGCCGCTCGCTGCTGCTGGTGCGCCACGTCGGCATCCACATGACCACCGACGCGGTGCTCGACGCCGACGGCGCCGAGGTGTTCGAGGGGCTGCTGGACGCGGTCGTGCTCACCGCCGCGGCGCTGCACGACGTCGGGGCGCAGGGGCGCCGGGCCAACAGCCGCGCCGGGCGCGTGCACGTGGTCAAGCCCAAGCTGCACGGCCCCGAGGAGGTCGCGTTCGCCGTCGACGTGCTCGCCCGCGTCGAGCGCATGCTCGGGCTCGCGCCGCGCACCGTGACGATCGGGATCATGGACGAGGAGCGCCGCACGACGCTGAACCTGGCCGCGTGCATCGCCGAGGCCGCCGACCGGGTGGTGTTCGTCAACACCGGCTTCCTCGACCGCACCGGCGACGAGATCCACTCGGTGATGGCGGCCGGGCCGGTCGTGCCCAAGGGCGCGATGAAGCAGCAGGGCTGGATCGACGCCTACGAGCGCTGGAACGTCGACGTGGCGCTGGCGACCGGGATGCGCGGCCGCGCCCAGGTCGGCAAGGGCATGTGGGCCGCACCGCAGCGCATGGCCGCGATGCTCGCCGAGAAGTCGGGCCACCCGCGGGCCGGGGCGACCACCGCGTGGGTGCCGTCGCCGACCGCGGCGACGCTGCACGCCACGCACTACCACGACGTCGACGTCGCGGCGGTCCACGACGAGCTGGCCGGGCGCACCCCGGCACGGCTCGAGGAGCTGCTGGTCGCGCCGGTGGTCGACGACCCCGACTGGACGCCGCAGCAGCGCAACGACGAGCTGCGCAACAACCTGCAGGGGATCCTCGGCTACGTGGTGCGCTGGGTCGAGTCGGGCGTGGGCTGCTCGACGGTGCCCGACATCGACGACGTCGGGCTGATGGAGGACCGCGCGACGCTGCGCATCTCCTCGCAGCACGTCGCCAACTGGCTGCTGCACGGGGTGGTCGACCAGGACCAGGTCGAGCAGGTCCTGCGCGAGATGGCCGCGGTGGTCGACGAGCAGAACGCCGACGACCCGGGCTACCGGCCGATGGCGCCCGACCCGGACGCCTCGGTGGCGTTCCGGGCGGCCCGCGACCTGGTCCTGCAGGGACGTGAGCGCCCCAACGGCTACACCGAGTCGGTGCTGACCGCGCGACGCCGCGAGGCCAAGGCCGCCGGCTGACGCGCCCCGGCCTCCGGGCCCGTCGGGCTGCCGGTCGGTCAGGCCGCGACGAGCACCGGAGCCGCGACGTTGCGCCGGCGCCACACGGTCGCACGGGCGAACGTCGCGCTGAACGTGACCATGGTCAGCAGCGCCCACACCAGCACGGTGGTGTTGCCGGCGGCGACCGCGTGCACGGCCCAACCGATGCCGAACAGCACACGCATGACCCCGGCGGACGGGCTGAACCCGGTCCAGTCGGTGCAGCGCAGCCCCGCACGCAGGTACGCGCCGTACTGCAGCACCGCCAGCACGAGCAGTGCGGCCGACAGCCCCGCGGTGCCGGCGACCAGCCAGGCCGCGCCGGTGCCCGCCCCGACCACGACGACCAGGCCCGCCACGGTGCGCCACGGGATGCCTGCACGCACCAGCATCCACGTCGACGGCCCGAAGCCGGCCATCGTCAGCAGCGACGACAGCGCCATGGCCCCGTCGCCGACGCTGAGCGACAGCGCCAGCCAGCCGAGGCCACCGAGCAGCGTCAGCGCCTCGCCCGCCAGCGGCACGCCGCCGTGCTCGCGACGGAACAGCTTGACCAGCTGGGGGACGTTGAGGCTGGCCTGCAGGACCAGCAGGGCGACCGGCAGCAGGGCGAGGAGCCACTGCGACGAGGGCGTCGTCATGGGGAATCTGTCGCCGCGCGGGTGACGGGAGGCCGGGCACGCGGGAGGTGGCCACGGCAGGCGCCGGGGCGAGGTGGCCCACCGCGGACGGCGGGGCGATGCGGCCCACCGCGAGCGGTGGGGGGACGACCGCCGCGGGCGGCGGGTGCTGCGGGACCCGTCGCGGACGGCGGGGTCGTGCGTCGCTGTCGGGGCGGCACGGTCGAGACCATGTCCGGCGGCGGAGTCGCCTCCCCGTTACAGCACCAACGAGTGTGCCCTGCGCAGGGCCTTCGTGTGCGAGGACGGACGGGTCCACCCGTCGTGCGGTGGACCCGTCGGCCGAGGCCGGGCGTCGGCCCTGCCGGGGTGTGGCAGGCTGGCGCTGCCCGCCACGCCCGACCGGAGCACCCGTGACCGACCTGCACGAGACCCACGCCCGCTTCCGCGCCGCCGTGGAGGCGCACGACCACGACGCGATGGAGGCGTGCCTCGCGCCCGACGTGGTGTTCCGCTCCCCCGCGGTGCACACCCCCTACGAGGGGCGCGAGGCCACGATGCAGGTGTTGCGTGCCGTGACCACGGTGTTCGAGGACTTCACCTACGTCGACGAGCTCGCCGGGCAGGACGGCACCAGCGTGCTGGTGTTCACGACCCGGGTCGGTGATCGGCAGCTGCAGGGCATCGACCTGCTGCGCTTCGGCGACGACGGCCTGGTCAGCGAACTGACCGTGATGGTCCGGCCCCTGAAGGGCGTGGTCGCCCTGGTCGAGGCGATGGGCGCCGCCCTGGCCGAGCAGGCCTGACCGCGAGCACCGGGACGAAGGTCCTCCTCACCTCAGGTCCCCCGATCCTGTGCCGTGGGCGGCGACGGCCCCACCGTGGTGGGACCTCGACAGCGCAGGAGCGCCCGTGGAGACCTCCACGCAGTCCCGTCCCGAACTGCCCACGACCGGACCGAGCGGCCCCGCACCCCGCCGCCGCCGCGGCGGGCCGTTCGCGGTGCAGGCGCCGGCGTTCGTCGTCGCCGGCGCGGCGCTGCTGGCCAGCCAGGTCTGGCTGGTCGCCGGTGACGCCCTGCCGGGCGGACGCTGGCTGGTCGTGCACATGCTCACCCTCGGCGTGCTCTCGCCGGTGGTGCTGGTGTTCTCGCAGCACTTCGCGGCGACGCTGACCCGCAGCGCCGGCGAGGAGCCGCGCTGGCACGCACCGGCGTTCGCGCTGGCCGCCGTCGGGATGCTCGTCGCCCTACCGAGCGGCACCACCTGGCTGCTCGGCAGCGCCGCGACCGCGGCGACCGGCGTGGTGATGGCCGCCTGGTGGCGCATCCGGCGCATGCGCAGGCAGGCCGTCGGCGCGCGCTTCGGCTGGGTCGTGCGCGGCTACGAGCGCGCCCACGGCGCGTTCGTCCACGGTGCGGTCCTCGGCGCGCTGCTCGGTGCGTTCGTGCTGCCCGGGGCGTGGCACGCCTCGGCCCGGCTGGCCCACCTGCACGTGATGCTGCTCGGCTGGACCGGCCTGACGCTGCTGGGCACGTTGGTGTTCTTCGGCCCGACGATGCTGCGCACCCGCATCGTCGACGGGGCCGACGGCTTCGCGGCCCGCTGGCTGCCGCACGCCGCCACCGGCCTGAGCGTCGGGGTGGTCGCGCTGCTGCTGACCGCCCTGCCAGGCAACGCCGGCAGCGCCGCACGGCTGGTCGCCGCGCTCGGCCTGGCGCTGTTCGCCACCGTCGCGACCCGGGTGCTGTGGGACGTGGTCGAGGCGGCGCTGGCCGCCCGGCCGTACGCGGTGCGTGGCCCGATGCTGGCCGGCTGCGGCTGGCTGGTGCTGGTCCTGTGGGCCGACGTCGCCGTGGTCGCGACGGCTGCGTGGCAGCTGCTGCCGACCCTCGGCCTGCTGGCGCTGGCCGGCGTGTTCGTGCCGATGGTGCTGGCCACCCTGACCCACCTGGCTCCGCTGCTGCGCGCGGCGACGATGCCGGGCCGCGACGCGGTCCGCACGTCACTGGAGCGGCACGCCGCACTGCGCGCCGGCGCCTACAACACCGGCGTGCTGGTGATGGTCGCTGCCGCGGTGCTCGGGCTCGGCGGTGCCGACGGCACCGTGCTGCAGCGCATCGGCTGGCTGCTGCTCGCCGGGGCGGTGCTGCACCTGCTCGTGGCCGGCATGCGGCCGCTGCCCGAGCAGCCCGTCGGGGATGCCGGGGACTGACGGCGCCGGCGGCTGCGGGTGGCCACGCTGCCCGTGATGGGCGGCCTCGCGCGGCTCGTGGACGAGAGCCCTTCGGGCAGCATCGGCCGGTGCGATCGGGCAGGATGGACCCTGGGTCCACTCGAGGTGGCGAGGGGTCGTATGGAGCTCTTCTGGCTGGTCGTGGTGATCACGGCGCTGTGGACGTCGAGCGACGTCAACGCCCGCGGTCGGGTCGCGGACAGCGGCTTCTGGTCGATGGGGCCGCTCGGCTGGGGGCTGTCGGTGCTGCTGCTGTGGATCCTCGCCTTCCCGGTCTACCTCTCCCTGCGCGGACGACGCGAGGCGGCCCCCGGACAGCGCGAGTCCCCATCGACCCGGCCCGCACCGACCCGGACCGCGAAACCGAACGGCGGCGGGTTCGCACCGGCGCCCGTCGTCCCCACGGCCGTGCCGGACGCGCCGGAGCCCACGACAGGGCCGGCGCTGCCACCGCCCGGGTGGTACCTCGACGAGTCGAGCAGCGGCGTGGACCGCTGGTGGGACGGGGCCGCGTGGTCGGCGCACCGTCGAGGGAGCCGGACGTGACGGCTCTGCACGAGGGCGACTGGCTGCCCCAGCAGCTCGGGGCCGTCCAGGCACCCGACGACCACGACCTGCGCGTGCCGCTCGCGCAGGTCTGCGAACGCGCCGACATCCCCGAACCCCACCTGTGGATCCTCGACGACCCGGTGGCCAACGCCTTCGCGACCGGCCCGGACGCGGGCCGCAGCGCGGTCACGTTCACCACCGGGATCCTCCAGCGGCTCTCCCCCGACCGACTGCGTGCGGTGCTTGCGCACGAGGTCGGCCACGTCGTGCTCGAACACGTCGGCGAGCGCACCGAGCTGGCAGCACGCCTGGCCCAGGGGGCGACCATGACGAGCATCGCCGCGCTCTGGGCCGGGGACCTCGCCGGTGGCCTGACCGATGACACCGGCGACGACGCCTTGTTCATGGGGCTCGGCGTCGCCGTCGCGATGTCCGCGCAGGCCTCCGCGACGCGGCGGCTGTTCGCCCACAGTCGCGAGCAGGAGCACGCCGCGGACGACGTCGCCGCGGTGCTCGGTGGTTCGCACGAGGCGCTGTCGTCCGCACTGGTGACACTCGAACAGGCCAACAGCGGGGTCAGCGCAGCGAACGACGAATGGTTGGGGTTCCTCGGTTTCGGGGGTGGCCACAGCAGCCACCCGACCAACGACACGCGTGCCCACCACGTCTCCCGCTGGGGCCCGACCGAGATCACGGCGCACTGGTGGTGCTGTGCCTGCCACGGTCCCAACGGGGTCGACGAGGTGTTCTGCGTCCACTGCCGCGTCCCGCGCGCCGGGCCCGAGCCCACCCCGGCGCATGGCTGCACGTGCGGTGCCGAGCACGTCCTCGGTGCGGCGTGGTGCGGTCGCTGCGGTGGGCAGGCACAGGCGCTGGACCTAGCGACGCTGTTCCGGCTGCGCACACCGACCCGGCTCGGCTTCTCCGCCCGCCGGCGTAGGCAGGAGCCGACCCCGTTGCTGCCCGAGCGGGCGGCCGAGCTGGTCCTGTCCGACCTGCCACGCGTCGCCCAGGCCTCACTGCGTCGTCACGTGACCCGGGTGCAGGCCGTCCGCGACGAGCTGGACGGCACGCTGCTGGCGGTCGGGCCGGCGAAGGTGCAGGTCGGCGGCACGATCACCGAGGTGACGCTGGCCGTGACCACCACCGGGCTCGCCGCCGTGCTGGAGGGCAGCGTCGAGACGGTGCACTTCGCCGAGCTCGAGGCGATGGCACAGCCCGGGGACCAACCGGACACGTGGTGGTGCCGGACCGACGGGACCGACCTCTGGATCACCCCGGACGACGGTGCGATCGCCACGTCACTGCGCGCCGTCCTGCACCACGTGCGCAACACCCGTGAGGGACGCCACGGCCGCGTGGTCTGGTGACACGGGTGCCGCTCCAGCCTGAATGCTTCGCTGTCGATCGACGCGCCCGGTGACGGGACTCACCGGTACTGCCGGCGGGTGGCCTCCAGGAGCTGTTCGAGCAACTCACCGTCGATGCCGGCGGAGACGACCTCGATGTCAGCCGCAGCGATGGCTGCCGCCCGCCACCCCCGCCCGCTCCGGAACGCATCGGCGACCTCGTCGGTCGCGAAGGCCAGCACCAGCCGTGCGTCCGGGTGGTGGCGGCGGACCAGGATCAGCTTCATCGCATCATCCATCGGCTTCTTGACCGCACCACCCTTGGGCTTGGTCACCCGCGCGTAGACCTCCACGGCCGTCCCCGTCGACGGGGACCACCCGTCCACCTCGACACGGACCCCGTCCAGCTCCAGCCGGGCCGGGGCGAGGTCGTCCAGCCCGAACTCGTCCGCGACGCGGGCGAGGATCACCGCCTCGGCGGACAGGTGCTCGTGCGAGCTCGACGCGTGCGTCCCCGAGTCCACGCCGGCTGCCGGCCGGACCAGGTCGGCGTGGTGCAGGGCGTGGTCGCTGCCGGCCGTCCGCCCGGCATCCAGGTCGTAGCCGCTCGCACGCACGTCGAGGCCGGGCGAGACGAAGATCCGGTCCATCCGATGGCCAACCCCGTCAGCCAGGACATACGACACCGCGAGCGGACCCTCCGGCGCCGGCACCCGGGCCTCCTCGATCCCGCCATCCGTGTCGAGCCGACGGCGGTGCGCGTCAACCAGACCGTGGGCGGGGTCCGGCCCGACGAAGCGGTGCTCCTCGAAGAACTCGTCATCCGGGTCGGCCGGCTGCAGGTCGACCGGGTCGCGCCACGTGTTCAGATCCGCGCCGAGCACGACCGTGCCGGTGCGGTCGGCGAGCCACTGCGACATTGCCCGGTACGCCGCCATCTTCCGTCGCTGCTGGTCGTCGCCACCCGCGGCGTTCTCGCAGTGCCACGACACCAACGTCACCTCGCCCAGCGTCGGCGTGGTGGCCGAGACCCACAGGCCACGCTGCGGCCGAGGAAGCCCCTCCATGCACCCGGCCTCGGTCACGACGGACCCGGCCGGCAGCAGCACCGCCTCCGACGACCACGACCGCTTCGCCTCCGGCCACACGTCGACCGACAGGACCACCTCGCCGGCCCACGACGACTCCAGCGCCGTCATCGCCGCGCTGCGCACCTCCTGCAGCAGCCAGACCGCAGCCGGCTGCGCCAGTACCACCGGAACCCGGTGGCTCTGGTCGGACCCCCGCTGCCACCAGTCCAGGTTCCACGTCACCACACGCTGCACCGAGCACCCCCATGCTGCCGCAGCGAAGCGGGCGCTGTGACATCGTGCT
>Ga0136604_1001556_pt1 | contig 10182 bp, 18 predicted proteins | sample AntRauFillE10628_FD_104928 | JGI IMG/M metagenome (GOLD analysis project Ga0136604, IMG submission 104928) | Saline lake microbial communities from Rauer Islands, Antarctica - Metagenome Filla E10 #628 | ecosystem: Environmental > Aquatic > Non-marine Saline and Alkaline > Saline | place... | reverse complement strand
CGCACAGCAATCGAAGTGAATGCACGCTTTATTGATTTCATAGAGCCAAAAAATAGTTCAGAGTCAGAGCCCAAACCAACCGAAGAAAACCTAGACAAACTGAACAAAGATATAGAAGAAAACGAAGAGGATTTGCCGTTTTAATCTAAATTAAGGAAGTAGGCAACAAAAATGGAAGAAAACGAAAGGAGGTGAACGCTTTTATGGTTCCAGATCCACAACACAAAGAAATTGAACAGTTATGTCATCCAGGAGAAAGCATTGCTTACATTATCGAAGATAAAGGCATTAGTCAAAAAGAACTGGCTATAAGAACAGGGTTTACTGAAAAGCATATATCTACCGTTATTAATGGGGAAAAATCAATATCAGACAAATTAGCCATAGCTTTAGAAAAGGTATTAGAAATCCCATATACAGTTTGGAAACAAGCACAATTCGATTATGACCTTCAAAACCCAATTGAAACACTATCTGAAAATGATCAAGAGGAAATCATGAATGCCATACGATTCAAGAAACGGTTGAAAGACAAGTTAAATAATAAATGGTGATATTAGACAAAAAAGGAGGCAAGGAGAAAATGAACGATATTGATGTAGCGTTTATATGGGCATATTTAGTAGATAAAGGAATTGCTACAAATGAAGAACTTATGCGCATTGCTCGCACCGAGAACAATATGGAAAGATTGAATAATCTTATCTATGCTCGCACTGGGTACCGTACCGCTAAACAACTTCAAGAAGAAGAAACAGAAGAGCATGAAAAAACAGAGAGGGAACAAAATGAAAATAAATAATAAAAATTCTATTGACGAAGTGGCAGAAGAACTTAACGAATATGGCTTTGTACAAAATGTTTTTGGGGAAGACAAACCTATTGATATTGAAGGAAAATATATTGACTGCATTAAAATTTTCCCAGAAAATAAGGTAGCAGTATTGATAGAATTCGACGGTGTTTTAGTAAATTTTGTAAGTGCTTATAAATTTACAGGTTATCTTGAACTACTTTATTTACGCCCTGTTAACGTAGAAGAATATGTACAAGACTTAATCGAAATAGGGTTGGTAGAACATAGAAATCAAAGATAGTGAAAGAGAAGAAATTATTACCACCCTTACAAGACTAGACGATGAGGTAGAATATATACAAGATTTAATATATATGTTAGAAATATTTGATTCTGACTTTAAGAAATATAATGAATGGTTAGATAAAATGAGAGTCACCATGGATAAGAAAAAGAGAGGGTTTGAAAACAATGATGAAAGCGGAAAGAGAATTAATTAATAAAGAGGCTTTTGAAATTATTGATAAGCTTATTGCGTACATTGAATTGCTTCCTACATACACTTCTATTAATAGTAAGGCGTATTTTGATGACGGAGAAAAAGAAATTGGTTATATGGCAATATATTTTGACAATTACAGAAAAAACGAAATCAGAAGAATAGAAGTTTATTCTGAGTATCTACAACATAACGACATGTTTGAAAATATTGAAGAAAACATAAAAGCCCACCACGGATTTGAATGGGAAATCATTTTTTATCCAAGCCATGGAAGAGGTGAGTAATTTGCTTATAATCAGCGATCCAAACAACGAAGTAGTAACGTTTGCAAACCCTAAAGGGGATCAAGAAAAATCGTTTTACATTGAATCTTCTTATAGTTCGCATATTTCAGACGTATCAAGCAGATTAATTAACGTTGGAGACGTAGAGTGCACCATATACTTTCTTGAATTAGAAGAAAAAGATAGTGAAAGAACTGGAATACAATTAAGTGATGTAGAATATTACCGTGGTATTATTATAATCGATGTAGACAATGAACAATATAGATATGTTGCAAAAAAATTACAACATACATTTGTTACAGACGAAAGTCTTGCAGAAGAATACTACACACTTGTAAATGAAGATTTTATTGAAATTGAAATTTTTGAAGGAGACGTTAATTAATGAAAATTGCCGTAGGCGGTATGATTGCTAGTGGTAAAAGCACGCTAGTAAATCAATTAGCGAAGCATTATGACTACCCATCAATGGATGAATTTAGAGAAGACGACGAAGTGTTTAACACGTTGCTTAAATGGCTGTATGAGGGAAAAGAAGATGTGGAGATGCTTTTGCAAATTTACTTCTTACATAAACATTATAAAACACAAATTAAATACGACGGTGACGTCGTGGTTGATAGACACATTATAGAGCACTGGTTGTTTGCTCAAGAAAACCTAAAAAACAAACCTCAAGTTTTGAACATGTACAATGGGCTGTTTCATCAATATATGAATAACGTAAAACATCCTGATCTATATATTATCCTAGATGTTGATTGGGCGAGTTTCATGGAAAGGATTAAAAAAAGGGGTAGAAAACAAGAGGTAGATAACCTAGATAGTAATAAAGATTATTTTAAAGGTTTGTTGAACACATACAAAACAAAGCTTGAAGCTCAATGCAGAATTTATAATATTCCTTATATGGTAGTTGATACATCTTACCTGAAGAGCGATCAAATATTTGATATTATACTAGAAAGAATTGCAAACTATTGGAGATGAGTAAATGAATGACTTAAAAAAAGTATATGCATATATAGAAGAAAAGAGACTGGACGGGAAAACTTGGCTGGAAGTAACAAACGACCTTAATAGAATGTACGGTGTGTGGTTTTCTGAAAGTAAATGGAGAAAACCCTACCAAGCATACAAACAAGGCAGAGAAGACAAACGAGACGCAACAGATACTGCATATGAACTGCAAAGAATTAGAGTTAAGAGGAAAGAATTGGCTATTGAACGTAGTGTTAACAACGAACAGATTAGAGATATTTCACTTCATAACACTTATGTAAATCAATTGTGTGAAAGCGTTTCGTCTTTACCATCACTAAATATCGGTAAAAAAATAAAAAAGCGTAAATCAAAAGAAGAATTGGATGTATCAACAACCAATGGAAAAGAGGTTACGTCGCTTGTTTTTCTTGCAGACCTACATTATACAGGAGAAAAGGATAAGTTCTTAAATATCATTAATAACGTTGGTAATATATTGATTGATTATATCGAAGAAAACGACTTGAATGAAATCCAAATTGTAGAACTTGGAGACGTTATTGAGGGTGGCTCATTGAGAGTAAGTCAACTTATGGGTATTAAACGTGGCATGGTCAGACAAATTATAGAAGCCAGTGAAATGTACGCTCAAATGCTTGCTGAGGTAATTAACGAGACAGGGTGTAAGATTGTGTTCAGGACTGTAACATCATCAAACCATACGCAGCTAAGACCGCTAGGAACTAAAAGAAACGAACTTATGGACGAGGATCTTATGCGTGTATTTCTGAATCATTTAAAAACACGTTTTGCGGACAGCGAAGACGAAATTGAAATATCAGGTAGTGATGAATTACAATTTAGTATACAAGGATACAACGTTTATTGTGCCCACGGGCATGTTGGCAATATGTCTCCAAGCAATATGTCTAAAGTAATTTATGAAAACGACTTCTATAGGAAGGTTAAAAGTGATTATTTTATATTTGGGCATTACCACCATTATCACGAAGAGAGCCTTAACACTACATCAAATAAAAACAAGAAGGGGTTTTTAATGCCTAGTTTGACGTCTCACATCTCCAGTTATGAAAAAAACCTAAGACTTGGTAGTGTGGGTGAGATTACGGTGCTTAGTTTCGAATCATCGAAAGGTCACACTAAGACGGAGCATCTAAAAGTAGAGGGGTAACGTCATGGATAAGGAAAAGGTGATTAAAGAGTATATCGGTTTGGTTAACTCTATTGTTTATCAATATCAAAATAGTATTAACTTAGAATTCGAAGACCTTAGACAAGAAGCAATTACACATCTGTGGAAACGCTTGGATAATTACGACAGTAGTAGGGCTAGAATAACTACGTTCATCACAGTAATAATTAAAAACCATTTCAGAAATATGGTTACCTCATTGCTCAACAAAAAAGATTTGCCAATTAAGATAGATGAGAATACAACAATAGGTAACTTATGGTTTGAAGATTATTCTAAAAAAGAAAAGGAGGTGTTGTTCTTCGGGTATGACATAATAAAAGGTATGAAGTACCCAGAAAAATACATTGTAGAAGAAATATTAAGTGGGAGAACTCAACAAGGGTTGTCAGATGAATTAGGAACGTCGAGACGAAGGGTATCATGGATATGGAACAACTATATTAAGAAAGTAAAAAAAGGAGAGTTTAAATAATGGCTAGATTTGTAAAAGAATTCAGTGTAGGGTATCAAAAGTTTATTTATGAAGAATCGGGTGTTACACCAGAGGAAGAAGATGTGGTATTGGAAAGAATGGATAATATCGGTTTCAGAGAAGTCGAGAATATGGCTAGACTAGCAAGTCAAAGCGAGTTCTCTAATTCCTCCAAATATAAGGGAAAATCACAGGATAGTGGTGGAAGTCAACCGAAACAAAACCCAGAACCGAATAGAACAAGCCCTAAACAATACAAAAAACCCATTGACAAAAAACCCAACGAACACGGGGTTAAGATGTCTCAAAAACAAATTCAAGCACTTGAAAAAATGGGTGTGAGTATAGGTAAAATTGAAAATTATGATCAACTTCAAAACGCATTTAAAAATCCAGATAACTTTAAGTAAGAAAGGTAGCGTGTAACGTGAAAATAATATCTCTAGGAAGTGGTAGCAAAGGAAACTGCATGTACCTAAATGTAAACGGTAGGAACTTTCTAATTGATGTGGGTATGTCTATGAAGAAAATTAATCTACATTTACTTATGTCCGTAGGCATTGACTTGGAAGATATAGACGGCATGTTCATCACACACTCCCATTCAGACCATACCAAATCAGTGAAACCACTAACAACCAGATATGGCATTAAGGCGTATATGACAAAAGATGTATACGAAGATATTGTTAATAATAGGAAAACGGTATTAGATAGTGACAAATTGGGTATAATTAAGTCTAGAGGCGTTACTGGTGGTAAGAAAGTTGATGTTGAAGTAGTTAAGTTGAACCACGATGTACCAAATTATGCTTATATCTTTACCGACAAAAGCACAAAAGAAACCTACTTACACCTTTCGGATAACGGTGGAATTAAGCGTAAAGACTATATTGAAAAGTTCAAAGGTATGACGTATTATGCTATAGAAAGTAATTACGATCATTATATGGAATTATTTCACGAGACAAGGCCGTTATTAACCAAGCGTAGAACCATTGGGTATTACGGACACACAGAGAACAGCGAGGCCATAAGTTTCATGGTAAGGGTGGTAACCCCGTCAACACGAGGGGTTATCTTCACCCACTTATCTACACAGTGTAACACACCAGAGCTAGCAAAAGAAACACATCAAAGGATGTTACAAGTATTCGGAAACATAAGAAAAGTACAACACGTTAGAATGGTGTACGCACTTCAAGATGACATAGTAGAATTGGTATAGAGGGGTAGGTGTTATTATTTCGAAAGACGAGAACATTCCATATTCAAAAGATGTAGAACAGGTTGTATTGGGTTCTGTTCTTATGGAAGAAAAATTAATTAAAGACATTATTGACGAGGTTGAAGAGCGAGACTTTTATTTAAAACAACATGGAGATATTTACAAAGCAATGTCCTACCTTTATTATAACCAAAAGAGCATTACGTATCACAATGTAATCGATAGAGTTGGGTACAAAAGCGGTAAAGATGAACTGACAAATTATATATTGAATCTTACCGATACAGTTGCAAGCACCGTTAATTTCAATAACGATATTAAAACACTTATTGATTTATCTCAAAAACGCAAGTTGTATGAACTTGGCAAGAGCTTTGTAGAAAAAGATATTAGTGGTGTAACGAGTGAAAGTCTGTTACAGAAGATAGAAGAAACGGTTGATGGTATTAAGACTGCTAGCAACATAGAAACGGTCAACCTAAAGGAGTATGCCTCACAATGGTTGAAAGACTTTGAAAGCGAACATAAACCAGATACAATACTATTTGGGTTTAAAGAACTTGATAAAATAATTATGTTCGAGAGTGGTAACCTAGGCATTGTAGGTGCTAGACCATCTGTAGGTAAAAGTGCATTAGCGTTAAACTATGCTAAGAACTTCTGCTTGCAAGGCAAAACCGTCTTATACGTTACGCTTGAAATGACACACAAAGAAACAATGGACAGACTTATTGCTAACCTATCAAAAGTAGAACACGACAAGATTAAACGCAAACTACCGTTAGAGGAATATGAGAAAACACGTATTGTGCAAGCAAAGAAAGATATTGAGAAGTTAGACTTTCACATATTCTATAAGGGAGATATGACACCTCAACATCTAATAAATCTATCTAAGAAGATTAAGAAAGATGGTGGGCTTGACGCAGTCATAGTTGATTATATTCAGCTTATGGACAGTGGAAAGAAGAACTTATCTGCTGTGCAAGATGTAACATATATCTCTAGAAAATTAAAGCAGTTAGCACAAGAGTTAGATATTCAAGTACTAGCACTGTCACAACTATCACGTGGCTCTGTTAAGGACGGGAAAAAAAGAGAGCCGCAACTACATGATCTTAGAGAGAGTGGTGCCATTGAACAAGATGCTAACTTCGTAATCATGCCTCATACAGATGCAGAAGAAGGCAAGTTTGAACAGCACAAGTTTATCTCACTTTATATCAGAAAGAATAGAAGCGGTACACTTGGTAAAGTAGATTATACTTATCACGGGGATTATATGGAGTTTGAAGAAAAGGCGTGGTCTGTTGAAGAAGGCAAGCACGTAGTAGTAGAACAACTTGATTTAGAAAATATGGGAGAAGAAGATAACACAGACGAAGATTTACCATTTTGAGAAGAGGGGTGTAACGATTAATAAAAACGAACTTATCATTGAAATAAAAACTGGTATAGCTTTAAGATATTATGTAGAAGATAATAGAGAGTTTATCGGTGATAAGAAATCTCTTGTGTATGATATATTCAATTGGATTGAGAAAGAAGATCCTGAGTTTGTAGAAAAACTTAGAGAGAGGTATGGTTATGATATCAAGTCTGACGGCTTGTGAGAGAGCACTTCCGCCTATGTGGTGTAACCACACCAGAAAATAATAAAACGACCTTACAGGTCAAAAAAAAGGGTGTATACGGTGGATGAGTTTAATGACTTCGCTGTTCGATTAATATCAACCTTCAATCCCGGTACCAAAGATAGACAACACTACATTGACAACGTCATAAGAATAATATTTGGTGCTGCAATAGAAGAGGGGGAAAATAAGAAGGTAGATGAATTTAGAAAGAAAGTTAATATTATGAGAATCAAGACCGACGGAGATAAACAAAAAGTTAAGAAAATGATAGAAGGGATGAATAAAAGATGAGGAAGATTAAGTATAATGTAGAAGACGGCGTTATCAGTTTTTCTAAAACCGTAAAGAGAAACGATAGAAATAACAACGTTAGTGCCGGTGTATCTGCTTCTGGCAGAGAAATGATTGCAACTGCAATCGTATTTGTACCTGATATGCGGATGCAATTGTCAGGGATAAAAGATTTAAAAAAAGTACCTGTAACTGGTCAATTTGAAAGCCTTCAGATTAGACCCAAGGTGCTTATGAAGGATAGTAAAGGTTACTTTTATAGAAGACACTCTAGCCGGGTATCGTTGTGTGATAAAAGCGTTAAAAAACTTAAAAAGAGACTGCGTAAATTGATAAAAGATGTATAGAATTGAGGACAAACCATCGTTGTATCTGCTGCGTGGTAAAAGGGAGATTTTATCTATGCTGTCTACATTAGAAAACTATGAACGCGAGAATGGTAGATTTGCTAATTTAAGAAACGTGTTAGATATCAAAAACGATATCAACGATATTATCCCTAAGATTGAAATGGAAATACAAAATGCTAAGCGATTTGAAGTATGGTTAGAAGATGATGTTCAAGAGGGATATGCCGTGTTTGGCAAGAGGGTATCTCCTACGGAGAAGGTAACAAGATATAGATATATCAAAGCGTTTAAGAGTTATAAACGTGCTAATGAGTATAAAGAAGAATTAAAATTGGGTAAAGAATTTACAGAGTACGTGATAGACAAAATAATATTGGAGTGATATTATCGCTAAAAAGAAAAGAATGAGAAGTAAGAAAAAATATATCGTAGACGGGATTAAATTTGATAGCAAAACAGAAGGTGTACATTATCAAATACTGAGAGACCACAAAGATATAAAAATAATAGATAGACAGAAAACGTTCTTACTCATTGATAGGTTTGTTTTTAAATCTCTACCAACTTATCGCTTAGGCATAATTAGAAAAATGGTATATACACCTGATTTCATAATTTCAGTGAAAGGTAGAGATAAGTTGATTGCTATGGAAACAAAAGGTCATGCTAGGAAAGATTACATGATGAGAAAAAAATTGTTTATCCACTTCCACGGTGATGAGTATGATTTTTATGAGTGTAAGGATAAAAGCGACGGTGCCCAACTAAAGAAGGATTTAGAAGTGTTGACTAAAACGAATAAGGAGTAAAATAATGGAAAAATGGAATGGATTAGATAAAAACAACAAGGTAAACAGCATAATAAACAGCATAGGTGCCATTTTTACAAACGCAAAAGCTCTTAATAATGCACGCACCACCATCATCGTTTTCATTGTGGCTTTAGCCCCTTTGTTCTATTTTGCTTACTCAGACAGCATAAGCCTCGAAAAATTGCTTACATTCCAATTTGGTGGACTGTCAGCGGTTGTGGGATTAAGTGCATACATAACTAACAAAGAAACTAAGAAAAGAGCGTTTGAAAACGCTTATGACCTAGATGCAGAATTAGAAAAGTTTGAGAAATCTTATCAGGCAAATGGTGATAAAATACAAGCAAAAGATAAGACGATGATTTTGTCTACTCAATTCATAGCAGACTATAATAGGAACCAGCAGAAAGCGCTTAACAAAATATTGACTGAAGACAAAATTGCAAAACTCGAGCCGATTGCTATAAAACATAGAATAAACGGTAAAGAAAAAAAGGCCAATAAAATAGAAAAGAAAATAGCTAAACTTCATGAAAGTTTTTTGTTTGATAAAAAGTTCGTTCCCTACGATCCACAATTAATCATAAATGCGAATACAAATAAGCAATGGAATAAACATAAGAAAAAAGGGAATGCAGAAATCAACAATGATCCGACAAAGGTAAACCCCGCTTTTCAACTTTCCTCAACAGTCGCTAGAGGTGTAACAGGTGGTCTTGCAGGGACTTTGCTTATCACGTTCACAGACCCTTTTTCTACCATATTTTGGTTTTACATTACATATTTTGCTATCATGGCGTTGACGGTTATCACTGGATACGCATTGACTGTTTTTAAAACGCTTGGTTCTTATAAAAACGGACTAAGCAAGAAAATAACCATTCAACAATTATTGCTAGATCATATTGAGAAAGAATCGCTCAACACAGCAAAAATGGGTGATAATACAGCACCACCAATTATATCAAATAAAAAAGAGGGCTAAATTGCCCTCTTATTTTTGTTTAAAATTAATCCATAACACGCCAGCCTGAAGCGCTATTCCAGAACCCACAAATGCAATCAACCATGTGGCCGTTTCTCGATAGCCCTCGAACGTTTCAACTAATGTCGAAAGTCGGAAACTGGCTTCTTTAACTATATAATGCGATCCATACAACAACAAACCAAAAACCGCAATCATAATAAGGCCGTAGAATATAATTGCCACCGAACCCAAAGGTTCTTTTTGCAAATGACTGTGAATAAGGTTTTTGATGAATGCAAGTGCCACAATTGACATGCCCGCTATCAACGCAAACCCCATCATTCCTACCCTTGTTTCAGGTGGTATCTCTTCAGTAACGCTATACGTGACAATGACGTAATAAACTGGAGCCAAGAAAATGAGGACTAAACTACATAAATTTATTAGCCTTTTCATAAAGCACCACCAGTTTGTCTTCTAGTTTCTTTTTTTCTTCTATGAATGCACCACGAACATCACCCTTAACCGAATTGATTTCCAGTTTAGCGTTTATATCATTGATTCTACCTTCATAATCGTCAATAATCTGTTCAAACTTTGCATCCGCTTTATCGAAATAAGGAGCTAATTCCGGTAAGTT
>Ga0136604_1001550_pt1 | contig 10200 bp, 11 predicted proteins | sample AntRauFillE10628_FD_104928 | JGI IMG/M metagenome (GOLD analysis project Ga0136604, IMG submission 104928) | Saline lake microbial communities from Rauer Islands, Antarctica - Metagenome Filla E10 #628 | ecosystem: Environmental > Aquatic > Non-marine Saline and Alkaline > Saline | place... | reverse complement strand
GCAGGTGTACCGGTTCGTTAAACCGAGGGAGCGCCGGCGCGTGTATGCGATCAAGGGCCGCAACGGCGCCGGGTATCCCGTGGTCAGCCGGCCCAGCAAAACGAACAAGGGCAAGGTGCTGCTTTTCTCCATCGGCACCGATACCGCTAAGGAGCTGATATACAAGCGCTACGAGATCGAAAAGCGGGGGAGCAGCGGGTACATCGACTTCCCGATACTTCCATGCTTTGACGAGGAGTTTTTTCAGCAACTGGTTGCCGAGCAGGTGGTGACTTTCTACCGAAAGGGCTTCCCGCACCGGGAGTGGCGCAAGCGCCGGGCGCGCAATGAGGCCCTGGACCTGTCGGTGTACAACCTGGCCGCTCTCTACATCTTGAATCCTAATTTCAAGGCACTGATGTCTAAGCTAGAGGAACAGATGGCGCCTCCTGTTTCGGCGCCAGCACAATCTCCGATCCAGCAGCAAGTGACAACCCACCAGACAAAGGTCCGCAAGCCGCGCAAGCGGCGCGGCGGCTATGTGAGTAAATGGAAACCATAGAATTCCCTCGCAGAGTGCACGTCGGCGACACGATCGGCAAGACAGTCACGCTGCCGAAACATCCGGCCAGCGACGGGTGGGCGCTCACCATTGTTGTTACCAATGCTGATCTGAGGTATACGATCACCACCAGCGCATCAGGCGATAACCACGTTATCGACCAGGCCACCGATGCGTGGACTGACGGGGCATATCAATGGGTCGCATTCGCCACCAAGGACGGCAAGCGCGAGCGGGTATCGAGCGGTGACTTGCAGGTGCTGCCGGATATCGTTGGCGACGCAGCCGATCTTAGAAGTCATGCCGAGAAGGTGCTCGCATCTATTGAGTCAGTGCTAGAAGGAAAAGCAACGACAGACGATTACTCGACAAACATACGAGGGAAGCAGCTGACCCGCTACACCTACGAGGAGCTGCTGAAACTGCGCAACACGTATCGAGCAGAAGTCCGGGCTGAACGCCGCGCCCGGTCCATGCGCCAGGGCAAGCACGGCGTCAATCAGATAAGGGTCCGCTTTCCATGAGCCTGATCTCAGCCATTACAGCGCCTTTCCGCCGCAGCGTGCCGAGACCTGAAGATCGAATTGAGCCACAGATGCCCGCCAGCGCCAGCCGCAGTTTTAAGGGCGCCAAGATCGACCGCTTGGCCAGCACATGGACCACGGTACCGAAACCGCTGGACGCCGAGATCCGCACCGGTCTGCGAGCGCTGCGTGCCCGCACCCGTGACGCCTCACTGAACAATGATTTTGTCAAGCACTACTTGCGGCTGCTGAAGAGTAATGTCATCGGCCCGCAGGGCATCATGATCAAGCCGCGCAGCAAGGACGACAGCGGGGCTCCTGACCTGCAAGCGAACGAGGCCATAAAAGAATCATTTGCCGAGTGGTGCCGTGTGGGTAAGCCCGACGTTACTGGCCGGTTGTCGTGGAAGGGCGTCTGTGACCTGTTTATGGAGACGGTGGCGAAGGATGGCGAGTGCTTCGTGCGAAAACATTTCAACTGGCCCGACAATGATTACGGGTTTGCGCTGGAATTCATAGATGCCGAAGCAGTCGATGTCACTCTGACCCGTGATCTTGGCAGTGGCAGGGTGATCAACATGGGCATAGAGCTTAATGAGTGGCGCCGCCCGGTTGCATACTACGTTCGCACGGTCTCTGCCATCGGGGATATTTATGAGTACAACGGCAGCCGGTACAAGCGCATCCCGGCCGAACAGATGATCCACGGCTTTCTGCCGGAGGCGGTCATGCAGACCCGGGGCTTCCCGTGGCTCGCGGTCAGCCTGATGCGACTGCACATGCTCGCCGGGTATGAGGAGGCCGAGCTGGTGGCGGCCCGGGCGGCCTCGGCAAAGATGGGATTTTTTGAGAGAGACCCCAGCGCGCCGGGCGATAGAGAGTACGAGGGCGACGAAGCCGCAGATGGCGCGATGATCACAGATGCCGAGCCCGGATCCTTCGAAGAGCTGCCGGCGGGCTACAAGTTCCAGTCCTTCGACCCGCAGCACCCGACGTCAGCGTACGACAGCTTCATCAAATCGAACCAGCGCGCCATGGCCTCCGGGCTGGGTGTCTCGTACTTCACCCTGTCGAATGACCTGACCGGAGTGAACTACAACAGCGGGCGCCTAGGATCGCTCGAGGACCGCGAACTGTGGAAGACCCTGCAGACGTGGATCATTGACCTGTTTGTACGACCGACGGTTGAAGACTGGCTGGCGTCAGCGCTGCTTAGCGGCAAGGTCCAACTGCCCGGAGGCTCCCGGCTGCCTCCGCAGAAATTCGGAAAGTTCAAGCGAATCCATTACCAGGGTCGGCGCTGGGCATGGGTGGACCCGAAGAAGGACATGGAGGGCCATGGCCTGGCACTGGACCGGCGGATTGAGTCCCCGCAGAACGTCATCATCGAGCGCGGCGGAGACCCGGGCGAGGTGCTCGACGACTGGAAGGAGTGGGACAAGATGCTGGACGAGCGAGATCTAAAAAAGGTTCCGGTGCAGCCGGTAACAGAGGAGGCGGAAGATGGCGAAGAAAGCCAAGAACAATGACCCGGAACAGGTGGTCAAGAAGATGAAAGCCCGGGCAATGACCCGGGCTTTTCATATCGACCCTGCCTCTATTGACGAAGAGGCCCGAACAGTAGAGCTGGCATTCAGCAGTGAAACTCCTGTTGAGCGCTGGTATGGAAATGAAATTCTCGACCATTCAAGCAAAGCCGTGCGATTGGATCGTCTACGGGACGGGGGACCGCTCCTAGTTGATCACGATCCACGCGACCACGTAGGCACGATAGAAAGTGTTCAACTCTCAGCCGACCGGGTAGGTCGTGCAAAGGTGCGTTTTGGGAAAAGCGCGCGCGCTGAGGAGGTGTTCCAGGACGTCATCGACGGTATCCGGAAGGCAGTCAGTGTCGTATACCGGATATACGAGATGGCACCCGAAGAGCGCGACGAGGATGGTATCCCCGTCAGCTACCGGGTAACAGACTGGGAGCCGAATGAAATTTCTTTCGTTTCCGTGCCTGCAGATCACTCGGTTGGTGTCGGTCGCGACGCCGGGTCCGAGGAAAACGAGGTAAAAATTATTGGTTCCCGCGAGGAACCCCAGCATCGAGAGGAAAGTATTATGGTCCCGAAAGAAAATGATCAGCGTCGTCAGCAGGTCGCCGATGGTAGCGCCAGTGTGGTGACGCAGGAGCATGTAGATAACGCACGTCAACAAGGCGAGCAGGCTGTTTTGTCACGGATCAAGGCTGTTCAGGAAGCTGGCGATGAATACGCACGGCATAACGGTCAGGAGGTGGCCCGCGAGGTCATCGCCGAAGGCGGCGACGTGGAGGCCTTCAACAAGCGCATGCTGACCCGTATGGGCAGGCCCGACGCCACGCGAGCCGAGTCGGCAGAGGTCGGCATGAGTGAGAAGGAAATCAAGCGGTACAGCATGGTGCGGGCAATGAACGCCCTGGCCAACCCGCAGGACCAGCGGGCACAGAAAGCGGCGGCGTTTGAATTCGAGGTCAGCACGGAAGCTGCGCGGCTGAGTCAGAAAGAGTCGCGAGGCATCCTGGTGCCGGTGGACGTACTGGCCAGGGCTATGGTGCCGAACGAAGGGCGGCGTGATCTGAGCGTCGGCACAGCCACGGCTGGTGGCCATACGGTGGCCACTGACCTGCTGTCCGCTTCATTTATCGATCTGCTGCGCAATCGAGCGATGATGATGCAACCGGGAATGGCAACGGTGCTGACTGATCTTGCTGGCAACATCGCCATTCCGCGCCAGACCGGCGGGGCAAGCGGTTACTGGGTGGCGGAATCATCAGCGCCCACCGAGTCACAGCAGGCGTTTGACCAAGTGACATTGTCACCGGAGACGGTGGGCGCGTACACCGAGTACAGCCGCAAGCTGCTGCTGCAATCGAGCATCGATGTAGAGGCGTTCGTTCGCAACGATCTGGCGCGGGTGCTGGCATTGACCATCGACCTGGCTGCGATCAACGGCACCGGCACCAACAACCAGCCGACCGGTATTCTGAATCAGACCGGTATCGGTTCGGTTCTGGGCGGCACCGACGGCGCGGCTCCAACCTGGGATAACATCGTTGACCTTGAAACCGAGGTGGCGATTGATAACGCTGACATCGGATCACTGGCCTATCTGACCAATGCGAAGGTGCGCGGCAAGCTGAAGAAGACGTTTGTAGACTCCGGCTCGAACGCTGAACGCGTCTGGGACACCAGGGCGGGTAACACGCCGCTCAATGGCTACGGTGCGTCAGTGACCAACCAGGTGCCGAGCGATCTGACGAAGGGCACTTCCTCTGGTGTAGCGTCTGCCATCATCTTTGGCAATTTCGCTGACCTGATCATCGGCATGTGGGGCGGGCTGGATATCACCGTCAACCCCTACGCCAATGACACGAGCGGGGGCGTGCGTATCACTGCGCTGCAGGACGTCGACATCGCCGTTCGCCATCCGGAAAGTTTCGCGGCCATGAAGGACGCGCTGACCTCCTGATCGGCTCGTTCGTAGGATTACCCAGGGCAGGGACGCCCACTAATTTCAGCAGATAGCATGGAGAATGAAATGCCAAAAGTGAAAATTATGCGCGCTACGGTCGTCAGCGGCCAGAGCGTCGACAGGGGCGACACCCCTGACGTATCCGAGCGAGATGCCCGGATCCTTATCAGCATGGGGAAAGCGGAACTGGTGGGCTCGGGAGAGACCGCCACCCGCACGAAAAGTGCTGACCCGAAGAAAAGTGCAGGCGCTGATAAGTAATGGCCACCTCCGGTGAGTTCAACGCAGCGGCCGTCATGCTGATCCAGGCATCCGGCGGCCCAGCTGTGTACCGCCAGGCAGGACTGGAAAAGGATCTCCGCGTCCTGGTCGATACGAATCTGGAGATTATGGACGAGATAACCGGCGCCGGCCAGATAGTGAAGGGCGCAATGTTCACGAATACCGAATTCCCGTTCGACGCCATAAAGAACGGTGACACCATCACTCAGGACGGCACCACCTGGACGGTGCTGCGAACCCTGGAGAACGACGGCAGCATCATCACGGCGGAGCTCAAATGATCCAGTTCGAGGAGGATGTCAAAGAATTCCTTAAGGTCCTGGACCCGGAAGTGCTGCGCAAGGCTCAGAACTCCACGCTGACGCGCATGCGCAGCAAGACCGCCACGCGGCTCTCGAAGGAAGCGCGCAGCAAGTACAACATCAGTGCGGCGGCGGTGCGCGATGCACTGTCGAAGAGGCTGAAATTCTCGAAGCAATCCCAGCCCAAGCAGGCGTTCCTCTGGTACATCAGCCGGCGCATTGGGCTGATCAATTTCGGAGCGAAGTTCAAGAAGGTGCGCACGCCTCGCGGCGTGCGCCAGGCGGCCACCGTAAAGCTTTACAAGAATCGCCCCCGGAAGAAACTGAAGCGGGCCTTTATCGCCTCCGGCGGCAACTCGAATGTTCAGCTGTTCCAGCGCGAGAGGGCGGGGCAGACGTCACGGCTTCCCATTGAGGCCCTGTATGGCCCATCGGTGGCGCAGATGATTGGAAGTGACGCAGTGCTCAATGACGCCCGTGAGTTCGTGAAGGAAGAGTACCCCGTGGAACTGATGCGCCAGATTGATTTCCAGTTGAGCAAACTATGATCGACACCCTGATACAGCGCCTGACGGTCCAAACACAGTCCTTTGCAACCATCACCCATGCCCAGGATCAACGGCCGGTTGACGATCTCAACAGCCAGACGCCACTGCTTGGAATCTTCCCCGGGCAGGACAGCACAGAAAGCGACGGCACCGACTTCCTGGAATCGAAGATGCTGACCATCGTCGTGCTGGTCCACATGGTGTGCCTGATCGAGGAGCTCGACACGCTGAAGCCGGAGCTGCGCGGCGCTGTCATTGGCTGGAGCCCCGGGGCTCAGTACACAGATATGGAGCTTGTCAGCGGTGAGCTGCTGCAGCTCAAAGGCGGGCTGGTCTGGTGGGAGGAGAAGTACTCTACCAGGCGGCTGATCCGCGAGAGCACTTGATCCTGACGATGCCCCGGGCATCGTAAAAAGCATCCAGTCATGCCCGCCACTGTGCGGGGTTTTTATGTCCGCACGATGAGGTGAACCATGAGCAAACCAAAGAATCCGGCCCAGGGCGGACGCTATTTTAAAGCGTCACCCGACGCCGAACCGATTCTGGTCTCCGGCACAGATCGAACGCCGAGTGACCAGGACAAGCGAGCGCTGGAGGCCGCGAGAAAGCCGAAGGCTCAACCCACAGTAAAAAAGGACGGAGGTGACAAGCTGTGAGCTTCCTAGCGCGTAACCAGATAATTTTGGCGGGAATCGAGACGACCTACGGCGTCGATCCCACACCAGTAGAGGGATCAAATGCGATCCTCACCAAGAACCTGACCCGCACCCTGTATGAAGGCACCAGGGTCAGCCGTGACCTCAATCTGCCCTACATGGGCAGCGACTTTTCCATCAACACCGCGCCGTCTGTCACAGTTACTTTCGATGTGGAGCTGGCCGGGTCTGGGACCGCCGGCGACGTCCCTCAGTGGGGCGAGCTGCTGCGAGCGTGCGGGTGCTCGGAAACCGTTGTTGAAACGACCAGCGTGACCTATGCGCCGGTCAGCAAGGACTTCGAGTCGGTGACCATCTACTACAACTACGATGGCGAGATGCAGAAGGTCACCGGCGCCCGCGGCACCGTGACGCTGAACATGGCACGCGGCCAGCTGCCGACGCTCTCGTTCTCGTTCACCGGTCTGTACAGCAAGCCTACTACGGTGGCGATGTACGATCCCACGTACAGCGCGGTTTCTCCGCTGCCGTTCAACTCTATCAACACAAGCACCTTCAGTCTCCACGGCCAGGCTGTGCGCGGGGAGTCATTCTCACTCGACTTCGCGACCAATGTGGTTCACCGGAATCTGGTGGGATATAACGGGGTAAACATCACCGACCGCAACCCGACCGCCACAGCGGCTTTCGAAGCGTTGGATGTTGGTACAAAAGACTTTTTTGCAGCGATGGACTCGCATTCTCAGAGCCCTGTAACTGGCGCGATGGACATCGTTCATGGCGCTACAGCCGGGAACATCGTAACGCTTTCGCTGCCCACAACGCAGATATCAAACCTCAGCGAACAGGATAGCGACGGGGTCCGGATGTTCAACGCCAGCCTGATGCCTGTGCCGTCTGACTCCGGGAATGATGAGTTTTCCATCGCCTTGACCTGATGGGATGATTACCGATCCGTTGCCTTCCCCTGGGCGGCGGGTCGGCTTTTTCTCAGGGGACAGGGGGAAAGAGGAGGCCGACATGGCTTTTGTAGTGGGAAAGATCGAATCGGTAAAGCGGCGGGTTGTGTTCGAGCTACCGGCGGACAGCGGGAAAAAGCCGGAAAAAGCCGATTTTGTCGCCGAGTTTTGCTACCACGATGCGGACAAGATCAAGGACCGACAGAAGAGCATGCAAGACCTAATTGAGAGGGTCCACAGGGAGGTGGCGCTGTCGCGCAAAGACCCGGAATACGAACCGGATATCCCAGAGGCCGACTTCAAAGAGGAGTACATTCGAGAGGATCTGCTGAATCTGGACGGCTGCATGGACGAGGACGGCAACGAAATAGAGTTCGGGCCGGATCTGGTGGATGCTGTGCTGCGCGATCGATCATCGCGCATGGCGCTAATCGACACGTGGGACGAGCTTAACACAGGCCGCTCTGACGCGAAGAAAAGAAAAAACTAATAGAGGCGGGGGAGTATTGGGCTAGTGCTCCTCCCCCATCTCCCGCCGAAGATGACGACGACCTCCGGCGCGACATGGAGGCCATGGGGCTAAGCAACGAGATGCGCCAGCGTATCCTCGATAACGCGAAGCCGGAAGAGCACAACCGTGATTTTACTATCCTGCCGGATAACATCCCGGCTCTTAATCTGTTTCTCGCCTGTCAAACTCAGTGGCGCACATCCATGTCCGGGTTCACCGGGCTGGATTATACCGCTGTATTGGCTGTTCTCCCACTGCACTGCGAACCGGACAGCGACCACGCTGAGTTGTTCGGAAGCGTGCAGTTGATCGAATCCGGTGCCCTTCGGGCCTTATCAAGGAAGCGCTAACTATGGCAAAGCAGTACAAAGTAGGCTTCGTCATCGAAGGCGACGCCGATGGCGGAACGAAGACGCTGCGCAAGTTTAAGGGCGAGGTGTCGGAACTCGACCAAGCTACTGACAAGACGACAAAAGGGACCCGTGCCTGGCGCAAGGAAACTGATCGACAACGCAAATCGATGGAGCGCAGCCGGAAGGTCATCAGCACTGCCACGAAAGCGCTGGCTGGATTTTCGGTAGCACTGGGTGCCTCGTTCGTCGCGATGACCGCCTCTGGACTGCGGACGGTCGATTCCCTCGCTAAGGTGTCCGCCCGACTGGGACTAGCAACTGAGGATCTCGCAAAGCTGCGATTTTCTGCCGAGCAGACCGGTGTATCCACCGATACCCTCGACATGGCGCTACAACGCATGACCAGGCGCGTTGCCGAGGCTGCGCAAGGCACCGGGGAAGCGGTAAACGCCATCAACGAACTGGGGCTGTCGGCCGAGGAATTGGTACAGCTTTCTCCAGACGAGGTGTTCCGCCGGGTCACCGGAGCAATGGAGGGCGTGGAGAACCAGTCGGACAAGGTCCGGTTGGCCATGAAGCTGTTCGACAGCGAGGGCGTGTCACTCGTTCAGACCATGGCGGCCGGTACTGCCGGCCTCGATGAGTTTGGCCGCCAGGCCGAGCAGGCCGGTATTGCGATCAACCGAGTTGACGCGGCAAAAGTCGAAGAGGCCAATGATGCGATCAACCGCGCGAAAACGCTGTTTTCAGGGTTCGCTCAGCAGCTGGCGGTGGACTTCGCTCCCGTACTAGAAGGCATTGCCGAGAAGCTGTTTCAGGTCAGCACGGAGAGTGAAGAGGCCGCAGAGCAGACGCGCCTTCTCAAAGAGGCCATGCGGGATGCAGGTGTGGTGCTTGATGATGACTATGTGCCGTCTCTTGATGACGCCATCGACGCAGTGAATCGCCTGATAAGCGGCGAAGCGTTATTGAATGAGGTGCGGGCCAACTCTGGCAAGGCCATTACCAATAACGCGGAGCTGATGGCCAGGCTCAACGTTCAGTTCGGCGAACAATCCAGGGCGAACGAGAGGCACAGCCAGCTTGTGGGTGGCATGACGAGGCTGCTGGAAGGGCTGAATGAGGGGATAGCCACCCAGGTAGATACTACGCGCATCGCCACTCAGGCAACGCGGGAGCTGGGCAACGAAACCTCCAGTCTGCCCGGGTTCCTGGACGATACACAGCGATCCTATGACGGCCTGATGGGTTCTCTGTCCCACGTCAACCTTGCGTACATGGATCACATCAAGCTGCTCCACCAGACAGAGTTCCGAATGAAGGGCGTCGGTGAAGCGTACGACGAGGCCAGCGAATCGGGCGACAGGCTTACAGCAACGGTCGAAGAAACCACCGAGGCCATGCGATCGCAGGAGCGAATGCTGGAGAACATCCAGCAGAACTGGGCCGATATGTTTTACGATATGGAGTTCACTGCCGAGGGCGCGTTCGATTCGATCCTCGACGGCTTTCGTCGAATGATGGCCGAAATGCTTGCTGCTGACGCGGTCAATATCGTGTTCAACGGCGGCGGCATGGATTCAATCACCAATGGCAACACTGCCAATGGCCTGAAGAACATCATGGGCATGTTCGGGGCTGGCGGCGGCGCTCAGGTGACCGGGTCAACCATTTCTGGCGGCGCTGGACCGATCAGCGAGGCCATGTCAGCGGGCGGATTTAGCCAAGCTGGTAGTGAGGGGCTGAGCTTTGGCGCAACAAACGCCAGCAACATCGGCGCCAGCTTTGCCGCCGGGGCGGCTGGCAACTGGGGGGGCGGTAAGATTGGTGAGTCCATATTCGGCAAAGAGGCTGAATCTGGTATCGGCGGCACGATTGGCGGTATAGCTGGTTCCTATTTCGGGCCTATAGGATCAGCGGTTGGCGCGGCTATTGGTGGCGCGATTGACGTGGCCGCTGGAGGTGACGGCTACAAGCGAAGCCTGGCCGGTTTCGATACAGCGGACACCGAAGGATTTAAAGGCCG
>Ga0136604_1001536_pt1 | contig 10266 bp, 9 predicted proteins | sample AntRauFillE10628_FD_104928 | JGI IMG/M metagenome (GOLD analysis project Ga0136604, IMG submission 104928) | Saline lake microbial communities from Rauer Islands, Antarctica - Metagenome Filla E10 #628 | ecosystem: Environmental > Aquatic > Non-marine Saline and Alkaline > Saline | place... | reverse complement strand
TCGTTGGCGACCAGCGCATGGTCTACCGGCCTGGCAATGCATCTGAGTTCATTGAAAAACTTGGTTCGCTACTGGATGCAGATGATCGCAATACGTTATCAGAGGCAGTGTATAGCCGGTCCAAGGAACTAGTGCTAGAGAGAAGTAAAAATACGTATCTGGATTTGTATAGAGATGCCTCTTAAAATCCTGCGCTGGAGATGAGATTTTTGAATATAGAATATGCAAAAAGACAAAAAGAAAAAAGTAATGTATTTAATCACCGGTTTACACACCGGTGGTGCCGAGATGCTTGTTCGGGATATGTCTGACAGAATTGATACAGATAAATTCAAAACCACAGTTATTTCGATAATGCCGCTGGGTGATATTGGTAAGCAAATTCAAGTCTTAGATATTCAGGTTTATAGTTTAGGTATAAGGTCAAAATATAACCCTCTTGCTATATTTAAATTATTTAAAATCCTTAAAAAGGAAAGCCCTGACATCCTGCATACACATTTATTTCATGCCGATATCTTGGGAAGAGTTTTAGGCAGCATCACTGGAGTTCCTAAAATAATATCCACTATACACAATGTAGAATTTGGTAGCTTGTTCAGGGAAAAGCTGCTCTCATTAACAAGATCTTTTGTTGATTTAAACATAGCTGTTTCGAAAAGAGTTGCTTCTAATGCAGTAAAAAAAGGAATAGTAGATAAGGATAAAGTCCAGGTTATCCATAATGGCATTAATTTAAAAAATTTTCCCGAAAAGGACAAAGCGGAAATGAGAAATAAGTTAGATATACCAAAGTATAAAAAAGTATTTGTTTCAGTGGGAAGTCTGACAAAGCAGAAGGGATACACGTATTTAATTCAAGCCGTTGCTTCAGTTGATAAGGAGGCATTATTTATAATTCTAGGAGAAGGCCCAGAGCGTGAAAAGTTGAAGGGTCAAATACAAGATTACGGCCTTCAGGATAAGATTATTTTAAAAGGTAATGTTGATAATGTGAACGAGTTTCTACAGGCTGCTAATTTTTTTATAATGCCATCACTTTGGGAAGGCTTTTCCGTGGCTTTGCTAGAGGCTGCCTGGGCTGGAAAGGTTATCATTGCTACGGACGTAGGTGGTAATACTGAGATTATCAATGATTCTGAGACTGGTTTTTTGGTAGATTCTGAAGATGCAAAAAGACTAGCCGGAAAAATTGACTATGTTTTTACTTTAACTTCAGATAAAATTGATTCTATAGGTCGTCGAGCTAAGGAGCGCGTAGGAGATGAATTTTCTATACAGAAAATGGTTGATAATCATGAAGAATTATATGAATAATAAAAAAGTAGCATGGGTATCCAGATCAGCCAACTCAATTTATATTAATATATTATCAAAATTAGTCTCCAATTTTGGCTGGCGGGGCTTAATGATATCTCAAGATAAAAGATCACCTGAAAACAATTCCAATCCATTTAAAATATCTTATCTGAAACCAATATCGTTTCCATTCATGCTATTTTATGTGCCTCGGAAAATAAAATCGTATTTAACGGGTTCAGACGGTAATGTTCAAGAGCTGGTCGCGCTTGATGGTTTGGTGGACGAGCTTAGAAAATATTCTCCCGATGTAGTTGTTATAGATTTATTTTATTTACCAATGACATGGCAGGCCGTTTGGTACTGTTGGCGTTCTGATACTCCGTACATAGTAACGATAGAAAAACTATCAATAAAAAGTGGTCTTATGGGTATTGTTGATCGTGTAGTAATTTGGGTGTCAAAACCAATTATCAACAATGCGTCACTATTAACTGCGTGGACTAATAATAGCTTAGAATTTGCGCAAAAATATTTGTCTCCTAACGGTTTTCCAGAAACTAAGTTACTTCCGGCTGGAATTGATACAGATAAATTTTCAACTAAAGGGATAGACGTAAATACTACCAAGGCATTATCTCTTGTTATGGTTGCAAGATTTGTACCACTAAAGCGTCACATCGATGTCATAAATGCTTTAGAGATTCTTCACGAAGAAGGATACAAAGATATCTCTTTGACTCTGCTTGGTGAGGGAGATACAAAAAATGATGTCATGGAGCTTGTTAAAAAAAAGGGGCTTGAACAATTTGTTACTTTTCATGAACCAGTACCGTATGAAGAAATGGGTAAATTTTATAAAAAACATGATTTGCTAATATTAGCTAGTGACAAAGAGGCAATAGGGATGGTTGTTCCAGAGGCGATGGCTTGTGGCATCCCTGCGATTGTCTCAGATGCAGCTGGAGCCGAGATGTATGTCGATGATGGGGTGAATGGATATATTTTTGAGTGTAATAATCCGAAAAGTCTTGCAGTGCAGGTGATGAAATTTAAAAAAAGTAAAGAGAAATTAAAGATGAGAAAAATGGCACAAGAAGCAATACGTAAAAACTTTTCGATTTTAGCAATTGCAAATAGTTTAAATAACCTCTTACAAGATGCTTCTTAGCGAGTATAATGATTCAAATAATAAATTTATGAATATATTACTTTTTACACAGAATTGCCCAAAAAATTTCAACGAACCAGTTATAAGTGGAATGGTTAAAAATCCATTTTATCTATCTTTATCATTAGTCAGTAAGGGGCATGAGGTCACAGTCATAACGACAGGCGACGAAAAAGAAAGTTGGGATTTTAAAGGTGTTAAGATTCACAGCATAGGAAGAGGAATATTAAAGGGAGTTGTCCATGCTTTTTTTATGGAGATGAAGATGTTTTTAAAATTCTTAAAAATCAGAAAGGGTAATGATTTTGGAGTTATAAATGTTCATCATTTAAATATTCTTCCTTTACTATTGTTAAAAAAAATTGGTAGTGTTAAAGTTCCTATAATTTATACAGCACACGGAACTTCAACCCCGGAGATGAAGGCAAGCTTTAAAGGATTCTCTTTTTTTAATTTGCTTGTTTATATCAATGGGTATATTCAGCACTTTTTGGATTACATATGTTATAAAGTTGCAGATAAAGTAGTTTCTGTAAGTATGTTTCAAGTCGAAGAGCTGGAAGGTTTGTATAAAGTACCAAGGAATAAAATTGAAGTTATTTATAATGGAGTAGAAGGAGATATGTATTTTCCTAATAATGAGTCAGGTAATGAACTTCGACATGATCTTGGAATCAGTCAAAAAAGTAAAATTATTCTTTATGTCGGTAGAATAGCAAGAAAGAAAGGAATTATTTTTTTAATCAAGAACCTAAAGTATCTTAAAAAGAAGATCCCGGGAATTAGACTTATATTGGTTATGGGGAATATGGGGCGCCAACTTGATTATAAGAAAGAAATCATTCAATATATAAAAAAAGAAAATTTAGAAAAAAGCATAATAGTAAAGGAGAATGTTCCTGAAAAAATGTTACCATCTTATTATAATGCTGCGGATATTTGTGTATTTCCTTCTACGGGTTATGAATCAATTCCGACGGTTATTTACGAAGCTTTGGCTTGCGGTAAACCAGTTGTTACACAAGGTAGTTGGGGTATAAGAGAAGCCTTGAATGAAGTATTACTTTCAGAAAATCAAATAAAATCTAAAGAGTTAGGTGCTGTAATTTCTAAAGTATTAAATAATGAGATTTCTTTACAGAGTGATGTAGCAAATAAATTTTATTGGGACGAATTAGTTAATAAATACGTAAGATTATATGAAGACAGATATTAAAAATAAGACAAAGAAGCATAAAAATATTCTGCTCCTGGATTTTGCTCAAGAGACCAATAGCGGTGACGCTGCAATGCAAATGAGTATACAGTCACTTGCAAAGAAATTTTTTCCCGACTCCATATTAAATATATCTACGGTTTTTGGCTTTAATCAATTTCCTGAGGCCACATCTCAATTTTCCTACGCATCACAAGATGTGGCAATAAGTAAAATTGTTGGGGGAATACACCCAACATACTACACGCTCAATAGTGGAAGCAAGAAAGGAGGTAAGTTTAAAAAAATAGTCACATTATTGACGACATTATTGACTTTGCTTTTTATTAAATTTAAATTATTTAGGTTTTTATTTAAAAAAGTTATTCCGAAATCTCTTCAGGAGACTTTTGAAGTATATGAAAAAGCTGATTTCATAATCTGGAATGGACGAAATTTTAGAGGAGGTGGAAATTGGGCGAGTGATATTTATAAAATTATTGTTTTATATTTGAACCCTTTATTTTGTATCATGCTAAATAAACCCATGGTTTGCGTTGGGGCATCTGTATGGAAAATGGATAACTATCTGTCCATAAAAATAACAAGATATGTTTTTAAAAAATGTCTATTTGTTTCTGTCAGAGAAAGTCAGTCATATGAAATCGTAAAAAATATGATGGGCAGTGACTTTAGCAGTAATCGACTTTTTTATTTTCCTGATTTATCACTATACACTCTTAAAAAAAGATCTCAGAATTTTGAGCGCAAGAAACAGGACGAAAATCTGATAGGGCTAACAGTAGTTAGCGAGAGGGAGATTGGGGATAGTGAATTGAATAGTACTTACATTAATTCGGTATCGTATTTAGTGCAATATCTGTATAAAAAAGGATTTAAGATTACGGTTGTGCCTCAGGTTACTTTCAACCCTGAAGATAGCGACAAAAATACAGAGAGAATAAGGAAAATATCAGATGTGCCTAGTAGTCATTTTAGTGTGACTAAGCAAGAGCTTGATGTTGATGGGTTGCTTGAAATATATGCCGATATGAGTTTTATAATTGCGTCACGTATGCACTCAGCCATTTTTGCACTAAATGTTTGTACCCCCGCGATAGCTTTGGCGTACGATGAAGGATCAAAGTGGAAGATTCTTGAAGATATTGGTATGCCTCAAAGTCAGATTATAAATGTTAGTAAGTTACCTACTGTTAGTTTGGAAAAAGAATTTAATGATGCATGGGAGAGAAGAGATAATGTTATGACAAAAGTAAATAATAATTTAGATAAATATTTGTATGAAGATACGGAAAAACATTTTGTTTACGCTAGAAAATTCTATGATAAATATTTTCAAAAAAAATAATGAGTAAAGACAGTAAAATTTCATTTTTTTTGCCATCCCTTCGCGGAGGGGGAGCGGAAAAATCACTTCTTAATTTAGCAAAAGGATTTGCAGCAAAAGGATTTATGGTTGATCTTGTTTTGGCTAAAAAAACAGGTGTCTATCTATCTGATGTTCCAAAAGATGTTAATATAATTGACTTGCATTCAAACAGGCTGACGTTAGCATTGTTTCCACTCATACAATATCTAAAAAAAGAAAATCCCAAAGCATTGATTTCCGCAATGCCTCATGTGAACCTCGTATCACTCACAGCCCAAAAATTTTCAGGTTTTCCTGGTAAAATTGTTGTAACGGAGCAAAATTTTTTTTCCATAGATCAGAGAAGTGTTGGTTTAATAAAAAGAAACATAACTAGATTTTTAGTAAAGAAACTTTATCCAAAAGCGGCGGCTGTAGTTCCTATATCCAGCGGTGTGGCATTGGATTTATCCAGAATTTCCCGCATAGCTGAGAAAGATTTACACATTATACATAATCCTATGGATATCAAAGATATAGAAAAAAAATCGCATAGTGATATCTCACACAAATGGTTTTCAAATAATCACATAAAAGTTATTCTTGGAGTTGGGAGACTTACTGATCAGAAGGACTTTTCGACTCTTATTAATGCATTTAATTTTATAAAAAAAGATAATGTAAGGTTGATTATTTTAGGAGAAGGAGAGGAGAGAGGTAAGTTAGAAAAGCTTATAAAAGATTTAGGTCTAAAAGATTACGTTGATATGCCGGGTTTCGTTGATAACCCATATGCATACATGTCAAAAGCAGACGTATTTGTTCTTTCCTCAAAGTATGAGGGGTTCGGTAACGTGATAGTAGAGGCAATGGCATGCGGAACGTCTGTTGTCAGTACTAGTTGTCCAAGTGGTCCAGCAGAGGTACTAAAAGATGGAAAATATGGAATCTTGGTTTCAGTTGGTGATTATGAAGCCTTGGGAGTGGCGGCGCTTGAAGCCTGTATGGATCAATCTAATCCAAGCAAATTGAAGAAAAGGGCTCAAGATTTTTCAATTAGTAAAATTACTAATCAATATCTAGAGATTTTAAATTAAATATATATGCCAGTCACGCTTATAACATTTGCCGACTTAGGTACGAAGGGAAACTTAAAAACCCCCGGAATTATGCCTTTGATAAATAAATTTAGAAATAAAAAGAAGTTGCAAAAAATTATTTGTAGATTAGACAGGGACTTTGATTTTCCCAATACTGTTCAAGGCGTCAACACGTTTCTTCACTATTTATTTGGCGCGTTAGGTAAAACAGATTTATTTTCATATTATCCCAGAAAGTTAGAGGAAGGATTATTTGATTATAAATCTTCAATGTATCTTGATAATGATTCCGAAATCGTATTTTTTCACCCTTCAACCACGTTTCCAAAAAGCGCAAAGCAAGCAAAGAAATTAGGGTCTGTATCCGTAGGTATAGCCACAAATGCTCATCCTATAACAAATGGAATTTTCGAACTAGAGGAAGAAAAAGTATTAAATAAAAAAATTAGATCGAGTAGTGCACAAAACAGGAGGGAGGAATTAAGCAAAAATATAGACTCATTGGATTACATTGTCGCTTTTTCCGATTTTGTTAAAAGAAGTTATGAGAATAATAAATTTCCAGCTGAAAAGATATTTGTAGCTAATTCAGATATTGATATTGATTATTTTAACCCTGAGGTAAAAAAAGAACATGATGTGTTTAGAGTTTTGTTTATTGCACATATAGGAGCACTAAAAGGATTACATTATTTAATAGAAGCCTGGAGGAATCTAGACTTAAAAAACTCTGAACTTACTATTCTGGGTGGCTTCCACTCTAATACATCAAGTGATATAAAGAAAAAGTATAGACAGGAAATTTCATTATTTGATAATGTCGAGTGGGTAGGGTTCTCTGATGATGTTAAATATTATTACAATAGATCATCCTTGTTTGTACTCCCGTCACTCACTGAAGGAAATCCAAAAGTCGTAATGGAAGCAATGGCTTCAGGTTTGCCGGTTATTACCACAGAGAATGCTCGAAGTATCATCGAATATGGAAAAAGTGGATTTGTCGTTCCGGTACGGGATTCAAAAGCTATCAAGGAAAGGATCGAATACTTATATCACAATAAAGATGAGGGTCGCAGAATTGGTCGACAAGCAAGGGCAGCAATGGTGGAGAAGAGGCCTTTTGGGGAGGCTGTGTATGAGATTTATGAAGAGATATGTAGACGTGAAGGCTTGTAAGGTACTATGTATGCATGAACAGAACTAATAGAATAATAGAATTAATTAAGGGTAAGAAGGTCATCGATATTGGAGGGATTGATCACGATGCATCGTTTATCGGTAGTAGTAATTGGCTGCACGGAAAAATTGCCAGCTCTGCTGAATACATTCTCGGTATTGATTTGCTTGAGGATGAGGTAGAAATAGCTCGTGAACAAGGATATAACTTTATACAAGGTGATGCTGAACATCTTATTAATTATGTTGATGAAAAATTTGATGTATGTGTAGCGGGTGAACTTATTGAGCATCTTGCGAATCCTGGCTTATTTCTTAAGTCTGCTCACGATGTGTTGATTGATGATGGCTTATTGGTATTGACCACTCCTAATGCATTCGCTTTTGGAAATATATATAGAATAATGCGTTATCTATTTAGATTACATCCTCTTAAAGATAATGAGGAGCATAAGGCTTGGTATGATATGTTTACACTTGGTCAAGCGTTGAAAGCTCAAGGCTTTGAAATAGTAGAAATGAAAACAGTGCGTCCTGACAGAGAGTCGAATTTTCTGAATAATTTAAAATATAAAATATACGGAAACGCTAACTCAAAAATATTTTGTATTGCTAAAAAAGTTAGTTAAGTATGAAATTTGCTATTAGAGATGATGATCTAAATTTCTTCACACCACCAGGGTTGGTGGAAGGTTGGTATGGGGATATTTTCACTGCTAATATTCCAGTTGGGTTTGCGACAGTTCCTTTTGTGCTACCGTTTAAAAAAAGCTTACACCCAGAAGGGAAAAAGATGGAATTGAAAGAGTACCCGGTGCGGAATAATCCTGATTTAATAGAGTACGTGAAAGACAATTCACTAATTGAAATTTTATTGCACGGATATAATCACGAGGTTTCGGAAAGAAAGTATGAATACGGAGCAAAATCAGAAAATTTGCATAATTTAAAACAGAATACAAGAAAAGGCATGGAGGAGTTGGAGGAAATATTTGATCAAGAGATTAGCGTGTTTGTTCCACCCCATGATGTCCTCTCAAATACTGGTGTAAGAGCCATTGAAAGCGCTGGGTTGAATGTTTTACGTGGACGAGGCTCAAAGAATTTTTTGATGCGGAAGGTGTACGCATCTGGTTTTATTAAGATGGTTGGTCATAAGATTGTGCATCCCGGACATCATCCACCATATCCGTACGTGTTGGATTTCGACAAGCATAAGGAAGCATACTGTTGTCGGCTGCGTGATGACAACCTAGAACAGCTAAAAAAGGATTTACGTTATGTCGCGAAAAAAGAGGGAATTTTTGTTATTACCGCTCATATACATAACTTAAATAAGGAATCAAAATATAATTTGCTTGAAATAATAGACAGAGCCAGAGATTATGGATTTTCATTCTGCAAACCTTCTGAACTATTTAATTAGCTATATTCTGTAAAAGTATATTGTGCTTAAAATTGCTTTAACAAGCTCGGTTAGAACTAAAGCAATGATTCCACCCCAGATTCCAAAGAACCAGAGAAGCAGACCGATTGAAATAATTTTAAATATACTTTCACCAACAGATATGCGATAGAGTGCCTTTTCTTCAGATTGACCTATCAATGCCTGCTCGAAGAGAGTAGCTGGGTAGAAGAGAAAGCTGAGTGCATACACCTGCGCATAGGGCACTGCCTCTAAGTAGGCAGGGAATAGAAGTTCGAATAGATACGGCAGAGCCAGAACAACTAACGCAACTACTGCTATGCAAAACAAAAAGAATAGACCAACTTTCTTTGGTAAGGTTTTTCTCAAATCTTCTTTTTTTGCGGCGCTAAACTTCGGCAGAGATAAGGTGCTGATCGGACCCAGGATTCCTCGTGCTTTTTCGACTGGAAGGGTTGAAAATGAGTAAATAGCAAGTTGCAGTGGCCCAAGAAGTTGAAAAACAAATACTTTATCAATCTGCTTGGCGATACTACGGATGCCGTTCATCACACTTAGATGCTTGCTGTAAGTAAGCGTTTCTTTGTCGATGCTATCGTTGGGCTTGTATTTGAGAAGTGTGCGCCAGTAAAAAAAGATAGGTGTTATAGTATTTGCCGCAAAAAAAGCTAGAAGAATCATCAGGAGACTGTCTGTTAGAAGCATAGTACCAATAAGCACAAAAGCCTGAATGATCTCCCAGGATGATATATACAGAGTACGAGTCTTAAAATCTTTTATCCCGTCAAGAAAAGCTTGGTAAAGCTCAGTGCTCTTCATAATGGGATAAAAGATGGCGATCAGAAGCATACCCAGGGCAAACTCAGTATTTCCTTGTAGGTAGTAATAGGCTCCACAGCCTAGAGCTACCACAACGATACCACTGCTCCATTTCAACATTTCTTTAAAACCGAATTCCAGGCTTCCTTCATAACCACGGGCTACGGCCTGGGTAACAGCAGTCCGCAGGCCGGAAAGAGTAAAAATAGCAATAATTCCTCCTAAAGAAATTATGTATTTATAGGTTCCATACGTCTCTTGAGGTATAAGGTTGGCAAAGGCTATTGCTAATCCAAGTGCTGAAAGCTTCTCGACCACCTGACCAATAGATAGCCATCCACCACCTTTGGCGAGGTACACCATATCTGTCTTGGTATATTTCTGGCTCCAGCGCAGGGCGCGTACAGCCTTTTCTTTAAGATTATTGATCATATATACCTCTATAGTAGGCTAATTCGACCCAAAATACGAATATTGAACCCTGAAAGTATGATGCTAAAGGATTAATTACAACACCGCATCAAAAAAGTTTTACAAGCAAGTGGCGTAAGGTATCGACACATCTGTTATATAACAAAAATATTTCTGTTATATAACAACTTTTATTTTGTTATATAACACTCTGTATTCTGTTATATAACAGATGGTAATATATATATATGAAAAAGACAGACAACAATTCACAAGAAGAAGACATCAATCAGGACAATG
>Ga0136604_1001535_pt1 | contig 10269 bp, 7 predicted proteins | sample AntRauFillE10628_FD_104928 | JGI IMG/M metagenome (GOLD analysis project Ga0136604, IMG submission 104928) | Saline lake microbial communities from Rauer Islands, Antarctica - Metagenome Filla E10 #628 | ecosystem: Environmental > Aquatic > Non-marine Saline and Alkaline > Saline | place... | reverse complement strand
ATCTTCAGAGTTAGTTCTACTGGGAATTTTATTCCATTTTCCTGTAAATTCATTGTCTCCGTTGACCCAAAACTTAACAGTAACCAGCTCTTTTTCCCTAGGAGTCTGTCGGACTTTCCGCCTTTAATTTAATATATTCAAGGGTACTTTAATTAGAATTAAACAAGCCTCTATGTCTGCCAATTTTCGCTTAGTAGATCGAGACACTGCCTACCTGCTCCCACCCTCTGTTGATGAATGGCTTCCGGAAAATCACCTAGCCCGCTTTGTCGTGGAGATTGTCGATGAGCTGGATATTTCTGCCCTTGAAGGTGCTTACAGCGGAAGTGGCTCAGACGCCTATCATCCCCGGATGATGCTGGCGGTGTTGTTTTATGGTTACGCGACTGGGGTCTTTTCCTCTCGCAAGATTGAAGCTGCCACGTTTGAGTCGGTCCCCATGCGCTATGTGGCAGCCAACCAACATCCGGATCACGATACGATTTGCAGCTTTCGGCGCAGATTCTTGGAGTTTCTAAGCGATCTGTTTACACAGATTTTGCATATCGCCCACCAAATGGGATTGGTGGAGGTCGGTGATGTAGCCATCGATGGTAGTAAGGCAAAGGCGAATGCCAGCAAACACAAAGCGATGAGTTGGGGGCGGGCCTGCGGGTTGGAAGAACAGCTAAGCGAGGAAGTCGCCGAACTGATGGAACGGGCCGAGCAGGCCGACGGCGAGCAGGTTAACGCCGAATCGTTGCCGGAAGAGATCCAGCGCCGCACCGAACGTTTGGAGCAGATTCGTCAGGCTAAGGCTATGATTGAAGAGCGTTCCAAACAACGCTACGAGAAAGAAAAGGCCGCCTATGAGCAGACCATGGCCAAGCGGGCCGCCAAAGAAAAACGGACAGGCAAAAAAACGCCGGGCCGCCCGCCTACACCACCTGAGTGCGGGCCGAGGGATAAAGATCAGGTGAATTTTACGGATCCCGAATCCAGAATTATGCTCACCAGTTCCAATGGATGGCAACAGGCGTGGAACCTGCAAAACTGTGTCGATATGAATAGCTATATGATTCTTGGTGGAACGATCACCCAGGCGACAAATGATAAAGAGCAACTCAAAGCTGTATTAGACCAGATTGAGGCCTTGCCTGATTCCCTTGGCAGGGTGAAACGGGTGGCGGCTGACGCCGGATATTTCAGCGAGCAGAACACCGAATTTGTAACAGACCGTAAGGCAACGCCCTACATTTCCATTGGCCGCCAGCAGCACCATATGAGCTGGAAAGAACGACTGGCCGATCCTGGTCCGCCACCAAAAGACCCGACGCCGGTGGAAGCGATGCAATGGCGGCTGAGGACCAAAGCGGGCAGAGCCTTTTACGGAAAGCGGAAATCCACGGTTGAACCGGTATTTGGAATCATCAAGCATGTGATGGGGTTCCGACAGTTTCTGCTGCGGGGCCTCCGGAAGGTCGCCGGAGAGTGGAAACTGGTGCAATGCGCCTACAATCTCAAGCGGATGCACACCTTAGCAACATAAGCCATCCGCGCAGGAGTATATCTGAAATAGAATTCAAAAAGATTACCACCAAAAAACAAACCAGAACTCAACATGGGATCCAAAACCAAATTCAACAATTTCACGCCCCGTTAGTCCGACAGACTCCTAGAGAGAAGGTAAAATAAATTTTTTTAAACAAACCAGAACCGATGATGAAAACATGTATTCCTTTTCTTCTTTTAAGTTTACTAATTATCACCTCCTGCAGCCTGCTGGACAGCAGCGATGGCAGTAGCCCGGACATTCCCGGCAAACTTGTCTTTGCCGCCCAAGACAGCGCCGGCACTTCCCAGATTTTTACCATGAAAGCTGATGGTTCGGAGCTGCAGCAGCTTACCCGGTTTGCCAAAGACGGCGATTCGGTCAACCCCGCCTGGGGCCCCGACGGGCAGCAGATTATCTTTTCTTCGGCTAAGCTGGGCACCTCTAACGGACCGGCCCTGTGGGTGATGGACGCCGACGGGAGCAACCGGCGAGTACTCTACGACGCCGAACCCGACAACCCGCGCGTACCCCCGCTGCTCGGCAATCACGCCCGCTGGAGCCCCGACGGCACCAAAATCACCTTTGACTTGTGCCTGAATTGCCAGCTCTCCACCAACCTGGTCATTTATGTATTTGACCTTGAAACCAAGCAGCGAACCCGCATTACCGAAGAACCGGCCGGCTACAAAAGCAGCTTTCCCGCCTGGAGCCCGGATGGAAGCCGGATCGCTTTTGTTGCCAACCGGGATTATGTGGATGCCGACACCCTTCGATTCAGACAGGATTTATACGTGATGGATGCCGACGGATCAAACCAATGGAGAGTGACAGAAACCGGATATGCACGGAATCCAATATGGAATCCTGACGGTAATGCTATCACATTCAGATCCAGTAATTCGGATTTGGATTTGAGTTTGTTTCAAGCTGATATACAATCAGGGAACATTTTAAAAATTAAAGAAGATTTAAGCAAATCAATCCAACTGTTTCCAATGGCTTGGTCACCAGATAGACAAGAATTGTTAATTACTACAAGAGATCTTTCCAAGCCCCAAGAATTTTCCATGTATTTGGTTGACACAAAAAAAGATCAAACCACATTAATTCCTTTCGGTCCGGCAGAAATAAGTGGGGCCGACTGGTTTATATCCACAAATAGATAGTTATAGATTTTAAAATTTAACACCAAGAATATGCTCTACATAAAGCATAACTCATAACCATAAAATAAAAGCCCCCGCAGGCGCTCCACTCTCCGGCAAGAGAATGATGGAAGCGTTCTGCAAGGGCCGGTGTGTTTAAGCTTCCGAAATTTTTCAGAAGCCTAACACACCTCCAATATAACAGAAAAAATGGAGGTTTCATTATGAAACGACTCATCTATCTATCCGCTCTACTTCTATTCTTTTTTATATCCTGTGATTCACCGCTGAATAATTCAGTTCCAACGTCTCAGGATGCATCCCAACCTAACGCTATAGCGCCTGAAGTGTCGTACAGCCTGGAACCCATCCAGCCGGACACCGTCCGCCAAACAGCCTGGCAGCAATTTAAAACCCAAAACGGGGCTAAATGGCGTGTGCGCTGGAATGAACATACCGGCCTGCCGGTCTCGCTCTTTTCGGGAACCACCGAAAAGAAGTATTCCGGCAATGCCGAACAAGCCGCCCGCACCTTCCTGGCCGACCACCGGGCGCTGTTTGCCATGAAAAGTGACCCCGCCGACCTCAATCACAAAACAACCAGTACCAATCCGTACGGGCTCCGCCGGGTCACCTTTCAGCAGCAGTATAAAGGCATCCCTGTGGAAGAGGCTGAATATATCGTTCAAATTTATAAGGACGGGCGCATCGGAATGGCTAATGGATATTATTATCCAAATATAGATGTTCCTTCCGCGGCATCTATTTCATCCGGCCAGGCGATATCGACTGCTAAAGCCGACCTAAATCTAACCAACCCATCCGGGGAATCGCATTCGACCGAACTGGTTGTGTATCTGAAAGAAGAAGGGTCGTTTACCCTGGCCTGGAAGACCATTATTTTTGCCGAGCAGCCCTTTACCGACTGGCTTTACTATATTGATGCCGTATCGGGCACAATCATTAAGAAACACAACCGAATCATGGATGTGACCGGCACTGGTGATGTGTATCCCACGCACCCGGGCCTCTCATCGGTAACTACTGTAGACTTATTCCGGCTTAACGGCAACGGTTCCCTGCAGGGCACCTACGTGAATGTGGTGAACGATGATGGGGCAGAAGCCTCCTCGGGCACCCATGACTTTACCTATAGTACCACCAACACCCATTTCGACGAGGTTAACCTGTATTTTCACGTGGACGATTTTCGCCAGAACTTTATTGAAAATGTGGCATATGCGGGTGATGAACTGGACTTTGTGCAGATAACAGCACGTGCGCATCGGGCGGGCAATGATGTAAATGCCAGTTTCTCTCCATCAACGGGAGAGATTTCTTTCGGGGATGCCGCCTCCGATAATTCTTTCAACAATTTTGCCCGGGAAGACAAGGTTATTCACCACGAATACAGCCACGCCGTAATATACGATATTGAAAGCGGCATTAGTTCCTCTAATGACGAAGAAGGAGCCATCAGCGAGGGTACCCCGGACTATTTTGCCGGTGCTCATGCCGAGCGTTCGCTGATAGGAGACTACGTATTTGCTAATCGACCCAACGATCAGCGGGATATGGCCAGTCCGGAAATAATTTCATATTCTCAGTACCTTAATGAATCCCCCGGAGCTCATCGCGGCGGCGAATTCTTTTCGGCCATTTTGTGGGATTTGCGTGGGAGCTCAGGTGCTGGCCAAATTGATTTTCTGGTGTATGATGCCCTCCACGGGGTAAGTTCCAGTCCCACTTTTCTTGAATTTCGCGACGCGATGATTACCTCAAGTAACGCCTCTTACGGTGGACTTTATAACAACGCCATTCAAACGGCCTTTGCCGGCCGGGGCGTTGGGGATGAGCCAACCGGTCCGGAGTTCAGTGTAACAATTGATGGAACCCAAAATACCTATGTAGGAGCGCAAAATACGTGGACGGCCGACGTTTCCAACGGCACCTCTCCGTTCTCCTATTCATGGCAAAAAAGAGACAAAGGACAAAGCAACTTTTTTGTTGTAGGCTCCGGTTCCAGTTATACGGAAACGATTAGTGGCACCGAAGATTTTGACCTGAAAGTAATTGTAACGGATTCTCAGAACAATGATACCGAAGATCAAATAAATGTCAAGGTCAATGAAAATATTCCGTTTCACTAAAATGGTTAGCTATTAAATATTGGAAAAAGCCTCGGAATTATTTTGGGGCTTTTTTTGGAAATTAAGCTCATTTCAAACGTCCGCGCTTAAAAAGTACAGGTGATAAGCGTGGACGCTTATCACAGCAGAGTGCCCCTTCCGGTATATCGACCAGCTTGGAGCCCATGAAATAGTTAAACGGCTCGAAATATTAGAAGCTCAGCACGGGCCGCGCTTTACGCCGGCTGATATTTTGAAAGAGCATGCGAAGAAAGAAAAGGAGTTTCATTAATGACTCCGCAAAACGAATCGCCTTCTGGACCTGTCGCTCAGCGGCAAGTCTGTTAGCTCCGCTCCGCGGTAGTATAAACTAAAAATGGTATGGACGCTGGGCGCCGGCCGGTAGCATCAGCTGCGGAGCGAATGATACAGCGTAAGGAAGGAATGTAAGGGTAAACGACGGCCATTTTCCGGGAAGAGATTTTTTACAATCTTGCTAATCGAATAAATCCCGCCCATCCCGGTCTCAATTGTACCATCGCTGTAAAACCCGTATCTTTGGTCGCTCAACAATCATTTAATCTAAATTTTTATACATGTTTAACTTTGCATTTTTTATGATGGGCGGCGGCGAAGGCGGCGGCTGGACCAGCCTCATTTTTATGGGCGCCATCTTTCTTATTTTTTACTGGTTCATCATTCGTCCCCAAAGCCAACGCCAAAAAGAGATTCAAAAGAAAGTTTCTGAAATGAAAAAGGGGGACAAAATTGTCACCTCCGGCGGAATGATGGCCAACGTAACCTCTGTTGATGATGATACCGTGTTGGCCGAGATCGATAAAGGCGTGAAGGCCCGTTTCCGCAAAAGTGCCATTACGGATGTGAACCCAAATAAAAAAGATAACTAATTTCTACAGCGCATGTCCGGTGAAATAACATTTGATAGCATTGAATCGGCTATAGCAGACATTAAAAAAGGCCGCATTATAATTGTTGCGGATGATGAAAGCCGCGAAAACGAGGGCGACTTCCTCATGGCTGCCGAAAAAGTTTCGCCCGAAGCCATCAACCTGATGGCCAAACACGGCCGCGGCTTGATCTGTGCGCCCATTACCCGTCGTAAAGCGTATGATCTTGATCTCGATTATATGGTAACTACCGGCGCTGATCCCGATGAGGCTAATTTTACGGTGTCGGTTGATCATAAAGAACTAACGACCACCGGTATTTCTGCCGCCGACCGAGCCAACACCATTCGGGAACTGATTCAAGATGACGCCAAGCCGGAGGCTTTCCGGCGGCCGGGGCATATTTTTCCGCTCATCGGGGCTGAAGGCGGTGTATTGCGCCGTGCCGGACATACCGAAGCCTCCATTGATTTAGCACGTTTAGCGGGGCTCAAGCCCGCGGGCATTATTTGCGAAATCATGAAAGACAACGGCGAAATGGCGCGCCTTCCCGATCTGGTGGAAATTGCCAATGATTTTGATATGAAGTTTATCAGCATCAAGGATCTCATTTCATACCGGATGAAGCACGAATCGCTGGTGCGCAAAATTGTAGAAGTGGATCTCCCCACCATTTATGGCAATTTCACACTGCACGCCTTTGAAGAACGTCTTACCGGCGACAATCACCTGGCATTGGCAAAAGGGCAGTGGGAAGAAGATGATCCTGTGCTGGTGCGCGTACACTCTTCCTGCATGACGGGCGATATTTTCGGTTCCAAACGGTGCGATTGCGGCGAGCAACTGCATCAGGCCCTGCTGCACGTTGAAAAAGAAGGTAAAGGGGTTGTGTTGTATATGAACCAGGAAGGCCGGGGCATCGGCTTGGTTAACAAACTGAAAGCATATAAGCTGCAGGAAGAAGGTATGGATACGGTAGAGGCTAACGAAGCGCTTGGTTTTGAGCCGGACCACCGCGACTACGGCGTGGGCGCTCAGATTCTGCGGGCGCTGAACATCAGCAAAATGAAGCTTATGACTAATAACCCGGTAAAGCGGGTGGGATTAAAAAGCTTTGGCTTAGAAATGGTAGAACGTGTGCCCATTGAAGTAGGCGCTTATCCCGAAAACGTACGCTACCTAAAAACCAAGCGCGATAAGATGGGGCATTCTTTAAATCTTGATGAACTTGATCCCCACAGTCCTAAATTTATTGATAGTATTGTGAAGGAGTCGTGAGTCTGGAGCTATGGGACGTGAGAATCCAACTCACTACTTTCTACTTTCTTAAAATCAGTATTGTTTGGCAACGTGTTCTCCTGATTTTCCAAATCTGTTTCGGGTTTATCATCTCTAACGCCCTCCGGTAAAATCTGCCGATGAAATATAAGCAGTGCAATTATAGCTGTGCTTATAGCTACATCTGCTACGTTAAAGATGTAGGGAAAAACCGGGTAGCCTTGTATAGTGGCCGTAAAATGGATGAAGTCAATCACATGGCCGTCCAAAATACCGCCGTAGCCGCCAATTTTACCCATAATTAGCCGGTCAATGATATTGCCGAAGGCGCCGCCCATCACCAAGCCCATGCAAAACAGGTAACCCAATCGCGCCTGGTTCATCGAATAAAGCACGTAGCCTAAAATACCAAGGGTGGCAATAATCGAAACCACACTTACTACCGGCGTTGCAAGCCAGTCGATGCCCAGTGCCATACCGGGGTTTAAGGTATAATGAAAAGACAGCCAGCCGGGAATGATATCCCAATTCTGAAAAGCGGGTGAGGTTCGAAGCCAGTGCTTGCTCCACTGGTCAAGAACAACCACAATGAGGGCCGGAAGCCCGAATGTAAGTAGTTTTTTAGGTTCCAAAAATGAAAATGGGTGTAAAGAGTTGCTATCTGCGTTTCAGTTTTGCTTCGATGCTAAGCTGGGTATGGGGAACTGCTTCCAGCCGGCCTTTGGCAATTTTTTTGCCCGTCACCTTGCAAACGCCGTAGGTTTTATTGTCAATGCGGTTTAGGGCGTCATCCAAATAACGGATGAATTTGCGCGTGCGATTATAGAGCATGTACGTTTTTTCGCGTTCCTGTGCATCGGTACCGGCATCCGCCATGTGAAAGGAATACGCCGATTCATCGGTGGCGTTTTCCATGCTGTCGCGGAGGGTCCGCTGCAGCGTTTCCATTTCGTTCTCCGCGTCTTCGAGTTTGTTAACTATTATTTCACGAAAGTATTTAAGCTCCTTATCATTGTAGGGAGAAACGCGTTTGTTCTTGTTATTTTCTTTTTTAGCAGAAACCATAATATCTACTCACAAAATTAATTGGGATTTCTTCGAATGGAAATGGTGCATTCTTGTTCACCAATTTCCCATGATTTTACAAAGTCTGAGACGTCTAAGCCATTTTTAGTAATTTCTTCTGCCAATGTTTCGCTCTTAATATAATCATTCATAGCCTGAATGGCCTCATGTAATTGTGCGGGTGCTTCCACGCCAATCTCTATGCGGTCCACCACATCAAAATCGGCCTCTTTGCGCATATTCTGTACGCGATTTACAAATTCGCGCGCTATTCCTTCCTGTACAAGTTGCTCGCTAAGTTCAGTATCCAGTGCAACACTCAGTCCGTTTTCAGTTTCTACCTGCCAGCCTTCCAGCCCGCTGCGGCTGATCTCAAGATCATCGCGACCCAGTTCTACGGTTCCGTTATCACCCAAATCAAGCGAGATAGAACCGGACTCTTCAAATTCAGTAATTTGCTGAGTTGTTAATTTGCCAACCTCCGGGGTGACTGATTTCATTTTTGACCCCAGGCGCTTACCAAGCACCGGGAAATTGGGCTTGGCCGTTTTTTGTACGATGCCTGAATCGTCATCCACAAAGTCAATTGCTTTAACGTTTACCTCATCCAAAATAATATCTTTAACCGATTCAATAGCGCTGCGCTCATCTTCATCATCAATAGGCAGGATGATGCGTGACAGCGGCTGCCGTACATTCACTTCAATTCTGTTGCGCAGACTTAATACCATCGATGAAATTTGCCGCGCCAGTTTCATGCGGTGCTCCAGTGCTTTGTTGATGGATGTTTCCTCTACTGTGGGGTAGAACGAAATATGAACCGACTCTTCATCAATCTGCGAAACCCGGTTCAGCCGCTGGTAAAGCCACTCACCCATAAAAGGTGCAATAGGGCTCATCAGCTTTGCCAGATCAACCATGCATTCATACAACGTTTGATATGCAGCCGTCTTGTCCAGGCTTTTGCCCTCTTTCCAGAACCGACGCCGGCTGCGCCGCACATACCAATTGCTCAGTTCTTCTACAAAATCTTCAATAACGCGCGCCGCTTTTGTAGGCTCATATTCATCCAGGTGTTCATCCACCTTTTTTACAGTTGTATTGAGGCGCGAAATGATCCAGCGGTCCATCTCTTTGCGGTCATCCGCGGGGATTGGCGTACCCGAATAGGTAAAACCATCGATGTTAGCGTATAAAGCAAAAAACGAGTAAATATTGACAATGGTATTAAAAAACTTACGCTGTGTGTCCTGTAGTCCTGTTTCACTAAATTTTATATTCTCCCAGGGTGATGCATTGCTCATCATGTACCAGCGAACGGTATCGGCGCCATATTTCTGAATCACTTCAAAAGGATCAACACTATTACCTTTTGATTTGCTCATCTTGTTGCCGTCTTCGTCAAGCACAAGGCCATTGGAAATAACGTTCTTATAGGCGGGTTGATCAAAAAGCATGGTGCCTAAAGCGTGCAGGGTATAGAACCAGCCGCGGGTTTGATCGACGCCCTCGGCAATGAAATCGGCGGGAAAATTGGTCTTAAATTTTTCTTTATCTCCAAAGGGATAATGCCACTGTGCAAACGGCATGGCACCCGAATCAAACCAAACATCCAGCAGATCGGGGATACGGCGCATAGTGCCGCCGTTGGGCGCCGGCCAGCTAAGTTCATCAATGTATGGCCGGTGTAAATCAATATCTTCATCACTATCGAGACCAGCCTTCTCTTTCAGCTCTTTCAAGCTCCCAATGCATTCGATGTATTCCGGGTCCTTGTCGCTTACCCAAATGGGGATCGGCGAACCCCAATAACGCTGGCGGGATACAGCCCAATCGACGTTGTTCTCAAGCCAGGTTCCGAACCGGCCGGAGCCCGTGCTTTCAGGCTTCCAATTAATATCAGTGTTATACTTTACCATCTTGTCTTTCACAGCGGTGGTTTCTATGAACCATGATTCCACCGGATACGACATCAGGGGAGTGCCTTTGCGCCAGTCAAACGGGTAGTTATGCACCACCACCTCGTGTTTATACATGCGGTGCTTATCTTTGATGGCACGGGCAATGTCGCTGTCGGCATCTTTAAACCATTCCCCCATAAAGTCAGGAGCTGCTTTAGTAAATTTTCCGTCCCTGTCAATGGGATTAAACATGGGGATGCCGGCCTTTTTACAACTTTGGAAGTCATCAGCACCGAAAGCGGGGGCTGT
>Ga0136604_1001531_pt1 | contig 10284 bp, 15 predicted proteins | sample AntRauFillE10628_FD_104928 | JGI IMG/M metagenome (GOLD analysis project Ga0136604, IMG submission 104928) | Saline lake microbial communities from Rauer Islands, Antarctica - Metagenome Filla E10 #628 | ecosystem: Environmental > Aquatic > Non-marine Saline and Alkaline > Saline | place... | reverse complement strand
TTTTCAGATACTTCTTTGCTGCCTGAAGCGTTATTTTCCTCAGAATGTGGAGTTAATTCTATACCTTCACCTTCATCTGAACCACTCCCTTCACCATCTGAACCTGAACCATCACCTCCGCCATCATGGCCAGCAGCATTTTTTTCACTTGCCATTATAGAGTGCTGCTTGGTACTCAAATTACCTTTTGTTAAGTTACTTTTTGAAGCATTGAACAAGGGCAATAACCCGCCATTCTTTTGAGCACTGCGGGTCACCATTTTGGAAACAGTCACTTCATTATTTTTCTTTGTATTAGTCGTTAATGCCGCTTTCTTAGTGCTATTCTTGCCAGGAATGGCTGATACTTTATTATCATTAATTAGCTTTTGTGCTTTAACTTTATTATACCCCGTGATCAGGTTATTAGAGATATATGAACGCTCGGGAGAAAGGATAGGAGAGAAATAGCGATGACTGAAGATTTTTGATTGAAACCGCCATATTTAAATTTAATAAATTATTCACAGCCAGCCTAAAATCGAAGCCTTTTAACAATCAAGTTCAGGAAGTGTTTATCACTCAGGATCCCACAACCCCTCCGTTTTGGCGCCTATAAATTCATCCCAAATTTTGCAATGTTTCTTGGATTCTTTGCCAAGTAATGGCACAAAAGTGGATGCAGAAAAATATTTTTCACAATCAGCTCCGTTAATCAAGTTTTCTAAAAAATAAGTTGCAACAACCTCTTGCAAATTTTCTGTGCCTTCATTCATCATTTTTTCAACAAATAAGAAAATTTGCCTTAATTCATCTCGGTTGTTTCCTGCCACCAATCGTTCAATGACATATCTTGCAAAAATAAAAAAATTACTACCTAGCGTAGGAATATCATCTCCCCACCATTCCAAGTGTTCTTTTCAAGTATCTTTAAATCCTGGAAATTTTTTTAGAATTAAAGGCATACATTCATCTTCTGTAATCATTTATTAACCTTATAAATTTCTTATAGCTAAGATATTAGAGAATAGTATCATAAATTTACTTCTTTGCCAGCAATTAGGTCACCTGCTATTTGCTCTAGTTCTTCATATGAAAATGCAAATTCTTCACCAAGCTCCATCATCCCTAAAGTTAACAACAGATCTAAAAATTTTGAATCTGCATTTGCAGGTAAATCAACATACACTGAATAAGCTTTTTTACCAATTTCAGTAACATCTACGTTCTTTGAAATAAGATCTTTTAGTTGTATTCCATAATCTATACTTGTATCCATTATTTTTTACCTCAATTGCATAGGCTCTCCAATCTTATATTTGCACATCTTTACCCGAGATTAAATCATCTGCTATTTTATTTAGTTCTTCATGTGTGAATACGAATTCAGGACCATCTTCCATTGTATTTAAAGTCAAAGCGATCGCTCTCACACCATGTTCTAAATCAGTTAAATGCTCCCAATAAGTACTAAAAGCCCATTTTCCTATTTCATATGGATCTTTAGTCCTCTGAAGAAATTTTTTAAGTTCAATACCAAATTTAATTTTTGTGTACACTATTTTGGTCCCCCATATTTCTTAGAAAATTTTATTAGTTCTGATTTTGTTGGTGGATAATGTTTTGTCCGTAAATCTTGTCCATCAAGCGTTTTTGGATGAACTCTATTTACCTTACTCTCATTCCATTGTCTGACCTGTCCAGTTTTCGGGTTATGTTCTGTAACAAAAGATGAACCTCTAGTAGGGCCAGCAGTTCTAGCAAGTCTTTCAACATCATAATACCTAATCCTCCCATCAGGTAAATTTTCAAATTTTACAGCATCTCTTTGAGCTCCTTCTAGAGCCCTCATTTTTTTATTTAAATTAATTTGTGAGTTTGCATTATGGGCTAAGCCATTAATTTCAGAAGAAGTCGCACTCTCGGAAATGTTAAAGTTATTTCGGCTTGACCCCCTGATTTGTGTACAAATTAAAGCTCATATTTTTCATACTCCAATATTAAATAATCATATCAAAATTAAAATTATAATCCTATCTTAAGCTCCATATTTTATATTGTGCCTATGCCACGTTTTGCATACTTTATATGTGTGCTTCCTTTATATTATTAGCTAATTTTCCTAATCTATCTAACCCCATAATTTCGCTTGGCGATTTGCCTTGCAACGAACCATGAACCCTAATGTTATTATAAAATTCCATAAAATGATCAAATTTTTTGCGAACATCGTTAAGATCTATAAAATAATATAGCGGTATAAACTCTGACTCTATTATTGAATAAAAATATTTTACATGGGCATTTTTATTTAGGGTAGAGCGTGGTATAAACTCGTGTTCAACTTTGTGCTTCACTTCATCAATTAAATATCGATAAAACATTTTAGAGGTCATTTGTGGACCATTATCGCTTCTAATAACCAGTCCTTCTTCAATGTCTATACCAGACTTACGCAAAGCTGTACTTAAAGTTGCTGCCAAATTATTTGCCTTGCATTGTAAGCTTATATAATAATGCATAATCTTTCTACTAAATACGTCAATATAAACCAATATATAAAAAAATACATTCAAGCCATGAAGATAGCCATATTTAATATCAAATTCCCAAACCTGATTGGGTTTAGTTATTTTTCTATTACGAGATAATTGCTTTTTATTATGATTTTCTTAGCTTTCCCTAATAACATGCCATTTTGCTTGCATAGCCGATACACTTTTTCTTATTAAGAATATAGCCATACATGTTATATAAGTAATATTTTAATTTTTTATACCCTCCAGAAATCATCAGAAACTCGTTCCCCCTTATCTCTTTAAGTGCCGCTATAATTCTTTCATCAGGCACCTTATTACCATCCTTATCATAACTAAATCCGGGAATAGGCCTACCTGGATTATTTCTGCGCTTATCCACCAGGTAATTTTTAAACCTATACCAGCTGGTTTTGTGTATCCCTGCAAACTTTAAAACTTTGTTGATTGGATTGCATTGGCTAATAAAATTAGAGGCTACTTCGAGCCTGTATCCCAAACTTGGTAAGTTTTTTTTAATAGTTCTTTTAATATTTGGTTGTCTAATTCAACATCATTAAGCTTTGTTTTCAAAGCTTTAAGCTCATTACTAGATGCAGTGGGTGGTTTTTGTTTTTTTGTATATTTTGGCTTTATCCAGGTATGGATAGTGGCTGGTGGAATGCTATTTTTCTTAGCAAGGGCAGCAATATTACCAGTTGCCTTAGCTTCATCAATAATTTGAGCTTTTTCCAATTCAGTGTAAGTTCTCTTTTTTCTCATAAATCATCTCGTTACGTATCTAACTACAGTCTAACCAAATATGAAAAAATGAACAAATATTAGTACACAGGTATTAGGGGGCTAAATAGGTACAATACTCATCATCTTCTAGTGGCATCAAATTTTTAACCCCTATATCGCAACACAGTGGCAATGAAACAGCCATTATCAAAAATCGCCAAACCATCTACGAAAAAGCAAGAATTCAAAATCCAATACGATAGATAGGGAAAATTAGAAATTGGCAGCCTCATACCAAATTTTTATTAAATCCAAATATATTAGATACAAAAGCAGCTTGATATTTTAAAAGCTGTGAATTTAAATATATAATGAAACATCAAGCGACAACTACCCTGAAAGATACCGGCAGTGGTTCGATAGTGTAGCTACCCTTTTTATCTTATGTGGGACAGTTAAGAGATTTGCAAGCCTTATACTAAAACCGCTATGATCAATTTTAGAGGATTGTATGCCCTATTTTAAAGCAGGTTAGCAAATAGAGCAGTTAAATAAGGCCATTGCATGGAATTTAAAGATTATTATGCCATTTTAGGGGTCTCGCCCAGCGTCCCTCTTGCAGAAATTAAAAGTGCGTATCGTAAACTGGCACGTAAATATCATCCTGATATCAGCAAAGCACCCAATGCAGAAGCAAAGTTTAAAGAAGCCAGTGAAGCCTGGGAAGCCTTAAAAGATCCAGAAAAAAGAGCAGATTATGATAGGCTGCGTCAACAAGGATGGCGTCAAGGCCAAGCATTTAAACAACAACAGCGGCCCAATGCCCGGCAAGCCCATGAGCAAGCAGACTTTAGTGATTTTTTTAATAGCTTATTTGGCCAACATAGCAGAGGCGATAGTGCGGACTTTGATTCGGTTTTTGGCACTACTGGCCAACGCCCAATCAAAGGCCAAGATGTAACTGCCCGTGTTTCGGTACCATTAGATATGGCCTATCAGGGTGGGGAACGTACCATTCAATTTGCTACCGGGCCCTCTAGTTCACCCAAAGCATTGAAAGTTACTATTCCCCCAGGGATCACTCAAAACAGTAAAATTCGTTTACCTGGACAAGGTGCGCCTGGCAAAAGAGGCGGGGCTACGGGAGATTTATATCTTCATGTGCAATTAGAACCGCATCCTTTTTATCAAGTAGAAAATAAAGATATTTTCTTAAACTTACCGCTAGCGCCTTGGGAGGCAGCACTAGGGGCAGTCATTAGTACTCCTACTTTAGGGGGCTCAGTGCAATTAACCATTGCGCCCCATTCACAAACTGGAACCAAATTACGCTTAAAAGGTCGTGGCTTACCCGGTTCCATACCAGGAGATCAATATGTCATCTTACAAATTATGGTACCTAAATTAGAAACTCCCAAAGCCAAAGCGTTAATGCAACAATTAGCCGATAGTGTCACGTTTAATCCACGTCAACATTTTAACCGTTAAACCCCACTTTGGTTATTGTTCTTTTAAATACTGTTGCTCTTCTTCGGTGGTTTGGCGGTCAAACCCTGTATTACGTTCTGGGAAACGACCAAATTGATAAATTACCGCGCGATTATTTTCGGCTTGTTCTAGCACTTGATTTAAATAATTGGCAATCGGTAATTGGTCTTTGGGCAAAGATTGTAATAAAGTGCGATAAAGAAAAATAAAGCGACTTTGTAGCTCTAAGCTTTCAGAATCGATTAATGGCATATAAAAAAACGCGCGTTCTAATACATTAAGTTGTTGGTCTTGATTTAACTCAATCCCTTCTAAAGTTAGCTCATTAACCTGTGATTGAAAAACATGATCTTTAGTATCTGTATAAAATTTAGGAAATTGATGTAACAATAAAATTAATGCTAAGCGCCCTTTGGGGGAATGTCGCCATGTATTGTACCGACCACTGGCTGCACGCTGCATATCTTCGGCAAACTCATTATCCAGATATTTGACGACTTGCGGCAATTCATGCTTCCATAACGCCTGGCGCTGCTCACTTAACTTGCCATGAAATGCATTTTCTCCAAACCAAAAATCCAGCACCGCATTGGCGCGACTGGATAATGGCGGCACTTCAGTAATAACCTTGGGCTCTTCATAACCACCGGTTAACAATAATCCTAACATGCCAGTTAAAAAGCCTAACCCTAAAAATAAGGCCAACAAATACCATTTTTTTAATTTTAAAGAATGCGTCATATTATATACCCTATGCGTTGATTGGGGTTTTAGCCAATAAAAAACTGTTGGGAACCATTAACCCAAATAACCACTATCTTTGCCATTCGCATTCAAGGGCTGGCCCTTAAATTTACTTTAAAAGATAGTAAACAGTGAAATAGCGTCAAGAATTTTAATGAGTCTGATAACTCATCAAAGCTGCGCTGGGCTAACTTAATCCACATAAACCATGGTTGGCGATTAATGGCCACTTATAAGCCATAGTGGCAAGCGTTGCGATTCATCGCCGTTACTTATTGTATTACCCCAATCTCACCTTATTGCTAATAAGTTTAGACTACCTTGAGTCAAGCAAAAAATTTTTCTTGGTAGCAGTACGCTTAAGAGGAGGCTAAAGCATAGCTAGGTGAGGAATGACGACAAACATAACCGGCTTCTTCAAAAATCTGGCAAGCTTCTGGAGAACGCATAAATTGATACAGTGCTTGGGCACTTTCAGGAATGACATTACGATTTTTTAGCATAATAACTTCATGCATTACCGGCTCATAAGCATTTAATTTTGGTTCCCAATAATGATGCTTAGACCGAGTTAATGGTTCCAATTGTGATAAGGCAATAAATCCAATTAACGAGGGATCTTTTTTTAATAATTCATACACTTGATGAATAGAGTGGCGATAAATCAATCTTTTTTGGACTTTTTTCCATAGATCGTAATTCAGCAATACTTCTTTAGCTGCATACCCATAAGACACAAAACTGGGATCTCCAATGACCACTCGAGCATCTTGATTATTTTTTAAATAGACCAATAGATTTTCCGCACTGAGTTTTTCATCAGCACGCCATAGCACTAAACGGCTAGATGCCAAAATAGCGCGACTATTGTTATCTGCTTTGCCAGCATTAATTAATGCTTGTACATAGGTTGGACTAGAGCCCACAAATAAATGATACAGTAAGCCATGCATACTTTGTGCATATAAATGACCCGTTGCAGCAGCAGAAATTTTACATTGATGATGGGTGGTTTGAGAAAAGCGTAGGCAAATAACTTGCATCGGGGTTAAAAAACTTTGCGAAACTGCAACATGCACTTCTGCAGCATAAACTGCCGCTGGCGCCCAAGCTAGCCAAATAAAAAGTGCCCATAATGCAACGCCCGTACTTAGCCAATTATTTTTTAATTGCCGCAAAAATTGAAAAAGTTCAATAGGGCTAGCTTGCTGATGAGTGCCGTGCTGTCCAATTAAAAAATAACGGTCCATTGTTGATGAATCCTTTCTATCTTTATTCATCCCGGCAAAAAACATGCATTATGCCGTGGGCTAGCCACGCTTAAAATTCGCTTCCTAGCCTGCTATCATTATAAGCAGCTTCTAAAGTGAGATCTAGCCTTGCATGATAAGTAAATGGCTTGCAATCAGCTATCGCAAGCTTGCTTAAATAGCATAGCGTTAAATAAACACTGATTTGCGAATTGTCCTACAGCAACACCAGAGATCGACTCTTGCCACCCCTTTGGCTTTAAGCGCGCTTGCCAAAGCCGTGGCGGTAGCGCCACTGGTCACCACATCATCTACTAATGCCACATGGGCTGGCAAATGACATTGAGTAATATGAAACGCCTGTTTTAAATTGCGATAGCGCGCGGCATAACTGGTCAGTTGTCCTTGAATAGAGGTTGCTTTAACTCGATAACAAATTGACCATAATATTGGGATATTAAAGGCACGGCTTAATGGTCGTGCTAATTCTAAAGCCTGATTATAGCCACGCTGTTGGCCACGTCCTAAGGCCAAGGGAATGGGGATCCAGGCTTGCGGTAGCGTTCGTTGCGTTCCATAGTAAGCCATTAAGCCCCCTAGATATTTGGCCCAATATAATTGGCGTTGGAATTTTAATTGAAAAATAAATTGATTTAATGGCCAAGCATAACGAAACAGTGCTACGGTTTCATCCAAAACTGGGGGCAATCGTTGGCAAGCTTCACAGAGCAACGGGCCTAGCTGAGCCATAGGCAAGGCGCAACGTTGGCAAGCAGGTCCTAACCACGGTAACTCCTCAATACAGGCCTCGCATAACGGCTCAATCTTTGATTTTAAGTTAAAACACAGCTCACAGCGGCTAGTGAATAACTGAGATAGGGATTGTTTTATGGTTAGCCAATTCATATTCTTTTGCTAACTGGTTATACTTTTACTGACTACGCTATCTTAAACATCCGTGCTATTCAGCAAAGACAGGCCCTATTACTTAAAAATATTACCACTTAATGCCACAGCATGGGTTGTAAGCAACTTGTAAATTTGATTAACTGGCTAACAATTAAGCTGATATAATAAACCACTTTTGCTGTTTAAGCTTATGATAGGTTGACAAAGAAACCCTCTCAGAGACTAGGCCCCCATAGGCTTTTTTGCTAGGGTAACTTACATTGGCCAGCAACGGCGTTTCCAATTGAGAGTTCACCTTCAACCATTCTAACAATAATTTGTGCAGTAATATGATAAATGCCCCTTCAAATGCAAAATCTTACCCTTTTAATAAAGCGGAAATTGCCCGTACTTTTAATCAAGTGGCAACCCGTTATGATCAATATGCCTTATTACCCCGAGAAATAGGCGAAAGATTATTAGCGCGCTTAGCTTTATTGAAAACGCCACCCCGCAAAATTTTAGATTTAGGCGCCGGTACGGGTTGGCTAACCCAACAATTACGCCAACGCTATCCTAAAGCACAAATTATCGGTGCCGATATTGCCTTAAAAATGATGCAATATGCACAGCAACAACAGCCCAAAGGCTGGTTTAAAACCAAAAATTATTATTGTTGTAGCGATGCAGAACAACTGTGTTTTAAGGCACAAAGTGTAGATTTAGTGATTTCTAACTGTGCTTTTCAATGGTGTAATGATTATTTAACTTTATTTCGTGAAATTGCGCGGATTTTAACTCCGCAAGGTACACTGTTTTTTAGTAGCTTGGGGCCAGATACCTTAAAAGAATTGCGACACAGCTTTGCTCAAATTGATAATAAAATCCATATCCATTCGTTTATTGATATGCATGATATTGGGGATAATTTACTACGCAGTGGCTTTAAAGATCCCGTTATGGAAATGGAAAAAATTGTAGTAGAGCATCCCAATTTAAGTAGCTTATTGCGTGAATTAAAAGGCACAGGGTCACGTAATTTAGATCCGCGTCGTGCTCCCGGTCTTAGTAGCGCCAATTTATTGAAAAAACTAAAACAACATTATCAATCATATCTTACTCCTCAACAACGCTTACCCGCCACATTTGAAGTCATTTATGGACATGCCTGGCCTCCTTTATTGCCGCCGCAATTACCCAAAGTCAATCAAAAAACCGAGCAAGCCATTCCATTACGCATTGTAACTAACCAATCACTTAACCATGACGTGCCGTGATATGCTTAGCGTTTATATAATTAAATTGGTTGTTCAATAAAAACACCGATTGATAGTGTCGTGAGGTACATTGTTCAATCAAGTGCCGCGCACAGCTGTGAAATTTAAGATTGATTTAATATAAAATTTCAGTAGATAAGAAAATCTGCGATAGTTACCCCCCTCTAGCTAGAGGTTAAAATTGATGGTTTGGATTGTTCATAATGTCGTACGTTTGTGCCGCGCCTTCTTTGACGACTGCACTACTCGCGCCCCATATGGCGCCATCCACCGCACCTTTGACTGCACCAGCAACCATCCCAGGCGTTCCTGCAGTACATAAGCCAATCACGCCGCCGATGACCGTGCCAAATACAACGCCGCTTACAACATTCATAAAGTTGGCTTTCCCGCCACTAACTTCGCAAACTTCTACTAGACTAAGCTCTTTCATGATGTATAATTCCTTTTTTGTACTACTTAAAAGCAAGGCGATTATGTCATGAGATTTATACAAGCTCTAGCAATAATTTTTCTTTATACATCAATGTTTTTCTGTGCTTATTCATTGTTTTATATGTGTATTGGTGGTTCACCTGATGCCTCAAAGTTAATGATTGATGCTTTATTTTTCGGTTTTGTATTTGCATACATGAATGATTTTAAATTACCTAACTACAATCAAAATAAAAAATAATATGAAAGGCAAAGGTAAGGAAAACTAACAATGAGTAGAGCAAAGGCATAAGGCTATGAATTTTTTGAAGACGACTATTACCTAATAAAAGCACCACTTAGATTAAGAGATATACAAGACAGGACTGGTGTGTAGTTTGCTGGTGAATTGATCTGATTGATCTGATCCCGAAAATCAGGACAGCTAATTTGCTATGCAGTTAGGGTAGTGTAAAGAATTCTGTGTCTGGCGAACTTCTGAAATGATCGCATACTTAAGATATGCTTATAGACACAGGGGGAACCGCAATGCACAAAGACTTAAAAGATCTCGTTGATGAAAAGAAAATAGCTGAACTTGCAACTAGCAAAGATGCCCAAGAAGCTTTTTTCGGTAAAAACGGATTGATCAAGGATTTAATAAAAAGCACGCTTGAAACGGCCCTAAAAGCGGAGATGGCCCACCATTTAGGGTCGAGATAGAATCTCCAGCTAAAAACAAGCGTAATGGCAAATCAGTTAAAACCATCAAGAGCGATAGCGGTGAGTTTGATGTAGATATACCGCGAGACCGTACAGGCGAATTTGAACCCCAGCTGGTTAAAAAGCACCAACGCCCCCTAGCTGGCCTAAATCAAAAAATATTATCGTTATACGCCCGAGGGCTTTCCACCAGAGATATCCAGGCTGAAATACAAGATATGTATGGTGTTGAGTTATCCCCTACACTGATTTCTCAAGTCA
>Ga0136604_1001530_pt1 | contig 10287 bp, 9 predicted proteins | sample AntRauFillE10628_FD_104928 | JGI IMG/M metagenome (GOLD analysis project Ga0136604, IMG submission 104928) | Saline lake microbial communities from Rauer Islands, Antarctica - Metagenome Filla E10 #628 | ecosystem: Environmental > Aquatic > Non-marine Saline and Alkaline > Saline | place... | reverse complement strand
CAGGGATCAGGCTGGGCGGGTTGATCGGATGGGCGACGAGGCACCTGTCGCGCCCGTCGAGATGCTCGGTGAAGGTCGAGGGCAGCAGCGCCGAGGTCGAGCTTGCGAGCACGGCGTCGCGTGGCGCGCGCGCGTCCAGATCGGAGAACACCGCCTTCTTGATGTCCAGTTTCTCGGGCACGTTCTCCTGCACGTGAACCGCCCCGTCGAGGGCCGCGTCGAGATCGTCCGCGATCTCGACCCGGGCGGTGACCTGCGCGGCGGTCTGGCCGTCAAGCATGCCGGAGGATTCCAGTTCGCCGGCCAGACGCGCCAGCAACTCCACGGCCTGTTTTGCCGCCTCGGCATTCGCGTCGTAAAGCGACACAGCGCATCCACCGCGTGCAAAGGCCACGGCCCAGCCGCATCCGATCAGGCCGCTGCCGATAATCGCCGTCTTGATATCCTCGGCCATTACAGCGTCTCCACGCCGCCGCAGACGCTCAGCGCCTGTCCGGTGATGTTCGCGCCCCCCGGTGTGTTGAGAAACAGGCACATCGCGGCGATGTCATGCGGGCTGACCATGCGCCTCAGCGCGACCTTTTCGAGATTGCGTTCGCGCATCTCGTCGTAGGAAATCCCAAGACGCTCGGCTCGGGCATTGATGACCCGGTCGATCCGCGGGCCCTCGACGATGCCGGGCAGGATGGCGTTGGCCCGCACGCCTTGCGGCCCAAGCTCGGATGCAAGGCTTTTCGCAAGGCCGATCACACCCCATTTCGATGTCGCGTAGGGGGTCCGGTAGGCAAAGGGCAGGCGCCCCGCGACCGAGGCGATGGCGATGAAGCTGCCCCGGCTCTCGATCAGGTCGTCGGCCGCGAAACGCGCCGCAAGATAGGCCCCGCGCATGTTGATCTCCATGGTGCGGTCCCAGTCCTCTGCGGCGATGTCGCCGATGCCTGCGGTCGGTCCCTCGATGCCGGCATTGGCCACGATCACATCCAGACCCCCCAGCCGGGCGCGCGCCTCGTCCACAAGCCTGCGGGTGGCGGCTTCGTCGGACGCGTCGGCAACCGTCCCGCCGATTCGGTCCGTGCAGGCCGCGGCAACCGCGTCGGCATTGATGTCCGAGATGTGGACGCTGGCGCCCGCGGCCGCGAAATCATCGGCGATTGCCTTGCCGATGCCGGCGGCTCCGGCCGTTATCAGGACACGCAATCCCGGTGGCGGGGTGAGTGTGGTAAGTGACGACATGGTTTTCATACCTCTTTTCTTTGCGGGTTTGCCGCGTCCGGTGCCAGTGAGGCGCGAATGTCTTTGGCTGCGGTGCTGATGTCATCGACGATGGCCTCGCGAACGATCCGACCGTCACGCGCATCGAGGGCGGTCATGATCTGGTCGTGGAATCCCTGCGAGATCGCCATGTGCGCGCGATCCGGAACACTCATGCGGATCGATGGGCCGACCATGAGCCAAAGACGCTCTATCATCCCGACCAGAAGCGGCCAGCCCGACACCTTGTAGATCGCCGCGTGATAGGCCGCGTTGGCCTTGAGATACCGATCCGCGTCGTCGCTGGCGGCGGCAGCGCCAAGGTCTTCGTTGAGTGTACGTATCTCGGCGAGATCCGTGGCCGTCATCGCGTTGCAGGCGCGTTCGGCGGCCATGCCCTCCAGCTCGAGGCGGATCGCGGTGATCTCGTCGAAATCTGAAGGAGTCAGCACCCGAAGGCGCAGCGTGCGGCTCGACGTGTTCTGCAGGACACCTTCGGTCGTCAGGCGGGTCAGCGCCTCGCGGACGGGCATTGCGCTGACGCCCAGTTGCTGCGCCAGCCCGCGGCTCGACAGGGCCTCGCCGGGTCTGAATACTCCGGACATGATTGCGCTGCGAAGATTGTCGAAGACCTGCTGTTGCAGGCTGTCCCGCCGAAGGTTGCCGCCGTTCAACTCTGGATGAGGTTCGGAAACGTCTTGCATATCGGATTTCATTCGTTATCGTTGATCTGTGATCGCAGATTGCAGTGTGGTACGTAATAAGTCAAGGAACCCCTGCGCAGTCGATCTCATTCCGCCCGGCACGGCCGGGCAGCACGAAGGGAGGATTATCATGAAAATGAAGACAACTGTTCTGGCAGCGGTGGCCGCGATCACCGGGTTGCCGGTGCAAGCTCAAAACCTCGATGTCGCGAGCACGTTTCCGAAGAATCTGGCGTTTCTGGGAGAGGGTGCCGAAGTTCTGGCGAAAAACATCGAGACGGCTACTGGCGGCAAGGTCACGCTGGAGGTTCATGGCGCGGGCGACCTGGTTCCGGCGCTCGAGGTGCTCAATCAGGTAAGCACCGGCGCGATCCCTGCGGGATGGGATTACGTCGGCTACTGGGGCGGCACGATCCCCGTGGCATCCTTGGCGGGTTCCATGCCATTCGGCCCCGGTCCGGACCTGTTTACAGGCTGGATGTGGGAAGGAGGCGGCATGGAGATCGTCCAGAAGGCCTATGACCCACTCAACGTCAAGCTGCTGCCGTGTCACGTGACGGCGCCCGAGCCGGGGGGCTGGTTCAACAAGGAGATCAACAGCGTCGAGGATCTCGAAGGCCTGAGCATGCGGATTTCCGGCATGGGCGGTCAGGTGCTCGACAAGCTGGGCGTTTCCACGCAGCTCATTCCAGGCGGCGAGCTTTACGTCGCGCTGGAGCGTGGCCGGATCGATGCGACGGAATTCTCGCTTCCGGTGGTCGACAAGGCGCTCGGTTTTGCGGAGATCGCAGACTATTACTACTTTCCGGGTTGGCATCAGCCTGCGAGCTGGAACTCGCTTATCATGAACATGGATGTCTGGAACGATTTTGACGAGCAGACCCAAGATCAGATCATGTTGGCCTGCCAGGCCACGGTGACCTGGTCGCTGGCAGCCGCGCCCGAGCCGCAGGGCGAGGTCATCGAGGAATTCCGCGCGCAGGGTGTTGAAACCAAGCGCTTCCCTGATGACGTTCTGCATGCGCTGCGCAAAGCCTCCAAGGAAGTGCTGGAAGAGCAGGCGGCCGAGGACGAAATCTTTGCCGAGGCATATCAGTCGATCCAGGACTACCTCGCGAAGGCCGAGATCTGGACGTCGCTTCAGGAAATTCCGGATCCTGTGGAGTAACGCCCAAATGACCGAACGTTCCAGATTGGAGCGCGTCGGCCATGTGCTCGTCGAGGCGAGCGCATGGCCTGGCCGTATCGCGGCGTGGCTGCTCCTGCCGATGATTGTGCTGGTGCTGTTGTCAGTCTTCGGGTCTTACATGAATTGGGGGCAAATCGCAGCCTGGCAGGCCGACCTGCCGCTTTTCGGCTCCCGCCTCACGCTGACCGGCGTCGGCGAATTGCAGTGGCACCTTCAGGCGGTCATCGTGATGCTGGGCATGTCCTATGCTCTTGCACGCAACGCGCATGTCCGGGTCGACATGCTTTATGAAAAATTCTCGCCGCGTGGAAAGGCCCTGGTCAACCTTCTCGGCGATCTGGTTTTTCTTCTACCTTTCTGCGCGATCATCGGCTGGCTGAGCCTCGATTACGTGTCTTACTCCTACAATACCGGAGAACGATCCGATTACGGCGGTCTCGATGACAGATATCTCGTAAAAACCATTCTGCCGATTGGTTTTGCGGTACTTGCGCTGTCGGGGATCGGGCGGGCTCTGGTCAATCTGGGCATACTGTGTAGCGGCGGGGGCCGACCAAATGATTGAATACATTCTGCCGATCTCGATGCTGATGGTGCTCATCCTCGGGATTATGTCGGGTTATCCTGTAGCTCTGGTTCTGGCAGGGATCGGCATCCTCTTCACCTTCATCGGTGATGTGCCGCTGGTTTTTCTGAATACTATCTCCTCGCGTATTTTTACCGGCGTCCTCACGAATTGGCTTTTGCTGGCGGTGCCCCTGTTCGTGTTCATGGGGCTCATGCTCGAAAAGTCCAACATCGCAAAAAACCTGCTGCTGTCGCTGGAGCGGTTGTTCGCGCAACGCCCAGGCGGTCTGGCGCTGTCAGTGACCATCGTCGGGGTGGTGATGGCGGCGAGCACCGGGATCATCGGTGCGTCCGTGGTGATGCTGGGGCTGATGGCACTGCCGGTGATGATCAAGCAGAACTATTCCATGCAGCTTGCCGCCGGGACGATCTGTTCTGCGGGCACGTTGGGCATTCTCATCCCACCATCGATCATGCTGGTTCTCGTCGGTGACATTCTGCAGATATCGATCGGTGACCTCTTCATGGGAGCAGTTGTTCCCGGTCTTATTCTGGGCGGCCTTTATGCGGTCTATATCCTCGTCATCACCCATCTCAATCCGTCCCTCGCGCCACCAAGCGCGGCGCAGGAAAAGGTGTCGACACTCCAGGCGCTTACCGTTTTCGTCAAGCATCTGATGGCGCCGGTCGTGCTCATCCTCGGGGTGCTCGGGTCCATCGTGGCCGGGGTGGCGACCCCGACCGAAGCCGCTGCGATCGGCGCCATCGGGGCGACGGCGCTGGCCGCCGGGATGAACCAGTTGACGTGGAAAAACCTCGTGGACTGCGTGCGGGAGACGGCGTTGACCACCGCGATGATCCTGACCGTGGCGATCGGTGCAACGGTGTTCAGCGGGATATTCAAACGCGTCGGCGGCGACACCATGATCGAGGATTCTGTCATGTCGATTGCCTCGGGACCGTATCAGACCCTGTTCCTAATCATGGCACTGATCTTTGTGCTTGGCTTCTTTCTTGAATGGATCGAGATCAGCTTCGTGGTTTTGCCGCTTTTCGCGCCGATCATCGCCGGACAGGATTTCGGTCTGGGCCACTCGGGGATCACGCTGACTTGGTTTGCAGTGCTGGTTGCGGTCAACCTGCAGACATCGTTCCTGACGCCGCCCTTCGGCTATGCCCTGTTCTACCTGCGGGGCATCGCGCCGCCGGGGTTGAGCATCACCGACATATATGTGGGGATCATTCCGTTCGTTCTGATCCAGTTGCTGGGCCTTGGCTTGTGCATCCTGTTCCCGTCGCTCGTCCTCTGGCTGCCTGAAATGCTCAAGAGCTGAGGTGGATGGCATGAGCGACCCATTCGAGCTGGCCGGCAAGCGCGTCGTAATAACCGGGGGCACAAGCGGGATCGGCCTTGCCGCGGCGCGCGCCTTTCTGGACGTGGGGGCGCAGGTCGTGGTGAATGGACGCTCCGCCGCGCGCGGGCAGGAGGCTCTTCAGGACCTCGAACCGCGCGGATCGGCATGGTTCGTGCCGGGCGACACCGTGGACGAGGCGGATGTGGCGGCACTGGCCGAGGCGGCAGAGGCGCATATGGGCGGTGTCGACGTGATCGTCTGCGCGGCGGGCCTGAACCGGCGCGGCGCCCCGCAGGATCTGGGACTCGACGATTGGGACGCAGTCATGGATGCCAGCCTGAAGGGCACGTTCGTCATCGCGCGCGCGTTCTATCCGGCCCTGTGCCGCTCCGGCGACGGGCGGATCGTGACCCTGGGCTCTATGATGTCGGTTCTCGCGAACGAGGCCTCGGCCCCCTATGCCGCTGCCAAGGGCGGGGTCGTGCAACTGACACGCAGCCTGGCCGTGGCTTGGGCGCAGGACGGGATACGGGCGAACTGCGTCCTGCCGGGCTGGGTGGACACGCCGCTGACCCGCCAGGGTCGCAGGGACATTCCGGATCTTGACCGGCGGGTGCGCGAGCGGACGCCGATCGGCCGGTGGGCCGAACCCGAGGAAATTTCCGGCGCGATCCTTTTCCTTGCAAGCCCGGCGGCACGTTTCATCACCGGCACGGCCATTCCGGTTGATGGCGGTTATCTTGTGCGCGGATGATCCGCGCATCAGCGAAAAAGGCGAAAAGTGATGACAAAGCGCAGTTCGAGACTGTCCGGTTTTGCGACCCTGGGTCGCCATGACCGGATCGCGGCCTTGTCCGATTGGCTGCCCGAGGGTGTGGATGCCGCCGATATCCTCAACGAAACCGGCGCGTTATCGGGCGATCTGGTGGAACGGATGGTGGAAAACGCCATCGGCGTGATGCCCGTACCCCTTGGGGTCGCAACCAACATGATCGTGGACGGCGAGGATGTCCTCGTTCCAATGGCGACAGAGGAAAGCTCGGTCATCGCGGCGGTCGGCAACGCCGCCAAGCGGTGCCGCGCCACGGGCGGGTTTCGCACGTCCTACGCGGGATCACTGACTATCGCACAGGTCCAGATCCTAGATGTAACCGACCCGCATCGCGCCCGCCTCGAGATCCTGCGGCGGTTCGAGGAGATCCGCGACCTTTGCAATCAGGTCGATCCGATGCTGGTCGAACTGGGCGGCGGATTGCGCGACGTCGAGGTGCGGCTGCTCGACGGGCGGCACGGCACAATGGTCGTCGTTCACCTGATCGTGGACACGAAAGATGCCATGGGGGCCAATGCCGTCAACACGATGGCAGAACGCATCGCGCCGGTGCTGGCCGGCTGGACCGGCGGGCGCTCGCTGCTGCGGATCCTGTCGAACCTTGCCGACCGGCGCCTGACCCGCGCCGAGGCCGTCTGGCCCGCGACCGAAGTCGGCGGCGCCGCCGTCATCGACACGATTCTGGAGGCGGCGGATTTCGCGGTGGTCGATCCATACCGCGCCGCGACCCACAACAAGGGGATCATGAACGGGGTCTCGGCTGTCGTTCTGGCCACCGGCAACGATACACGCGCGATTGAATCCGGTGCCCATGCCTATGCCGCGCAATCGGGGCATTACGGCCCCCTGACGCGGTGGGAAAAGACCCAAAGCGGCGATCTTGCGGGGTCCATCGAGATCCCGCTCTCGCTCGGGATCGTAGGCGGAGCGACGCGCATTCATCCGGTCGCCCGGCTGTCCCTCGCGATCATGGGAACCGACAGCGCCGAGGCGCTGTCGCGGTGTGTCGCGGCGGTCGGTCTGGCGCAGAATTTCGGCGCGATCCGGGCACTTGCGACCGACGGTATCCAGAAAGGCCACATGGCGCTGCACGCGCAGAACATCGCGATCGCCGCCGGGGCCGAAGGCGACGAGATCATGCGCGTCGCAGATGCCATGAAATCCAGCGGCGAGATCAACGAACGCGCGGCAAAAACCCTGCTTGCGGAGATCCGGACATGACTCAACCACGGACAGGGGCACCGGGTGCGATGCCATGCGCAGGGTGCCTCGCGATGATGAACGCGCCGCGATGAAGTATACCCCGATCGACATGGCAACCGGGATGCGCCGCCTTACGGTCGATGATGACGACTGGGCGGGCCTGTCGACCAAGGACGCAAAGCGGCTTGCGACACTGCTGATCGCCGCTCGGCGGTTCGAGGAAAAGATCCTGTTTCTCGACAAGCGCGGCCTCGTCCACGGGCCCGCCCATTCCAGCCTCGGGCAAGAGGCGGGCGCGGCGGGCTGTCTCGCGGCGCTGCCTCTGGACACGATGATGAACGGCTCGCACCGCGCCCATCACCAGGTCATCGCAAAGGTGGTCAACGCGCTTTACACCGACAATTTCGATCCCTCGGCGGACACCCGGCTGCGCGACGGGATGCGCGAGGAAACGCGCCTCATGATGCAGGAGATCCTCGGCCTGAAGGCGGGCTGGACCGGCGGGCGTGGCGGATCGATGCACCTGCGCCGCGAGTCCCTCGGCGTCATGGGCACCAATGCCATCGTCGCGGGCGGCCTGCCGATCGCCTGCGGACACGCCTTCGCCGAGAAGGCCCGCGGCGGCGGACGGCTGACGGTGTCGTTCTTCGGCGATGGCGCGATCCACCAGGGCACCACCCACGAGGCCATGCACCTTGCGGCGCTCTACCGACTGCCGGTGCTGTTTTTCTGCGAAAACAACGGCTACGCCGTTTCGACCAGTGTCGAACAATCCGCCTACGAGACCAACCTCAACACCCGCCCCTGCGCGCACGGCATCGAAAGCCTGCATGTCGACGGCATGGACCCGTTGGCGGTCTGGCTGGCGACCCGGTGGGCCGAGGATCACATCCGCACCGAGGGGCGCCCGGCCTTCGTTCAGGCCGATGTTTACCGCTACTATCACCAGTCCTCGCCCATTCCCGGCAGTGCATTCGGCTATCGCACCAAGGAAGAGGAAGAGGCGTGGCGCGCGCGGTCGCCGTGGGAATACCTCTGCGACCGTCTGACGGCGCACGGCACCGTCAGCCAGCAGGAGCTCGATGCCATCGACGCCGCGGTGTCGGAGGCTGTGGATTACGCGGCCGACAGTTGCACCGAGGGCAAGGGCTCGGCGATGCGCATTCCCGACATCCTCTGGCCCGATCCAGCGACCGTCGACGATCACCTCGTCTCCGACATGTCCGAGTTTTCCGGCATACCCACCGCGGAGCCCGGGGATTTCGCCGCTGATGACATGCGCGAGATGACCTTTCTGGAGGCGATCCCGGCGACCATGGGCGCGGCCATGGCCAAAGATCCCAATGTCGTACTCTTCGGCGAGGATGTGGCGAACATGGGCGGGGGAACGGTCGGCGCCACCCGCGGTCTTTCCCGGTTCTTCGGCACCCAGATCATCAACACGCCGATCACCGAGAACGGCTTCTGCGGGCTCGCCGTCGGTGCGGCCATGTCCGGGATGCGTCCGATCATCGAGCTGATGTATAGCGATTTTTTTCTCGTCGCCGCCGATCAGCTCTTCAATCAGGCCGGCAAGATCCGGCATCTGTTCAACGGCACGGCGCAAGTGCCGCTTGTCCTGCGCTGCCGCCTTCCGGGGCTCGAAGGGTACGGCTCGCAGCATTCGATGGACCCGACCAGCGTGTTCTCGCTGTTTCCGGGCTGGCATATTCTCGCACCGTCGAACGCGTTCGACTACGTGGGGCTGATGAACACGGCGCTGCGCTGCAACGATCCGGTGCTGGTGATCGAGCCGCAGGCTCTGCATACCCGCAAATGTCCGGTGCCCGCCAGTCTCGATCACCATGTCCCGATCGGCCGCGCCCGGCGCGTGACAGAGGGCGGTGACCTTACGTTGCTGACCTCGCTCGGCATGGTGGAACCTTGCGTCGATCTGGTGCGGCGGACAGGCCTTTCGGCGGATGTCATCGATCTGCGCAGCCTGTCGCAGCGCGACGTCGATTACGACCTGATCGGGCAGTCGGTGCGCAAGACCGGGCGCGTCGCGGTGATCGAACAGACCACACGCGGCGCAAGTTTCGGCGCCTTCCTCGTGGACGAGATCCAGCGCCGGTTCTTCGACCACCTCGATCAGCCGGTCAAGCGCGTCACCGGCGGGTGGGCGCCGCCCACCGTCTCCCGGGTACTCGAACGCGCGGCGCTCGCCGGCGAAGACGAGATCGAGGCGGCCTTGCACGAGATGGTGCGCGACAGCGCACTGCGTCGGCCCAACCCCCCCGCAACGGTATGAGACCATGCTGAACCTCACGGGAAAAACGGTTATGGTCACCGGCGCGGCCAGGGGCATCGGTGCGGAAACCGCGCGTATCCTCGCCGGGCTTGGCGCGCGGCTGGTGCTCTGTGATCGGGCGGATTGCACGGCGCTGGCGGACACCCTGCGCGCCGACGGGACCGAGGTCGTCACCGGTGCCTTCGATATCCGCGATCGGCACCGCGCGGAACAGTTCGTGACCGATCAGCCGCATCTCGACGCGGTGGTCGCCAATGCCGGGTTCTGCCCTTGGGATGACTGGCACGATCCCGACTGGGACGACACGTTCGACGATGTGATTGACATTAATCTCAAGGGGGTCATCAACGTCCTGCGCCCCGCGCTCGACCGGATGATCGCACAGGGGCATGGCAAGGTCGTTCTCGTCGCCTCGGTCGCCGGGCGCATGGGCGGGCTGAAGGCCAGTCCGCATTACGTGGCCGCAAAAGGCGGTGTCATCTCGATGACAAGGTGGATGGCCGGCAAGGCCGCGCCGCACGGAGTAAACGTGAATGCCGTGGCCCCCGGCGCCACCGATACGGGCATGGTCTCCGGCTCCGGGATCGACGCTGTCGGAATACCCATCGGACGGCTAGCCGCCCCTGCAGAGATCGCCCGCCCGATCGTCTTTCTTTGCTCGGACGGGGCCAGCTACATGTCCGGTGCGGTGCTGGACGTCAATGGCGGTGTCCATGTCGGGTAAGGCACCGCAGCGTGCCGATCTTCGGCAGCAGGATTAGCATGGTGACTGCGTTGAGCGAACGGGTCATCAGGTCTTCCTGTCCGATTTCGACTCCGGACAAGACATTGACGTCCCCCCGGGTCGCGAGCGCGTTTCGGAACTCTTCCGGTGTCGCGAATGTTCGCGCCAGCCT
>Ga0136604_1001529_pt1 | contig 10289 bp, 8 predicted proteins | sample AntRauFillE10628_FD_104928 | JGI IMG/M metagenome (GOLD analysis project Ga0136604, IMG submission 104928) | Saline lake microbial communities from Rauer Islands, Antarctica - Metagenome Filla E10 #628 | ecosystem: Environmental > Aquatic > Non-marine Saline and Alkaline > Saline | place... | reverse complement strand
CTGAAATCGGAGAGCGATTTATTTGCAAAAAGAAAACAAGCCTTGATATCTTCAGTTTCTAATTTCTGATATTCACTTAATATCTCCTCTTCTGAAGCACCATGCGCTAATAAACCAAGAATAAATTCTACCGTAAGCCGGGTTCCTTTAATGACTGGCTTTCCGGTCATTATCTCATTATTTATAGAAATACGCTCCAATAACTTTTTGTCATCCATAATAAACGGGGCTTTATCAAAAATATATTGTGCATGATAAACAGAAACTGAGAATGAGACAACATATTTTCTTCCCTCCTCATCTTGTTGCGGCGGGAACGGAGCTCTCTTGCAACATCTAACCTTTATCCATCTTGTCCGGGCGCAGAGCCTGCCTATTCCGGAGCATTGCTTTAATAATTTTAGTATTGCACCTGGCTTCGCGCAGGCGCCGTTGACAAGATTTTATTTTTTACTCCGCCGGTACTTTACGATTGGCTTCACGCTCAAACTCTTCTTTTAGAAATTTGCCGGTATAACTTTTTTCTATTTCAGCTACTTCTTCGGGTGTTCCTTCAGCTATGATTTCTCCTCCTTCATGTCCGCCCTCGGGACCTAAATCTAAAATCCAGTCGGCTGCTTTGATGAGGTCGAGATTGTGTTCAATCACTATAACCGTATTGCCCTTATCTACCAACCGCTGGCATACATCAACCAGCATGCGAACGTCTTGAAAATGCAGACCGGTGGTTGGCTCATCCATAATATAGAGCGTATCGCCGGTGCCCACTTTGGAAAGCTCACGCGCCAGTTTGATGCGTTGGGCCTCTCCGCCGGAAAGCGTTGTGCTGGGCTGACCGATACGCAGATAGCCAAGGCCTACATCAACCAGCGTACCCAAAATGCGGTTCATAGCCGGCACCGAGTCAAAGAATGCGTGGGCTTCCTCCACCGACATATTAAGTACGTCAGAAATATTTTTGCCTTTATAATAAATTTCAAGCGTTTCCCTATTATAACGATCACCATTACACGTCTCACAGGTCACATACACATCAGGCAGAAAGTTCATCTCTATTTTGCGCACCCCGTCACCGCCGCAGGCTTCACACCGACCGCCTTTTACGTTAAAAGAAAATCGTCCCTGGTCGTAGCCCCTTATTTTTGATTCGGGTAGCTCCGCAAACAGTGAACGGATATGGTCAAAAACCTTGGTGTAGGTTCCGGGATTCGACCGCGGCGTACGGCCAATGGGGCTTTGGTCCACCGAGATTATCTTGTCCAGCTTATCAAGACCTTCAATTGCGTTATACGGAAGCGGTACTGTTTTTGAATTATAAAATTCTTGCGAAAAAATAGGTGCCAATGTTTGATTGATGAGCGAGCTTTTGCCGCTGCCGCTTACGCCGGTTACACATATAAATTTGCCCAGCGGAATATCAACGTCCAGATTTTTGAGATTGTGCCCGCGTGCCCCGCTGATGGTCACCTTTTGGCCGTTTCCGTCTCTGCGTTCATCCGGGTAGGCGATCACTTCTTCATCATTCAAAAACTTCATCGTCATCGATTCAGGATCCAGTTCTTCGGGGATACCCTGCGTAACAATATGCCCGCCTTGTTCGCCGGCGCCCGGCCCAACATCAACCACATAATCGGCGTGTTCGATGGTTTCACGGTCGTGTTCAACAACGATGACGCTGTTGCCTAAATCGCGCAGTGTTTCCAGCGAGCGAATAAGCTTAATATTGTCTTTTTGATGAAGGCCAATACTTGGCTCGTCCAAAATGTAAAGCACCCCAACAAGCTGCGTTCCTATTTGAGTGGCCAACCGAATACGCTGCGCTTCCCCGCCGGATAGTGTTTGGGATTCGCGGTTGAGCGTAAGATAATCAAGTCCCACATTTAATAAGAAATCAACACGGTCGCGCACTTCTTTTAAAATCTGGCTGCCGATTTTTTGTTGACGCTTATTCAGCGTCAAATTATTGATGGTCTGCCGTAGCCTGCGAATATCTAATTCTACTAAATCATGGATATTATGCCCGTCAATTTTATACGAAAGCGATTCCTTTTTCAGCCGCCCGCCGCCGCATTGGCGACAGTCAATCTTGCTCATAAACGCTTCGGCTTTGTCGCGCTTCTTTTTGGATTTACTCTCTTTGTGCTGCTGTTTAATCGTTTCACGAAGTCCCTGAAACGAATGTTTGTACGTAACGTTGTCTTTGCGGAAATCGTAGCTTACATCATATTTTTTATCCCCGCCGCCATTCATTATCGTATCCAGCGCCTCGTCGGAAAATTCTTTGATCGGCGTTTCAAAATCCAGATCAAAAGTATCCAGCACGGCTTTTAATTGCTTAAAGGCAAAAATATCGCGCGGCTCACCTAAGAACCGAATCGCTCCTTCTTCAATGGTCTGCTCCCGATTGGGCATCAATAAATCAGGGTCAACACCGTAAATATAACCCAGACCGTCGCAATTGGGGCAGGCACCATAGGGTGAATTAAAGGAAAACATATTGGGGGCAGGATCTTCGTACGCCAGACCACTTTCGGGGTCAAACAAATTCTTGGAAAAGAGGTGATCTTTAAATTCGTCCCCGCCCTGCGGTACAGCGATGATGACGTTGCCATCCGCCATTTCCAGCGCCAGTCGTACGCTCTCGGCAATGCGTTTTTCACTTTTGGAGTTGATGACAAATCGGTCCACCACCACTTCAATATCGTGTGTTTTGTAGCGGTCTACCTTCATGTCCTCTTCCAGATCCATAAATTCACCGTCCACCCGTACCTGTACAAAACCTTGCTTCATGGTCTGCTCAAAGAGCTCACGATAGTGTCCTTTCCGTCCGCGCACCACCGGCGCCAGGCAATATGCCTTGGTGCCTTCCGGCATATTCATGATGGTGCGCACCAGCTGGTCGGCCGTCTGCTTCTCCATCTTGTTGCCCGACTTCCACGAATACGGTACTCCGATGCGTGCGTAAAGCAGCCGCAAAAAATCATAAATTTCCGTCGCCGTGCCCACGGTAGAACGCGGATTGCGGTTGGTCGTCTTTTGGTCAATAGAAATCACCGGCGAAAGTCCATCTATGAAATCTACATCCGGGCGCTCCATCATACCCAAAAACTGGCGGGCATAGGCTGAGAGCGATTCCAGGAACCGGCGCTGGCCTTCGGCGTAAATGGTATCAAAAGCCAGCGAGGATTTACCCGAGCCCGAGATGCCGGTTACTACCACCAACTGTTCCCGGGGGATATCAATGTCAATATTTTTAAGGTTGTGTTCGCGTGCTCCGCGTATAATGATCTGTTCTCGCACTGTAAACTTGTTCTTTTAAATTAATCGCAAACCCTAAAGATAAGCAAAACCAACCACTTTTTAAGGGTTTGGTCGCAACAAAAATTCCGTTTATTATTGAGGCTTTAATAACTGAAATAGTTGGTTCTTTATTCAATATGGCCGAGCGTAATATCGACATCCCACCCCTCTTCAAATACCCTTATCAATTATTCAAGAAATACGCTTCGTTTATTATAGGGGTTATGACCACCTTCTTTATTTTAGGCCTGATGCCGCAGGTTTATTTATTTCTATACGCTCCAACCGAACCCACATTTGAGAGTCAGTTCATATCTATTACTGCCCTGTTGGTGCAACTTTTTCTGGCCCTAGGCTTCACTAAAATTATGCTATATCTTGTTGATGATCGTGCTGTTGAAGTGAATGATCTCATCAATAACGGGCGCATATATTTCAGTTATGTGGTTGCGCACTTCATGTATATCATTGCGGTGGGTATAGGCTTATTTTTATTAATTATCCCCGGTATTTATCTGGCCCTCCGGCTGCTTTTCTATCCCTATTATATTATTGAATATGGTGATCCCTCCTACATTGCCATGCAAAAAAGCTGGCAAGCAACAGAAGGTTGGACGCTCGAATTATTTATTTTTGGAGTATGCGTACTGGGTCTAAATTTTTTGGGCGCATTATGCTTTGGTATCGGGGTGATTGTAACCTATCCCATCACCACTATGGCAACGGCTATCGTTTTTAAAGGACTGGATAATGAGGCTGATGAGATTCCTGCAGAAGAATATCAACCGTAGGAAATATCATAAAAAAACGCCTTTATCGATTAAAATAGATCCGGAATCTCTGCCCCGTCTTATTTTAATCCTTCCGTACCTCTCTACTGCACTAAAGTTTCGTAGAGCAGAGCTGGTGCGGAATGATAAAATAAGTACCACTTCGCAGCGTTTAACCACATCACCGAATGGCTGTGGAACATTTTTTTATTTTTGAGGGTAAAATTTAATTGCAATTTCAGCCAATAAATAATTTTTCACAGAATGAAGATTCATGCTATAGCATTTATACTTGTATCGGTCGCGCTTTTGATGATGAATTGTTCTTCCCCCGAACCGGCGGCCACCGGTGAACCGGCCAAAGAGGAACCCAAAGTAGAAAAAGAAGAACCAAAGCCTGAGAAGAAGGCCGCTAATCCTGATAAGAGAGCGCCTGCTTACCTTCTTCCGTATGTTGACAGAAACAAAGCGGGTTTTTTAGGGGACGACCTGCAACCGTACATCTCCCCAACCTTTTCGTTTAATACCCAAGACCCCAATTGGCCGTATTCTTTTTCTGAAAATCTTGCGGCCGTCACAGTAAACGGCAAAATCGGATACATAAACAAAGTAGGGGAAATTTCTATTGCACCGCAATTTGAGCAAGCATATAATTTTAAAGATGGGCTTGCCCTTGTAAAGCAAAATGGAAAGTACGGCTTCATCACCCCGGCGGGAAATTTTCGTATTAAACCTCAATACCATGATGCGAAATCATTCAGCAATAATCTGGCCGCTGTTCAGCTTCAACCGGATGGCTCATGGAGTTACATTAACAAAGTGGGCACTACCGCCATTAATGGTGATTATAGCAAAGCCCGCTCATTCTCGGATGGGCTGGCCTTGGTGCAAACCTCAAAATATCAGGAATGGGGCTATATAAATAGCCAAGGACAATGGGTGATTACACCACAATATGATGATGCCGGTTCGTTTTCGGAGGGGCTGGCGCCGGTGCAACTGGAATACCGGCAGTGGGGATACATAAATAAGAGCGGTGAAATAGTGATTCCTTCGCAGTTTTTAGAAGCCGGCTCTTTCTCCGATGGACTTGCGCCGGTGGCTATGCCGGAAAACGCTCAAAATCTTGATTCCAAAAAATACGGATATATCAATCGAAAAGGACAATTTGTGGTAAAACCTATCTATGAACAGGCTTTTGCTTATTCAAACGGGGCGGCCCGTATTGTTACCGGCAACCGATATGCCTTCATCAATACCGGCGGAAATTTAATTACCGATCCTATTTTTAGCAACGCCTGGAACTTTAAGAAGGGCCGCGCAATGGTAAAAGTTGGCGACAAATACGGCTACATTAATAAAAATGGTATTTTTGTGGTCCAGCCCAATCAGTAATGACCCGTATTTGGTAAGTTTATCCCTTTAAAATTCATCCGTTACCCTAATGCGTTGTCCATTAAGCGACATAAAACGTATCTTACGCTTCATTTTAATTCAATTATATCTTAGCAATGCAAAACGATACACCTGCAGCAAAAATAAGCGAGCCTAAAAACTGGTCGCCCCAATCATGGAAAGAGTTCCCGGTAAAGCAGTTGCCAAAATATCCCGATCAACAACAGTTGCAGGAAGCAGTTGATGAACTCGGCGATTTGCCCCCGCTTATCACCTCGTGGGAAGTTCGCGCTTTAAAAAGAAAGCTGGCTGATGTTGCCGCCGGAAAAGGTTTTCTACTGCAGGGCGGCGACTGTGCCGAAAGTTTTGAGGACTGTAAATCACCCAAAATTGTGAATCTGCTTAAGGTGTTGTTGCAGATGAGTTTTATTATGATTCACGAAATGAGAACGTCCGTTGTTCGGGTAGGACGCATTGCCGGGCAGTACGCCAAGCCACGCTCGCGGGACTATGAAATGGTGGATGGCGAAAAGATAGCGAATTACCGGGGTGACCTCATCAACAGTATTAAACCGATAAAGGAGGCCCGCATTGCTGACCCGCGCCGGCTTATTGAGGGCTACCACAAATCGGCGCTCACGCTTAACTTTCTGCGCGCGCTCTCCGATGAAGGATTTGCCGATTTACATCACCCTGAGTATTGGGAGCTCGATTTTATGAAGGAAAATACCTATTACCAAGAGTATGAGGCTATGGTGAACTCCATCCAGAAAGCCGTAAGCTTTATGGAGACTATTGCGCCCAACCAGTTTGAGACGGTGCAGAAAATTAATATTTATACCTCCCATGAAGGGTTGAATCTACATTACGATTCTGCCCAAACCCGAAAAGTACCGCGCCGCAATGGATGGTATAATTTGAGTAGCCACCTTATCTGGCTGGGAAATCGCACCCGCAACATTGACGGCGCCCATGTAGAATATCTGCGCGGCATCACCAATCCCATCGGTATTAAAATAGGTCCCGATTACGATATTGACGAAACGCTGAACCTGATTGAAAAACTGAATCCCACGCACGAAGCCGGCAAAATTGTACTCATCACCCGCTTTGGGGTTGATAAAGTAGAAGCCGGTTTGCCTTCACTAATCAAGCGCCTTAAAAAAGAAGGTATGCCGATAGTATGGAGCTGCGACCCTATGCACGGCAATACCTTTTCTACTGAAAGCAACATCAAAACCCGCAATTTTGATGATATCATCGGTGAAATCCGTAAGACGTTTGCCATCCACCGCAATGAAGGCAGCTACCTCGGCGGCGTTCACTTAGAGCTTACCGGCGATAACGTAACCGAATGCGTGGGCGGCGCCCGCGGCCTGCATGAGGGCGAGCTGCATCACAACTACAAAACCTATTGCGACCCCCGCCTGAACTATCAGCAGAGCCTGGAGCTGGCGTTTTTGATTGCCAAAGAATGGAATGAAAGCTACGGGTGATTCAGGAGGCAGTAGCAAATTGCAAAATGCAGTAGTTACTAACTGCTCTAAGAGAGTTGCACTCTCGAAAAAAGTGCTGACAACGTTCCCGAGTATTCTACTATAATTGCTTCGGCACGACAACCTCACAGTATATTGAAAACTGCCTCCTGCCCCTGCCAACTGCTCCCTGTTATCTGCCACTCTCTCCCGAAAATCCTGTCGGTTTGTCCAGCTGCTAAATGACAACTTTTCTTTTTGCTTTTTCCCGCCTGTAAAAAAAGCAGTCCGGCGCTGGCTGAATGTCAGTCTAAACGCTCTTGTATATGTTGGCATGCCTCTTGCATATCTTAAAATGAATTAGATTCAGTACTATTTTTAATAAAAATTATAGAGGTTTTATTATGACACTTATGAGATATACCCGACCACAAAATGAAATAACTAACAAGCGTTTTTCCGACATCATGGATGAATTTTTCAATGATGTGGTAAATTCAAGCAATGACTCTTTTGTGCCGAGCATCGATATTTCGGAAACAGAAGATCAATTTTTGATTGAAGCCGAACTGCCCGGCATGAAGAAAGAGGACATAAATATAAATCTGGAAAACGGGCGCCTTGGTATCAGTGGCGAACGTAATTTCAAACATGAGGAAGAAGGCAAAACCTTTCATCGTGTAGAAACAAAGTACGGTTCATTCAGCCGTTCGTTTCAATTGCCCGATAACGTAGACGAAGAGAGCATTGATGCTTCCTACGAAAACGGCCTGTTAAAGATTTCTATCAATAAAGCTGAAGATAAAGTAAAGAAGCAGATTGAAATTAAGTAGCAGTAAAGAAGTAAACACCATAAGCCCGAAGTTGTTGAATGCCAACTTCGGGTTTTTTGTTCACAGCAGAACACAATATACCTGATATATTTACAGTTTAGTAAAATAGAGAACAGCCAATTTCATTTTCATATAAAGAATAAAATCATGAAGCGCTCAAAATTATTTTACTCACTTATTGCAGTACTCATCATTGCAGCTGCCGGTTTCTACACCATTGATACCGACTCCAAAGAGGCGTCGGTTTTTAGCATGCCCGATTTTACCGGCACTACCGATGTAACCCCCTCTGAACAGCAATCGGCCGGAACACTGGCTGAGCTCAACAATGCTCTTGTTGAAATTGCAGAGCAAGCCATGCCGGCAGTAGTTACCGTTCGGGTAACCCAAACAGTACGAGTACAAGAGAATCCTTTTTCACGATTTTTTGGAAATCCGCGAGGGGATGATGAACCTCAGGAGAGAGAGCGCCGGGGACTTGGTTCCGGTGTAATCGTTTCGCAGGATGGCTACATTCTCACTAACAACCATGTGGTGGAAAATGCCAATGAAATTACCGTTGATCTCAATAATGGAGAATCATACGATGGCGAGGTAATTGGCCGTGATCCCCAAACCGATATAGCCGTAGTAAAGATTGATGCCCAAAATTTAGAAGCACTGCCTATCGGAAACAGCGACCAGGTTCGTGTGGGCGAAATGGTAATGGCTATCGGCAGCCCGCTGGGTGATTATCTGGCAAATTCTGTTTCAAAAGGTATTATTTCCGCTAAAGATCGTGCCATCGGTATTATCGAAGGCGGTCAGGGTTACGAGACCTTTCTGCAAACTGATGCCGCCATCAACCGCGGTAATTCCGGCGGTGCTTTGATTAACATGGATGGTGAACTAATCGGTATCAATTCAGCAATCGCGTCCCGTTCCGGCGGCAGCGACGGCATCGGCTTTGCGGTTCCATCCAATCTTGCTCAAAGTGTAATGAAATCACTCATTGAAAATGGCAACGTTGTACGTGCCCAACTCGGAATTTATGGTCGGGATATAGATCGTACACTTGCACGCGCACTCGGTTTAGACAGCACGCAGGGAATTGTAGTAAATAGCATTTTAGAAGATTCCCCGGCTGAGCGAAGCGGCCTTCAAGAAGGAGACGTTGTTAAAACAATAAATGGGAAAAAAATACAGAACTATGCCAATTTCCGCACGAATATCGCTACCTCCAATCCCGGCGATGAAGTGGAACTCGGTATTATTCGTGATGGCGAATCGCGCAAAGTTACCGTTACGCTGGGTGAGCTCGACCAGGAACAGACGGCTTCTGTTCAGGATACCGATGACCGCATGGAAAAAAATCTGGGATTTCGGGTGGATGACCTCACCGAAAACATTGCTCGGCAACTTGAACTTGAACCCGGGCTAGAAGGCGTAGTTGTTACCAATATTAATCGCGGAAGCAATGCAGCCCAGGAAGGGTTGCAACGAGGCGATATCATAACGAAAGTCAACAAAGAAGCTGTTACCAGTGTATCTGAATTCAGAGATGCCATCAACGAGCTTGCTGATGAAGAAAACCCGGTGGTACTGTTACAGGTTATCACGCAGGGAATAAACCGATATGTAGCGTTTGAACTGTAACCTCTAATATGAATATTGTGTGTAGGTTAAAAGCCTCTCCCCTTTTGGGAGGGGCTTTTTTTATGACAGGATGACGATTTATTTGCTTTATATTGCCAATTAGTAAGCTTGATGCATGCTGGCATTTTATTTGCATTCACATTCTTGAAACCGCAGAGGAATCAGAGGTTTCACAGAGAAGAACCATTAAATCTCTGTGCACCTCAGCGACCTCAGTGGTTATTAAAAAACTATTTGTTATAGTTAGTTTTGATTATGGATTACAAAGATTATTACGACATACTGGGCGTTGGCAGAAATGCATCCGAAAAGGAGATAAAAAAAGCGTATAGGAAAAAAGCTGCCAAATTTCACCCCGACAGAAACCCGGACGACCCCTCGGCCGAAGAAAAGTTTAAGGAAGTAGGCGAAGCATACGAAGTGTTAAGCGACCCTGAAAAACGAGAGCTTTACAATAAAGTGGGTAAGGACTGGAAAAAGTACCAGCGAGCCGGCGATAACGGCGGGGGCGGCTTCGACTGGTCGCAATATGCCCGACAAGGAGAAGGGCAAGGTTTTGGCGGGGGACAGCAATCCTATCGCGTCAACATGGATGATATATTTGGGGGCGCTTCTGGCCAGGGCGGTCAAAGCGAAGGTTTCTCCAGCTTTTTTGAGACACTATTCGGAGGCAGCGGCGGAGGCAATCCGTTTGGAGGTCAGGCGCAATCACGTCAAGGACAACAATTTCACAGTCGCGGGCACCAGCAGCAACATCAACAGCGAGCCCCCAAAAAAAATATCACCGCAACGGCCACCATCTCACTCAAAGAGGCGTTTGAAGGCACCAGCCGTACGGTTCGCATCGGCAGCGAAAAGATGAAAATAAAAATACCGGCTGG
>Ga0136604_1001528_pt1 | contig 10295 bp, 4 predicted proteins | sample AntRauFillE10628_FD_104928 | JGI IMG/M metagenome (GOLD analysis project Ga0136604, IMG submission 104928) | Saline lake microbial communities from Rauer Islands, Antarctica - Metagenome Filla E10 #628 | ecosystem: Environmental > Aquatic > Non-marine Saline and Alkaline > Saline | place... | reverse complement strand
CTTGGGTTCATCATTCACAGCGGCCAGTTTATACACGCCATCGAGAGCAGGGGTGTCATGGCCGGTGACCAGCCGCGTACCCACTCCAAATAAATCGATGGGCGCACCTTGGTTCAACAGGCTTTGGATGAGGCGTTCATCCAGCTGGTTTGATGCGGCTATTTTAACGTATTCAAGGCCTTCACGATCCAGCTGATTGCGGGTCTTGCGGGCAAAATAGGCCAAATCGCCGCTGTCCAGCCTGATGCCTTTCAACCGGTGTCCGTTTTCTTCGAGCTCTTTGGCCACTTTAATGGCATTGGGCACACCGCTTGCAAGCGTGCCGTAGGTATCAACCAGTAAAATAGTATCATCGGGGTAATGCTGTGCATAGACGCGGAATGAGGTGAGTTCATCCTCAAAAGATTGCACCCAGGAGTGTGCCATAGTACCGCTGGCCGGAATGTCGTGCTCAAAAGAGGCATACACATTTGAGGTAGCTTCCACACCCCCGATGATGGCCGCCTTGCTGGCCTGCATGCCACCGAAACCCTGGGCCCTGCGCAGCCCAAAGTCGAGCACTTTGCGGTCGCCGGCGGCAAATTTCATGCGTCGGGCTTTGGTGGCGATGAGGGATTCAAAATTGAGAATATTCAGCAGCAGCGTTTCCAATATTTGCGCTTCAATAATGGTTCCTTCAACCCATACAACCGGTTCGATGGGAAACACAATTTCTCCTTCCCTGGCAGCGTGAATGGTAGCGGAAAGTTCAAAATCGCGCAGGTAATCAATAAATTGCGGTTTAAATCCTTCATTGGTTAAGTAATTGAGCTCGTCTTCGTGGAACCGGAAGTCTTCCAGGATGTGAAGTAAATCCGCAAGACCGGCAAATACTACATAGCCGCCATCGAAAGGGAGGTCGCGGAAAAAGTAATCGAAACTGGCGCGTTCATCCTTTCGTCCCGATAAAAAATACCCCTGCGCCATTATTAGTTCATAGTAATCGGTGTAGAGGGCCGGGCGGTTGAGTAAAGATCGTGATTTAGGTTTGGTATTACTTTTATCCATAAGTTATCAAAGTACTAAAAATGAGGGATAAGGTATAGTGGGAATAGAGTATAAAGGTATAGGGCCGCCAATCATGGATTCTAAATCTTGTAGCATTTAACGCTATGCCAAATCATCCTGGAAAGCTTTGTCTTGATGCACTTTGTGATTCTCTCACCACAAATAATATTGTTATGTGGTGCATAAACAAATACATTTGGTATATTCAATGGCAGCGGCAGAATGTAAATTGGGAAACGTTTAGTGTGATTAATTTTTTTCGAATTTCTATCATTATTTTCACCTGTTATATCGCGTATTCATGCGCTACCCCCTCATCACCAACCGGCGGTCCGCGAGATCAACAAGGCCCTGAGATTGTTGGCACCGAGCCCGAAACAGGAACCGTAAATTTTGAAGGCCGTAAAATTAAGCTACATTTTTCCGAGTTTGTAAAACGCGGTTCTTTATCGGATGCTTTAACCATTGAGCCGGACGTTGGTTTAGTTTACGAACTTGATTGGGGGCGGCAGTCGGTTGCTATTAAATTCGATGACAAACTGCCGGATCTAACAACCTTAATTGTAACGGTGGGAACAGAATTTTCTGATTTGAATGGAAATAAATTGGGCAATCCCTACAAAGTAGCTGTTTCTACAGGTCCCGATATTGATGATGGTAAATTAACCGGCCGCGTTCTGAATGCGCGAACCGGAATGGGCACCGAAGGGGAACGTATATTACTGTATAGAGCTCCCGTAGATTATGCACTGCCGGCAAATTACATTGGTGAAACCGACACCAGCGGCACGGTAAATTTTTCATATTTGAGCCCGGGCGACTACAAAGCGTTCTGGGTGGACGACCGTAACCGTAATAAAATTTGGGAGCCGGAGCGTGAACGCGCTCAACCATTCAATAAAGAAATGGTTTCGCTGGCCAAAGCCGGTTCCGATACGGTTGGCACACTTTATATTGCCAATAGCGATACCAGCCAGCCTGAGTTACAGGGATTGGGCCTTTTTTCAAGCAAGCGGCTGCGGCTGCGTTTCAGCGAAAATATCACCCTTACTGACAGCACGCGGCTGGGCATCACAGATACCACCGGCACGCCTTTTTCCGGCGCATACCCGTTGTACATTTTGCCGGCCGAAAAGTATGTGTTATTTGCCCAAAGTGAGAAAGCACTCAATCCTGAACAGTCCTATCAAATTGTGGCCCGAAATATCGCCGATCCTGCCGGGAACGTGCAGCCGAAAAGCATACAGACTTTTACCGGCTCGGCGCAGGAAGATACGACGGCCCAGCGTATCATCAGGGTTTCTGATTTTGACGGCATTTATCCCGATGAAGCTGTTGAAATAACCTACGCAAAACCTATAGGCAGTGCAGCCATCCGTGACTCCATAAAAGTTGTGGAAGGGAATACGCTTCGGGAGTCGTGGAAAAATCTTCAGATTCAACAAAATAAATTGCGAATTTTGCCGGACGGTAGCTGGCAAAAAGGACTGGATTACGAACTAAGAATATGGAATCCCATCATTAATAAATACAGAACCATTACCCCGACCATCTGGTACGAATCTGATTTGGGATCGCTGAGCATTGTATTTGCCGATTCTTCAAGCGAAGCGGCCTCCCGAAATACCGACTTAATTTTGAAGACCAATGATGGTAAAGTGGTGGCCGATACCACTTTCTCAAAGCAAATAGAGCTCTCCGATCTTGCGCCGGTTGATCATCAACTAATATTATTCCAGGATTTAAACGAAAACGGAAAATGGGACGCCGGCCATGTTGATCCGTATACAGCCCCCGAACCGTACTTCATTCGTAATGATATTCCGGTGCAAAAAGGATTTACTTCTGACCTGAGCGTACGTTTTGAAAATTACGGAGCCTCACCGAATTAGTTATCTGCATGAAAGCCATACTTAAAAAAATTGCACCTTTCATAAGCATCCTTTTTTTTGGGCTGGCTATATGGTTTTTAGACCGGGAGCTGGGGCAGTACCGCTGGGATGAGATCACCGGATATCTAACCGGAATACCACCCATATATTTCGTGGTTTCATTATTTTTAAGCTTTTTGAGCTACCTGCTTCTAACGGCTTATGATGTGTTGGGCGTAGAATATATAGGAGAAGATTTGGCGCTGGGAAAAACCATTCGGGCCGGATTTATTGGCTATGCCTTTAGCCATAACATGGGCATGGCACTTATTACCGGCGGCTCCATTCGGTATCGCATCTATTCAATTTGGGGGTTAACAGGAATTCAGGTTACAAAGATAGTGGCTTTTAGCGCCTTTACCTTGTGGATTGGGTTTTGCGCCACAGCGGGCCTGTCATTGGTATTGGCGCCGCCCAGTTTGCCCGAGGGGGTGATTGTTCCGTATGTGTCACTAAGAATATTAGGCGGCATTCTTTTGGTGATGGTTATTGGCTATATGATTGCAAGTGCGACCGTAAAAAATGAGTGGTCATTCCGGAGCTGGCGTTTTACTTTTCCCAGTTTTAAGATGGCCATGAAGCAGGTTGGCATTGCCTCGCTGGACTGGCTGTTAGCCTGTTCTGTTTTATATGTTTTGCTGCCTGAAGCGGGCGTGCCCTTTTTTAGTTTTTTGGGCGTGTTTTTGCTGGCCCAGATTGTGGGTTTATTCAGCCAGGTGCCCGGCGGTTTGGGCGTTTTTGAATCCATCATTCTGCTCTACCTCTCAAACTTTATGACGGGTTCCAACGTGATTGGCATTCTGCTTGTTTACCGCATTATTTATTATTTGATTCCCTTGCTGGTAGCCATGGTCATACTGGGATATCAGGAGTACAAAGTAAACCGTCAGGTAGTTAAGGATTTCGGCAGCCGTACTGCAAGTTGGTTCCCCCGGGTGGTGCCACTGGCGTTTAGCATTTCAATATTTATTGGTGGAACCATTCTCCTTTTTTCAGGGGCGTTACCGTCCGAAATTCCGCGTATGCAGTGGCTGCAGTCATTTATTCCGCTGCCGGTTATAGAAATGTCCCACTTTTTTGCAAGCCTGGTAGGAGCGGCCTTACTGGTTTTAGCACGCGGCCTGCAGCGCCGGATTGATGCCGCCTATCACGCTACGGTGGGACTACTCATTTTTGGAATCCTGTTTAGCTTACTGAAAGGGGTTAGCTATATAGAAGCCGGAATTCTTTTGCTTATGCTGATTGCTCTTATTCCTTCCCGCCAGGAATTTCACCGAAAAGCATCCTTATTTGCCCAGTCGTTTTCACCCTATTGGGTTTCGATGATTCTAATGGTTTTTTTCAGTTCTATATGGCTCGGTTTATTTTCATATCAAAATGTTGAGTATCAAAAAGAACTGTGGTGGCAATTTACTCTGCTGGGTGATGCCCCTCGCTATTTGCGGGCATCGGTAGCCGTGCTGGGTTTTGCTGTGATATTCGGGCTTATAAAGCTCCTCAAGCCGCGGTACCCGGAACTACAAGAGGATATACCTTATGCTTATGAAACAGCATATAAAATTATGGAACGATCAGGTCGGACGCAATCAAATCTGTTGCTGCTTGGTGATAAAAGACTGCTATTAAGTGATGAACACGACGCCTGCATTATGTACGGTGTGGAAGATAAAAGCTGGATTTCGATGGGTGACCCGATGGGGCCCAAGCAAGAAATTGAAGAACTGATATGGAAATTCAGAGATTTGAGTGAAAAGAATGACGGCTGGCCGGTATTCTACCAGGTGCACGATCGGTATCTTGATTTGTACCGCAGTCTTGGCCATACCTTACTAAAGCTGGGTGAAGAGGCAAGAATAGCACTGCCTGAGTTTGACCTTGCAAATAAAGCACTATCGGAACTGCAGAAAGACTGCAAGAAATTAAAAAAGGGGGGATACGAATTTGAGCTTATTCCGGCAAGAAGGGTAGCATCACATTTGAATGAATTGAAAGAAGTCTCTGACGCCTGGCTGCAAATTCCCGGAAATCATGAAAAGCGATTCGCACTTGGGTACTTTAAAGATGATTATTTGACCAACTTTCCCATAGCCGTGATAAAAAAAGACAATAAATTACAGGCATTTTCTAACTTATGGACAACCGCTCGCAAGCATGAGATTGGGTATGATTTGATTCGATTCCGGCCGTCCATCCCTCCATCACTAACCGACTTTATTTTGGCTGAGTCGGTACTTTGGGGAAAAGAGCGAGGCTATCAGCGGTTTAACCTCGGCATAGCGCCCCTATCGGAGATGGATGAGACAAAGCTGGAGCCCAAGTGGGCAAAGTTTGCCGACCAACTTTATGATTACGGTGGACATCTCTATAACTTTAAAGGACTGCGCCACCATAAAGAGAAGTTTAATCCCCGGTGGGAACCCCTTTTTCTCGCAGCCCCGGCCGGGTTAAGACTGGCTGCCGTTTTATCGCATATTGCGGAGCTTATTTCGGGTCACCGGCGGGGATGACAACCGGTGGATTCTAAACCGGGCACTTCTTGCTTTCGCCGCACCGGTGCCGGCCCTGATGGAGTCTACCTCACAGGTGGCCTCCATCTGAAACACTGGTTTCTCATTTCACGGTCTTAACAACCCATCCCGTCCCGATAAACCGGGACACCCCTCCGGCGGAGGGGACTAATCGGGGGGCCGGGTCAAGAACAGTGCTCACTGAACAAATACAACTTCCGGTGATGGCCTCAAATCTTAAAACATAGAAGAATAAAATCCCCTCTCGAGAGGGGTGGGCTTTGTCCCGGGGATTCTGGGACAAAGGTCGGGGTGTGTTATCTGCAAAATAGCACAAGCGGACGCTTGCGCCAGTAGGGAAGGTTACGTAGCCTAATTACTTCTACTAAATTTTTAATGCCGGAATGCTACTTCGGCATAGTTGGCCTTCACAGCCTCAAGGGTTCGGGACGACAGGATGAAGGGGGTATCGAACTAAAAATAAGTGCATGAATTTCTTTATATTAAAGTTGAAAATACAAAAGAAAAAAATATTTGATTTATGCCTCAAGAAGCGACAAAAGCCTCCAAAAAAGATATCAAGCAGCCGTCTGATGTGTATGAAAGCACTCATAAAATACGCTTCGTAACTTCAGCAAGCCTCTTTGATGGTCACGACGCCAGCATCAATATCATGCGGCGCATTTTGCAAAGCAGCGGGGCTGAAGTCATACACCTGGGACACAACCGCTCGGTACAGGAAATCGTTACCTGCGCCATCCAGGAAGATGTGCAGGGCATCGCTATCAGTTCGTATCAGGGCGGACACATGGAGTATTTCAAATATATGATTGATTTGCTGAAGGAGCGCGGTGCCGGGCATATTAAAGTATTCGGTGGGGGTGGCGGCGTTATTGTGGGTGATGAGATTAAAGAGCTGCACAATTATGGTGTGACGCGGATTTTTTCGGTAGAAGACGGAAGTGAAATGGGGCTGCAGGGCATGATTAATTTCATGCTCAAGGAATGCGATTTTGATACGGCTGAAATTGAAGAAGTTGACGCCCGCAAAATTTTGGATAAAGATCATAAAATAATAGCCCGCTGTATTTCGGCTATTGAGAACGGCCATAAAGGTATCATTAATTTTGATGGTGAGACCCTGCACGACAGCAAGGGGAGTGCTATCCAACAATCGAAGAACGGGCATCCCATACCGCTGATAGGCATCACCGGTACGGGCGGCGCAGGCAAAAGTTCGCTGACGGATGAACTGGTACGCCGCTTTTTAACAGAGTTTGAAGAACTGACTATCGCTGTTATTTCCATTGATCCATCTAAAGTGCGCTCAGGCGGGGCGCTGCTAGGGGACCGCATTCGGATGAATAGCCTTGATCCGGATCGGGTGTATATGCGCAGCCTGGCAACGCGGGCGCGTAATCAATCAACCAGTGAAGCGGTTAAAGGAGCGATTGAAATTTGTAAAACAGCGGGCTTTGATCTGGTGATTGTAGAGACCAGCGGCATCGGGCAGGGGGGCACCGAAATCGTAGATATTTCCGACATTCCGATGTACGTAATGACCAGCGAATACGGCGCGGCTACGCAGCTGGAGAAAATAAATATGCTGGATCTGGCCGAGCTGGTAGTACTGAACAAGTTTGAAAAGAAAGGTTCGCTGGATGCGCTTCGTGATGTGCGCAAGCAGATGAAACGAAACCTGGGTGCGTGGGAAGCCAAGCAGGAAGATATGCCGGTGTATCCAACCATCGCCGCACAGTTTAATGATAAAGGAGTGAACCACCTTTTTAAAGCGCTGGTTGATAAAATAAACGGGTACTACAATATAAATTGGGAAACAAAGATTTATACCAATCCGGAGCCGGCGGAAGACATTCAGGGACAGGCTATTATTCCCGGTAAACGTCAGCGGTATTTGTCGGAGATTACCGAGTCAGTTCGCGACTATCACCAATGGGCTGAAGAGCAAGTGGAAGTGGCGGGCAAATTGGGTCAGGTAGAAGGTACGCTGCAACAGTTCGAAAATTGGGATGAAGATTACGCGATTGGTATTAGTGAAAAATTGGATGAGATGGCCAAGCATTGGTGGGACAAACTCGATGCGCGCTGTAAGAAAATTTTTGACGGTTGGGATGATTTATACGAAAAGTACCGCCAAGATACGGTGGACGTACAAATACGCGATCGCACGTTTGAAAATAAGCAGTTCCGTGAAACCTTAAGCGGGCTTAAAATTCCGCGTGTGGCGCTGCCCAAGACCAAGCACAAGGGAGAGCAGCTTAAGTTTGCGCTTAAAGAAAATCTGCCTGGCTATTATCCCTTTACGGCCGGCGTATTTCCGTTCAAGCGAGAGGGCGAAGATCCCACCCGCATGTTTGCCGGCGAAGGTACGCCCGAGCGTACCAACAAGCGATTTCACTATCTCAGCGAAGGGATGCCCGCCGCCCGTCTTTCTACGGCCTTCGACTCGGTAACCCTTTACGGTGAAGATCCCGACCATCGACCCGATATTTATGGCAAAGTGGGGAACTCCGGCGTAAGCATTTGCACGCTTGATGATATGAAGAAACTCTATTCCGGCTTTGAGCTCACCTCCCGTAAAACATCGGTTTCGATGACCATTAACGGTCCGGCACCGATGATTCTGGCCATGTTTATGAATACAGCCATTGACCAAGAAGTGGAGCGCTACCTGAAAGAGGAAGGCAAATGGGAAGAGGCGCAGAAAGAAATGAAACAGCATTTTGAAGACAAAGACGTAGAAGCGCCTGGCTATAATGCCGAAATGCCGGATATGAGTGATGGCTTTGGCCTTGGGCTGCTGGGCATTACCGGCGATAAACTGGTGGATGCGGAAACCTATAAATCTATCAAAGAAAAGGCACTGAACAAAGTCCGCGGAACGGTACAGGCCGATATTTTAAAAGAAGACCAGGCGCAGAATACCTGCATCTTTTCCACCGAATTTGCCCTCAAAATGATGGGTGACATTCAGCAGTACTTCACCGATCATAAGGTTCGCAACTACTATTCGGTTTCTATATCCGGCTATCATATTGCCGAAGCAGGTGCCAATCCCATCACCCAGGCGGCTTTTACGCTGGCTAATGGCTTTACTTATGTGGAGTATTACTTGTCGCGGGGTATGGATATTGATGATTTCGCCCATAATCTTTCGTTCTTTTTCAGTAATGGACTTGATCCCGAATATGCAGTCATCGGTCGGGTGGCGCGGCGCATTTGGGCGGTATCAATGCGGGAAAAATATGAAGCCAACGAGCGCTCACAGAAGCTGAAGTATCACATTCAAACCAGCGGACGTTCGCTGCATGCACAGGAGATTCAGTTTAACGACATCCGCACAACCTTGCAGGCATTGCTGGCCATTTATGACAACTGTAATTCGCTGCATACCAATGCTTATGATGAAGCCATTACCACGCCGACGGAAGAATCGGTACGGCGGGCGCTGGCAATCCAGCTTATTATCAATAAAGAGATGGGCACAGCCAAAAACGAGAATATCAACCAGGGATCCTATTTTATAGAAGAAATGACGGACCTGGTGGAAGAGGCAATCCTATCTGAGTTTGATCGCCTTACCGAACGCGGCGGTGTGCTTGGGGCGATGGAGAATATGTACCAGCGCGGTAAAATTCAGGATGAAAGTCTCAAATATGAATCCAAAAAACATAACGGGGAATTGCCCATTGTTGGGGTAAACACCTTTTTAAATGAAGATGCTGAAGGAGCCGAGGAAGAGAAAGATGTTGATCTCATTCGCTCAACCCAAGATGAGAAAGAGCAGCAGATAAAAAGTCTGGAAGCATTTTGGCAGCGTCACAAAGGTGAAGCGGAGCAAGCGATTGAGCGACTGAAACAGAAAGCCCGGGATAACGAGAATTTATTTGAAGAGTTGATGGAGACGGTGAAGGTAGCTTCGCTTGGGCAAATATCACAGGCGCTTTATGAAGTGGGCGGGCAGTACCGGCGTAATATGTGATCGCAGATTAATCTGATTATCTGATTGCGCTGATTCTTTTAATTGGCTTGATTATTTGTAGTTGTTTAAGAATTTAATCGCCCGACTGCAAAACCAGCATTCGAACAATTTCTGGTCCTCATCGGGTCCCTCCCGAAGTATCGGGATCGGGATCGTCCGATGAGTATACATATTTACAATGTGCTTCTTCGCGTTCATTTGTGGTATAGCTTAACTGGAATAAAACAATCAGCTATGAAGAAAATATTTTTCTCAATTTTTGTTTATTTGCTTATAAGTTCATCTCTGTATTCGCAGGATCTTACTTCAAAAATGGACGCAAAGCAGTTCCTCAGTGAAGAAGGCGACACGCTTAACTACCGCATTTTTGTGCCCAAAGAAGCCGACTCAACCGGCACATATCCGGTGGTTTTATTTCTGCACGGTGCTGGCGAGCGTGGTTCCGATAATACAGCTCAACTTACCCACGGTGTGTGGCGATTTGTGGAGGATTCCGTACAGCAAAATCACCCAAGCATCGTTATTGCCCCGCAGGCGCCCAAAGGCCAGTATTGGGGCGAAGCCGAATGGCGTGAAGAGTCGACAAAGCTGAAAGAACAGCCGGCCAAACCTTTAGTTTTGGTGATGAATCTTATGGAGCAAATTCAGGATGAATACAAAGTAGACGCTTCTCGGATTTATATTACAGGCCTCTCAATGGGTGGTTTTGGCACCTGGAATTTAATTGCCCGTTACCCCGAAAAATTTGCCGCAGCTGCGCCGGTATGCGGGGGCGGGGATGTAACCAAAGCACACCGTATTGCACAT
>Ga0136604_1001525_pt1 | contig 10321 bp, 11 predicted proteins | sample AntRauFillE10628_FD_104928 | JGI IMG/M metagenome (GOLD analysis project Ga0136604, IMG submission 104928) | Saline lake microbial communities from Rauer Islands, Antarctica - Metagenome Filla E10 #628 | ecosystem: Environmental > Aquatic > Non-marine Saline and Alkaline > Saline | place... | reverse complement strand
TGGGCGAGGCTCGCCCGCTGGGCGAATCACTCCGCGAGTATCTCACCGAGAGCGAGGCCGTCGAGACCGCCGAACTCGCGGGGTCGAACCGCCGCTGGTGCGAGACCATCGGCGACGTGGACGTGCTGGCCGCAAGCGACGACGGCGAGGCGGTTGTCGACGCGTTCCTCGACTGGGAGGACGGCACAGACACCATCGAAGCCGGGAGTACCAAAGCCAGCGTCAGAACAGGGTCGGGAATTCGGGTTGACCTCCGAGTCGTCGACCCCGCCGAGTTCGGCGCGGCGCTGCAGTACTTCACGGGGAGTCGCGACCACAACATCCGACTCCGAAATCGCGCAATCGACCGCGACCTGAAGATGAACGAGTACGGACTGTTCGACATCTCGGCGGTCGATGACCCCGACTCGGGCCAACGTGTCGGCGAGCGCGTCGCAGGCGAGACTGAGGCGGGTATGTACGAGAAGCTCGACCTGCCCCTCATCCCGCCGGAACTTCGTGAGGACGCCGGCGAAGTCGCGGCCGCTGCAGACGGCGACCTCCCCGACCTGCTCGAGGAGGAGGAGATTCAGGGTGACCTCCACACCCATTCGGAGTGGTCCGACGGCGACGCACCTATCGAGGAGATGGCCCTCGGCGCGGTCGAGGCTGGCCACGACTATCTCGCGCTCACTGATCACGCAGCGGGTCCAGGCGTGTTTGGGAACACAGGCCTCTCTCCAGATGAACTTCGGGAGCAACAGGAGGCAGTTGAGGCGGTTCGAGAGACACTCGCCGACGACGGCCAGGACCTCACACTTCTCCACGGCGTCGAGACCAACATCACCGCCGACGGGGAGCTCTCCACGCCAGATGACCTGCTCGAAGAACTCGATGTCGTTGTCGCGTCGCCCCACGCCGCACTCGGACAGGACCGCGAGACGGCGACTGACCGGCTCGTCGCCGCCATCAAGCATCCGGAGACGGATATTCTCGGCCACCCAACCGGCCGCCTGCTCAATCAACGCCCCGGGCTCTCTCCGGATTTCGAACGGCTGGCCGAGGCGGCCGCAGAGTCGGGAACCGCACTCGAACTCAACGCCAACCCCAACCGGCTGGACCTCTCTTCGGACGCGGTCCGCATCGCCGTCGAGGCGGCTGCAACCGTCGCTATCAACACCGACGCGCATCGCCCGGGTGCCTTCTCCGAACGACGATTTGGCGTCCATACTGCCCGCCGGGGATGGGCCGAGACTGGGGACGTGCTCACGGCTCAACCCATCGAGGCCGTCCGTTCATTCCTGGACGGGTGAGCGCGCGCCGTTTCTGTATCCGCTCCGGGAATATGGTGTTGTTCTGCCTGGGCTCGAAGCGAGCAACTGCTGAAGAAAACGAGGTGTCGAACTGATCACTTGGTCCGCGGGGTGTAGTCGTCGCAGGCCTCCATGTCGTCCATGACCTCGTCGTGGGCGCCGCAGTAGGGCTGCATCCCACGTTCGGACTGGATGTAGTCGAAGTGGACACAGGAGCCACAGTAGCTGTCCCGGTCGGGGCCGCTGTTGGCTCGGTTCTGGGGGGCCTTCCCGCTCGGCTCCCAGTCGTCGTCACGCCGGGCGCTGTTGCCCGGTTGTGGTCGTGATTTGGCCGACGGCTGCACGCTGTCGACCTTCCCTGACTGCACGCCCTCTGGCTCGTTGGGTTCGTCGGGACTGCCGTTTCCGCTGCTCGGACTCGGGTCCGCTGGGCCGCGGTGCGTGGGTGGCCCACTTGGCGAGCTTGGGCCGCTTGGCGTGTTGGGTTGGGGAGGTGAACTGGATTCGGAATTTCCGGCACCCTGCACCAGCACATCGTCGCTGACATCGGTGAGTGTGCTGCTGGAGGACCCGCCGTCGCTGACGGCGCCGCGTTCGTCGTTCTGGAAGACGCTGCTCCCGTCGTCGGTATCGGCGCTCCGTGCACCTGGCCGGTCCGGGGCTTCGACGTCCTCCGCCGGGTCGCCCAACACGCCCATGCTGCCCGAGAATTTCGAGAGTTCAGATTTGGGCACTTCGATGACGCGTGTTTCGCCCTGGGCGCTCACCTCGACCCGAGCGGTGCCGCCGGGGTTGTTGCGTGCTTTGAAGTTCGCGATCCCGGTGAACAGACACCAGAGCGTCGCCCCGGCTCCGATGAAGTAAATCAGGGCGACTGGGAGCGTCAGCAGCGACTGGGTCGGTCCGAGACAGTTCGTCCCCGACCACTGGCAGGGGTACGCGTACGCGAACAACGCCACACCCAGAAGTGAGAGGGCGGCGCCGATGCCGGCGGCCACCTGCGTGGTCCGGCTGGAGGGTAGGATGGAGAAGATGCCGAGGAACACGGCTGGAACGCCGATTCCGGCGAGGATGCCCGCTAACTGACGGGCCTCCGTTAGCGAGTCGATGAGGCCGGTCGTGGCGACGACGATGCTCACCACGACCAGGAGCACGCCGAAGCCGAACAGGCCCAGCCCCGCGTACAGTCGGCGGAGGCTCGTATGAAACTCCGCGTCAGGTGTATACACCTCCGAGAGACTGGTCATAGTGTATAGATTGAGGCCCTACCATCAAAAAACGTACGCAAGACACCTATCAAATATCCTTCACCTTTGGGCGGGGGCAGGGGCGGCATCGAAAGGATTACCGTGGCCACGGCTCTCCGTCCGGGTATGAGCGACGACGAGAGCGAGGCCGAGGAGGAGCCGGCAGTCGAGCTCGGAACGGGCGCCGCCGTCGAGGGTGCGCCGCTTTCCCGCGTGGCCTCCCGGCTCACGTGGCCCCAGGAACGGAGCCGCATCGTCGAGAAGGAGGGCGACGCGACCATCAGAACGCCGGAGGGACCCCAAACCCTCTCTGAAGTTCTCGAGGAGACGGGCGTGAGCTACTTCGACTCCCGCCGCGAGTTCACCAGGGCTGTCGAAGCAGTCGTCGGCCGCGGCCCGGTCCAGACCGATTGAGCTGCGTTCTCGCCGTTAGAACTCCAGCAGACTCGACTGGAGTCCCGAGTGCATCGTCGACTTCCGACGGAGTTGCCCGGCCGAGACCGGCAGGTGCTGTGAGACGTTTTTCACGGCGGCACCGAAGCTCTCGGCGGTGCCGTGCTCCCCCTCGAAGGCGTGCCGAACCGCCTCACGGACCTGCCAGACACCGACGGGTCCCCAGTAATCGTCGGAGACGTGCCGGAGTACCAACGCCTTGCCCTGGCGGCCGATTTCCGAGAACTGTTCGAGAACACCCAGTCGCGCAGCGTAGTAGGCGCCCGCGGTCTCTTCGACGTAGCCCGTCCGGCCGTCGAACCCCTCGTGGGCACTCCCGAGGTAGGTACCGGCGGTCGGGTCCGGGTTCCAGATACTGCCAGGGGCTTTCATCTCGACCAGTTCGTACTCCCACTTCCCCGGGGCCAGAATCACCCAGAAGGAGTTGCCGAGATACTCGTTGTGCCAGACCTGGACGTTGTCGATGCTCTGGGTGCCGCGAAGCGTCCCACGCAGATACTTGCCGACCGTGTCGTCGACGGCCGTGATGGACCAGCGAGTCGGGACCAGTTTCCGGTTTTTCGCCTGCCCCAGCGCGCCCGCCGAGAGAATGGTGTTGATGTCGTAGACGTCGAACCCGCGGCGGTAGAGGTACGTCATGGCGCCCTCGGCGCGCCAGTCGTCGTCCTCCAGGGTCTTCTGTACCGGCCGCGGGACGTGCGGGTTCTCGCCCAGCTCGGCGGTACGGGCGGCCGCGCGCGGGCCGGTCGGCGTCTTGATGTCCTGCGTTCCGACGTCGAAGTCGAGATCCGGCCGCCCGTCGAGCCCGATCTCCACGTCGACCGGGCGGTCGGCGATCGCGACCTCGCGCTGCACGCCGAGCCAGCCGTCCCACGCGTCGTGGACGCTCGCGGCGGCGTCTCCGCCGACTCCGACGGAGCCGCCTCCGACCGCGTCGGCGCTCGCGCCGACCTCCCTGACGTCGACCCCGCGCGCCGAGTTGAGCAGGCTCGTCCGCCGGTCGAACACGTCCGAAATGGAGACGCCCTCGTCGTACCACGCCGCGGAGGTCTCGAAGCGCTCGGCGCGCTCCTCGCGGCCGACCGGCGAGAGCAGTCCGGTCGAGACGCTCGGGTAGTTCGAGCGGCCGACGAAGATGGACGGGGAGACGCTCCCGACCACGGCGTCGTCGGAGACGTGCTCCTCGAAGCGCCGCTCGAAGGAGTCGAGGTGGTCGAGGATGCCGTAATCCTTTTCCGCGGCGAGGCGCCGTCGCTCGGCGCGCTCGTTCGCCTCGAACTCGATGAACTCGTCGAGCCGCATTCGTCGGCGATAGGGGCGAACCGGACTTGACGGTGTCGCCGCCGTCACGCTCCCGACGGCGCCGGGCGTTCAGGTCGCGAGCGACGTGACGCCGGCCGGAAGCGCGGCCGCGACCGACCACTCGTCGCCCTCGCGGCGGATCAGCGGCGACGGCGCTTCGGGCTCGACCCCGTCGCCGTCGACGCGCATCGTCCCGCCGACGACCGTCCCGCCGCCGACCGCCCACGAGACGACGAACGCGGGGTCGTCGGTCGGAACGGGCGCGGCGTCGAGGCCCTCGCCGTCGATCGGGCCAGAGAGGGTCACTCCCGACGGGGCCGCCGGTCCCTGGCAGTTCGCGCCGGCGTAGACCCGTCCCTCGTGGACGGCTGACTCACGGAAGTAGGTCGCCCAGAAGTCGCGAACGTCGGTGTCGAGCCGGTACCACCGGTCGCCGTCGTCGGTGCGGTAGAGGCCGCTGCCGGTGGCCGCGAGGACGGCGCCGTCCGGCAGCACGCGCAGGTCGTGGACGTCGTCGTGCACGCCCCGGCCGTACCGCCGCCAGAAGTCCCCGTCGAACGCGTAGGCTCCCCCGGGTTCGATCCCCGCGAGGATCCCGTCGTCCGGGTGCATGGCGAGCGTCCTGACGCTCGGCTGCCCGTCCGGCGCCCGATCGCGCCAGCGCTCCCCGTGCGGATGCGCGGCGAGGTCGCCGACGGGGTCGAACTGCCAGTCACCGGTCTCCGGGTCGGGGGCCGCCCGCAGCACCTCGATCGGCTGCGTGCCGACCACGACCGTCTCCGGGCCGGCGAGGACGGAGACCGGATCCTCGGGGACGCCGAGGCCGTCCCACCGGGTCCCGTCGGTCGAGCGGAGCAGGCCGTCGTCGGTCGCGGCGATCCAGGCGTCGCCGCTGCGGACGACCTCGCGAACCCGCCCGCACGCGGCGACCTGCACCGGATCGTCGGACGGGTCGTCGAGTCGATACAACCCTCGATGCGTCCCGCAGACGAGCATGTGCGCGCTACGTGCGCGAAACGAAAAAAACCGCGCCGCCCGGTCCCCGACGGCGCCTAGCTGTGGATCCCCATCGCCTCGATCTGCTCTTGGTACCGGTTGCGGATGGTGACTTCCGTCACCTGCGCGACGTCGGCGACCTCGCGCTGGGTCTTCTTCTCGTTACAGAGCAGCGAGGCCGCGTAGATCGCGGCGGCGGCGTACCCGGTCGGGGACTTCCCGGAGAGCAACCCCTGCTCGGCGGTCGTCTCGATGATCTCGTTGGCCTTCGACTGCACCTCCTCGCTCAGTTCGAGCTCGGAGGAGAAGCGGGGCACGTACTTCTTCGGGTCGACCGGGCGCATCTCCAGGCCGAGCTCCTGTGAGATGTAGCGGTACGTCCGACCGATCTCCTTGCGGTCGACCCGCGAGACGTCGGAGATCTCCTCTAACGACCGAGGGATCCCCTCCTTGCGACAGGCGGCGTAGAGCGCGGCCGTGGAGACGCCCTCGATCGACCGGCCGCGGATGAGGTCCTCGTTCAACGCCCGTCGGTAGATGACGGAGGCGACCTCTCGGACGGATCGGGGGACGCCGAGCGCGCTGGCCATCCGGTCGATCTCCGAGAGCGCGAACTGGAGGTTGCGCTCACCGGCGTCCTTCGTCCGGATCCGCTCTTGCCACTTCCGCAGACGGTGCATCTGCGACCGCTTCTTCGAGGAGATGGAGCGTCCGTACGCGTCCTTGTCCTTCCAGTCGATCGTCGTCGTCAGCCCCTTGTCGTGCATCGTCTTCGTCGTCGGGGCGCCGACGCGCGACTTCGACTGCCGCTCGGAGTGGTTGAACGCACGCCACTCCGGGCCGGGATCGATCTGTTCCTCCTCGACGATGAGCCCGCTCTCCTCGTGTATCAGTTCCCCGTCCGCGGTCCGCGTGAGTTCCTCCGGATCGAAGTCTTCGGGGTCCAATTCGTCGACCTCGCCCCCCTCGGCGTCGGTTTCAGTCTCGTCGGCGTCCTCATCCCGCACACGCTGCCGGTCGTGATCCCGTTGCCGGGTTGGCCGTGTCATCGCATTTATATAGTATCCGAACGGACTGACTTAAAAGTTCGTGAGGAACCCGTCGCCGCGGCGGGACGGCGACCCTCGTCGCCTCCTCCGGTTCACGATCGGACCTCGTCTGCGACCGCCTCAAGTGTCCGATACGCCGGCTCGGAGTAGGCGATCACGCTGACGTCCCGCAGGGTCTCCGGATCGTGGTCCCACACCGCCTCGCAGACGATACGAGCGCCCGTCTCGAGGTCGAAGCCGGCGGCGCCGGTCCCGAGGATCGGAATCACGAGGGAGTCGCAGCCGAGTTCGTCGGCGCGCTCGAGCGACCGCCGCGTCGCCGCTCGGATGCTCTCATCCGTCGCTCTCCCGTCGCCGTAGTGTGGCATCGCGGCCGCGTGGATCACGTGGTCGGCGGTGAGGTCGTACGCGTCGGTGACCGCCACGTCGCCGAGGTCGACCGGCCCCTTCGAGACCGCCTCCTCGTTTATCGGCCCGTTCGCGGCGCGCCGGAGCGCGCCGGCGACGCCGCTGCCCATCCGGAGCGTGGTTCCGGCCGCGTTCACGAGCGCGTCCGCCGCCTGCTCGGCGATATCGCCCTGAACGACGCTGAACTCCATGCGCGCGCGTACGCCGCGGACTCCCGAAAAGCTCCCGGCGCGCTGCGCCCGGCGATCCGGTGACGGTCTCCGGGCCGTGAGTCGTGGCCGCCCGATACCGGGATCCTCGCCGGACGGACAGCCCTTTGTCCCGCGAGCGCGGAGCCACGTCGAATGCCGACGATCGACTGCGATCCGGCGACCGCGCGGGACCGTCTGGAGGACGCCGGCGTCCGGATCGAGCCGGGAAACACCGCCCACGAGCGGTGGCGCGCCGAGCGCGAGGGAGCCGTCGCCGTCGCGTACGACGACAAGGTCGTGATACAGGGACGCGACCCGACCCGCCTCACGAACCTCATCCGCGAGGGCGGCGGCCGCGCGCACGTCTACTTCGACGGCGCCTCCCGCGGGAACCCCGGACCCGGCGCGGTCGGCTGGTGTCTCGTCACGTCCGACGGTGTCGTCGCGGAGGGCGGCGAGCGGATCGGGCGAGTCACCAACAACCAGGCCGAGTACGACGCGCTGATCCGGGCGCTCGAGGCGGCCGACGAGTACGGCTTCGACGAGATCGACGTCCGCGGCGACTCGGAGCTGATCGTCAAGCAGGTGCGCGGGGAGTGGAACGCCAACGCCCTCGAACTGCGGGAGAAGCGCGTCCGGGTCCGGGAACTGCTGGAGCGGTTCGACCGGTGGTCGATCGGCCACGTTCCGCGAGAGATAAACGCGCGCGCCGACGATCTGGCGAACGAGGCACTCGATGACGCGAACTAACGACGAACCGCCGGAGTGGGCGAAAGAACGGGCGCGCGAGGTGATGGCGGCCGAGGACGAGAGCGACGCCGAAGCCGACGAGGAGAGCGACGCCGAAGCCGACGACCGAGTCCCGGACGTGCCGGTCGAGGTCGTCGACGAGGCGGAGCGACTCACGCGGCTCGCCCGGCGGGCCGAGGACAACGCGGCCGCGGCGTTCTACCGGGAGCGCCGCGACGAGCTCGTCTCGGACCACGACTACGTCCCGCGGCTCCGCGAAGACGACGACACCCTCGTGTTGTATCCCGACGAGTGGATGGCCGACGGCACCGTCCAGCTCGACCGGATCGAGACCACCGATCGGGCCGTCGAGGTGTCGCTGTCCGGGCCGGGCGACGCCGACCGGTACGACGAGATCGCCGCCTACAACGAGGCGGTCGCCGACGCGGTCGCCGACGCGTACGACGAGACGCACGCCGACACCGCCCGCAGCTTCGCGGCGTTCATGAGCAACCACTACGTCCGCGCGGTCGACGACGCGACCCCCGAGGTGCGCGAGGAGTTCCGCGAGGAGTTCCTGCCGCGGAACGGCTGGCCGACCGACGAGCAGCTCGCCGTCGTCGAGGAGTCGCTGGCGGTGATCGAGAGGGTCGCCGCCGAGGTCGACGGACCCGAGCCGTCGTAGTCGGCGGCTGGACCGGGAATGTAGCCTCGACTGTACCGAGGAAGGTAGCGCTGACTGTACCGAGTAAGGTAGCGTCGACTGCACCGAGGAAGGTAGCGTCGACTGCACCGAGGAAGGTAGCGTCGACTGCACCGAGGAAGGTAGCGCTGACTGTACCGGGGAAGGTAGCGCCGACCCCACCATCCACATAGCCGACGCTCAGCGGATCGAGGACGCGCGGTTTTCACCGCGCGCGTGTGCCAAAATGTTCGGTCGCGTCCCGGTTCGTCTCGCGGTCGTCCTCGAGCGCTACTCGCCGAGGAGCGCGCGGATCTCGTCGGCGCGCGTCTCGTCGGTAACGAATCGGTCGAGGACCCACTCAAGCTGGCCCAGGACCGCGTCGTGGCCGGCCTCGGTCAGCTCGTACTGGTTCGTCCGCTTGTCGAGCTCGCTCTTCTCGACCAGCCCCTCCGCGACCAGGTCGTCGAGGTTGGGGTAGAGCCGTCCGTGGTTGACCTCGGAGCCGTAGTACGATTCGAGCTCGCGCTTGATCGCAAGCCCGTACATCGGCTCCTCCGCGAGGATGGCGAGGATGTTCTGTTGGAACGCGGTCAGTTCCGACGCTTTTCTCTGTGCCTCTGCATCAGTGACTGATTGTGCCTCTGACATAGGTAACTGAAGGGAAGCCGAACTTATAACCTTTCTCAAGGTTTGCCGGCGTTTAAATGCCTAGGCCGGTCGAAATCCTCGATTTTCACCGAGCCCGGCGGCTGCGGGCGTGATGCCGGCGATCCGGAGACGTGGCCGCTTCCGAGCGATCGCCGACCGACGCCGCAGATACGTGACGATTCGTCGGAGAAACCGGGAGATTCGGAGAGAATATGATATCTGATCAATCGGTTGATCTCGCCGGAATCTGGGTCGCGGACGCGGGTCAGGCGCCCGGAGCCGATGTCGGCTCACTGGGCCCACCGTCGGCCGGACGACGCGGAGAACCCGAAAGGACTTTGCTACCCATGGACCGACTGTGGACCACATGGTGAACCTCTGGGAGGACCTCGAGACGGGTCCGGACGCGCCCGACGAAATCTACGCGGTCGTGGAGTATCTCAAGGGAGAACGGAACAAGTACGAGTACGACAAGGACGTCCCCGCGGTCGTCCTCGACCGCGTGCTTCACTCGAACGTCCACTACCCGTACGACTACGGCTTCATCCCGCAGTCGTACTACGACGACGGCGACCCGTTCGACGTGATGGTGCTCGTCGAGGACCAGACGTTCCCCGGCTGCATCGTTGAGGCCCGCCCCGTCGCGCTCATGAAGATGGACGACGACGGCGAGCAGGACGACAAGGTGATCGCGGTACCCACCGAGGACCCCCGCTTCGACCACATCGAGGACTTGGAAGACATCCCCGAGCAGATCCGCGACGAGATAGACGAGTTCTTCTCGACGTACAAGAACCTCGAGGCCGGCAAGGAGGTCGAAACGCTCGGTTGGGAGGACAAGGCGGCCGCGAAGGACGCGATCGAGCACGCCCAGGACCTGTACGCGGACGAGTTCGGCGAATAACCGAGGACCCGAGTTCGGCGAATAACCCGGGAACATACCCGCCCGCGTCCGGAATGCGTTATGCCTATGGGTAATTTTTAGTCCGGTCGACGCCTACGCACCGGTAGAGCCATGAGCGCGAGCACCCCGCCCGTCGGCATCGACCATCCGACGGTCGTCCCCGCCAACTTCGACCCCGAACGGCGCGACGCCGACCCGGACGAGTCCGCGGCGGACTCCGACGGCGACCGCGAAGCGTAGGCGCCGTCGAGTCAGGCGTTCTCGACGACGGCCGACAGCCGCCGAGCGTCGTCGACGAACGACTCGAACCGGTCGTCCACCCACTCGGTCACCGCCGGATCCGCCGACTCCAGCACGCACCGGGGGTTGTTCTGTCGGTCGTACGCCACCACGCAGGCGACGCCGTCGTTCTCGAAC
>Ga0136604_1001523_pt1 | contig 10330 bp, 6 predicted proteins | sample AntRauFillE10628_FD_104928 | JGI IMG/M metagenome (GOLD analysis project Ga0136604, IMG submission 104928) | Saline lake microbial communities from Rauer Islands, Antarctica - Metagenome Filla E10 #628 | ecosystem: Environmental > Aquatic > Non-marine Saline and Alkaline > Saline | place... | reverse complement strand
GGAGTGGGTTCGCAGCAACGCCAAGGGCCGTCAGTCCAAGAGCAAGGCCCGCCTGGCACGCTTCGAGGAAATGAGCTCCCAGGAGTTCCAGAAGCGCAATGAAACCAACGAACTCTATATCCCACCCGGCCCCCGCCTTGGCGATAAGGTGATTGAGATCGAAGGGATCAGTAAATCTTTCGAAGACAGGCTGCTCTACGAAGACGTTTCATTCAGCGTTCCGCCCGGAGCGATTGTCGGCATCATCGGCGGCAACGGCGCGGGTAAGTCCACTCTGTTCCGCATGATCGTCGACCACGACAAGCCGGATGCCGGCGACATTACCGTGGGTGAGACCGTCAAGCTGGCCTATGTGGATCAGGTGCGCGACCTGAACGGCGATAACACCGTCTGGGAAGAGCTAAGTGATGGCAACGACATCATCAAGATCGGCAACTACGAAACGCCGTCCCGCGCCTATGTCGGGCGTTTCAACTTCAAGGGCACCGACCAGCAGAAACGGGTTGGCGACCTCTCCGGCGGCGAGCGCAACCGCCTGCATCTGGCCAAGCTTTTGAAGGAAGGCGGCAACGTACTACTGCTGGACGAACCGACCAACGACCTGGACGTGGAAACCCTGCGTGCGCTGGAGGAAGCTCTGCTGAACTTCCCCGGATCAGCGCTGGTCATCTCCCACGACCGCTGGTTTCTGGACCGTGTAGCGAATCGGATCCTGGCCTTTGAAGACGATGGCGAAGTGGTTTACTTCGAGGGTAACTTCAGCGAATACGACGAAGATCACCGGAAGCGCAAAGGGGATTCCGCCATGGTGCCCCAGCGCATGAAGTACAAGAAGCTGGCCTGATGGCAAAAGCCAGAACGGCCTTTGTCTGCACCGACTGCGGTGCTGACTATTCCAAATGGCAGGGCCAGTGCACGGCCTGCCAGGCCTGGAACACCATCAGCGAGGTTCGCGGGGCCAGTGGTCATAGTGCCAAAGGTAACCGCGGCCAGCGCTTCGAAGGCTTTGCCGGCAGCCTGTCGGCAGTGCAGAGTCTGGACGACGTCAGCCTGGCCGAACAGCCCCGCATCAGCTCCGGTATGCAGGAGTTCGACCGGGTGCTGGGCGGCGGGCTGGTGGAAGGCTCTGCGGTGCTGATGGGTGGACATCCCGGCGCCGGTAAAAGCACGCTGTTACTGCAGGCCGTCTGTCATCTGGCAGCCAGCACGCCGGCGCTTTATGTCACCGGTGAGGAATCCCTGCAGCAGGTCGCAATGCGCGCCAAGCGGCTGGGCCTGCCCACCAGAGACCTGAAAATGCTTTCGGAAACCAGCGTCGAGCGGGTCATGCAGATCGCTGAGGCTGAAAAGCCCCGAATCCTGGTGGTAGACAGCATTCAGGTCATGCACGTTGCCGACAGCGAATCAGCGCCCGGCAGTGTTTCGCAGGTCAGGGAGAGTGCTGCCTATCTCACCCGGTTTGCCAAACAGACAGGGACCATTCTGTTTCTTGTTGGCCACGTCACCAAAGACGGCAGCCTTGCCGGCCCCAAGGTTCTGGAGCACATGATTGACTGCTCCATTCTTCTGGAAGGCTCCAGCGACAGCCGTTACCGCACCCTGCGCGGTATCAAGAACCGCTTTGGCGCAGTCAACGAACTGGGCGTATTTGCCATGCTGGAACAGGGCCTCAAAGAGGTCAAAAATCCCAGCGCGATTTTCCTGAATCGCGGCGAGGAGGCGGCGCCCGGCAGCGTGGTGATGGTTGTCTGGGAAGGCACGCGGCCGATGCTGGTGGAAATTCAGGCGTTAGTGGATATGGCCCAGGGTGGCTATCCCCGCCGGGTCGCGGTCGGGCTGGACCAGAACCGGCTGGCGATGCTGCTCGCGGTTCTGCATCGCCATGGCGGTATGCATGTGTCGGATCAGGACGTGTTTGTGAATGTGGTCGGCGGGGTGAAGGTCAATGAGACGAGTGCAGACCTGGCGTTGCTGGCCGCCGTGGTTTCTTCCTTCCGGGACCGGGCGTTGCCGCAGGATCTGGTGATTTTCGGCGAGGTGGGGCTGTCTGGCGAAATCCGGCCTGTGCCCAGCGGGCAGGAACGGATCTACGAGGCCTCCAAGCATGGCTTTACCCGGGCGCTGGTGCCCAAGGCCAACGCGCCGCGCAAGTCGATTGAAGGGATGAAGGTGATTCCTGTCGCCAAGCTGAGTGATGCGCTGACGGCCCTGGAAGAGCTCTGAACCTAATCAATCAAATGCGCGAACTCACGCTCCAGTAGCGCCTGATCCCCCAGATTCAACTCAACGAGGCGCTTCAGGTGAGTGGCGCTCTCCAGGTCGATATACTGGCATTTGAACCCCAGGCGGTGGGCTTCAACATGGCGCAACTCGACCGCCATAACAATGCCTGTTTCATGGTCATCGAGCAGAATCACCACTTCGCAGGGTTCTTTCAGCGGAACGTCCCAGTTGTCAGGACGCCTCACCAGCACCCCCTTCAGGGAGATATCCAGAAGCTCACTCAACCACACGGAATCCTGGCAGTGCAGCTCGCAGCCAGCATCAAATGAGATTCGGTGAAACCGACGCTTTTCCCGGGGTTTTTCTGGCAAGAGACTGCTCCTGGCTGATTTTATTGACCTGCAAAGTCGGTTGATCCTTAAAGACCGTCGGTCCCCAGGGACTATAGACCCCGCAGGTCAATCTTTCTAGCCAGCTGTCAGCTCTGGTTGTGATACCCCGGGCTGAGTTCGGTGACGGCGCGGATGAAGGCTCCGGCATGTTCGGGATCGACATCGGGGGTGATGCCGTGACCCAGGTTGAAGATGTGCCCGGGGCCGTTTCCGTAGCGGGCCAGTATGTCAGCCACTTCGGTGCGGATTCTCTCGGGAGGCGCGAAAAGCATGGCTGGGTCCATGTTGCCCTGGAGCGCGACTTTATCGCCAATGCGTTTGCGCGCCTCGCCGATGTCGGTGGTCCAGTCCAGACCGACGGCATCGGCGCCGGAGTCCGCGATGGATTCAAGCCACTGACCGCCGTTCTTGGTGAACAGGATCACCGGCACGCGACGGCCCTCATTCTCCCGTATAAGCCCGTCGACGATTTTCTTCATGTACCGCAGGGAAAACTCTTCATAGGCCCAGCCGGTCAGCACGCCACCCCAGGTGTCGAAAATCTGCACGGCCTGGGCACCGGCGCGAATCTGGCTGTTCAGGTAGTCGATAACTGAAATCGCCAGATGGTCCAGCAGGCGGTGCATGGTGTCTGGCTGGCCATACATCAGTTTTTTCGCTTCACGGAAGTCCTTGGACGAGCTGCCCTCGATCATGTAGGTGGCCAGGGTCCAGGGACTCCCGGAGAAGCCGATCAGCGGCACCGAGCCGCCCAGGGCGCCACGGATGGTGGACACAGCGTCCATGACGTAGCCAAGATCCACGTCCGCCTTCAGATTTGGCAGGGCATCCACGTCAGCGGCAGAACGCACGGTGTTGCGGAATTTCGGCCCCTCGCCGGTTTCGAAATACAGGCCCAGACCAAACGCATCGGGGATGGTCAGTATGTCCGAAAACAAAATGGCCGCATCCAGCGGAAAGCGCTTCAGAGGCTGCAGGGTGACTTCACAGGCCAGGGGCGTGTTTTTGCACAGGCTCAGGAAGTCACCGGCTTTTTCCCGGGTCGCGCGGTACTCGGGCAGGTATCGCCCGGCCTGGCGCATCATCCAGACCGGCGTCTGGTCAACGGGCTGGCGCATCAGGGCGCGCAGAAGACGGTCGTTCTTCAGTTCAGTCATACGTCCAGGTAATCCATAATGCCCTCGGCGGCCTGACGGCCTTCCCAGATTGCGGTAACAACGAGATCAGAACCCCGCACCATATCCCCACCGGCGAAAATTTTGGCGTTGCTGGTCTGAAAGGGGAACTCGACCTCTTCCGGAGCACCGACTCGACCGGATTCGTCGGTGGATATCTTCTGCTCCTCGAACCAGTCGGCCGGGCTCGGGCGGAACCCGAACGCCACCAGCACCGCATCGGCGGGAATCACTTCTTCGCTGCCCGGAACCACTTCCGGACGCTGACGGCCGTTCTCGTCCGGCTCACCCAGCTGTGTTTTTACAACTTTGACGCCCTCGACCTTGTCTTCGCCAATGACCGCGATGGGCTGGCGGTTGAACATGAACTTCACGCCCTCTTCCTTGGCGTTGGATACTTCACGGCGCGAGCCCGGCATGTTGCTTTCGTCCCGGCGGTAGGCACAGGTTACGCTGGCGGCCTGCTGACGGATCGAGGTGCGGTTGCAGTCCATGGCGGTGTCACCACCACCCAGCACGACCACGCGCTTGCCTTTCATGTCTATAAAGTCAGCGGCGTCTTTTTCAAAGCCGAGCCGGCGATTGACGTTGGATACCAGAAACGGAAGTGCATCGTGGACACCGTCGAGTTCTTCGCCGGGAAAACCCCCTTTCATGTAGGTGTAGGTTCCCATGCCCATGAAAACGGCATCGTATTCCTCAAGGATATCGGCCATCTGAACGTCTTTTCCAACCTCAGTGGACAGACGGAATTCCACGCCCATTTCCTCGAAGATTTTGCGGCGACGCGTCATCACCGATTTTTCCAGCTTGAATTCCGGAATACCGAAAGTCAGCAGGCCGCCGATTTCCGGATAGATGTCGAACACCACAGGCTTGACGCCGTTGCGCACCAGAACATCCGCGCAACCCAGGCCTGCCGGGCCCGCGCCGATCACTGCCACTTTCTTTTCGGTCCATTTCACGGCCGACATGTCGGGCTTCCAGCCCAACGCGAAGGCGGTATCGGTAATGTACTTCTCAACGGAACCAATGGTCACCGCGCCATAGCCGTCGTTAAGGGTGCAGGCACCTTCACACAGGCGGTCCTGGGGGCAAACGCGGCCACAGACCTCTGGCAACGAGTTGGTATGGTGGCACAGCTCCACGGCTTTCATGATGTTGCCTTCCGACACCAGCTTCAGCCAGTTCGGAATGTAGTTGTGCACCGGGCACTTCCACTCGCAATAGGGGTTTCCGCACTCCAGGCAACGATGGGACTGCGACGCAGCGTCATCCTGGGTGAACTGTTGATAGATTTCACCGAATTCCTTTTTGCGCTTTTTCGCGGGCACTTTCTTCGGGTCAACGCGCCCGACCTCGACAAACTGGAAGTCGTTATTCAGTCGTTCTTTCATTATAAAGCTCTCATCAAACTCAATTTCGACGATGGCGCCGCCTCCATTGCGGCGCCCTTTCTCTGATTTCCCGGCCTGATATTACTCCGGGCGGGCCCGGGTGCTGGCCAGCAGACTGCGCAGATTGGCAGCCTTCGGCTTCACCAGCCAGAACCGGCCGATGTAGTCGTCGAAATCGTTCAGAATGTGCTCGGCCCACTCGCTGGACGTTTCAGCAACGTGCTCGCGGATCACACCACGAAGGTAGTTGCGGTAGGACTCCATGTCTTCGCTGGAGATCCGCTGTATTTCCACCAGTTCGTGATTGTACTTGTCCACAAAGGTGTTATTCACGTCCAGCACGTAGGCGAAGCCGCCGGTCATGCCCGCACCGAAGTTATGCCCGGTGCTGCCCAGAACGGTAATCAGACCGCCGGTCATGTACTCACAGCAATGGTCCCCGGCCCCTTCGACAACCGCATGGGCGCCGGAGTTTCTCACCCCGAAGCGTTCCCCTGCCGTGCCCGCGGCAAACAGTTTGCCCCCGGTCGCGCCGTACAGACAGGTATTGCCAACAATCGACGTTTCCTGGGATTTGAAACTGCTGCCCGTGGGCGGCCGGATGACCAGCTTGCCACCGGTCATGCCTTTGCCGACATAGTCGTTGGCGTCGCCTTCCAGAACCAGGTTAAGTCCACCTACGTTCCAGACACCAAAGCTTTGGCCTGCGGTGCCAGTAAGATTCAGCGTTACCGGCGCTGACACCATGCCCTGGTTGCCATGCATTTCGGCAATTTCACCGGACAGCCGCGCCCCGATAGAACGGTCACAGTTGGTTACCCGGTAACTGAACTCGCCACCCTTCTTGTCAGCAATGGTTGACGCCGTATCCTTGACCATCTGCTCGGCCAGCGTGCCGGGATCAAACGGGTGATTCCGCTCTACCTGACATGTGGTTGGCTTGTCTGCCGGGATATGGTCGTTGGTTAAAAGGCGACTCAGGTCGAGTTTCTGCTGTCGGGGCGTGTTGCCCGGCAGGCGCTCCAGCAGGTCAACGCGCCCCACCAGCTCCTCAAGGCTGCGAACACCCAGTTGTGCCAGCCAGCTCCGGGTTTCTTCCGCCACAAAGCGGAAGAAGTTCATGGCCATTTCCACGGTACCTTTGAAATGCTCTTCCCGCAGGTGCTCATTCTGGGTGGCGACACCCGTCGCACAGTTGTTCAGGTGACAGATACGCAGGTACTTGCAGCCCAGCGCCACCATGGGCGTAGTTCCGAAGCCAAAGCTTTCGGCACCGAGGATTGCGCCTTTGACCACATCCAGTCCTGTTTTAATGCCGCCGTCTGTTTGCAGGCGGATTTTGCCTCGCAGATCGTTGGCGCGCAGTGCCTGCTGGGTTTCACTCAAACCCAGTTCCCAGGGCGACCCGGCGTAACGGATTGAGGTCAGCGGGCTGGCCGCTGTACCGCCGTCATAGCCCGATACGGTAATCAGGTCTGCGTAGGCTTTGGCAACGCCCGCAGCAATTGTGCCGACACCCGGTTCCGACACCAGTTTCACGGACACCAGGGCCTTTGGATTGACCTGCTTGAGGTCGAAGATCAGCTGTGCAAGATCCTCAATGGAATAGATGTCGTGGTGCGGGGGCGGCGAGATCAGCGTGACGCCCGGCACCGAGTATCGCAGGCGCGCGATCAGCTCGTTGACCTTGCCGCCCGGAAGCTGGCCACCCTCGCCAGGCTTGGCGCCCTGAGCCACCTTGATCTGCATGACATCGGCGCTGCGCAGGTACTCTGCCGTCACACCGAACCGGCCGGATGCAACCTGTTTGATTTTGGAGCGCTTCTCGGTGCCATAGCGGGCCGGATCTTCGCCACCCTCGCCCGAGTTGGAACGCCCGCCCAGGGTGTTCATGGCGACTGCCAGGGCTTCATGGGCTTCCGGCGACAGCGCGCCCAGCGACATGCCCGCCGAATCGAAGCGCGGCAGGATACTCTCCATCGGTTCCACTTCCGACAGATCTATGGGTTTCAGATCCTTGCGGAACACCAGCAGGTCGCGCAACGTCGCAACCGGGCGCTCGTTCACCAGTCCGGCGTATTCCATGTAATCGCCATATTTTCCGCTGGTAACGGCTTCCTGCAGCTTGGCGATCACGTCCGGATTGAATGCATGGTATTCCTGACCGTGCACATACTTCATCAAGCCGCCCTGGGAAATAGGCTTGCGGGGCTTCCAGGCCACTTTCGCCAGTTCTTCCTGGTCCTGCTGAAACTCGTAGAATCCGGCACCTTGGATGCGGCTTGGCACACCCTTGAAACACAGATCGACCACCTCATCGGCAAGACCAATTGCCTCGAACAGCTGCGCACCGCGATAGGAGGTGATCGTGGATATGCCCATTTTGGACAGAATCTTCAGCAGCCCCTTGTTGACGCCCTTGCGATAGTTATTCTTTGCATCAATCGGGTCCATCATGATCTCGCCAGTGCGGATCAGGTCGTTCAGTATCTGGAAAGACAGATAGGGGTAAACGGCCGTGGCGCCAAACCCGAAAAGCACGGCAAAGTGATGCGGATCACGGGCCCAGCCGGTCTCAACGAGGATGTTGGAGTCGCAACGCAGGCCTTTTTTGACCAGATGATGATGCACCGCGGCTGTCGCCATCATGGCGTTAACCGGGATTTCACCTTCTTTCAGGTCCTTGTCGGTCAGAATCAGGATGACCTTGCCGTCGCAAACCGCCTGTTCGGCATTCGCGCATACCTGCTCAATCGCCTGTTTCAGCCCCATTTCCGGGCTGTAACTCATGGGGATCCTGGCAACCTCGAAACCTGGCCGGTCATTGTTGGCGATTTTCAGAAACTTGGCCGGCGACAGAACGGGCGTGGTCAGGATGATCCGGTTGGCATGCTCAGGGGTTTCCTCAAACACGTTGCGCTCTGCGCCAATGCAGGTCTCCAGCGACATCACAATGGATTCACGCAGCGGGTCAATGGCCGGGTTGGTCACCTGGGCAAATTTCTGGCGGAAATAATCGGCAATGTGGCGCACGCGGCTTGAAAGAACGGCCATCGGCGTATCGTCCCCCATGGAGCCCACGGCCTCCTGGCCATTCTCGGCCAGAGGGCGCAGCACCTGGTCCCGCTCTTCGTAGGACACCATGAACATTTTCTGATGAATCTGAAGATCTTCGGATTTCATCAGTTTGAACTCGGGTGTCTCCTGATTCAGAGTGGCTTCAACCCGCAGCGAGTTATCCCTCAGCCACTGTTTGTAGGGCTGAGCGCTCTTGAGGCGCTGATCCACATCTTTGGTGTGAAGCAACTCGCCGGTTTCCGTATCAATAGCCAGCATCTGCCCTGGCCCGACGCGGCCCTTGGCAACCACGTCTTCCGGCTTGTAGCCGTAGGTGCCGATTTCCGACGCCAGCGTAATAAAATCGTCCTTGGTGATGACCCAGCGCGCCGGGCGCAGCCCGTTCCTGTCCAGCATACACACGGCGTAACGGCCATCAGACAGCACCAGACCTGCCGGGCCATCCCAGGGCTCCATATGCATGGAGTTGTATTCATAGAACGCGCGAAGCTGCGAATCCATGGTGTCTACGTTCTGCCAGGCGGGCGGAATCATCATTCTGACTGCCCGGAACAGATCAACACCCCCGGCCAACAGCACCTCCAGCATATTATCCATACTGGACGAATCAGAGCCGGTCAGGTTGACCAGTGGCTGCAGGGTCTGCAGGTCCGGTAACGCTGGCGAACTGAATTTGGCGGCCCGTGCGATCGCCCAGTTGCGGTTGCCGTCAACCGTGTTGATCTCGCCATTGTGGGCCAGATACCGGAATGGCTGAGCCAGCGGCCATTTGGGCGCTGTATTGGTAGAAAACCGCTGGTGAAACACGCAGATAGCCGTCTGCAAATCCGGATCGCCCAGGTCCTTGTAAAAATTAGCCAGGTCCGCGGGCATCATCAGGCCCTTATAGGCCAGGGTCCGATGCGACAGACTGCAGATATAGAACTCGGGGTCGTCTACCATGTCACGCTCGGCGTGACGGCGACCAACAAACAGCGCGATCGCGAATTCCTGCTCGGTCTGCTGTGCGGGCACAACAAACACCTGCTCGATCCACGGAAGGCAATCCAGGGCCATGGGGCCGAGGCAGCTTTCGTCCGTTGGCACTTTGCGCCAACCCATAATTTCAAGACCCTGATCGGTCAGCCGCTTTTCAATGGCTGCGCGGCCCGCCTTTGCCTTTGACTCGTCAGGGCTCAAAAACACCTGACCAACCGCAAACCGGCCGTCCGGCTCCCGCCCGAACGACTCCCGGGCAGCTTTGCGCAGGAAAGCATCAGGGCTCTGAATCAACAGACCACAACCATCGCCGGTTTTCCCGTCTGCTGCGATACCACCACGGTGGGTCATGCAGGTCAGCGACTCGATGGCAGTTTGCAACAGCTTATGGCTGGTTTCGCCCTTCATATGGGCGATCAGGCCGAAGCCGCAGTTGTCCCTGAATTCATCGGGATGATACAGACCTGTTGTCATAAGCGTTCTCTCACGTAGAAATTCTTTTTCAGTCAAAGAGTTAACAATGAATACCCGGATGCGCACCCTTTGACAGTGAAAATGAGGGCCAGTTAGGTTACACGCGTACAAATACGTACTCAAACCAAAGAGTTCTAATATTAGTGCGGCTGACCGTCAGTTACGAGAGCCACCAGGATACGGCCCATGAGGGAAACAAGGATAAAAGCAGTTGATTTTCAAACGTATTTAAACCATCGCAGGACAACAATACCGGTCAGAATTCGCTTAATTTCCTGATCCATGGCGACTGGCGTTTCAATGCTTCCGGGAGTTGGTCCAGCGCCCCTCTGGCGGCTTCTTTGCTGGCAAACCTGCCAGAAAAACCGACATACCAGTCTGCTCCCTGACGCCTGGAAACAGTATATCCGATTTCGAGAGCGGATTCGTGCTGCTCGATCACGTTGATGACCGTCTGCTCCTGGTTACCGGCAATCACCTGAATAGTCCAGGCATCCAGGGCCCTGACCTCTTCCAACGGCAGAAACGACGCCGGTTTCACTGGTGAAAATGCTGGCTCTGGCTCTGGCTCTGGCTCTGGCTCTGGCTCTGGCTCTGGCTCTGGCTCTGGCTC
>Ga0136604_1001519_pt1 | contig 10347 bp, 8 predicted proteins | sample AntRauFillE10628_FD_104928 | JGI IMG/M metagenome (GOLD analysis project Ga0136604, IMG submission 104928) | Saline lake microbial communities from Rauer Islands, Antarctica - Metagenome Filla E10 #628 | ecosystem: Environmental > Aquatic > Non-marine Saline and Alkaline > Saline | place... | reverse complement strand
CCACGCGTCCGCCGTCCCAGCCGCGCGAGGTGTTCGGTGCGGATCGACGGGCGGCTGCCGAAGACCTGCAGGAACATCGCCTCGCGCACGAGTCGCTGCGCGTCGGCGCCGACACCGATGCCGCGGCCACCGGTGGTGACCAGCAGGACCTGGGCGGCGTGCCACGCGAGGTCGGCGGCAGCCGCGCGGGCGGCAGGCAGTTCGGCGGTGTCGGCACCGTCGAGCCGGCGGCGCAGCCGGTCGACATCGACCGACAGCGTGTCGTCGTCGGCGAGCCGCGCACAGCGGGAGGCCAGACCGAGGCGCAGCGAGCCGTTGGTCCGCAGCCCCGCCGCGTCCGCTGCGAGCCAGGCGTCGAAGCCCTGGCGCGCCACCAGTCGCTCGCCCGGGGCCGGGAGGTCGGCGAGCGTCGCGACCGCGGAGTTGGCGTGGTCGCACGCCGCGACCGCCACGCGGCGCAGTGCCACACCCGGTGCGCGGGAGACCAGCGCGCCGCCGGGGTCGTCGACCGCGGGCGCGTCGAGCAGGAACCACAGCACGTCACCGTCGCCGTGCTCGCGTGCGGCGACCAGCAGGACGTCGACCAGGCCCCAGCCGGTGATCCACGGCACCGTGCCGCGAAGCAGCCAGCCGTTGTCGCTCGGCGTGGCCGTCAGCGGGTCCCGGCCGGGGCGCACGCCACCGACCGCGACGCCCGCACGGGAGCGTCCCGCCGCGAGGCGCGGGAGCCACGACGTGGCGAGCTGTCCGTCGGAGGCCGAGAGCCGCTTGACGGCGCCCTGGTGCTGGATCCATGCGAACGTCGTGGTCAGGCAGCCGCCGGCGAGCGCCTCGACGACACGGCCGGCGGCGTCGGCGTCGGCGTCGATGCCGCCGGCCCACGCAGGCGCGTGCAGCCCGTACAGCCCCGCGTCGGCGATGGCGTCGAGCCCCTCGCGCACGTCGGCCGTGCCGCGGTCGACATCCGTCGCACGCGGCAGGAGCACGTCGTCGGCCAGCGCAGCGGCGCTGGCGAGCGGATCGGTGGGGGCGGGCTGGTCGTCGATGTCCATGCCTGCAGGGATACCCGAGCGGCCCGGCCGTCCCGCCGTCGACCGTCCGTCGACCGTCCGTCGACCGTCCGTCGGTTGCTCGGACGCGACGACGCGACGACGCGGGGGCGCCGCCCGAAGGCGACGCCCCCGCACCCGTGCTGCTGCGTCAGCCGCCGTTGCCGGCGCCGCGCGGCCGCAGGATGAACAGCCCGCGGTCGATCGAGGACACCGCCACGATGCCCTTCTGGCGGAAGTACGGGTAGTTGGACCACGTACCGCCCTCGAAGGTCGCGGCGTCGTTCTCCGGGTAGAGGTCGAACCACGCGACCTCGTCGAGCCCCTCGCCCGGGTTCGACGCGTCGTAGACGCGCAGGCCCGAGGTGTAGTTCGAGGCGTAGGCGAGGTCGCCCTCGATGTAGACGTTGTGGTCGATCGAGTCGGTCACGTTCTCGAAGACGCTGACGACCTCGGGGTCGTCAAGGTCGCTGACGTCCCACACGCGGGTGGTGGTGTTGACGCCGGTGAGCTGCTCGTCACCCTCGTCGCCGTGGAGGAAGTACGCCTGGTCCTCGGTCAGCCATCCCTGGTGGGAGTAGCCGGAGCCGGAGTACCCGATGCGCGAGATGGTGACCGGGTTGGACTTGTCGGTCACGTCCACGACGGAGAAGAAGTTCGCCAGCGGGTTCGTGCTGTAGCCGAGCCCGTTGGAGTTGAAGCACAGCTCCCGACCGGTGTAGTCGGTGTCCGGGCCGTCGTACACGACGCACTGGGTGTCGTGGACGTAGCCCGTCTCGGACTCGCACCCGGCGAACGTCGGGTTCTGCGGGTCGCTGACGTCGATCATGTGCAGCCCATTGCCGCACACCGACGGCGGGTCGTTGGCGAGCACCGCGCCCGAGGCCGGCAGCCCGGTCCGGATCGTGGCACCGTCGCTGCTGCTGATCCCGACGGCCGGGATCAGGATGCTCCCGCTGCTGCCGCCCAGGGTGAGGGCGGTGTCGGCGCTGTTCACGACGACCAGGGCAACGGCCCCGGCTGCCTGGACGTTGGCCGCCTTGACGGTGAAGGCGCACGCACCACGGTCGACCAGTGCGATGGTCCCGGTCAGGTCCTCCGTCACCGGCGAGCACGCGAGCGCATTGTCGGTCGAGCCGCTCATGTCGCTGAACACTGCCTCGACGCCGGCCTGGTCGGCCGTCGCGCCGAATCCGGCACCGCCGGCCAGGTACGAGCCTTCGGCGATGCCCTCGTCGACGCGGACGCTGAACGGCTGCGGCTGCGAGCTGAACTGCCCCGCACCCACCGAGTAGGCGAAGCCGGTGTCGGTGTTGATGTTGATGTTGTGGGCCGAGCCGTGACCGGTGTAGCGGGCGTCGGCGTCGTAGGTGGTGTAGTCGCCGTCCCAGTCACGCAGACGGGTCAGGTCGAAGACCTGCACGCCGTGGTTGGTGTGCTCGGACACGACGAACGCGTGGTCGTCGTAGACCTTGATGTCACGCCACGAGCTGCCGCCGACCGTCGAGGCGGTCGGCAGGATGCCGAGCACCTGCGGACGCTTGTCGTCGCTGATGTCGACGAAGACGGTGCCCTCGGTGGAACCGAGCAGCGCGTAGTCGCTGCCGGTGCTGTCGTCGGTCCAGCCCCACATGTCGTTGACGAAGGCAGGAACGTCGGCCTGGCCGAGTCCGAGCTCGGTCATCGAGACGTGGCTCATCAGGTCGATGCCGTCGCACTCGAACAGGTCGGCGGCCATGCCGTCGACGCACGGTGCGAAGGTCGCCGGTGCGTTGCCGCGCTCGCCGGAGCGTCCGGGGGCGTCGCCGGAGCGACCGCGGTCGGTCGCCTCGAGGGGTTCGACGGCGTCCTGCGGGGCGACCCAGTCACGGTCCATCACGGCCCGGACGTCCTCGTACTTGTCCTCGCACGAGACGACCTCGGTCTCGAGGAAGGAGGAGAACACGTTGACGAACGACATCAGGCTCGCCAGGAACCCGGTCGCGGTCGGTTGCGGGACGGCACAGGAGTCGTGCGCACGGGCGGTGCCCGGTGCGGCGACGACCATCGTCAGCGCCATGGCGAGGGCGGCGAGGATCGCCGTCGTGCGGCTCCTCGGTCTTGTTGTTGCTTGCATGAGGGGGGCTCCCAGTGTCATTCTCCTGCGGCGGATTGGCCGCCGAGGACTGGCCACGCACAGTAGTAATGGACTACTATGAGTAGTCAATACGGAGGGTAACCATGCGGTCCACGCACACTTCGATCCATCTCGCCTCTGCGGTACCGGACCACGACCACCGACCTGTCACCTCGCTCGTCGCCGGTGCGGCGCTCGGGCTGCTCGGCGTGGTGAACGTCGCCGTGGGGGCGCTGGCGATGGTGACGGGGCTGGTGCGCCTGACGCCGAGCACGGCAGGCCTGCTCGCCGTCCTCGGCGTGGTCACCGTCGCGCTCGGGGTGCTCGTGGCCCGTGGCGTGCGCTGGGCCACCGGTCTGGCGCTGGTGGTGTTCGTCGGGCTCTTCGTCGCGCAGGCCGGCGGTGGCGGTGGGGGTGGCCCGGCGCCCGCGCTGGTGACCCTGGCGGTCGTCATCGCCCTGCTCGTGCTTGCCCTGCGTGCGCAGCGGGAGGGCGACGGGGTCCCCGACCGCGGGTGAGCCCGGACGGGCGGGGCGACCGTGGCCGTTCGACGGCCCCGCGACCGTTGTGAGGAGCGGGTGACCCGCCCATCGTGGGACGTGCACCACATCCACGACCCGCGGAGGACCATGCTCGACCGGACCCCGACCCAGCAGGCCACCGGCGCTCGCACGCTGCTGGTGCTGACGAGCGCCGTCGCGATGCTGCTGGCGCTGACCAGCTCGCCCGCGTCGGCGGCCCGCTCGCTGGCCGGCGTCTGCGACGACCCGCCGGAAGCCGACTACCTCGACCGCGACGAGGTCGCGGACGCCCACGTGCTGGCGGTCGACTGCCTCACCGACCGTGGGGTGGTCCAGGGCTTCGCCAACGACCAGGGGACGCTGTACTTCCCCGCCGAGGAGGTCACCCGCGGGCAGATGGCGCGCTTCGTCGTGCTCATGCTCGACGAGGCCGGCGTGGCGCTGCCGACACCGACCGACCAGGGCTTCACCGACGTGCCGGACGACGGCGTCAACGCTGACCAGATCCGCCCGCTCGCCGCGGCCGGGATCGTCGAGGGCACGGGCGAGGGCCGCTACGAGCCGGGGCTGTTCGTCACGCGTGGCGAGATGGCCAGCCTCCTCGTGCGCTCGCTCGCGCACGCCGCCGACGTCGAGGCCGCCGACCTGCAGGGCGGCGACACGCCGTTCACCGACCTGCCGGCGGACGGCGTCCACGTGGCGAGCATCGAGGGCGTCCACGGGCTCGGGATCAGCGACGGCGTCTCGGCCGAGGAGTACGCACCGACCGCGTTGGTCCGTCGTGACGAGATGGCCAGCTTCGTCGCCCGCTCGCTCGACGCCGCCGTGAGCCGCACGACCGTGCAGGACCTCGACGGCGGTGCTCTCGCGCGCACGACCTTCACGTTCCTGTCCGAGGCTGGTCGCTGCATGCAGGTGACCGCGGGCGAGGCATGGGTGGCGCAGTGCGACCCCGCCCCCGGCGAGACCCCGCTGCAGCTGTACGTCGTGGACGTCGACGGCTCGTTCTCGGTGGTCGCGGGCGTCGTGACCGACGCCGTCGCCACCGTCGAGGTCGAGACCACCGACGAGCAGACGGTGGAGGTCGACGAGCTGGTCGCGACCGACAGCGAGGGCCTGCGCGCCTTCGCCACGACGAGGGTCGCCAGCGATGTCCGCGCCGTCGTCGCGTACGACGCCGACGGCACGGAGCTCGACCACGAGCAGCCGTGAGCCGACGGTGCACGAACCCGGCGCCCCGCCGGCGCGGATCGGGCCGTAGGGTCCGCGCATGACGACTCCACTCCCGGACGGCCTCGGGGCCCCGGCGCGCCGCGGGCTCGCTGCGGGCGGCATCACCTCGCTCCAGGACGCTGCCGACCGGCGCGAGGCGGACGTCGCCGCGCTGCACGGCGTGGGACCGCGCGCCGTCGCGCAGCTGCGGGCCGCGCTGGCCAGGACGGGTGGCACGTTCCGGGCGCAGCAGCCGGACGACGAGGACGTCGCCGCGATCGACGGGTGGTTCGCCGACCTCGACCAGCCGCACGCCACCTCCCTCGGCGCGCTGCGCGCGACGCTGCGGCGGGTGCTGCCCCTCGCCGACGAGGGCTGGTCGTACGGCTCCCCGGCGCTGCTGCTGCACGGCACACCGGTGGCGGGCTACCTCGCCGCACGGGACCACTGCAGCTACCTGCCCCACAGCGGCAGCGTGCTCACGACGGTGTCCGAGCACCTCGACGGCCGCGACGTCGGCGACGGTGCGCTGCGGTTCGCCCCGGGCACGAAGCTGCCGGTCGCCCTCGTCCGACGCCTCGTCGCGGCCCGACTCGCCGAGCTCGCCGACGTCACCGACGGCATGCGCCGGGAGCACCGCGCGGACGGCCGGGTGCGGGCCGAGGGGCCGATGCGGGGAGGCGAGCTCCACGGGCCCTGGGCGTGGTACCGGGCCGACGGCTCGCTGCTGCGCACCGGCCAGTTCCGCGACGCCGAGCAGGTGGGCGAGTGGACGACGTGGGCCCGGGACGGCCGCCCGGTGTGAGCCCCGGCGCGCTGCTCTGGGTGCTGACCGGGCAGGGCGCGGAGCGGGTCGGCGTGCGTCGCGTCAGGTCTCCGGCTGCTCCCCGCCGAGGTAGACCCAGCGGCCGCCCCGACGGGCGAAGCTGCTGCGTTCGTGGATCTGCTGCTGTCGGCCGCCGGTCTCGCACGTGGCGAGGAACGTGACCTCGCCGCTCTCGTCGTCGGGGCCGCCGTCGACCACGGCCTGCACCTCGAGCCCGGTCCAGACGATCCTCGGGTCGACCATGAGGTCGTCGGGTCGGGTCCGCGGGTGCCAGGTCCGGAACAGGTGGTCGAGGTCCGCCAGCACGAAGGCGGTGTAGCGCGAGCGCATCAGGGCCTCGGCCGTCGGCGCCCGTGCGGTCCCGCGCAGGTACGGGCCGCAGCACGCGGACAGCGCCGTGCCGGACCCGCACGGGCACGGTTCGGTCTCGCCGCTCGACAGCAGCGCCATGCCGCACCTCCGGTCCGTGGTGCCCGACGCTACGTCGTCGCCGGCCCCGGAGGACCGCCGTGCGTCGGCGTCACCGGGGTCGCGGTTGGCAGGTCTCGCAGGCGTAGGCCCAGCGCCCGGCGAGGTCCCAGCGGCGGACCTCGCTGCCGCAGCGCCTGCAGCGCTCCTGCTTGTAGACGTACACGCGCTCGTCGCGCTTCATGCGCGAGCGGGGCTTGCCGATCTCGTCCGGGTCGGTGGTCACGATGCGCCTCATCCGCACGCCCGAGCGCAGCCACGTCGACAGCTGCTCCCACATCGAGTCGAAGGTCGCGCGCGAGACCTCGTTGGCCGGCACCTCGGGGTGCAGGCCGTGGGTGAACAGCACCTCGGCGCGGTAGACGTTGCCGACCCCCGCGAGCACGGCCTGGTCGAGCAGCGCACGGCCGACGCCGACGCGCCGGCGCTGCAGCGCGGCCCAGGCCCGGTCGGGGTCGGCGTCGTCGCGCAGCGGGTCGGGACCCAGCCGGTCGAGCAGCGCGTCGACCTGCCCCTCGTCCAGCAGCTCGCACGCGGTCGCGCCCACCAGGTCGACCGTGTGCGCCGCGGTCGACACACGCATGCGGCAGGTGTCGCGCGGCTCGGGCGGCGCGTCCCGGTGGGTGAAGAAGCGCCCGAAGAGCCCGAGGTGCACGTGCACCGTGCCCACGTCGTAGTGGTGGAACAGGTGCTTGCCCCACGCGCTGGTGCCCTGCAGCACGTGGCCGTCGACCTGCTCGGCCCCGGCGAAGCGCCCCTGCGGGCTGGACACGGTCACGACCTGCCCGGCGAAGGCCTCGGCGTGGTCGCGCGCGAGGCGGTGGATGGTGTGGCCCTCGGGCACGTCGTCGCCGCCGTTGTCGGGTGCTGGGACCAGCATCGTGGACGACGCCGACCGGACGGACGGACGGACGGAGGAGGCCGGACGCGCGCCTGCTGCCTACGGTGCGGCGACCGACCAGGGGCCATGCCGTCGTCGACCTCCGCCTGCTGCCCGCCCGCGTGGCGGTCGGCTCCGTCCAGCGCGGCCTGCGCGTCGCGACCACGCTGACGCGTGCCGGGGGGGCGGTGCTCGGCCTGCGCCGGACCGGGTCCGTGCACCTGTCCGAGCTGCGTGACGACCCCGAGGGACGGTCGTTCGAGGTCGAGCGCCCGGACGGCGCGGTGGTGCGCGGACGGGTCAGCGGCGAGGGTCGTGACGTCGTGCTCGTCCACGGCTACGCGCTCGGCGCCCGGTCGTGGAACCTCGTCGCCAACCGCCTCGTGGGGCTCGGCCACCGGGTGGTCGCGTTCGACCTGCGAGCGCACGGCGCCTCCACCGCGCCGGACGGCGAGGTCACGGTGCGCGACCTCGCCGGCGACCTCGCCGCGGTGCTCGAGCAGCTCGACGTGCAGGACGCGGTGCTGGTCGGCCACTCCACCGGCGGCTTCACCAGCATCGCGGCGCTGGTCGAGCACCCGTCCCTGCAGGAGCGGATGCGCGGCCTGGTGCTGGTCTCCACGCTGGCGGGACGGCTGTTCGACGACGAGCCGGACGAGGCCGACGGCGACGACGCGCCGGTCGGGCCCGGCGTGGTCGGGCGGGTCGCCCGCAACGCCTCGCTGCGCCTGCTGCTGTCGGGCTTCGTCAGTGGGCTCGGGGTGTCCACCGCGGTCTCGCACGAGCTGCTGTCGGAGTTCGCCGCGACCGACCACGCGGCGCTCGTGTCGCTGCTGGGGGAGCTGGCTGCGGACGGCTACCACGACCGCCTCGACGAGATCGACCTGCCGACCGTGGTGCTCCACGGCGACGGCGACGACACCACGCCGGACGCGCACGCCCGCGCCGTGGTCGAGGGCATCCCGGGCGCGCGCGGCGTGGTGGTCGAGGGTGCGGGTCACCTGCTGGTGTGGCAGCGGCCGGAGCGCGTCGTCGACGCGGTCCTCGCCCTGCACGACGCCGCCGAGGCGTTCGCCGTGGGGGGCGAGGCCGACGCCGAGCTGCGCCGACCGGTGGACCGCGACGGCCGGGCCCTGCTCGTGCTCAACCCGGCGTCGGGGCAGCACGACGCCGACCAGACGCAGCGGGAGGTCGTCGCCGCGCTCGAGCTGACCGGCCACGACGTCGAGGTGCTCCGCACCGAGGGCGAGGGCGACGCACGGAAGTGGGCCCGTGGCGCCGCCGACGCGGGCGAGGTCGACGTGCTCGTCGTCGCCGGCGGCGACGGCTCGGTGCGCGAGGTCGTGTCCGGTGTCGTCGCCTCGGACGGCGACGTGCCGGTGGTCGTGGTGCCGCTCGGCACCGCCAACCTGCTGGCACGCGCGCTCGGCGTCCCGACCGACGACCCCGGTGCCGCCGCGCGGCTCGCGGCTGCCGGCCGCCGCCGCATCGACGTGCTGCACCTGCCCGAGGACGACGAGCACGCCCTGCTGATGGTCGACGCCGGGTTCGATGCCCGGCTGGTGCGCGACGCGTCGCGCGGGGCCAAGGACGTGCTCGGCGCCCTCGCCTACGTCGTCGCCGGCCTGCGCAACACCGTCGGGCTCGACGAGGTCGAGCTGCAGCTCGAGGTCGACGGCGAGACGGTCACGACGACGGGCCACTCGGTGCTGTGCCTCAACGCCGGACGGATCGGGCAGACGGTCGTGGTCGACGAGCACATCAGCCTCGACGACGGGTTGGTGCACGTCGGCGTCGTGCGCAGGGCCGCGCCCTGGCGGGTGCTGGCGAGCGCGGCAGGGATGGTCGTCGCCGGTCGCGACGCCCACCCCGACGTCGAGTGGAGGTCGTGCGAGCGCGTCCGGGTCGAGGCGTCGCCGGCGCTGCAGCTGCAGGTCGACGGCGATCCCCACGGCACGAGCCCCGTCGAGCTCGTGGTCCTGCCCGGGGCGGTCGAGCTCGCGGTGCCGAGCGACCGCTGAGCGTCGGCCGGCCCGCGCCGGCTCACTGGTAGTTGCTGAACCGGATCGGCGCCTCGTAGTCCTGGGCTCGGACCATCGCCTGGACCTCCTGGAGGTCGTCGCGCTTCTTGCCCGCCACGCGCACCTTGTCGCCCATGTTGGTCGGCGTGACCTTGAGCTTGGTCGCCTTGACGTCCTTGACGATCTTCTTCGCCAGGTCCTGCGACAGCACCGTGGTCAGCGCGACGTCCACGCGCCAGCGGTTGCCACCGACGGCATGCGGCTCGCCGACGTCCAGCGCCTTGAGCGAGACCTTGCGCTTGACGCACTTGTCGCGCAGCACCTCGCTGGCGGCCTTGACGCGGTCCTCGGTCGACGACAGGACCGTGATGCCCTCGTCGCCGGCCCACTCCACGGTGGTGTCGGTGCCCTTGAAGTCGAAGCGCTGGGCGACCTCGCGGGCCGCCTGGTTGATCGCGTTGTCGACCTCCTGGCGGTCGACGCCCGCCTCGATGTCGAAGCTCGGGTCGGCCATGGCGCACTCCTGCTCGGGGACGGGCAGGCGAGCCTACGCGCGGACACGGACACGAACCCCGGCTGGTTGGGGTCCCCGGGCGTGGCTCGCTATCCTTCCGCGTCCGTCCCGCCTGCGGGACACCAGGTGGGTTGCCCGAGTGGCCAAAGGGAACGCGCTGTAAACGCGTCGGCTATGCCTTCGGAGGTTCAAATCCTCCACCCACCACCACGCAGAGGCCGCCGTGTGCGGCAGGGAGCGCAACCGTGTCTCGGTTCGCCGCTCCCGGTCGCGCTCGGTAGCCTCCGCGTCCGCCCGCCCTGGTAGCTCAGTCGGTAGAGCACTTCCATGGTAAGGAAGGGGTCCGCGGTTCGATTCCGCGCCAGGGCTCGAGGTCCACGCCCGTGGGCCGTGCACGGCGGCGTAGCTCAGAGGTTAGAGCAGTCGACTCATAATCGGCGTGTCGGTGGTTCGATTCCACCCGCCGCTACGGCCGGGCACCAGCCGCTCGGACCCACGCCGCGGTCGACCCTGTCGGGTTGACCGCGTCCTACTACGATCCCGATCCGACTCCGCCCTGCGCGGGGTCCCTGCGCGTCCCCCCCACCAACCACCCGACGCGCGAGACGCTGACCCACCAGGAGGGCCTGTCATGGCCAAGGAGAAGTTCGAGCGGAACAAGCCGCACATGAACATCGGCACGATCGGTCACGTGGACCATGGCAAGACCACGTTGACGGCGGCGATCACCACGGTGTTGT